>Ga0210406_10007297_pt1 | contig 11252 bp, 8 predicted proteins | sample IncBWC30MmetaG_FD_155454 | JGI IMG/M metagenome (GOLD analysis project Ga0210406, IMG submission 155454) | Forest soil microbial communities from Barre Woods Harvard Forest LTER site, Petersham, Massachusetts, United States - Inc-BW-C-30-M | ecosystem: Environmental > Terrestrial > Soil >... | reverse complement strand
CAAGACCGCGGTCGGCCGCTTGTTCGTTCTCGAACTGAGTGGCGACCGCATTCACTTGATGAATCTCGACGGCTCCGACCGCAAGACCATCGTTACCGATTGCCGTCTCCCCGACGGCATCGTCGTGGATGCAAAGGCCGGTCATATCTATTGGACCAACATGGGCGTCCCCAACCTGGACGACGGCTCGATCGAGCGCGCCGACCTCGACGGCGGGAATCGCAGGGTCATTGTCCCGCAAGGCATCACCCACACGCCGAAACAAATCCACCTCGATAAGGACAACAGCAAACTCTATTGGTGCGACCGCGAGGGCATGCGGGTGATGCGCGCGAACCTCGACGGCTCGCACGTCGAAACGCTGGTCGAGACCGGCCGCGGCGACAAGGATCGGCGAGATCAGACCCGGTGGTGCGTCGGAATCACCATCGATCCGAAGCTCGGGAAAATCTATTGGACGCAAAAAGGTCCGACGAAGGGCGGGCTGGGCCGTCTGTGCCGCGCAAACATTGATATTCCCAACGGCCAGAACCCAGCGAACCGCTCTGACATCGAGGTGCTGTTCGATCAGTTGCCGGAGCCGATCGATCTCGAGCTCGATCTGAACAACCGCGTCCTCTATTGGACCGACCGCGGCGATCCTCCGCGCGGCAACACCGTCAATCGCGCGCCGATCGACAAAAAGTCAGCGCCAGAGATCCTGATCACGCACCTGATGGAAGGGATCGGCATCGCCCTTGACGTTCCCGGCAACCGGATGTTCGTGACCGATTTCGCCGGTTCAGTCTATTCCGCCGATCTCGATGGAAAGAACGAGCGCAACTTCCTTTACGCCCAGGGCAACCTCACCGGCATCGCCTACGCCGAAGTCTGACAAACGCATCGGAGAATTGACATGACCGACACCAAGCCTATTCGCCGTATCGCCATCATCGGCACCGGCGTGATCGGTGCGAGCTGGACCGCGTTGTATCTCGCCAGGGGTCTGCAGGTTGTCGCGACCGACATCGCGCCGAACGCAGAAGCCGGACTGCGAAAATTTGTCGAGACCGCCTGGCCGGCGCTTACGCGCCTGGGCCTCTCGCCCGGAGCGTCGCAGTCGAATCTGAAATTCACGGCCGCGCTCGCGCAAGCGGTCAGCGGAGTCGATCTCGTCCAGGAGAACGGGCCCGAGCGGATCGATTTCAAGCAGAAGCTCTATGGGCAACTCGACGAGGTGCTGCCGCCCGAAGCGATGATCGCCTCGAGTTCATCGGGGCTGACCATGAGCGAAATCCAAAAGGGCGCCGCAGTGCATCCTGAGCGCTGCGTCATCGCGCATCCCTTCAATCCACCACACTTGATTCCGCTGGTCGAGATCGTCGGCGGAGCAAAGACCTCGGAAGCGACAATCCGGCGCGCAGAGGAATTTTACACGTCGATCGGGCAACGAACGGTGCGTGTCAACCGGGAAATGCCTGGCCATGTCGCCAACCGCCTGCAGGCCGCATTGGCGCGCGAGGTCTATTACCTTGTCGCTGAGGGTGTGGTGAGCGCCGCCGACGTCGACACCGCGCTGTGCTGGGGGCCGGGCCTGCGCTGGGGCGTCATGGGCAACATGATGCTCAACCATCTCGGCGGCGGTCCGGGCGGTATCGAGCACTTTTTCCAACAGTTCAGCGGTCCAATGACGGCCTGGTGGAAGACCCTCGGCGCGCCGGTGCTGACTCCGGAAGTGCAGAAGAAGCTCATCGACAGCGTCCATGCCGAGGTCGGTTCGCGCACCATCGGAGAGCTCGAGACGGAGCGCGACGAAGTCCTGCTCGGCCTGCTTGAGCTGCGCAACAAGGTTGCCAAGTCGAGCCAAACGAAATCGAAAGCGCCGGTCGCCTGAGACCAGGCGCCCCCAGCGAGATCGATCATCCATCCGACACATCCTTCAAATCCTGCAGCATCAGGAGTCCAACATGCCCACAGCAGCCACAGCAAGCAAGACCGCGTCGAAGCCGGTGCCCGTACCGAACGGCGACTTCTATCAGCTGGTCGAGCTTCTCACGCCCGAGGAGAAAGCCGTCGTCACGAAGGTGCGGACATATATGCAGACCAAGGTCCAGCCGATCATCAATAAGTACTGGTCCGATGACGCGTTTCCGTTCGAACTGCTGCCTTCGTTTAAGGAGCTCGGCATCGGCGGGCTCGGCTTTGAGGGCTACGGATGCGCAGGTGGCAGCCAGAAGCTGTTCGGCTTCGTCGCGATGGAGCTCGCGCGGGTCGACGCCTCGATGTGCACGTTCTTCGGCGTGCACAGCGGTCTGGCGATGGGCTCGATCTATCTCGACGGTTCCGAGGAACAGAAAAAGAAATGGCTGCCACAAATGGCGCGCTGGGAGAAGATCGGCTGCTTCGGCCTCACCGAGCCGCTGGTCGGTTCGGGAACGAGCGGTGGTCTGACCACAACGGCCAAGCGTGACGGCGATACCTGGGTTCTCAATGGACAGAAGCGGTGGATCGGCAATGCGCCGTGGTGCGACCTCTCGATCATCTGGGCGCGGGATCTGGCTGACAACCAGGTCAAGGGCTTCATTGTCGAGAACAAGTCGACGCCCGGCTTCAGCGTCGAGAAGATCGAGCACAAGATTGCGCTCAAGGTGGTCCAGAACGGTCAGATCACGCTGAAGGATGTACGGTTGCCTGAAGCGAACCGCCTGCAGGGCGGTAACTCGTTCCGCGACACGGCTCGGGTGCTGCGGATGACGCGATACATGGTCGGTTGGGCCTCAACCGGCATCCAGATGGGCGCATTCGAAGCGACCCTCAAATACGCCCAGGAGCGACTGCAGTTCGGCAAGCCGATTGCCTCGTTCCAGATGATTCAGGATCTGCTCGCCAAGATGCTTGCCAATCTGACCGCGTGCCAGTGCCTGATGCTGCGTCTGGCGCAACTGGACGATGAAGGCAAGCTCGGCGACCATCATGCGGCGCTCGCGAAAGCGTTCTGCACGGCGAAGTCGCGCGAGACCGTCTCTTGGGGACGCGAAGTCCTGGGCGGCAATGGCATCGTCGCCGACTACAATGTCGCGCGCTTCTTCGCCGATGCGGAGGCGCTTTACTCCTACGAAGGCACGTACCAGATGCAGAATCTGATCGTCGGTAAAGCGATCACCGGTCACGGCGCCTTCATTTGACGTCTCGACGCGCCGGCGCTCCGACGCCGGCCGATCCTCGCAAACAGGAGATATGATCATGGCTTCCGGAGCCGCATCATTCACACCTTCGCCGGCAACCGTACCGGATTCTTCGCCCAGAGCGACACTGGCGCTTGCCAATGTCCGGTATGAGAAAAAGGGCTCAATCGCCTATGTGACGGTCAATCGGCCCAAGGTGCTCAACGCGCTCAATACGCCGACCTGGACCGATTTACAGGCCGCATTCGAGGATGCGAAAGCCGACGCGTCTGTACACGGCGTGATCCTCACCGGCGCGGGCGACAAGGCCTTCATCGCCGGCGCCGACATCAGTGAACTCGCGCATGTCGACGCCTATGAGGCGGAAGAGTCCAGCCGGTTCGGGCAGGGTGTGCTGGACCTCATCGAAAACCTGGGCAAACCGGTGATCGCGGCGGTTAATGGCTTCGCGCTTGGCGGAGGCTGCGAGACGGCAATGGCCTGCACGATGAGGATCGCAGCAGAGCACGCCAAATTTGGGCAACCCGAAGTCAAGCTGGGCCTGCTGCCCGGCGGTGGCGGAACGCAGCGTTTGCCGCGCCTGGTGGGAAAGGGTCGTGCGTTGCAGTTGATCCTCACGGGTGAGACGATTTCCGCGCAGGAGGCCTATCGCATCGGTCTCGTCAACGAAGTCGTCCCTGCAGCCAGCCTGATCGATCGTGCCGAAACCATACTGAAGCAGATCGCGGCCAACGCGCCGATCGCTGTGAAGTTCTCGCTGGAGGCCGTGAACAAGGGGCTGGAGACCAGCCAAAGGGAAGGCCTTGCACTGGAGGCCTCCCATTTCGGCATTTGCGCCGCAACCGAAGACAAGAAGGAAGGCACCTCCGCCTTCCTTGAGAAACGTGCACCGAAGTTCCGCGGTCGGTGAAGCAATGGAACGCACACGACGATTAGGAAAGAACAGCTATGGCAAATGACAATATTTTCTCGGGACTGAAGGTGGTAGATCTAGCCAGCTTCATCGCAGGCCCTAGCGCCGCGGTGATTCTGTCGGACTTCGGCGCCGACGTCATCAAGGTGGAGCCGCCGAACGGCGAGCTGTGGCGGCACGCGCACAACCTGCCCCCGCAGCCGGTCGCCGAGGATGCCTACCCCTGGCATCTTGCCAATCGCAACAAGCGGGGTATGACGCTTGATCTGAAATCCCCGAGTGCCCATCAGGTGCTTGAGAAGCTGGTCAAATGGGCCGACGTGCTCGTTGTCAACACACCACACCCCGCGCGCAAAAAACTGAAACTCGAATACGACGATGTGGTGGGGTGGAATCCGCGGCTCATCTATGCGGATATCACGGGTTTCGGCGACAAGGGACCTGATGCGGATCTTCCCGGTTTTGACATCACGTCGTATTGGGCACGCAGCGGGTTGTTGTCGATGACGCGCGATGCCGGCGCGCCGCCGACCTGGCCGGTGGCCGGTAGCGGCGACAATGCGACCGCTGTCGGGCTCTATTCGGCGATCGTCACTGCCCTTTATCGTCGCGAGCGTACCGGCGAGGGCGCGCATGTCACGACCTCGCTGCTTGCCGAAGGCGTGTGGTCTGCCAGCGTATCGATCCAAGCCGCGCTATGCGATGCGAAGTTCTTCGGGCTGCACGATCGCATGCACCCGGCAAATGCGGCAATGAATGTGTATCGCGCCAAGGACAACACCTGGTTCGTTCTCATCGTCACCCCCGATAAGCTGGCCGCCGTTGCCAAGGCCATCGGCCGTCCTGATCTGCTGACCGATCCGCGGTTCTCCGATCCGGCGAAGCTGATGGCGAACATGCCGCAGCTCACGGCAATCCTCGACGAGACCTTCTGTGCCGAGCCGATGGCACATTGGTACAACGTGTTCAATGGCGTCCACGTGACGTTCGGAGCGGTGCGTGGGCCGCAGGAAGTGATCAACGATCCACAGCTCCAGCCGAATGATATCGTCGTTCCGCTCGATGGCGCCGGCGGCAAGCTGACGTCCACAATCAGCAGCCCCCTTCAGGTGCATGGCGTCACCAAGGTACCCGCGAAGCGCGCCCCAAAGCTTGGAGAACACAACGAGGAGATTCTCCGGCAGCTCGGATTTAGCGCGGTCGAAATCGATGGTTTGCGCACGAGCGGCGCCATTCCGAAGGCAAAGGAACATGCGGCTTAGCGTGACCACTACCGGGGCAGCGCGAGTCGCCGTGAACCTCGACTCGTAGTGAATTCACGGTAAGGGGACCAGGAGTTCGACAATGGATGACATCGTTACCGAACACGCCGGAAGCATCCTGCGCATCCAGTTGAATCGCCCGAAAAAGCTGAACGCAATGACATCAGCCATGTACCTCGCTCTAGCAGGCATCTTCGACGAGGCCGCGAATGACGAGAACACGCGTGTCGTCCTCTGGCATGGCGCGGGGGATTCGTTCTGCGCGGGCAACGATATCGACGATTTCCTCAAGAACCCTCCAGGGCCAGGCGAATCGCCGCAGGCCCGTCTCATGAATGCGTTGGTCGATTTTGACAAGCCCCTGGTCGCCGCGGTCCACGGCGCCGCGATCGGCGGTGGCACCACCATGCTGACGCACTGTGATTTTATCTACGCAGGTGAAAGCACGAAATTCCAGATGCCTTTCATCAACCTTGCTCTCGTGCCGGAATTCGGGTCGAGCTGCTCCGTGCCGGCGCGGATCGGTCATGTTCGCGCTGCCGAGCTGATCTTGTTGGGAGGTCCTTTTGATGCCAGGCGCGCCGCGGAGCTGGGACTCGTGACCCAGGTCGTATCCGACAAGGACGTGCTGGCGAAGGCGACCGAAACGGCTGTGAAGTTGGCAGCGAAGCCGACCGGCGCGCTGCAAGCCAGCAAAAGGCTCATGAAGCAGCCATTTCGCGAACAGATCAAGGCTGCGATGAAGGCTGAGAACGAAGAGTTCAGCGCGCAAGTTCGCTCTGAAGACGCAAAAGAGGCGCTTACGGCCTTCTTGGAAAAGCGCAAACCTGATTTCACGAGGACCGTCAAATCTGCAGCGAAGGCATAGGGACTTAGAGGCGCGAGCAATGGTTGGCGCATTGAGAGCACTGTTCCCGGAAGGGAGTTACGAACAAAGGTGATCAAATGAGCGCGATACTAGCCGAGACTCGGCCTGACGAGGCGCATGTAGTCGTGGAGGCGCCGCGTCCGGAGCGGAAGCGTGTCGTGATTGTCGGCGGCGGTTTTGCCGGGATCGCGGCCGCGCACGCGCTGAGACACGCCGATGTCGAGATCGTCCTGATCGATCGGCGCAACCACCACATTTTTCAGCCCTTGCTCTATCAGGTGGCAACCGCCGTTCTCTCTCCCGCCGAAATCGCGGCGCCCATCCGCCAGATCGAGGTGAAGCAGCGAAACGTCACCGTACTTCTGGGGGAGGTCACTGGCATCGACGTTGCCTCACGCACGATCGAGGCGTCCTCCCCAGGCGCGGGCGTCCACAAGATCGCGTTCGATTATCTGGTGGTCGCGACGGGCATGCGTCCAAGCTACTTCGGGCACGACGAGTTCGCGCGCTATGCGCCTGGGCTCAAGAGCCTCAACGACGCCGAGACGATCCGAGCCAAAATCCTGGGTGCGTTCGAACTGGCCGCTGCGACCGAGGACGAGGCCGAACGCGCGCGACAGATGACGTTCGTGCTGGTCGGCGCCGGTCCAACCGGCGTGGAACTCGCGGGGTCCTTGGCGCACCTGGTGAAGGTCACGCTGCGGGGCAACTTCCGCCGCATCGATCCGTCGAAGAGCGACATTATTCTGCTCGACGCGGGCAAGCGGGTTCTGCCGACTTTTGCCGAGTCAGTCTCGCGCAAGGTGGCTCAGCGCCTCGAGAAGCTTGGCGTGAAGGTCGTGACGGATGTCAAGGTCGAGACAGTCGACAACCAAGGTGTGATTGCCGGCGGAAGCAGGATCCCGAGCGCAACAGTGCTGTGGACGGCAGGCGTCGCGGCATCGCCGATTCCAAGGATGCTCGGCACCAAAACCGACCGCGCGGGGCGAGCACTCGTTGATCCATTCCTGAGGGTCCTTGACGCGCCAGGAGTATTCGTCGTCGGCGACGCGGCATCGGTGATACAAAACGAACATCCGGTGCCCGGCGTGGCGCAGGCGGCGATTCAGGAAGGGCGGTACGTCGGGCGGCTGATCGCGAAAGAGCTGAAGGGGCGAGAAATCAAACGTCCGTTCCGCTATTTCGACAAGGGTAACATGGCCGTCGTCGGCAAGAATTACGCAGTCCTGGAGAGAGGCTGGTTGCGCACGGGCGGCTTCTTGACTTGGCTGGTGTGGGCATTCGTTCACGTGCTGTCGCTTCCGCAGCTGCAGAATCGGCTGCGCGTTCAGCACCAGTGGGTGTGGTCCTATTTCACCGGCCAGCGCAGCTCGCGCCTCATCCCCGAGCCGCCGCGGACGATTTAATTGAACCACTATATTGCGCAACTGGCGTGCTATGCGATCCCCATACTCGCCCTGAGCGCAAGGCGGCGAATCTTGGTCTGGGGTTGGGGCGGGTTAGCGACCAGGTTTGCCGGTCCGGCAGCTATTATCTGCCGAGCGTTCGCGCAAGACTTTGCGCTTAATGAGGAAGGTGGAATCGCTCGCCAATGAACATTCTCGATCCACGAGGCCCGATCGCCGCCGCCGACAAGCAGATCCTGATCGACTCGATCGCGATCATGCTTGCGATCGTGCTGCCGACCATCGCCGCGATCTTTGCCTTCGCCTGGTATTTTCGTCAGTCCAATACGCGTGCGTTCCACTGGCCCGACTGGGAATATTCCGGCCGACTCGAGCTAGTGGTCTGGTCGATCCCGGCGCTGACCATCATCCTGCTCGGCGGCGTTGCCTGGATCGGATCGCATCAACTCGATCCCGCAAAGCCGGTTGCCGGGACAGGGCAGGGCGTCACCATCGAGGTGGTGTCGCTCGACTGGAAATGGCTGTTCATCTATCCGGACCAGCGGATCGCAAGCGTCAATAGCCTAACTGTGCCCGTCGGTGCGCCCCTGCATTTCCAGCTGACCTCGTCCAGCGTGATGAATGTGTTTTTCATTCCGCAATTGGGCAGCATGATCTACACCATGAATGGCATGGTGACGCGGCTTGAGCTGCGCGCCGATGAGGTCGGCAGTTATCAGGGCCTGTCGGCCCACTTCAGCGGCGACGGCTTTCCCGACATGCTTTTCGACGTCCATGTCGTGTCGGGGCCGGACTTTGCGAGCTTTGTCGCCAATGCGGTCAAGAGCGATCGCGTCTTGAACAGCGATACCTTCAAGAACGAGCTGTTGAAGCAGTCGGTGCCGAAGGACAAGATTGTCTATCGCCTGGAAGATCCCGAGCTGTTCACGGCGATCGCCACCCAGAAGATTCCGCCGGGACCGGGCCCTCAGGAAGCCGTCAATAGCGGAGCCAGCAATGTTCGGTAAGCTCTCCTGGTCCGCCGTTCCCTTTGATCAGCCGATCCCACTGGTGGCGGGTGGCGTGGTGCTGGTCGTGATCCTGGCAGTGCTGGTCTGGGTCGTGGTGGCCGGCCATCTGCCCTATCTCTGGCGCGAGTGGATCACCAGTGTCGATCACAAGCGGATCGGCGTGATGTACACGCTGCTCGCGTGCGTGATGCTGCTGCGCGGCTTCTCCGACGCCATCATGATGCGCGCGCAGCAAGCGGTCGCCTTTCACTCGAACGGTTTTCTGCCGCCGGAGCACTATAACCAGATCTTCTCCGCACATGGCACCATCATGATCTTCTTTGTCGCGATGCCATTCGTGATCGGGCTGATGAATCTCGTGGTGCCGTTGCAGCTAGGGGTGCGCGACGTGGCGTTTCCGACGCTCAATTCCGTGGGTTTCTGGTTGACCGCGACCGGCGCACTGCTTGTCAATGTCTCGCTCGTGGTCGGCGAGTTCGCGCGCACCGGCTGGCTGCCGTATCCGCCGCTGTCGGAGGTGACCTATTCGCCCGGCGTTGGCGTCGATTATTACCTGTGGTCGCTGCAAATATCTGGGTTGGGTACGCTCGTGGCCGGAATCAACCTCGTCACGACGGTGCTGAAGATCCGCACTACGGGCATGAACTATATGCGCATGCCGATGTTCTGCTGGACTACTCTGGCGTCAAACCTGCTGATCATCGCGGCCTTCCCGATTCTGACCGCGACGCTCGCGATGCTCATCCTCGACCGCTATCTCGGCTTCCACTTCTTCACCAATGAAGCCGGCGGCAACATGATGATGTTCATGAACCTGATCTGGGCATGGGGACATCCCGAGGTCTACATCCTGGTGCTGCCGGCGTTCGGCATCTTCTCCGAAGTGGTCTCGACGTTCTCGGGCAAGCCGCTGTTTGGCTATCGCTCGATGGTACTCGCCACCATGGCGATCTGCGTCATCTCCTTCATGGTGTGGCTGCACCACTTCTTCACCATGGGCGCGGGGCCCGACGTCAATGCCATCTTCGGCATCGCCAGCATGATCATCGCGGTGCCGACGGGGGTGAAGATCTACAACTGGCTGTTCACGATGTTCGCCGGCCGCATCCGCTTCACGACGCCGATGATGTGGTCGATCGGCTTCATGGTGACCTTCATCCTCGGCGGCCTCACCGGCGTGCTGGTCGCCGTGCCGCCGGCCGATTTCCTGCTGCACAACAGCCTGTTCCTCGTCGCGCACTTCCACAACGTCATCATCGGCGGCGTGCTGTTCGGCGCGTTCGCCGGCTACACCTACTGGTTCCCGAAAGCGTTCGGCTTCCGCCTGCATGAGGGTTGGGGCAAGGCCGCGTTCTGGTGCTGGCTGATCGGCTTCTATGTCGCCTTCATGCCGCTTTACGCCGTCGGCTTCCTCGGCATGACGCGGCGGATGCAGCATTACGATGTCGCAGCGTGGAAGCCATGGCTCGATATTGCGAGCGTCGGCGCCGGGCTGATCCTGGCCGGCATCATTTGCCAGATCGTGCAGCTCGTGGTCTCTATCCGCGATCGCGAGGAACTGCGCGACGTGACCGGCGATCCCTGGGATGGCCGCTCGCTCGAATGGTCCACCGCCTCGCCGCCGCCGGTGTTCAATTTTGCCATCATGCCCAACGTGACCGGTGAGGATGCCTATTGGGCTATGAAGCGTCGTACCTGGAAAGAGGGGGCCGGGAAGGAGCCGAGCTACGACCCGATCGACATGCCGCGCAATTCACCGACCGGCTTTGTCTGCGCGTTCTTCGCCACCGTGATGGGCTTTGCGCTGATCTGGCACATCTGGTGGATGGTGATTGCCGCCTTGATCGGCGCTTATGCGACCTTCGTCGTTTTCGCCTGGCGCGACCATGACGAGTACGAGATTCCAGCCGAGGAAGTCGCGCGGCTCGACCGCGCGAACATCGCCGCCCGGCGCGGCCTCGTTAGCGCAGCGCGGAGTGCGTGATGTCGGTCGTAGCAGTAGCCCACGGACCAGATTTACGTCTCATCGGCCTCGAAGACGCCGCGCATGAAGGGCCGGCGTCGAAGCGGATCATCACCGGCTACGGTTTCTGGATCTTCCTGCTCAGCGACATCGTGATGTTCTCCTGCTTTTTCGCGGCCTATGCCGTGCTGCTGGGGCAGACGGCAGGCGGGCCGAGTGGCGCCGAGCTGTTCAACCTGCGCAACGTTGCGATCGAGACCGCCTTCCTGCTGTTGTCGAGCTTCGCCTGCGGCATGGCCAGCGTCGCGGCGGAAGTCCGCAACCATTTCTGGTTCCAGATCGCGATGGCCGTGACCTGCCTGCTCGGGCTTGGTTTCCTTGCCATCGAGTTTCGCGAATTCGCCGATCTCATCGCGCGCGGCGCAGGTCCCTCGCGCAGTGCATTCCTGTCAGCCTTCTTCACGCTGGTTGGATGTCACGGCGCGCATGTCTCCCTGGGCACCCTCTGGCTCCTGACCATGATGGCGCAGGTATTCGCCAAGGGCTTTCGTGCCGATATCCAGCGCCGTTTTCTATGCTTTGCGCTGTTCTGGCATGCGCTCGATATCATATGGGTCGCGATATTCTCGGTCGTCTATCTCCTAGGAAGTCGGCATGCGCGACATT
>Ga0210406_10007296_pt1 | contig 11252 bp, 7 predicted proteins | sample IncBWC30MmetaG_FD_155454 | JGI IMG/M metagenome (GOLD analysis project Ga0210406, IMG submission 155454) | Forest soil microbial communities from Barre Woods Harvard Forest LTER site, Petersham, Massachusetts, United States - Inc-BW-C-30-M | ecosystem: Environmental > Terrestrial > Soil >... | reverse complement strand
CTGACGTATACACTGCTGTCGGATCCGAAATCCGAAATCATCGATCGCTACAATCTGCGCGACCCACAATATCCGCCAGGCAACCGCGGCTACGGAGTCCCAAAGGCCATTATCTTTGTTCTCGATCCGCAAGGTGTTATCAAGGCGAAGCTGTTCGAGGATAACTTCAAGTACCGTCCGCGTGTCACCACCGTCATCTCTAAGCTGGACGAACTCGGCGGACGAAGCGGAGTAAATTGAAGTCGATGGCGGCGCGCGCCAAATCGATGGTCGTGCGCGCCGGCTTGCTTACGATCACATTGCTGGCCGTGGCCGAGTTTTCGGCCACGGGAGTAAGGATCGTCCACGCACAAGAGCTACCGGCGCGAGGCCAGCATGTCTCCATCAGCCTCGTCGCGGAAACGCGCGGCATGGTGCCGGGTCGCTCATTCCATCTAGCGCTGCGGCAGCAGATTGAGGCGGGCTGGCATACCTACTGGGTGAATCCCGGCGATGCCGGCCTCCCAACCACGATCGATTGGAGCTTGCCACCAGATTTCAAAGCTGGGCCAATCCTGTGGCCCCAACCCAAGCGCATCGCCTACGGGCCGGTCGTCGACTATGGATACGAGAATGAAGTTCTCCTTCCTGTCGACATCGATGTGCCGTCGACAGTCGCGCTCGGCACCAACGTCGTCATTGCGGGGCATGCGAGTTGGTTGGTCTGCTCCGACACCTGCGTCCCGGAAGATGCCCGCTTGAGCATTTCCATCCCTGTCGCCGCTGAGACTGAGGCTGATCCGGATTGGGCCGAACGCTTGGCATCCGTCCGTGCGCGTCTGCCTTTGCGGAATCCATTCCCGACGACAGCTTCAGTGAACGCCGAAAACATCACGCTACATATCGCAATGGGCGACGCCAAAAAACTCCGCGACGTGATGTTCTTCCCAGTAGACCGCGACGTTATCGATAACGATGCCCCGCAAACGCCTGTGGCCGGGCCCGAAGGGCTGACGTTGACGCTGCGGCGTGACGGGACCAAGCCACCGCCGGCCGCACTCAACGGCCTGCTTACCTTTCGTGATTCGGCTGCGCAGTCAGATAGCGGTCCGGAAGCGATCATGGTTTCCAGTCCGATCGAGCCCGTCACGGAGAAGTTATCGGGTCAGCTCGCGTTTGCCTGGGCCCTGGTTCTCGCATTCGCGGGCGGCGTTCTCCTCAATCTTATGCCTTGCGTATTGCCCGTCCTTTCGATCAAGGCGTTCAGTCTGGCGCAGCATGCCCAATCGGCGGCACGTGAGGTGCGCGTTCAGGGAATAGCCTACACGGCCGGCGTGCTCGCGAGCTTTGCAACGATCGCCGCTCTGCTGCTCGGGATGCGCGCTACAGGAGCAGAGATCGGCTGGGGCTTTCAGCTACAGTCGCCGTTGTTCGTTGCCCTGATGATCTATGTGTTGTTCGCCGTCGGCCTCAATCTTTCCGGCGTGTTCAGCTTTGGCGAGCGCATCGCCGGCGCCGCCGGCGAGCTCTCATCACACGCTGGCTACTCTGGCTCGTTTCTAACCGGTGCATTGGCGACGCTCGTCGCTACGCCTTGTACTGCGCCCTTCATGGCGGCGGCGCTCGGCTATGCGATCACACAGCCCTGGTACCGCTCGCTCGCCATATTTGAAGCAGTGGGATTTGGCATGGCGCTTCCCTATCTCGGGATCGCCTTCAGCCCACGTCTGCGCCGTTTCCTCCCAAAGCCCGGATCGTGGATGCTTGGTCTCAAGCAGTTTCTGGCTTTTCCAATCTATGGCACCGCAGTGTGGCTGACTTTCGTGCTGGCCCAAGAGAGCGGCGGGCTTCCTGTTACTCTCGTCCTGTCTGGGCTGGTACTGATTGCCTTCGCGGCCTGGCTTTACGAAGGCCTGCGGCATAGCGGGAGCCGCTGGCGGCGCTGGGGTTTAGCAGCATCGGCTCTGCCACTAATCGGCGCCGTCGCACTGGTTCCGCTCGCGGGCACGGATCAAACCCTTCACGTCGCAGCGACCGAAAACAATGTTGGCATCAGCTGGCTGCCCTTCAGCACCAACAAGGTCGACGAGCTGCAGGCGCAGGGAAGATCGATCTTTGTCGATTTCACCGCTGACTGGTGCATCACGTGCAAGATCAACGAGCGGGTCACGCTGGAGAGTCCCGCCGTCATCGAAGCGTTCGCAGCCAACGAGGTCACCGCCCTTCGTGCCGACTGGACGCGGCAGGATCCCTCTATCACGCGTATGCTGGAGGCAAACGGCCGCGCGGGCGTGCCGCTTTATCTGTTCTATCCGAAGCCCGGTCCGCGGGGAGAGCGCCGCGGACCGATTATCCTGCCGCAAATTCTGACAGCAGCGACGATCCTTCGCGAAATGCAGAGTCAGTAAGCAGTCGCGCAGAGCGACAAACCAGCCTAATTCTGGCGGAACTTAGCAATACGCGTCCGAGCAGCCCAAGCGGCACAATTATATTTTCAGCGGGAGCACGCGCGAGACGGCCCGCGATAACCTGAAATGGAACGGATTCGCGGAGCAGCGACGCTAGGCCGACCTGCGCACGGCGTTGTCGACCAGCGTCTTGCCGAGCGACCAGATCGCGCCGGGAACCTTGTGGCTGGACGCGATCACCGCATCGAACGCCGTCACGATCCAGTTGCAGTCCTCTTCGGTGATGGTCAGTGGCGGCAGCAGTTTTATGGTGTGGCTGCCGTGGCCGGAGACCTGGGTCAGGATCTTGTGATCCTTGAACAGCGGCACCGTGATGAGCTGGCAGAACAAGCCCTTGTTGGCGGTTTCGAGCACATTCCATGAAGCTTTCAGCCGCAACGATTTCGGCGAGCCGAACTCCAGGCCGATCATGAGGCCCTTGCCGCGAACCTCCTTCAAGAGCTCGTAGCCTGGAACCATTCGGTTCAACGCGAGCCGAAGTTCAGCGCCGCGCTTGGCGGCGGCCTCGATCAATTTTTCCGACTTCAGAACTTCAAGCGTGGCTATACCGGCCGCCATGGCCAGATCGTTTTTCGCAAAGGTCGATCCGTGCACGACCGCACGGTCCATTTGGTTGAAAATCTTGTCGAAGACCGCCTTGCGGGTCAGCAATGCGCCGACCGGCACATGACCGCCCGACAGCGCCTTGGAGATCAAAACCATATCGGGTTCGACATTCCAATGCTCGACGGCGAGGAACCGACCGGTTCGGCCCATCCCGGTCTGGATTTCGTCCGCCACCATCAAGGTGCCATACTTGCGGCAGAGCGCGGCGGCCCCGGGAAGATATTCGTCGGTGGGCATGTTGACGCCCTTGCCCTGGATCGGCTCGACAATGAAGGCGGCGACCTCGCGCGAGGACAATGCCTGCTCGAGGGCTGCAAGATCATTGAACGGAACCGAGGTGCATCCGGGCAGCAGCGGCTGGAATCCGCCGCGGAAATTGGGATCGTCGGTGAGCGAAAGCGCGCCGTAGGTCAATCCGTGATAGGCATGCGCGCAGTAGACGATGCCGGGCCGGCCGGTTGCGCCGCGCGCGAATTTGATCGCAGCTTCGACACATTCCGCGCCGGAATTGGCAAAAAACACCTTGTCCAGATATGGCACATATTTGAGCAGACGCTCGGCAAGTACCCCGGCTAAGGTCGAAACATCGAGCTGAACGAGGTTCGGCAGATCGCTGTCGAGGACGCTCTTCAATGCCTGGCGCAGCGCAGGATGGTTCCGTCCGATCGCAAAAACGCCAAATCCGCTCAGTAGATCGAGATAGCGCGCGCCGTCGCGATCGAACAGGTACTGGCCTTGGCCCTTCTGAAAGCCGACATCATAACCAATCGTTTTCAGCACCCGTACCAGCTGTTCGTTCAAATGGCGTGCATGCATAGAGCTGCGCTGCGACTGCCGATCCACGAACATCTCGGAGACGTCTAGATTTGAATATGACATCAGCTACATACTTCGATTGTTGGCCGTTCCGTCAACTGAAAACGCTCAATGCGGCGTTTTGCCCTCCTTCGGGACATCCATTTAAGCATAGGTCTACGCCATGTTGCACTGCCCACCGAACATCATGCGCAAACTAATTTTTTCCGGGATATTTTTAACTGCGGGTCTTGCCTCCGCCTTGGCGGCGGATCCGACCGGCGACTGGCGCGTGGCCGACGGTGTTGCCAACATCCGCGTCGCAGAATGCAACGGCAGCATGTGGGGCGCGGTGGTGTGGGAGAAGACGCCGGGCGGGCGCGACATCAACAATCCGGATGTCTCAAAAAGGAACAGGCCCACCTTGGGCATGCCGATCCTGATCAACATGAAGAAAAAAGCCGGGGTCGATCAATGGGAAGGCCAAGTCTATAACGCCAAGGACGGACAATCCTACAGCTCGACGATCAAGCCGGTCGGATCCGACCAGCTCGAAATTCAAGGCTGCCTGCTGGGCTTCCTCTGCGGCGGAGAAACCTGGACCCGCGTCGCGGGTCCCATTCCCTTGAGCGCCTCGATCGGCATGGCCAAGGGGACACCGAAGGCGCCCCCGGCGCCGAAGACCACAGGGGCCCTCAACCCGGCTGCAAAAAGGCAGGCGATGGCCGCAGCGACTGACCCGGTCGGCGATGTCTGCCTACTCCCCGACATCGCGCGGCTTGCCCATTAGCGCGGGCTGGAACAACAACACCGCCGCAAGCGTCATGACGAGCGAGAGCGCCAAAAGCTTGCCCATGCTCGCCGTCCCCGGATGGCTCGACAGCCACAGGCTGCCGAACGCGGTGGCTGTCGTCATGGCGCTGAAAAATATTGCCCGCGTCAGGCTCGACTGCAGCAGATTCGTTTTGCCGGCGCGCCATGCCGTGACGTAATAAATCTTGAAGGCAACGCCGACGCCGAGCAGCAACGGCAGCGCGACGATATTGGCGAAGTTGAGCGGCAGTCCGATCAGGACGCAGATTTCCAGTGTCACCGCGCCCGCTACCAAAAGCGGGACCAGCGTCAACAGCACGTCGGTGACGCGCCGCAAGGTCAGCCAGAGCAGAAAACTGATCACGACCAGTGCCCCCAGGCCGGCATGGATGAAGGCCTTGACGACGGTATCGCCGGATTTGAGAATCGATACCGGCCCGCCGACCGCGTTCGGCTCCGCGGCCAGAACGGCAGCCGCGAACTTGCGCAGCGTGTCGTTGTCGTTGGGGTCGCCGCGCGGTTGCGCCTCGACGCGCGTCAGGCCGTCCTTGGTCTTCCAGCCCCTCACCAGGTCAGACGGCAACGTCTTCAGGCTCACCGGCTTGGCCTGCAGCGCGTTCTTGAGTTGATCGAGCACCACCTTCAGCGGGATGACGAAGATCGCCTGAGTCTTGTTCCGCACAGCCTCGTTCGAATCCGCAAGCCTCGACAAGGCGTCCGCAAGCCGCCGCGACGCCGCAGCCCCCGGCCCTTTTGCGTCGCCGGCGGTCCTGCGAAGACTTTCCACGGTTCCCTTCAAGGCGTCGACATTTTCAGCGTCTGAGGGCGGCGCATCGATGGATTCAGGGTTAAGCGCCGGATTTAGAGCCTTGGCACCCTGGGCAATGAGCTTCAGTTTTTCCGGCTGGTCTTCAGGGACAAAACTGTCCAGCGACACCACGCGGAGGACTTCCGGTAGCTTGGCAAGCTTGGCTTCAATCTTCTTCGCATCGGCTTCCGAGTTCGTCATCACATTGATGGCATTGGCGCCAGTGTTCGGATCATTTCTCAAGTCGAGAAAGGTGGCGATCGATTCGACCTTGGGACTGCGCAGGTTGATCGGGTTGAAATCGAATCTGAGGAAATAAAGCAGCGGCAGCCCGGCAACCGCAACCAGAAGGGTGCCGACGATGATGATGACGCGATGCTTTTCGAGGAAATGGTCGACCGGCGCCAGGAACGCGTAGCCGACCGGCTCTTTTTCCCCGGGAGGATTGAGCAGGCTGAGCAACGCCGGCAGCACGGTGATGCTGGTGAGAAAAGCCACCAGCATTCCCACGCCGGCGATTTGGCCGAGTTCGGACACGCCCTTGTAGTCGGTGGGCAGGAACGAAAGAAAGCCCGCCGCGGTGGCCATCGCGGCGAGCGACAGTGGGATCGCCGAATATTCCGCGGCCTTTTCGAGTGCGGTTTGCAGTTCGTTGCTCTTGAAACGCTCGGAGCGGTAGCGGACGCTGAACTGAATGCCGAAGTCCACGCCCAGCCCGACGAACAGGACGGCGAATGCGATCGAGAGCAGGTTCAACGAATGCACCATCCAGAGTCCGATCGCGGTGGTGATCGACAGGCCGATGAAGAGATTGGCGAAGACCGCGGAGATGATCTTGGTCGAATGCAGCGCCATCCAGAGAATGAACAGCACGACGAGGACGGTCCCGATCCCGTTGACGACTGCGCCGTCCGCCACGGTTGCGAATTCCTCGTTGGCGATCGGCACCGGTCCGGTCAGCCTGACCCGGGCGCCATATTCCCCCGCGAGGTTGAGATCGAAGGCGGCCTGCCGGATAGCGTCGGTAGCCGCTTTCCCCGGCTCCAGCGCGTTAAAATCGAGGATCGGCTTGAACTCGATGAAGGCCCGCCGATCGGCGTCGGTCAAAGGTTTCTCGCTGACGAGTTCGCGCCAGGAGAATGTCCCGGCGCCGCTGTTCAGCACGTTCTCGACCGTCTGGGCGATCTGGTTGAACGGCCGCTCGGTGCTATCAAGCTTGACCTGGCCACGCTTGACGCCGACCAGTCCGGTTTCCAGTGCGCCGGTCAATCCGCGCAAGGAGGGATCGCCGGCCATGATTTCGATCAGCGGCGCCGCGGATTCAAACTGGCTGGTGAAACGGGCAACCTGGGCTACCGGAGGGAACAGGAGCCCGTTCTTTTCAAAGAACTCGCCTGAACCAAGCGGCTGAACCGATTCGAAGTGCTGGGTATCGCCGGCCAATTTCTGGTTGAGCGCGGCGGTCGCAGAATTCGCGAGTTCCGGCGTCGGCCCCTCCACCACGGCCAGGATCGTCCTGTCCCGGTCGAAAGCATCGTCGAATTGAATGTCCCGCTTGCGCCAATCGAGATTCGGCGAAATCAACGTGTTGATATCCGTGTTGATTTCGAACTTTCGGGCCGTATAGAAGCCCGCCGCCACTGCAAGGATGAGTGCGATCAGGACAGTCGTGACGGCAAACCGCGTGCAGGCTTTGACAATCCAAACAACAACGCTTGTCAGCACATTTTTTCTTTCTAATGTTAACAGCCTGCCGGAAACGTCCGCTGTCTAGCGGAGTTCCCTGAGCCAATCTAATGTTGTTTTCGAGGTTTTCTTGTTTAGGGGCACGGAAATCAAGCTCAAAACATGCCGAAACGTACCCCAACGGCGCTTTGAGATAGATTGGTTCGGTAAGCTGACGAACAAGTGAGGGAGGCTTCGCCGACTACAGTTTGTGAGAAAACTGTATTATGTTACCGAAACCTGAGCACTTGAGCCAGCTGACAGCTGGGCTCAGGACAGAATCGTATTACGATCCGCCTTTTCTATCCCATCATATTTTGACACAAAGCGCTGCACCTCCAGCTTCAGGGGGTTGGTGCGGATATTGCGGATATCCGGACCTGACGGAGACACAAAATGAGAGTGGTGCAACTTGCGTAACGGGCGTCCCATGGAAGTGTATCTTGCGCAGCCCCGCGGGTTTTGCGCAGGCGTCGTGCGTGCGATCGAGATCGTCGAGCGGGCCCTCGAAAAATATGGCCCGCCGGTCTACGTCCGACACGAGATCGTTCACAACAAATACGTTGTCGAGAGCCTAAAGAACAAGGGCGCGATCTTCGTTGAGGATCTCTCGGAAGTACCCCCCCATGCCGTCACCGTGTTCAGCGCCCACGGCGTGGCACGGAGCGTGGAGGAGGAGGCCGCCGCGCGCGGCCTGCCGGTTCTCAATGCCACCTGCCCGCTCGTGACCAAGGTGCATAACCAGGGCAAACGCTATATGTCGAAAGGCCGGGCGCTGATCCTGATTGGCCACGCCGGCCACCCCGAGGTCGAGGGAACGATGGGGCAGGTTCCAGGCCCCGTGCTCCTGGTCCAGAACGTCGATGATGTGGCGGCCCTGACGATACCCGCCGACACGCCGGTTGCCTATATCACCCAGACCACCCTTAGCGTGGACGACACCAAGGACATCATTGCGGCCCTCCAGCAGCGCTTTACGGACATTCAAGGCCCGGACATCCGGGATATCTGCTATGCGACACAGAACCGGCAATCTGCGGTAAGGGACCTAAGCAAGCTCGTGGACGTTATCCTGGTGGTAGGGGCCAACAACAGTTCCAATTCGAACCGGCTGCGGGAAATCGGCACCGAAGTCGGGGTTGCGAGTTATCTGATCGCGGATGGCAGCGAGTTGAATCCAGACTGGCTCAAGGATGCCAAGGCCGTCGGCATCACCGCGGGCGCCTCGGCCCCGGAAGTGCTGGTTGACGACGTTATCGAGGCCCTAAGGCGCATCGGACCGGTCGCGGTATCGGTGCTTCCGGGCCGCGAGGAAAATATCGAATTTCGGCTTCCGGCTGAGCTAGCGGCGGGCTGATCCACTCACTCCTCTACTTTAGTCCAGAAAGAAACTTGTAATGGCAATACCGTTCTTCAAGGAAATCCGTATCGGCGGCTATCTGGTGAAGCAGAAGCTGCTCGGACGGAAGCGTTATCCGCTGGTGCTGATGCTCGAGCCTTTGTTTCGCTGCAACCTCGCTTGCGTCGGTTGCGGCAAGATCGACTATCCCGACGCGATCCTCAATCGCCGCATGTCGGCGCAGGAATGCTGGGACGCCGCCGACGAATGCGGCGCGCCGATGGTCGCTATACCCGGCGGCGAGCCGCTGATCCACAAGGACATCGGCGAGATCGTGCGGGGTCTGGTGGCGCGAAAGAAGTTCGTGTCGCTGTGCACCAACGCGCTGTTGCTGGAGAAGAAGCTCCATTTGTTCGAGCCATCGCCCTATCTGTTTTTCTCGGTGCATCTCGACGGCCTGAAGGAGCATCACGACAAGGCGGTTTCCCAGCAGGGCGTGTTCGATCGCGCGGTTTCCGCGATCAAGGCTGCCAAGGCGAAGGGTTTCACGGTCAACGTCAACGCCACGATCTTCGACGGACATGAGGCCGAGGACATCGCCAAGTTCCTCGACTTCACGACAGAACTCGGGGTCGGGGTTTCAATGTCGCCGGGCTATGCCTATGAACGCGCGCCCGACCAGGAACACTTCCTCAATCGCACCAAGACGAAGAAGCTGTTCCGCGACGTCTTTGCACTCGGCAAGGGCAAGAAGTGGAATTTCATGCATTCGGGCCTGTTCCTGGATTTCCTTGCGGGCAACCAGAGCTATGAATGCACACCCTGGGGCATGCCGGCACGCAACATCTTCGGATGGCAGAAGCCCTGCTACCTGCTCGGTGAAGGCTATACCAAGACCTTCCAAGAGTTGATGGAGACGACGGACTGGGAGACCTACGGCACCGGCAAGTACGAGAAATGCGCCAACTGCATGGCGCATTGCGGCTACGAGCCGACCGCGGCGAGCGCCGCGCTGAGCAATCCGTTCAAGGCTGCGTGGATAGCACTGCGCGGCGTGCGGACGACGGGCCCGTTGGCGCCGGAGATCAGCCTGGAAAACCAGCGGCCGGCGCAGTACATCTTTTCCGCGGAAGTGCAGAAGCGCCTGTCAGAGATCCGCCGTGACGAGGCCCTCGCCGCCCAGCAGAAAGCCTCGACAGCCGCGTAGGCTGCGCAGCGCGCGGTTGAAATCGATCCCGGTCGAGACCAGCGCGCGTAGCGTCATTGGGTTGCGCACGATCCCGCGCAGCACCTTGCGCAGATCGATGTCGCCGTTCGGCTTGATCGCCGACATCGCCAACGACGGCAAGGCGCGGCTGGCGGGGTCGCTGATGACCCGCAAAGCGGCAAATGGAAGCCCGGCTTTGGCGGCATAGGCGGCGGCGATATGGCTTTCCATGTCGACGGCGGCCGCCCCCGTCTCCGAGTGCAGCGCGGCCTTGACGTGGCTCGCGGCGAGGACCTGTTCGGCGCCCGCCAGACGCCCCCTGACGATGCGCCGGCCCCCGAGGGCGACGTTGGCGATCACGTCTTCATTGAAGGCCAAGCCCGCCATCCAGCGGGCATCACCGGCCATCACCTCGGTCGCCACCACGACGTCGCCGGACTTCAGTGTGGGATCAAGTCCTCCGGCAACGCCGAAGCTGATGACGCCTCTGATCGTCGTAGGGTCAAATACCGTGAGCAGCGCCCGCAATTGCTGCGGATCGCTGGAACTGCAGATCACGGTCATGCCGGGCCCCGCCGCGATACGGGCCTCCTGCACCAAACCAGTCACGATCAGTACGGGCCGCGGGTCGATGCCCGCGGCTTTGCCAATCCCCGCCCCCAATTTCACATTCCGACCCCTACCACCCTGCTATTGGTATTCCTCAAATTCCGAAACCGCGCCAACGCCCAGAGCGGAAAGAACTTCGGATACCCATGATAGCGCAGATAAAACACCCTAGGGAAGCCCGTCGCCGTATAGCGCTGCTCATCCCATAGCCCTTTTTCGGTCTGTGTGGCTAATAGGCACTCCACGCCGCGGCCGACCGCCGGATGCTTAACCTCGCCCGCCGCCATTAACCCAAGCAAGGCCCATGCCGTTTGCGAGGCGGTCGTCGGGGCTCCTTCAAATCCCTTATAATCGAGCCGGTAGCTGGTCGCGTCCTCGCCCCAGCCCCCGTCGGCATTCTGGATCGACACCAGCCAGGCGACGGCCTTGCGGATAACAGGGTCCTGGTGATCCACACCGGCGGCATTGAGGGCACACAACGCGGACCAGGTGCCGTAAATGTAGTTAAGTCCCCAGCGGCCGTACCATGACCCCTCCGCCAGCTGGGTTCGGCGCAGAAAATCCACCCCGGCAGCAACCGCCTTGCTGTTTGACACGGTCTCCCCGAGCTGGGCCAACATCGAGATGCAACGGGCCGTGACGTCCTCGGTCGGCGGGTCGAGCAGCGCGCCGTGATCCGAGAACGGAATGTTATTGAGGTAATATTCGAGATTATTGACGTCGAAGGCGGCCCACCCACCATCGCGGCTTTGCATGCCCTCGATCCATTCGCGGCCGCGGGCGATCGCGGCATCGTAGACGGGGTTAGGCTCGGCGCGGCGAACACGATCCATTGCCATCACGACGACCGCGGTATCGTCGAGGTCGGGATAATAGGCGTTGTTGTACTGGAACGCCCAGCCG
>Ga0210406_10007294_pt1 | contig 11254 bp, 9 predicted proteins | sample IncBWC30MmetaG_FD_155454 | JGI IMG/M metagenome (GOLD analysis project Ga0210406, IMG submission 155454) | Forest soil microbial communities from Barre Woods Harvard Forest LTER site, Petersham, Massachusetts, United States - Inc-BW-C-30-M | ecosystem: Environmental > Terrestrial > Soil >... | reverse complement strand
AACAATAGAAATTATTCCCTGCTTGGCGATCCCTCCATGAGACTGGAATATCCTGATGACAGTGTTGTGATCACCAAAATTAATAATATTCCTATTGCAGGAGATTCAATTAAGGCGCAGGCTTTAAGCAAAGTGAATTTTGAGGGAGAGATAAGGGATCCTTCCGGGGCTAAGCTTACCGGTTATAATGGAATATTAAATGTAACCGTATACGATCAACCTTCCACTATTCATACTGTTACATCATTGAATGCAAGTTTTAAATCAATGAATAATTTTATTTACGAAGGAACAGCGAGCGTTAAAAATGGAGATTTCAGTGTAACATTTATAGTGCCTAAGGATATTTCATACCAAAATAATTTTGGTAAAATAAGTTTTTACGCTGACGAGAATCAAAGTACCAATGATGCTGCCGGAAATTTTTCCCGGATTTTAATTGGCGGGACTTCATCTACATTTACTCCCGACAATACCCCTCCGGTCATCAAGCTTTATATGCAGGATTCGAGCTTTGTATTTGGTGGGGTCACTAATTCCAATACTTCTCTCATCGCGAGGCTTAGCGACGCAAGCGGGATTAATTTATCCATAGGAGGGATCGGACATGAGATCACAGGAATACTTGATAACGGAACCAATGTAATTATTCTCAATGATTATTATAGCGCCGATATTGATAATTATACCAAGGGTACATTAACATACCCATTGAAAGGACTTTCTCCCGGCAATCATTCGATGCGCGTGAAGGCATGGGATACATATAATAATTCATCAGAATCTTATATTGAATTTGTAGTGGCCAATGATGAAAATATGACGATTCAGCATGTCCTCAATTATCCCAATCCTTTCTCGACCCATACAAATTTCTATTTCGACCATAACCGTGCCGGTGACGATATTGAAGTGCTGGTGAGCATTTATACAATATCCGGCAAGCTTATAAAGACCATTGATGATCATTTTTATGGCAGCAATTCACATATTTCCGATATTAACTGGGATGGAAGAGATGAATTTGGAGATAAAATAGGAAAGGGAGTATATATATATAAGCTAAATGTACGTTCATTACGGGATGGCTCAAATAACTTTAAATATCAAAAACTAGTTATTCTTAATTAATTATCAATATTCACTTATATTTGAAGGTTCAATAATTATATTTTATGGCAGCAAAAAGGCTCGGAGTGTTATTTTTTATCGCGGCAATTTTCTCTTCATCCTATTCATATTCGCAGGCAACAACAAGTCAGAAATTACAGCTGGCCGGTTTTAACAGAAGCATTGTAACTTCTGTTCCATTTCTTATAATGGCACCTGATGCGAGAGCTGGCGCCATGGGAGATGTTGGCGTGGCGACCTCTCCTGATGCTAACTCATCACACTGGAACTCTGCAAAACTCGCTTTTATTGGTGACGATGATGAAGATGAGGAAAAACATAAAAGATACGGCTTCGCTACCTCCTATAACCCCTGGCTTAGAAAACTGGTTGGTGATATGTCCTTAAATTATCTGACGGGTTATACAAAAATAAGGAAGGAAGAAGCTTTAGCTTTCAACCTGCTTTATTTCGACTTAGGTAAGATTCAGTTTACAGACGCGAATAACAACTCATTGGGCGAAGGCCATCCAAATGAATTTTCAGTGGGTGGAAGCTACTCAAGGAAATTAAGTCGGAAATTGGGTGTGGGGATAGGCTTAAAATTTATACATTCCAACCTGGCAAATGGCCAGCAGATTAATGGAACCACCATTAAAGCGGGCAATACAGCCGCCGGTGACATAGGAATTTATTATCGCACAGATGTAATTATGCGTAGGACAGGCCAGGTTCTTAATGTGGCATTTGGTGCTAATATTTCAGACATAGGGCCTAAGATTTCCTATTCAAATAATGGCAGTGGTAATTTCATCCCAACAAATCTCAGACTGGGTACGGCAGTAACTGTTCCTTTGGATCAATATAATAAAATTGTTTTCGCGTTAGATGTTAATAAGCTCATGGTGCCGTCTCCTCCGATATATCTTCTGAATTCTAAATTAGCTGATTCAACAGATGCTAATGGAAATAAAATCATAGAGAAAGGTAAAGATCCCAATCGTGGCTGGCTTAGTGGAATGTTTGGCTCTTTCTCCGATGCTCCTGGTGGTTTAAAAGAGGAGTTGCAGGAGTTTACAGTACAGGGTGGAGTTGAGTATTGGTATCAATCTTATTTCGCGGCCAGGGCTGGCTATTTTCATGAAAATAAAAATAAAGGCTACAGAAGGTATTTTACAGTGGGATTTGGGGTTAAATATCAGGTTTTCGGGCTTGATGTAGCTTATCTTATTCCTGTTGTCCAGAATAATCCGCTGGCTGAATCTTTAAGATTCACACTATCATTTAACTTCAAAGGAAAAATTCAGCAATCGGTTACTCAATGATGACTGCAATACTTAACAGGACTATAGCTCCTGCATCTCAGGCACTGGATCATTTTGAAGTGGCTCAGGCTAAAACAAGACTTCTGGATAATGGTATTCCATTTCATTCAATCATATCAGGCACACAGCCAGTCATCAGACTGGAAATTATTTTTAATGCCGGAAACTGGTATGAAGAAAAACCAGGAGTAGCATTTCTTTCTTCCAAAATGCTTTCGGGTGGCAGCAGAAACTTCCCGGCAAAAGAGATTGAGGAAAGTATAGCGCTTTTTGGCGCATTCATGGAGCTGAATCCAGGCCCTGACAGATCTTCGCTCACGATATATGCTTTATCAAGGCACTTACAATCCTTGTTGCCTTTAATACTTAATATTATTTCTGAGCCTGTATTTCCAGATAAGGAGCTGGACAATCTGAAAAATATTACGATCCAGAACCTGAAGGTAAACCTGAATAAGACCAGCTATCTGGCCAATGTCAGATTTAAAGAATTGCTTTTTGGTGAAGGGCATCCTTATGGTTCATCCCTACAGGAAAAAAGAATACTGAATAGTACGAAAGAGGATCTCTCTGGATTTCACAAAGAATATTTCAATTATAATAATTGTGACATCATCCTTGCAGGTAATGGCACTGAAGATTTTTTCAAACTCATCAATAATGTCTTTGGAAAAGCCAAATGGAATTCATCAGACAGGAAATCCGCAAAGGCTTTAAGTTCTTTTACACCGGGAGCGAAAAAAGAAAAAGTAATTAAAGAAGGAACCCTTCAAAGCTCTATAAGAATGGGCACCGGGCTATTTACTATATCACATCCTGATTATTTCAAAACTTTTATTCTAATTGAGATTTTAGGCGGATACTTTGGCTCCAGGCTTATGAAAAATATAAGGGAGGATAAAGGTTATACTTATGGGATCAACGCTTCATTGATATGCCTGAAACACGAGGGCTATCTGACTATTGGAACAGATGTGAAAAAGGAATTTACAGAGGATACGTTAAAGGAAATAAAGAAAGAAATTGAGATCCTAAGAACAATAGCAGTAAGCAATGAGGAATTGGAGACAGTAAAAAATTATTTACTGGGTACATTTTTAAGTTCTCTGAATACACCTTTTTCCCTGGCAGATAAATTTAAAACAATTTACTTCAATGAACTTGGCTACAGCTTTTATGATAATTACATTAAGAGCATCAAAGAGATCACCCCGGGAGATTTACAAGCTACAGCTAACAAATATCTTATTCCTGATAATTTTATTGAAGTTATCGCTGGTTCATAGAGCCATGCATGGGTTAGGCTTTTAGGGTTCTTTCCATCGGGAATCTTTGCCGTTAGAAACGTTACTATAACGCTCTTCATTATAAGAAACCTAAAAGTAAACTTGCCCCCGACAATCGGGGAACAAGCCACCTTGATGAGACCAATATAACCTGTCAATTGAATTGATCACTTCTAAAACTCTACCATCTATCCTTTTACTGTTTTTCTCTGAGCAGAGCTTTTCTTTTTCCTTGTAGGGCCTCTTTGGTTTTTTGACCGTGCTGATGTGGGCTTTTCAGGAACTTTTGACCCTGCCTTTCTGGCCTCGGAGAGCCCTATCGCTACAGCCTGTTTTTTGTTTTTTACGGATTCTCCACTGGGGCCTGATTTTAATTTGCCAGTTTTCATTTCGTGCATCGCACGTTTTACTTTTTCCTGAGATTTCTTATCATACTTTGCCATGTCTTGTCAGTTTGTTATATTTTATATAACAGGGCAGATTTGGAAAATGTTAAGAGAGATATCAGACGTTAGATGTTAGAGTTTAGAAAAACACAATGACGCCATGGGCATTTCGGTGATAGTTTCTACTAATCTCTGAACTCTTTTCTAATCACATCAACAACCCTTTCCAACTGCTCCTCCGTCATAGCGGAACCCGATGGCAGACACAAGCCGCTGGCAAATAATTTTTCCGAGAGATGGTCACCATAATAAGGTGCGTCTTTAAAGACAGGCTGTGTATGCATGGGTTTCCAGAGTGGTCTGGATTCGATATTTTCTTCCTCCAGCGCTTTTCGAAGATCGTCAGGAGAAACATTGTTGTTTTTATCTTTGATGAGAATACAGGTAAGCCAACGGTTGTAAGAACCTTCTGCGATCTCTTCAGGGGCAAAGCTGATGGAAGAAATATCTGACAATGCTTTTCGATACCTTACAAAAACATTTCTTCGTGCCTCTATTCTTTCTTCAATAACTTTTAACTGTCCTTGTCCGATACCTGAAAGCACATTGCTCATTCTATAATTGTATCCAATTTGTGAATGCTGATAGTGCGGAGCTTTATCTCTCGCCTGCATTGCCAGGAATAAAACCTGATCGGCAATATTCTTGTCAGCAGTCACCAAAGCGCCGCCGCCGGAGGTAGTGATAATTTTATTTCCATTGAAAGAATAGATTCCTATTCGTCCAAAGGTTCCGGTCATTTTCCCTTTATATCTTGATCCGAGTGATTCAGCGGCATCCTCTATAAGCGGGATTGAATATCGCTCAGCGATGCTGATAATTTCATGGAGCCTGGCTGTGTTTCCATACAGATGTACTGCTATGATCGCTTTAACTTTCCTGCCTTTTTGAAGACGATCCTTAATAGCTGCTTCCAGAAAATCGGGAGAAATATTCCAGGTACTTGCTTCACTTTCAACAAAGACAGGCGTAGCGCCCAGATAAGCTATTGGATTAGCTGTGGCAGAAAATGTAAAAGAGGAGCAGATCACTTCATCTCCCTGCTGAACGCCCAGTGCGATAAGCGCGAGGTGAATTGCGGCGGTGCCTGAATTTAAAGCTACTGCATAGTCCATACCTGTATAGGCGCAGAGCTCTTCTTCAAAAGCTTTTACATTCGGGCCCATCGGCGCAATCCAATTACTGTCAAAAGCCTGTTGAATATATTTCATCTCTGCGCCGCTCATGTGCGGAGGAGAAAGCCAGATCTTTTCTTTGTGCGAACTTATCGTCATGAATCAGATCCGGTAAATTTTTTTTTAGTCGATCCTCCACTTTCACCAATGTCTTCCATCTTTAGAACTTTGAAGATAGTGAGAAAAAGTATTTTCATATCGAGGGCAAATGAAAGATGCTCAGCGTAATAATTATCAAGTCTGAATCGTTCGTCCCAGGATTGAATATTTCTGCCATGGATCTGCGCCCAGCCGGTGATGCCCGGTTTAACGGAATGACGCGTTTTCTGCCAGGATGAATATAGCAGAAGATATTCCATCAGCAAGGGCCTTGGCCCGATGAGGCTCAGCTCTCCTTTCAATACGTTGATCAATTGAGGCAATTCATCCAGAGACAGGCGGCGGAGAATTTTACCTATTGAAGTAATTCTTCTTTCATCGGGAAGAAAGTTGCCGGCGGAATCTTTCTTCCCGTTCATGGTTTTAAATTTGATGATGTGAAAAGGAATGCCATTCAATCCTGGGCGCTCCTGAATGAAAAATATTTTCTCTTTATTAAAAAGCAAGAGCAGCGCAGAAATAAGGATCATAAGCGGCGTTGTGGCTATAAGCAATGCTGAAGATGCTGTAATATCCAGCAAGCGCTTAAAATATCTTCTGTACATATTCCAATATAGGAAAAAAATGTGCTTAATAACAACGATGCGTTTTTCAATTCCGATACGTAAATGATTTAGTCTTATTTTTTTTAAATTGCTCCAAAGAAATTACAAATGGTAAGTTTCCCCAATGCCAAAATCAATTTAGGATTAAACATCGTCGGAAAAAGAGCGGATGACTACCATAACCTGGAATCATGTTTTTATTCGGTGCCATGGCAAGATGCTTTGGAAATACTTCCTTCAGAAAAGTTCCAGTTAACATTTTCGGGCATAGAGATACCTGGTAAACATAATGATAACCTCTGTGTGAGGGTTTATACATCACTGGCAAAAGAGTTTAAACTTCCTCCCGTGCAGATTCATTTGCATAAAAATATTCCTATAGGAGCCGGGCTGGGCGGCGGATCTTCCGATGCAGCATTCACCATAAAAACACTTAATAAATTATTCAGACTTAATCTGAGTGACGAAACAATGGAGGAATATGTGAAGCCGCTAGGCAGCGACTGCGCTTTCTTTATCAATAACAAACCTGTCTTTGCATACGATAAAGGAGACCGTTTTGAAGAGATTAATATCAATCTGAGAGGCAAGATCTTAGTAATAATTTATCCTGGAATTCATATATCTACCAAAGAAGCATATAATGGAATTAAACCACAGAGATCTGCTATTTCAATCAAGGAGATTCTTTTAATGGATAAAAGAAGATGGAAGGATCAGTTGAAGAATGACTTTGAAATGGAACTTTTTAAAATTTATCCGGAACTTGATGTAATAAAAAATACATTATATCAGCTTGGAGCATTCTATGCCAGTATGAGCGGCAGCGGCTCCGCCATTTATGGACTTTTTGAGAATGAGGCCATTGTTTCATCAGTCTTTTCAGGCAGCTTTCCTCCTGAATATAAAGTAATGAGTGCTATTCTTTAAAAGTTCTGTAAATCCTTCATGAACTTTATTTTTATGGCTATGGTTGAAAGGCTTCCGGAAACATAGTTTAATAAGCATAAAAAAAATTAAAAATTATGAGAAAAATTATTGTCCTGATCATTGCTGTGGCAATGAATGTTAGTTTTGCCTTTGCAGCGGAATTTTCCTCAGTATCAAAAGAAAATTCTTATATCACAGTTCTTGTCAAAGGCGGTGACGATGCTCTTAAAAGCAGAATTAAAGAATTGAAAACAAGAAAGAAAGCTTTGCGAGAAGAAGAAAAAATGTTGAATCAGAAGTTGAAAATCAAGAAGCTGGAGAAACAAGCGAAAGATCATGAGAGAAGAAACAAGCACAAACAAGTCGAGCTTGACCATCAATAAATCAGCTATGAATCGGGAGTCAGGATGGCCTTGCCTGTGTAAAGGTTTCTGACTCCGGATTACGATTCCCATAAAGAAAATTGGGCAGCTTAATATAAAAGGTAGTGCCTTGTTCAGGCTTACTTTCCATACGGATACTTCCCCTAAGTTTTTCTACTGATACTTTTACAATATATAACCCTAATCCTGTGCTGTCTTTACCGGACTGGATCCTAAAGAACATGTCGAAAATTTTGTTGTGATATTCAGATGACATTCCAATGCCGTTATCTGAAAATTCAATGTTCGCTTCTTTTTCATCAACTAAGATCTTTATTTTCAGATAGGAGTCATTATGAACAACCTTTCTGTATTTGATGGAATTTTCAATAAGGTTCTGGAAGATAGAATACAGAATAAATTTTTCGCAGTAGAATTTTTCTTTTTGCTCCAGATCAAGCTCAAATCTCATTCCCTTATAATTAGGCAGATGCTCAAAACTTCCTTTGATCTCTTCAATGATATTTTTAAAATCAATCTCTGCCATATCCACTTTAGCCCGATTCACTTTGGTGATAAATAAAAGTTCCATCACAATATTGTCAAGTCTTTTGGCGCTTTTCATGATATGTTCAAAATATTCATGGGCATTTTCCATTTTGTCCTTCATACCTACGTCAGTAAGACCAATTATTGATTTCAACGGCCCTTTGATATCATGAGATACTTTATAAATAAAATTATCATGCTCCTGCACTTTTTCCTGGATAACATTTTTTTGCTGCAGGAATGCTTCGGTGCGCTCTTGTACCTTCTTCTCAAGCTCACGATTAACCGCTTCCTTAAGCAAATCACTTTCCTTGATTGATTTTATGCGGTCAGCCAGGGCGAGTGAAAGGAGTATCATTTCCAGTATAGCCCCGATATTCATGGAATAGGTAGCTATAACATTTGGTGGAAGTATTCTCAACAACTGCAGATTATTGATCAGGAACGCAATAAATAAAATTGTGAATCCAATTACAAAATACCTTGCAGCTCCATAACCCCGGCTATATGATATGATCGATGCTATATAAGCGAGCAGGAAAGGTATGAGATCTATATAATGTATACCGCCGGAATGTGACAATATTGTAATGGATAAAATGAAGAAAATGGTACGGCATACGATAAAAATATTAATGATGAGATTAAGCAGTGGCATCTCTTCTTTTACTTTCAGAAAAGTTTTGGAATACATCAGAAGAAAGATCATCATCAGCCACTGCCAGGATGGACCGGCATAGTCATTCCAAACAGGAGAGTTGGGCCAGATGTATTGAAAGCCAGTCCCATCCTGGCACATGGAAAGAAGGCCGAAGGTAAAGACGTAGCATACATAATACAGATAGGCGATGTCTCTGATCGTGAAAAATAAGAAAAGATTATACACGCCAATGACCAGCACCATCCCATAAAATATTCCCAGCATAAAATATTCTGTCAGGGAATAGGAAGTAAACCGGGTATATGCTCTCACTACAAGTACCAGCCAGTCTGCGCGATCATTTTTATATTTTATATAGTATGTAATGGGTCCGCGATGGTCTGCGGCAAGAGGAAACTCAAAATTCTTATGCTTGAATTTCCTGTGGTCAAAAGGAAACAAATTACCGTTCCTTTGTACCTGATAATTGCCATTACCGGTTGGAATATAAAAGTCCAGTGATTTGATATTAAACATAAAAGATTCCACGAGCCAGTTTGATGGAGTCTTAGAGTTATCATGAACAGTGAATCTGACCCAATAGGTCGAAGAAGGATTTTCATTAACAACAAATCTCGATTTTCCTGTCTGAAACCTTTCTGCCATCATCGGGGAAGAAACGAAATCAATATCCCACTCGTTGTTTTTATCTTCCAGAATATCAACCTTATCGAAATCCAGGTAATAATCTTCCGCCTGATCTGCCAGGATAAGCGGAGCAGATGCCAAGGAGTTAAAAGTCGGCAATAACAATAGCAGTAAAAGAAATGTTTTCTTCATAGCTAATGAATATAGCACTAATTTAAGTATTTTTTTTGTTTTTTAGCGTGGTACTGTTTTGTACATCACTGCTCCTATGCAGGAGAAGATAATATTAGGAATCCATGAGGCAAGGAGTGGCCCGATTGATCCGGCGCTGGCTATACCCCTGCTCATGAGTACGAAAAGGATGTAGACAAAGGCCAGCAGGAAGCCAAAGGCGATCTGAAACCCTACGCCTTCACGTGCCTTGCGGGCAGAAACGATCACTCCGATCACTGTAAGAATTACAATCGCGAATGGATATGTATATCTTTCGTATTTCTCTATCAGGTATGTTTCGATATTTTCAGAACCTCTGTCTTTCAGCTCATTAATATAATTATCAAGCTCAGACATGGTGAATGTTTCGTGCAACTGATAAGTGCTGCCAAAGTCTTTGGGAAGAAGATTGATCACTGTATCTTTATTTTCACCGCTGATTACAGTTTCTTTATTGCCATCAAATTTCCGTACTACATATTTATCCAGCAACCATGAATTTTTTTTAGGCTGCCAGGTTATTCTGTTGGATTTCAACTTTGATTTTAGTTGATTATTTTCTATTGTTTCCAGGGAAAACTGATACCCTTCATGAATCGTATTATTATAGCTAAGAAGGTAGACATAAGTGTTTGGCCCGATTTTAAGATGGGCATTATCTCTAAATTCTACTTTGTTTTTAACATACTGATTTTCAAAAGCGATCCTTTTCTTATTGCCATTGGGGATTACCCATTCGATCAGAATGAATGTTCCAAAGCCGATAAATGCTGCACCAATGAGGTATGGCAGCATCAGCCTTTTAAAGCTTACACCGCTGCTTAATATGGCGATGATCTCAGTATGTGAAGCCATGTTAGCTGTCACGAAAACAGTGGCGATAAACACAGTAATCGGACTAAGCAGGTTTGCCATATAAGGCATGAAGTGTGTATAATAAATTAAAATTTCTAAGCCCGGAACTTTGTTTTTGATAAAGTCTTCATTCTTTTCTGTAAAGTCAATCACTGAAAGTATCAAAATAAAAAGCAGCACCACAAAGAAAAAAGTGGAGATGAATTTCTTTAATATGTATTTGTCGAGAATTTTCATTTTCTATGTTTTACGTTTTAAGTTTTAAGTAAAACCATATATAGATCAATTTCAATATTTTTTTTATTCTTTCTCAATTAACAAACAAGCTATGAAAATAACAGAAGTTGTTTTCTTAACTTGAAACGTATAACGTAAAACTTTAAACTCTCTGAGATACCTGCTTCACCATTTTATTCTTCCATTCGTAAAAAGTTCCTGCCGTAATTTGCGCTCTTGCCTCTTCCATAAGCCATAAATAAAAACTTAAATTCTGAATCGTTGCAATTTGCGAGCCAAGTATTTCTTTGCTGATGACCAGGTGGCGCAGATATGCTTTAGAATAAGTCTCATTGATAAAACCGCCGATCACCGGATCAAGCGGACTGAAATCGCTCTTCCATTTTTCATTTCTGATATTTATAATTCCCTGCGAAGTGAAGAGCATTCCATTACGGGCGTTGCGTGTAGGCATTACGCAGTCGAACATATCTATGCCCAGCGCAACGCACTCAAGCAGATTCTCGGGAGTTCCCACGCCCATCAGGTAACGCGGTTTGTCTATTGGCAGTATATCGCACACCAGCTCCGTCATTTCATACATCATGTCCGCGGGCTCACCTACTGACAAACCTCCGATGGCATTGCCCACTCTTTCGAAGGAAGCGATAGTTTCCGCGGATTTGACCCGCAGGTCTTTATACACACTTCCCTGAACAATTGGGAAAAGAAATTGCTGATAACCATATTTTCCTTCTGTGCTATCGAATCTGTCACAGCATCTTTTTAGCCAGC
>Ga0210406_10007292_pt1 | contig 11256 bp, 11 predicted proteins | sample IncBWC30MmetaG_FD_155454 | JGI IMG/M metagenome (GOLD analysis project Ga0210406, IMG submission 155454) | Forest soil microbial communities from Barre Woods Harvard Forest LTER site, Petersham, Massachusetts, United States - Inc-BW-C-30-M | ecosystem: Environmental > Terrestrial > Soil >... | reverse complement strand
GGAAACCACTTCGATGATGCGGCCGAGGATGTCGGTGGAGCGGCTGTAGTTCCATTCCGCGCCGGGCTGACACATCAGCGGCAGGCTGGCGACAATGGCGGCGTGCTCGGCATTGGTGATCTTGCGGCTGCGCAGCCGCGACTGCTGATACTGCTGCTGCACCAGGCTGTTGCCGGTGTGATCGTAGGTGATGCCGGAAGTGTGCCGCAGCAGGTCCTGGATCGTCATGGGCCGCTTGAGCGGGACCAGGTCGAGCTTGCCGTTGTTTTCGACACCGACTTTCTGGTCGGCGAAATCCGGGATGAATTTCGCGACGGGGTCGTTGAGGATGAAGTGGCCGTCCTCGAGCAGCATCATGATTCCGATCGAGACGATCGGCTTGGTCATCGAGAAGATGCGGAACAGGGTGTCGTGCGCCATCGGCGCTGCGGCCGCCGGGCTCTGCTTGCCGAGCGCGTCGAACCAGCCGATCTGACCGCGCCGTGCCACCATGACGGTCGCACCGGGGAGGGTTCCCTTGTCGATCTCGCGCTTGAAGATGTCCGACATCCGCTGCAGCCGGGCCGACGACAGCCCGATCGATTCGGGCTTGGCGTGGGGGAGGGACGGGGTTTGCGGGGCGGTGGCGGCTCTGGCGGCGGTTTGCGCGGTCATGGTCTCTCCCGATTTGCTCTTGTCGTTATTGGTGGCGTGGATCGGAGTCTGGCGCAGAACGGAGGGGTTGAACAGGGCGTTTTGCCGCAATGGACCTATCGGCCAGCGGTGTCCAAATCCGAGGGGCGGTGCACAGGGCCGTCGCTCTCGATCGGGGGGCTGTTAACGGCTTCTCCCTTGCAAACAGGGCGGTGCTTATGCTTGAAACGGCGCGAACCGGCCGCAACGCAGGTTCCCTGTAGGGGTGTAGCTCAGTTGGTAGAGTACCGGTCTCCAAAACCGGTTGTCGCAGGTTCGAGCCCTGCCGCCCCTGCCAAACAATTCAATCATTTAGCCCAAAGTCCGGCCGCGATTTTTCCGGGCGTCGCTTCGAGTTGGCTGAATGACCTCGGTCTAATTGTCGTCGTCATCATCGGACGGAGGCATGGGCCGATTCATCGGCCGGCTCGTGGGTTGGTTCATGGGCTGGTTTTTGAGCCGTCGCTGCGAACCCGCCGGCTGCGGCGGCATATCCTGCGGCGGAAAGACCACAGCATAACAGGGGCGGCTCAGGTTCGGCCCGGCGGCTCGAAGACAGGCCTCAACGCGACCCGGATCCGGCATATAGGCGCCGCAGAGCCGAAACGCGTCAGGGGTGCAGGCGTCGCGCTGATCCTGGGTGCCTTGTGCGAATGCCGATGTCTGGAACATCGATGTCTGGAACAGAAGCAGGAATGCGGCCGCCGCACCCCGTAACAAATCCGATGCGACGCGATCACGATTTCCTGCTCCATTGCCAACTCGCCGAGGGCGGATCAGGTGATAAATATGCGTCAATAAATGGGCGTCTTCGCCAAGCGGATCAGCGTCTTGAGCGCCGGGATGATGGCTCCGCTGCCGAGGGGAATTGGGCGGCGGCGAAAGGGCGGTATTCGGAGCGAACCGCCTTTCGGCCGGGGGCAAGGCCGGTCGCCGCTTCGGCACTACCGTACCTTGACCTTTCGGCCCTCCCGCAGTACATACCCGCCACCTGCTGCCGGCCCGCTTTGACGGATATCCGGCGCGGCTTTGAATTCCCCCGAACAATCGAGCCCGCTTGGCGCTCATCCTTCAAGAGAGGGCTGGGCGCTAGAGGGCTGTTCGGATTCCCTTACTCTCAAGTATCGTCTCACGACGGACGCGGACCCTAAACGATGGCTTTCAGCCCGTTCAAATTTCTGCAGGAAGTGCGCTCGGAGACCAACAAGGTCACTTGGCCGACCCGCCGCGAGACGATGATCACCACGATCATGGTGTTCGTGATGGTCGCGCTGGCTTCGATTTTCTTTTTCGCCGCGGATCAGATTATCCGTTACCTCGTCACCTTTTTGCTCGGCATCCACTGATGGACAAGCGTTGGTATATCGTTCACGCCTATTCGAACTTCGAGAAGAAGGTCGCGGAGTCGATCCGCGAGCAGTCGAAGCAGCGTGGGCTTGAGGAATTGTTCGAGCAGGTGCTGGTGCCGACCGAGAAGGTCACCGAAGTGCGCCGCGGCCGCAAGATCGACGCCGAGCGCAAGTTTTTCCCGGGCTACGTCCTGGTCAAGATGCAACTGACCGACGAGGCGTTCCATCTGATCAAGAATACCCCGAAGGTGACGGGCTTCCTCGGCGCGGAAAACAAGCCGATGCCGATCTCGGAAGCCGAAGCCATGCGGATCCTGCACCAGGTGCAGGAAGGCGTCGAACGCCCGAAGGCGTCGGTCTCGTTCGAGATCGGGGAGAACGTGCGGGTGGCCGATGGGCCGTTCGCCTCGTTCTCCGGCGTGGTCGAGGAAATCGACGAGGCGCGTTCGCGCGTCAAGGTCGCGGTGTCGATCTTCGGACGCGCCACGCCGGTCGAACTGGAGTTCGGTCAGGTCGAGAAGGTCTGATCGGAAAAGCCAAAACGCATTTCGGTGCGTCTTGGCGTTGGAGAGGTCGTGGGAGGAGGGGATGGTCGCCAACTGTCCGATCCGAACCACGAAACCTGAAACAGCCGATCTCGGTCGGCACAACAGGAGTGACGTATGGCAAAGAAAGTGACCGGATACCTGAAATTGCAGGTGCCGTCCGGTGCGGCGAATCCTTCGCCCCCGATCGGACCCGCGCTTGGTCAGCGCGGCCTCAACATCATGGAATTCTGCAAGGCGTTCAACGCCCAGACGCAGAAGGAAGAAAAGAACACCCCGATTCCGGTGGTGATCACGATCTACGCCGATCGTTCGTTCACCTTCGAGATGAAGACCCCCCCGATGTCCTTCTTTCTGAAGCAGGCTGCCAAAATCCAGTCCGGGTCGAAAGCTCCGGGTCGCGACAAGGCGGGCGCGGTGACCAAGGCGCAGGTGCGCGAGATCGCCGAGAAGAAGATGAAGGACTTGAATTGCGATTCCATCGAGTCGGCCATGAAGATGGTCGAGGGCTCCGCCCGTTCGATGGGCCTTGAAGTAGCGGGGTAACGGGTCATGGCAATCGGAAAACGTTTGAGCAAGGCCCGCGAGGGCGTCGACCGCGAGAAGCTCTATCCGCTCGCGGATGCCATCAAGATGGTCAAGGAACGCGCCAAGTCGAAGTTCGACGAGACCATCGAAATCGCGATCAATCTCGGCGTCGATCCCCGTCACGCCGACCAGATGGTCCGTGGCGTGGTCAACCTGCCGAACGGCACCGGCCGCACCTTGCGGGTCGGCGTGTTCGCGCGTGGCGCCAAGGCTGAAGAAGCCAAGGCGGCTGGTGCCGACGTCGTCGGCGCCGAAGATCTGGTCGAGAAGGTCCAGGGCGGCACGATCGATTTCGATCGTTGTATCGCCACCCCCGACATGATGCCGCTGGTCGGTCGCCTCGGTAAGGTGCTCGGCCCGCGCGGCATGATGCCGAACCCGAAGATCGGCACCGTGACCATGGACGTCACCAGCGCCGTCAAGGGCGCCAAGGGCGGTTCGGTCGAGTTCCGGGTCGAGAAGGCCGGCATCGTGCAGGCCGGTATCGGCAAGGCGTCGTTCACCGAAGAGAAGCTGGTCCAGAACGTCAAGGCGCTCGCCGATGCGGTCTCCAAGGCGAAGCCGGCCGGCTCCAAGGGCACCTACATCCAGCGCGTCGCGGTTTCCTCGACGATGGGCCCGGGCGTCAAGGTCGAGCCGGGCACGATCCTCGGTTAAGCGTCGCGTGTACACATGAGTTCAAGGGCGGAACGGGGAAACCAGTTCCGCCCTTTTTGTTGAATCTGAACCTGGTCTATCCTTCGCGATGCCCGGGACGCTCAAACGACGCGAAAGAAAAACAACATGCCGGAAAAGGTCCTGATCTATTCGCGCTTCCCGAAGGCGCTGATGCTGCGGATCGGCGAACGTTTTGAGCTGATGGACGCCGGCGGCAAGCCACCGCGCGAGGTGTTCGGGGCGGATCAGCTCGCCGATGTCAGGGCGATGATCACGGCGGGCGGCACACCGCTACCCGGCGCGATGATGGACATGATGCCGGCGCTTGGCGCGATCGTCTGTTACGGCACCGGCTATGACGGTGTCGATCTGCAAGCCGCCGCCCAACGCAAGATCACGGTCGGCCACAGTCCGGGCGCCAATGCGTCGTCGGTCGCCGATATCGCGGTGACCCTGATGCTGGCGGCCACGCGGCGTCTCATGGTCGCCGACAATTACGTGCGCAGCGGCGACTGGGCGGCGACAAAACCGTCGCCGATGATGCGCCCGCAACAGGGTATGCGCGGCCGCAGGGTCGGCGTCTACGGCATGGGTGAAATCGGCCGCAAGATCGCCGCGCGTGTGGCCGCCTTCGAGACCGAAGTCGGCTATTTCAGCCGCAGCAGGCACGACGTTCCCTACCACTATCTGCCGAGCCTGGAAGCGCTGGCCCAATGGTGCAGTGTCTTGATGATCGCGGTTCGCGCCGGCGCCGATACCCATCACGCCGTCGATGCCAAAATCCTGCAGCGGCTCGGCGAGGACGGCTATGTCGTCAACATCGCGCGGGGCTCGGTGATCGACCAGGCGGCCCTGATCGCCGCCCTCGAAGCCAAGACCATCGCCGGCGCGGGCCTCGACGTCTATGCCAAGGAGCCACATCCCGCGGATGCGCTGACGTCGTTTCCGAATGTGGTGCTGACCCCGCATATCGGCGGCCACACCCTCGAATCTCACGTCGGGATGCAGGATTGCGTGATCGCCAACCTTGAGGCCTTTTTCGCCGGATCCGGGCTTCCCTATGCGGTCCGGGACGCCTGACCCGACGGGCTCTGCATCTTCGCGCAACCGCCGGGCGAGCAGCCCATCGTAAACCTAAGTATCATTGCCTCAAACAAATGTACGGCACTGATGAACGTCTGTGCAATGGTCCGGTCCGTCTCTCTGTGATTGGTTGTAGTTCGACGGCGTTATACCGTTCGAACTGGGATTGTGGAGACGACATGCTGAGCAAAGAATATTTGGACACAGCACGGACCATACTCCGGGCGGCCCAAACAATCACCGACACACACGTTGCGGGTAAGCTCAAGGCGCTTGCTGAGGACTATGAGCGGCGAGCTGAGAAAGCCGCGCGCGCTGATGCGGCCAAGGCGTTGGCTCGCTCAGCTGCTCGCGAATGCGAGGCACTATCATGAATGTCACCATCCAAAAGCTCAACGGCTTGTGGCACCTCATCGTCGGGTCGTGCCAGATCCGGACTCCGTTCTTGGAGATACAGGACCGCGCGCTGGTCGTTGCGTACGCCCGCCGGGCCTACCCGGGCGCCAAGATCCTCGAACGCGACTGACGGTGAAGAAGCACTCACGCAGCTGCTCCCATGCGTGGTTCTCGATAGGTAAGGTCGTCCCGCCGCCAAACTCCGGAGACCGCCTGTGAGTTCCAAGCGCCGAACTGCGGCGACGCATATCGCGCCCTCTAGAGCACTTGTGGGCATTGCGGACCGAAGCGAACGTTGGTGGACCAGGTCGTTCGCTCGACAGCTTCGAGGGATGATCGGCGGAGCGTTGCAGGTACCCAGTGCTGAACTAAAGAAAGTTTTAATGGCAACGGTGCGGTTGGCGCTCATCTAAACATTGTCTGACCGTTGGACAGATCATGAATGATACACAAGGAGCCGATGACATGAACGATCATGATGAATGGACCAGCTATTCACACTGGGGCATGTTTTTAGTGGAACGAAATTCCTCGCTGCGATCAGGTCCAGGCGTTCAATAATATCGCAGCGGTCGAATTGATCTAGCCAGACACTTCACGCTTCGGCTGCAGTTGCCAGCAAATAAACACGACATGCCGGAGGTCAGGCTTGTGCGCCCAAAGAAGCGGTTTGCATTGATCAAGCCTTCGCTGCTTATGGAGGCTACCAGCCACACGGCGATGGGCGTTGCCGTCGGTCTCGCCTTTTCGTTTCTCGTCACTCACATCACCGCGCTGGGCATCGCGACCTTGATCACTTACAGCCCAGCTCCAGATGCCGTTATGCTGATGTTCGTGGGCACATGCGCGATAACCTTCGGGATCGGAGCAACCCTGACGGGGTTAGCAATCACGTTGACTGAAGATCCTGATACCAGCCGGCGCGAATAGCCTTTGCGGTTAGTGTTACCGATCGGCTCGCGCCGCCACCGATCCAAATGGGCCCATCAGCCGGTTTGCCACTTGGCTTGCTGACGCCACGCTGGACGATGTTCCGCCCTCCGTCGCGCGCGCAAAGCACTTGCTGCTCGACGGTGTCGCTTGCGCCCTGGTAGGCGCGCCTATCTTCCTGTCTCTCGCAAGGGTGTGGAAGGCATCAACAGCGTCACCCGGCGATCGACCGATGTCGTTCGAACGAGGTGCGACATTCCCATCAGTCGCAAGGTCCAGGTGGGCAGACCCCAAACCTAGGTATGCTTTTCTCAGCTAAATGTAAGGTGCGGATCAACCTCTGTGCAATGGTTCGGTCTATCTCTCTGTGACTACGTTCGTGGCGTAACCGCCGATGTGTCGCACGGCAAGCCCACACGAGGACTTCACCGATGAGAACCATAGCTGCAGCCGCATTGTCAGGTTTTGCTCGCAAGACGGCGGAGTCGGCCTCCGACTTCGCGAGCATCGTTCACGACCTGATCAAGGACGTGCGCGACAGCTACCGGCACCAGCAGCGCTACGAGCGTGCCCCCGGCCGGAAATGGCGCGCCAAACATCAGTCATGGCCAAGATTCGATTCTGAAGCCGTACCGCCGCGCGGGCAGGACCAGCTGTCGCCGGCGGATGTGCGCCGTCGCGACGCGGCTAACCTCACCCCATCGTCGATCGAGGTTACAGAATCATGCTCGTGATACGGGGGGTCTTGTTAGTCTCGATCGACCTCGCGACAATCGCGGTGGCCGAGTCCTCGAAGTGCGCGCGCATTTCCGATCTAGCCTCTGCTTGCGCTCGTTGGGTGGCAACCCGGGGTCGGATGCTCAGCGCCGCCGCCCTTTGCATCGCAATGCCCGGCCTGATGGTTATGCTGGGCAGTTCGGCGCAAGCCGGGGTCGCGCTCGAAGAGCGAACGCTACCGATGCATTTCAGCTGGGTCGGGTGCGAGCCCAATTGCCATGGGTGGATCAGCGCAGTCGGAGTCGTGACCCAGGACACCCCCAGGGATTTCGATGAATTCGCGCACGGACGCCAGCTTGCAGGCGATACCGTGGTGCTGGACTCCAGCGGGGGATCGGTCAACGACGCCATTGCGCTCGGTCGGCGCTGGCGTAGTCTCGGTTTGCTGACAACCGTCGGGATCAGCGTTCTCGATCACACGCCGCAGGGCGATCACGCGACTATCGCGCCACAAGCCTATTGCGAGTCGATGTGCGTTTTCCTGCTGCTGTCAGGCAAGACGCGTTACGTGCCCGCGGGCGCGCATGTCAGGGTGCATCAGATCTGGATGGGAGACCGCGCCGGCGATGCCAAGGCCGCGACTTACAGCGCGCAGGATTTGATGATTGTCGAACGCGACGTCGGCCGTCTCGCCAAGTACACATTCGACATGGGCGGCGCGGGAGATCTGTTGTCGCTGTCGCTGAACGTGCCGCCGTGGGAAAATCTGCATGAACTGTCTCGGGAAGAATTGCGACTGACCAATCTCGTCACCACCGATATGGTTGCTGAGCAGAACAGCCCCAACGCAGCGGTGGTCGAGCGGACGCCCAAACCGGTGCGGGATCGCTTGGTAAGCAGTGCGATCGAGACAAATCCAGAGCCGGCGAAATCAACCAAGACGGCTGAAGCCATGGGACTTACGGGCGGCGTGAGGGCGGCGGCCCCGCCTGGGCAAGAGTAGCGGGAAGCCCACCCCGGGGAACTACCGAGCGCTTAGGTGGGACAGGGCATGGCCGGCCAGGAACCCGGCTCCAGCGACGGCGGCCGGCCAATATCGCGGGCGCCAGGCTCGCGCGGCGAGCGCGAAGCGGGCCAAAAGAGCTTGCAGCCCTTCTTTGTTCCAATGTGTCCGCGGCCCGAATTTTGCTCTTGGCAAGTGAGTGAAGACTCGTTAAATAACCGGCTCCGGACGTGCTGGCGGTTGCTGGCACGTCTGTGCACGCATTCCGAAAACCCAATTCGATAGGAGACCATTCCTTTCAGGACATCCGCATGGATTGCTCGAAAGGAAAGGGAGGCCGTCGCTTTGGAGGGATGTGAGCAGGGGTTTTCGGCTTAGCCGAACGGCCTCGATCCTGTCCAAGACTGCAGGCGCCCGCGCGGAAATCTTGTATCCAAATGCAAGTTTCTTCAATGGCTTAATCGCATGGCCTGCATAGACGGGTGAAGACCGGATTTCGCTTTGCGTCACGCATGCGTGGCGGGCGGCGTATTTGGTTCGAACCTCGACACCCCGCGCCATCTGGCTCGGGAGGGCAGGCTTCATATGTCGTTCTGCCCGACGTGTCCGGAGACTGAAAGGTCTCGAGGTCAGGTTCAGGCGGGATGATGGGTGTAACCCGGCGGTCCTGCCTTGCGGCACAGACCGCCAACCGGAGAGAGCTTGCTGTGGAAAGAGCGGCTAAAAAGGACGCGGTTGAAGCGCTGAACGGGGTCTTCAAGACCACCAGCGTTGCAGTCGTCGCCCATTATTCCGGCCTCACCGTGGCTCAGATGCAGAAGCTGCGCATGCAGATGAAGCAGGCGGGCGCGTCGGTGAAGGTCTCGAAGAACCGTCTCGCCAAAATTGCTCTTGAAGGCACGGATGTCGTTGCCATCGGTTCCCTGCTGAAGGGGCCGACCGTGATCGCGACTTCAAACGATCCGGTAGCGGCGCCGAAGGTTGCCATCGAATTCGCCAAGGCGAACGAACAGTTCGTTATTCTCGGCGGCTCGATGGGTAAAACCGTCCTGGATGTGAACGGCGTCAAGGCACTTGCCTCGCTGCCCTCACTCGATGAGTTGCGCGCAAAGATCCTCGGCCTCCTCGTGGCGCCGGCGACCAAGATTGCTCAGCTCTCGACTGCGCCCGCGGCCAAGCTCGCGCGCGTTGTTCAGGCCTATGCCTCAAAGAGCGAAGCGGCCTGACGCCCTTCGCAAAACTTAACCTGGTTCGAACCAAATACGCTTAAGGAAACAGATCAATGGCTGATTTACAGAAGATTGTTGACGAGCTCTCGACGCTCACTGTGCTCGAAGCTGCCGACCTCGCCAAGATGCTCGAAGAAAAGTGGGGCGTGTCCGCCGCAGCCGCCGTTGCGGTTGCCGGTCCCGCCGGTGGTGGCGCTGCCGCTGCTCCCGCTGAAGAAAAGACCGAGTTCACGGTCGTTCTCGCCGCCGCCGGCGAGAAGAAGATCGAGGTCATCAAGGAAGTCCGTGCCATCACCGGTCTTGGCCTCAAGGAAGCCAAGGACCTCGTCGAAGGCGCGCCGAAGCCCGTCAAGGAAGGCGTCAACAAGGACGAAGCCGAGAAGGTCAAGGCCCAGCTTGAGAAGGCCGGCGCCAAGGTTGAACTCAAGTAACCTAAGGGTTGGTTGAGCGAAATCCGCTGATACGCGAGGCCACGCCACGCGCGATCCGGGGATCTCGTGACGAAAACGTGGTCCGGTTCCGTCCGGACCACGTTATACACAAGAAAGTGTGGGGATTCGGGAACTTACCCCTCGAATCTCCACGATTGTCATCCCATATCGGGGCGACAGCAGGAAAACACGGTTGACGGCGGGAACGGTGACGTTCCTGCGTAAGCCGTTGGGAGATAGGCAATTTCGGGCTTTTTCAGTCCGTGACGAAAGAAGTTGGACGGGCGGGTGCGGTCAAGCGCCTCGCGCGTCGTTTTGCGTTTTGAAGGTCTAGAGCGTCGATTCAGGACTTAATTCCTGAGGTGGGCGGTCCGGGTTTCGGAGCGAATCGAAATTCAACCCGGGGGCGATGCCAATCGCGCTTCGGAAGGCTCGCCCCTTCAGGGCGACGAAATGAGAGGCCACGATGGCGCAGCAGACATTCACCGGTCGTAAACGCGTCCGCAAGTTCTTCGGACACATCAAGGAAGTCGCGGAAATGCCGAACCTCATTGAGGTTCAGAAGGCGTCCTATGACCAGTTCCTGATGGTCGACGAACCTGCCGGAGGCCGGCTGGACGAAGGCCTGCAGGCGGTGTTCCGGTCGGTATTCCCGATCTCGGATTTCTCCGGCACCTCGATGCTGGAATTCGTTCGCTATGAATTCGAGCCGCCGAAATATGACGTCGACGAGTGCCGCCAGCGCGGCATGACCTATGCTGCGCCGCTCAAGGTGACGCTGCGCCTGATCGTGTTCGATATTGACGAGGAAACCGGCGCCAAGTCCGTCAAGGACATCAAGGAGCAGGACGTCTACATGGGCGATATCCCGCTCATGACCATGAACGGCACCTTCGTCGTCAACGGCACCGAGCGCGTCATTGTCTCGCAGATGCATCGTTCGCCCGGCGTGTTCTTCGACCACGACAAGGGCAAGACCCATTCGTCGGGCAAGCTCTTGTTCGCCGCGCGCGTGATTCCCTATCGCGGTTCCTGGCTCGATATCGAATTCGACGCCAAGGACATCGTGTTCGCCCGTATTGACCGCCGCCGCAAGATTCCGGTGACGTCGCTGATGTTCGCGCTCGGTCTCGATGGCGAAACCATCCTGAGCACGTTCTACAAAAAGATCAGCTACAAGCGGACCAAGGAAGGCTGGCGCGTGCCGTTCGACGCCACCCGTTTCCGTGGTTACAGCACGATCAACGACCTGATCGACGCCGACACCGGCAAGGTGGTGCTCGAGGCCGGGAAGAAGCTCACCGTGCGCGGTGCGCGTCAGATGCAGGAAAAGGGCCTCAAGGCGCTCCGCCTGTCGGATGAAGAGTTGGTCGGCAACTATCTGGCCGAAGACCTCGTCAACCCGAAGACCGGCGAAATCTATGCGGAAGCCGGCGAGGAAATCACCGAGAAGTCGCTGAAGGCGCTCAACGAGCAGGGCTACAAGGAATTGCCGCTGCTCGACATCGACCACGTCAATGTCGGCGCCTACATCCGCAACACGCTGCATGCCGACAAGAACATGACGCGTGAAGACGCGCTGTTCGACGTCTATCGCGTGATGCGTCCCGGTGAGCCGCCGACCATCGACTCGGCTCAGTCCATGTTCCAGTCGCT
>Ga0210406_10007291_pt1 | contig 11256 bp, 9 predicted proteins | sample IncBWC30MmetaG_FD_155454 | JGI IMG/M metagenome (GOLD analysis project Ga0210406, IMG submission 155454) | Forest soil microbial communities from Barre Woods Harvard Forest LTER site, Petersham, Massachusetts, United States - Inc-BW-C-30-M | ecosystem: Environmental > Terrestrial > Soil >... | reverse complement strand
ACCAGCTTGTACCGCACACCGCGCCGCCGGAAAACCTCTTCAAACGAACGCGACTGGAAATTCGTCCGGTACTCCACCGCGCACGTCTGGTCCGGATCGTCGCTCAAAATCCGTTCCAGCTCCCCGGCCACAAATTCCGCCTCTGCCTGCGCATCCCGCGCCTCGAAATAACGAAGGTTTCTCCCCGCCTCCTTTTCCGCGCGCAAAGTCTTCCCCAACCGGTCCGGATTGTTCGCCACCACCGCCCCAGCCGCATCCAGAATCTTCTGCGTCGATCGGTAATTCCGCTCCAGCCGAATCACCTTCGCGGCAGGGAAGTCCTGCGAAAAGCTAAGCAAAATCGAAACATCCGCCCCACGCCACCGGTAAATCGACTGGTCTTCATCGCCCACCACGCAAACATTCTTCCGTTCGTTCGTCAGCATCCTCAGCAGCTCATATTGCACGCGATTCGTATCCTGATATTCGTCCACATGCAGATACGCAAACCGGTTCCGCCATTTCTCGCGAACCTGCGGCACTTCCCGAAGCAGCCGAGCCGACCGCAGCAGCAAATCGTCGAAGTCCACCGCCTTGCTCTGCTTCAGCAGAGTCTCGTACCCCGCGTAAATATCCGCAACCTTCCGCGTATCCGGCCCAAACGCCTCCGCTCGGACCTGCTCCGGCGTCTGCCCATGATTCTTCGCATAGCTGATTCGACTCAGCACATTCCGCGGCGTCAGCGCCTCGTCGTCAATCTGCAGCTTCGCCATCGCCAGCTTCACCGCCGCCAACTGGTCATCGTCATCGTAAATCGCAAAATCTTTCGCCAGCCCCGCATGCACCGCCTCGCGCCGCAGCAACCGCGCGCACAGCGAATGAAACGTCGAAATCCACGGCCGCTCCGGCGGCACACCCGCGCGCAGCAGCAGATCGCTCACACGCGTCTGCATCTCTTCCGCCGCCTTGTTCGTGAACGTCACCGCCAGGATCGCATCCGCTGGCGTCCCCTTGGCAATCAGGTTCGCCATCCGGAAAGTAATTGCGCGGGTCTTCCCAGTCCCAGCACCGGCCAGAATCAACACCGGCCCTTCCGTGGTTTCAGCAGCAAGACGTTGTTCAGGATTCAATTTTTCCAGCAGGTTTTCCATGGGGTCCGGGGCATTCAGAATAGTTTTCGCACAACCATGTTAGCCGACGCCGCACGCCCCGGCAAATCAGTGTGTGTGAACGTCGGAAAAATTAATTGGATGAATTGCGGCTGAAATCAATATCAAAATACGAAATCGCCTGCTTCGACGTCATCCTCTGCAAATCCGGCACATACAACCGCGCCGTCTGCAACAAATCCCACTCGCCGCGCAAATCGAAATACACCAGGCCCTCCATCGTACTGTGCGCACCAATCACGCTCGAAGGCATCCCCGCATTCTGGCAAGCTGCCTGAAACTCCTCCCAATTCTTGTCCCGCGTCGGTTTCGGCCGGCTGATTGGCAGCGGTATCGGACTTCGCCGCGCTGTCGGATCTCTCCCGTTCTGCTTCAGCATCACAGCATCCGCCACGTCCTCCGCGGTCATAGCTTCCAGTTGTTGCTTGTTGTCCGGATCCAACTGCACCACCAGCTGAATCCGCTGCAGATTCAATCTCACCGCCTCATCGTTGTCGTTGTGAACGCTCAACCGCAGCGCAACGATGCCGCTCGCAAACGGCGTCTTCTTCGGAAACTTTTCCTTGTACCGGTTCGCCTGCGTCCACGGCTCCACACCGATCGTCACGCCCTCGTGCGCGTCCAGAATGGACGTCCGCAAAGGCCTGCTCTGTTGCCCAGCCGCCGCCCACCCCATTAGAATCCCCAGAAACACCATCACAACCACAGCAAGGAGTTTCTTCATGAGGCTATAATAGACTGTTTGCATCCTGAGGCCTTCGATTCTTGGGGGAGAAGCCGGGTTGCTCCGCTTCTCGGCTCTTGGGCGCACGCGAATCCCGGAACAACCGGAGTCACATCGAGTGTATTTCCTTTATAGCGTATTGATGGGCTTGGCCGCCCTGCTGACGTTGCCCTATTGGCTCATCCAGGGCCTGCGCCACGGCAAATATCTCTCCAATCTCGGCCAGCGCCTCGGCTTTTCCATTTCGGGACTCGAAAAACTTCCCGCCCAGCATCCCGGCTCCATCTGGATTCACGCCGTCTCCGTAGGCGAAGCCCTCTCCGGCGTCACCCTCGCCCGCCGCCTGAAAGACTCCTACCCCCAGTGCCCCCTCGTCGTCACCACCACCACCCTCACCGGTTACGCCCTGGCCAAAGAACGCATGCCCTTCGCCGACGCCGTAATCTATTTTCCCCTCGACTGGGCTTTCAGCGTTCGCAAAGTCCTCGACGCCGTGAAGCCCGCCGTCGTTATCATCCTCGAAACCGAAATCTGGCCCAACTTCCTCCGCGAATCCGCCCGCCGCAACATCCCCGTCCTCTTCGTCAGCGGCCGCATTTCCGATCGCTCCTTCGCCCGCTGGCAAAGCTATCTCAACATCTTCGGCTTCTATCTGAAGCCATTGCTCAAATCCGCTCTTGGCAATGCCGCCGCCTTCCTCATGCAATCCCAGCAGGACGCCGACCGCATTCGCGCCCTCGGCGCCCCGCCAGAAAAAGTCTCCGTCAGCGGCAACCTCAAATACGACCTCGAATTGCCCGCCCCCACTCCCCTAGCCAAATGGCTCGAAGAAGAATGCGCCCGCCACGGCCGCCGCCCGCTCATCGTCGCCGGCAGCGTCGTCGCCACAGAAGAGCCGTTGGCACTTCTCGTCTTCGGCGTAGTCCAAGGCGATTTTCCAAAAGCGCTGCTCGTCCTCGCCCCGCGCAAGCCGGAGCGCTTTGCTCCCGCCGCAGAATTCATCGAAGAATCCCATCGTAAATTCGTCCGCCGCTCCGAATTGGCCCTGCCCGGTCCCGGCATTTCTCCCAACGCAAACGCCAGCAAGAACGGCATCCCCGACGATGTCACCGTCCTCCTTCTCGACTCCATCGGCGAACTCGCCTCTCTCTACCGCCTCGCCGACGGCGTCTTTGTCGGCGGCTCGCTCGTAGATTCAGGCGGCCACAACATCCTCGAGCCCGCCGCCTTCGGCAAAGTCCCCGTCTTCGGCCCTTCCATGGAAAATTTCGCCGCCATGGCCGCCCGCTTCGTCGAATCGCGCGCCGCCATCCAGGTCGAAAGCCCCGAAGACGCAGGCGTCGAAATGATTCACCTCCTCAAGGATCCCGAAAAGATGCAGCGTATGGGCGGCACCGCGCGCCAACTTGTCGAGAGCAGCCGCGGCGCACTCGACCGCGCTCTGTCAGCAATCGCCCAGCACCTCGCCCATCACGTCGGTGGTCCCACGCGATGAATCTGCCGCCGTGGCTGCGTCTGCTCCTGTGGCCCGCGTCGGTAATTTACGGCGATCTCGCGCGTCTTCGCGCCCGCCTCTATGCACAGGGAACTCTCAAATCAAAACGCTTGAACACTCCCGTTATCAGCGTTGGCAATCTCACCGTCGGCGGCACCGGCAAAACCCCCATGGTAATCTTCCTCGCCGAACGTTTTCTCGCCGAAGGAAAACGCGTCGGCATTCTCACCCGCGGCTACAAAGGCGCCGGCGGCACCAGTGATGAAATCGAACTGATGAAATTCCGTCTGCAGGATCGCGTAATGTTCGGAGTCGGCCCCGACCGCTACGAACAGGGCCGTAGGCTAGAAGAAAAAGGTGTGGACATCTTTCTCCTCGACGACGGCTTCCAGCATCTCCCCCTCTTTCGCGACGTCAATATCCTTCTAATGGACGCTTCCCAACCCCTCGGCCGCGAAAGCCTGTTGCCCGCCGGCCGCCTCCGCGAACCAGTCTCCGCCATGGATCGCGCCGATCTCCTCGTCATCACCCGCCTCGAAGCATCGCCCGCCACCCTCGCCACCATCGAAAAGCTCCAGGACTATCCCGTCTTTTCCGCGGTCACTCGCCTCCTCGGCTTCCGCCGCCTCGGCGCTGGAATTCAGCTCCTCTCTCCCCAGGAAATCGGCGCAGGCCCTTTCTACGCCTTCTGTGGCATCGGCAACCCGAAAGCCTTCCTTCAAGACCTTAAGACCTGGAACATTCCTGTCACACAATCCAGCGAATTTCCCGATCACCATCGTTACGACCAGCGCGACGCCCTCGAACTAGAGCAGGTAGCCCGCGCCACCGGCGCCAAAGCATTCCTTACAACCGAAAAGGACGCGCAAAATCTCGCAGGCGTCTCATTCGTCGAATTTCCCGTCTTCATCGCCGTAATCGAAATGGAACTCCCCCAGCAGGACGCGTTTCTAAGTTTCATCCGCGAACGCCTCTCCGCAAGGAGCGCCGTGGTATGAAAATCATGATCCGCGCCACAAATTGGGTCGGCGACGCCATCATGGCCCTGCCCGCCTTGCGCACCGTCCGCCAGCGTCACCCCAACGCAACAATCAGCGTCGTCGCCCGCCCCTACGTCTCCGACATTTATCGCGACCAACAAATCTGCGACGAACTAATCCCCTACGATCCCAACGGCGAGCATCGCGGCTGGAGCGGCCGTGAAAAACTCGCCGCCGAACTCCGCAGCCACAAATTCGACGTCGCCCTCCTCCTCCAAAACGCCTTCGACGCCGCCTGGCTCGCTTGGCGCGCCCAAATCCCCCAACGCATCGGCTACGCCCGCGATGCCCGCAGCCTTCTCCTCACGAAAGCCATCCCCGTCCCCAACCCCGGCGAAATTCCCCCGCACGAAAAGTTTTACTATCTCGAACTTCTCCGCCGCGCCGGCTGGCTCGATCAACTCACTGACGAACAACACATCACCTTGCGTGTCCCCGATGCCGCCCGTCAGCGCGCAACGCAAACTCTTCTCGAAGCCGGTTCACGGCCCCACGCCACCCGCATCGCCGTCGGTGCCGGTGCCTCCTACGGCTCCGCCAAATGCTGGCCACCCGATCGCTTTGCCAAAATGCTAAACGCGCTGCTCTCAAAGACTGATGCCGACGTCATTCTCTTCGGCACTCCCAGCGAACTCCCCGTCTCCACCGCCATCACCGCCGAATTACAGCACGCCCCCATCAACCTCACCGGCAAAACCTCCATCGCCGATCTCCCCGCTCTTCTTTCCCAATGCCACCTCTTCCTCGGCAACGATTCCGGCGCAATGCACGTCGCCGCCGCCGTCGGCCTCCCAGTCGTCGCCGTCTTCGGTCCCACCGATCCCGAAGGCACCGCCCCGGTCACGCCGCGCGTCACCATCGTCCAGCAAAAGCCTTACTGCAGCCCGTGTTTCCTTCGCCGCTGCCCCACCGATCATCGCTGCATGACCGCGGTCACACCCGCGATGGTCGAGTCAGCCCTGCAATCAGTCTTAGCGGAGGTGCCTTCTGCCTGATCCCTCCGCCCGCCGCCCGGCCGTCTTCCTCGATCGCGACGGCACCATCGCCGAAGAAGTCGGCTACTTGAATCATCTCGACCGTTTTCGTATGTTTCCGTTTGTAGCCGAAGCCATCCGTCGCTTGAATCAAGCAGGTGTGCCCGTGGTCGTGGTCACCAATCAATCCGGAGTGGCCCGTGGTTATTTTCCGGAATCGCTGTTGCACGATGTCCACGAACGTATGAAAAGGGAACTCGCGCAAGCTGGCGCGCATCTCGATGCGGTTTATTATTGTCCGCACGAAAAGTCCGACGCATGCGACTGCCGCAAGCCAAAACCCGGCATGTTGCACCGCGCAGTTGAACAACTCGGCATCGACCTGAAGCGCTCGTTCGTAGTTGGCGACCGCTACGGCGATATGGAACTTGCCTTCAACGCGGGCGCGAAAGCGATCTTCGTGAAAACGGGCTACGGCCTCGGCGATTTCACCTGGCACGCGCAAACATGGCCCAGGCAGCCCGACCTGGTTACCGAAAATCTAGAAACCGCGGTGGACTGGATTCTGAGGGACAAATGACCAAGCGCTCCAAAAAACAGTTGGCCCCCGCTCCATCCGTGGATCTCGTCGCTCTCGCCGAATACGTCGAGCGCTTCTCCGCCAAGACCGTCGTCGTCCTCGGCGATTTCGTCGCCGACGCCTTCCAGTTCGGCGACATCACCCGGGTCTCCCGCGAAGCTCCCGTCCTCATCCTCAAGCACCGCGAAACCCAAATCATCCCCGGCGCCGGCGCCAATGCCGCCAACAATTTCGCCGCTCTAGGCGCCAAGGTAATTCCCATCACCGCCGTCGGCGAGGATCAAGCCGGCGATCGCCTCCTCGAATTTTTCCGTGAGAAAAAAGTAGATGTCTCCGGCATTCTCCGCGTCAAGGGCTGGACCACTCCGACCAAGACCCGCTTCCTCGCTGGATGGGCCCACAAAGTCGGCCAGCAGGTTCTCCGCGTTGACTACGAGCCCGACCAACCACTGCCCGCCGAAATTCACAACAAAATTCAGTCCACGCTCGCAAAAGTTCTAAAAAAAGCGGACGCCCTCGCCGTTTCCGACTACGGCTTCGGCGTCGCTAGCCCGCAAGCGCTTGCCAAAATTCTTTCCTCCAACAAACGCCCACTGCTCGCGACGCTAGACTCCCGTTACCGTCTCACCGACTTCAAACGCGCCGGTCTCCATTCCGCCACGCCCAACGAAGCCGAAATCGAAGCCCTCCACCACACCGCCATCGGAAAAAATCTCGCCGAACTCGAACGCTGCGGTCGCGCCACGCTCGCCGAAATGAAACTCGAATCTTTAGTCATCACCCGCGGCCGCGACGGCATCGCTCTCTTCCAGCCGGGAATGGAGACCGTTCACATTCCCATCCACGGCAGCGATCAGGCCGTCGACGTCACCGGAGCCGGCGACACCGTCCTCGCCGCCTATACGCTCGGCCTCACCGGCGGCGCCTCGCCCCTCGAAGCCGCGCATCTCGCCAACATCGCCGGCGGCCTAGTCGTCATGAAGCGCGGCACCGCCACCGTCTCCCGCGCCGAGCTCCTCGAAGCCATCGGCTCCTCCGCCTCGGGCAAATCCACCTGACCCATGCGCAAAGCCCACGAAAAAATCGTCTCGAGAGAAAAGCTAGCCGTCGAACTGGCGTCCGCGAAGCAGCGCGGCCAGCGCATCGTCCTCGCCAACGGCTGCTTCGATACGCTCCACGTCGGTCACGCTCGCTATCTGGCCGGCGCGAAAGCCGAAGGCGATCTCCTCGTCGTCGCCGTCAACTCCGATTCCAGCGCTCGCCCGTTGAAAGGCCCCGGCCGTCCCATCCTCGACGAACAATCCCGCGCCCTTCTCGTCGCCGCCCTCCGAGCCGTCGACTACGTCGTAATTTTCCCCGAACCGAATGTCGAGAAATTGCTCGAAGAATCGCACCCCGACGTCCACGCCAAAGGCACCGACTACACCGCCGATTCCGTTCCCGAACGCGCCGTCGCCGCGCGCCTCGGCATCCGCGTCGCCATCGTCGGCGATCCCAAAAACCATTCCACGCGCTCGCTTCTCGACGCCATCCGCAAGGCCCCGCATGTCTGAGCCGCGCTTCCTAGTTGTGCGCCTCGGCTCCCTCGGCGATATCGTCCACACCTTTCCCGCCGTCGCTGGCCTCCGCAACTCTTTCCCGCGCGCCGAAATCATCTGGCTAACGCACCCCCGCTGGGTGAATCTCGTCGCCAGCAGCGGCCTCGCCACCGAAATCTGGCCCGTGGATTCCCGCGATCTTTCTAGCGTCCGCAAAACCATCGCGGGAATCCGCGCGCAACGCTGGGACGCCGCCATCGACTATCAAGGACTCTGGAAATCCGCGCTACTCCCATTTCTTGCGAGAGTCCCCAAGCGAATCGGATTTTCTTCCGACACCATCCGAGAATTCGGCGTCCCGATCCTCTACACCGACCGCGTGCACCCACGTAGCGCACACATCGCCGACCAAAACGGTGAATTGTCTTTACGAGCGGGCGCACAAACCGCAGTAGGTTCCATAAAATTGCAGGTAGACGAATCCGACCGTCAGCGCGTCTCGTCCGATATCACAGCCGCCGGAATTAACTCATACATTGTCCTAAGCCCCGGCGGCGGCTGGCGCTCCAAATGCTGGCCTGCCGAACGCTTCGGCGAACTTTGCCACAAAGTCCGCGATGAGTTAAACGTTCGCTGCATAATCAACTACGGCCCCGGCGAAGAATCGCTCGCTGCATCGGTCAAATCCGCCAGCGGGAGCGCCGATCCAATCGTCTATGACGGCGAACTCGGCCAACTAATGGCCCTGCTCCAGGGCGCCCAGTGCATCGTCGGCGGCGACACCGGCCCCCTCCATCTCGCCATCGCCCTCGGCACAAAAGCCGTCGCCATCTTCGGCCCTACCAACCCCACTCGAAACGGCCCGTACCCGCCCCAGCCCTTCGTCCTGCGTGATCCCGCTGCCGCCACAACCCACAAGCGCGAAACCGAAACCAACCCTTCTCTCCTCAAAATCTCTGTCGCGCAAGTCTTCGACGCCGTAAAGCTTCGGCTCGGAGCCTCCGCATGACCCCGCTCGATTTCTTCGCCCGATGGCGCGTCCGCATCGGCTACCTGCTGGCAGTTGTAGTTTTATTTCTTTCCCGCCCAGAACCTCGCTCGATTCTGATCGGCGCCTGTGTCGGCCTCCTCGGCCTAGCCATTCGCGCGTACGCCGCCGGCTATCTTCACAAACAAGCCGTCCTCACCACCACCGGCCCCTACGCCCGCACCCGCAATCCCCTCTACTTCGGCAGCAGCATCCTCACCATCGGCGCCGCCATCGCCATGAACTCCTGGCTCTCCGCCGCCCTGCTCCTTTTTTATTTCGCGCTAGTCTATACGCTCGTCATGCGCCGCGAAGAAATCGAACTCCGCGGCCATCACGGCGCTGACTTCGACGCTTACGCAAAATCCGTCCCGCTCTTTTTTCCTCGCGTGACCGCGCCAAAACAGCAAGCGGTCACCGCCGGCTCTTTCTCCTGGCCCCAATACCGCAAAAATCACGAATACCAAGCCGCCCTCGGCTTCTTATTCCTCCTATTGGTCCTAGTCGTGATCTGGCGCTTTCACGCCGCCTAACCCTCCTCAGTGGCACAGGCACTCCTGCCTGTGCGCTTTTCTCTTCTCTGCGTCGTCTGCGTTCTTTGCGAACTCTGCGTTAATTCTTTCTTTCTAACTTCACCGATCCCCCGAAGCCTGACTCAACTCCTCCCCTTTTTCGCAACCCACAAAACAACTCACCCGAATCCCATGCCCATCCGTAACCACCTGCACCGCCCCTTCCTGATCCGTCCGCAAAATCCGCGCCCCGCTCCCCCGCAACCGTTCCAGCAGTTCCGGACTCGGATGCCCATAAGGATTCTGCTCCCCTGCCGAAATAATCGCGATCTGCGGCCCCACGCTTTCCAGAAATTCCGGCATCGTCGAATTCTTGCTTCCGTGGTGCCCCACCTTCAAAACATCCGCATGCAGTTTCCCCGCCTCCGTTTCCGAAAGCATCGCGTACTCCGCCTGCTTCTCCGCGTCACCTGGAAGCAAAACACTCCGCTCTTTGTATTGCAACCGCACCACCAGCGAATCATTATTCTTCGCGCTCGGCGCAATCTCCTCCGGCGGAATCTGTGGCCACAAAAAATCCACCTGCACGCCATCCCACAAAAAGCTCTGTCCCCGCAATTCGTGCTGGATCGGAATGTAGCGCCCTTCGGCAATTTTCTTAAGCTGTCCCAGCGCCGGAGTCTCCGTCTCTCGTCCCAGCCACAGCCGCCCAACCCGAAAATTCTCCAGCACCGCCTTCAGTCCTCCGATGTGATCCTGATGCGCGTGCGTCAGCGCCACCGCATCAAGTTTCTGTATCCCCCGCGACCACAAATACGCAGACACCGCCTCTTCTCCCGGGTCCGGCCCCGGAACCTCTTCGCGCCCGCGAAATCCCGCAAACCTTCCCCCTCCGTCAATCAGCAGCGTGCTCCCTCTCGGCGAAATCACCAGGATCGAATCCCCCTGCGCCACGTCCATTACATCCACCTCCAACGCGCCGCGCTCCACCGCGGCAGGGAAGGGAAACGTCGCAATCACCAGCGATGCCAGCAGCAATCCCGCCGCCCCGAGCCACTTTACGCGCCTCCCAAAGCGCGACTCCGCGCGCAGGCCCACCGCCAGCAGGACCCCGCACGAAAAAAAGAAAATCGTCACCCAAACCGGCGGCCCCGGAATCCGATAGCTCCCGTGCGCGAATCCTGCAAACCACCCCACAACGTGCCCCTGTAGCGCAACCAGCCATCCCAGCGGCCACGCCAGCACTCGCGCAATCGGCGGCAAAATCACCGCGCTTCCCAAAGTAAAAAATCCCAGCGGCACAATCACGCCCGTCAACGGCACCGCAAACAGATTCGCCAGTGGCCCCATCAGCGTCACCCGGTGAAAATCCCGCGCCATCAACGGCAGCATCCCGAACTGCAACACCACCGAAAGCGCGATCATCTCCCCGCCGCGCAGCGACCATCCAAGTCCCCTCACCCCAAAATCCTGCGCCCACTTCGCGCTTCGCGACGACAGCCGCCCCGTCATCGCCGCAGTGGCCGCCCGCAAATCCAGCCGGAACTGCACCTGCCGCGCCGAAAACGCCCCGTCCCGCGTCACATCCCGCCAACCGTACAGCGCGCCAACATAAGGCCGCACATGCCGCTCCATCCACGGCAACGCAACTCCCGCAATGCACCCAATCGCCAAAAACGACAACTGAAAACTCGTGTCAAAAACCTCCCCCGGCTTCGCTACTAAAAGTGCCAGCGCGGCCACCGCCGCTGAATTCAAAATCTCCAGCCTTCGATAAAGAAATCCCGCCAGCACCACAATCGCCGTCATCAGTCCCGCCCGTAAAACTGGCGCCCGCTGCTCCACCACAGCGATGTACGCAAAAAGTGTCGCTAGCAGTAGCACGGTGGCCAGCGTGCGCGGCAACCGCAACTTGTTTCCAATCCAAAATAAAAAAAACGCCAACGCCCCCACATGCAATCCCGCCACCACCAGCACATGAAACACGCCCGTCTTCTGAAAATCCACCGACTCCGCCTGGTCCACAAAACTCCGGTCACCCAGCAGCATCGCCCGCAAAATTCCCGCCGTCTGCGGCGCATCCGGACAAAGCGCATCCAGCCTCTCGCGCAGCAATCCTCGCAACAGCGCCAGCCGAGTCCCCATCGTCGTCGGCGGCGTCGAAACTCGCTCCAGCAGGGAACTCGCCCGCAATGTCGCCAGTAAATGAATATTTTGC
>Ga0210406_10007290_pt1 | contig 11256 bp, 9 predicted proteins | sample IncBWC30MmetaG_FD_155454 | JGI IMG/M metagenome (GOLD analysis project Ga0210406, IMG submission 155454) | Forest soil microbial communities from Barre Woods Harvard Forest LTER site, Petersham, Massachusetts, United States - Inc-BW-C-30-M | ecosystem: Environmental > Terrestrial > Soil >... | reverse complement strand
CTGAACCAAGCACCATTGCTTTCAAACTGCGTTGGATTCTCGCGCACTGTTCGGGTGGGAGCAAGCGAAAAGTGCGCGAAGGGGTTCAACGAAGTTCACATGCCATGCACAACTTTTCCACAAGCACGGGAATTGTGCAAGTCGAAAGGAAAACGCAAATTTTGCCTGAGAAAATCATGGTTTACGCGCGGCGGAAAATATGGTTGCACTGTTTCAGTGCAAAGCGAGCTGAGGAAAACGCGGTGAATTTTGCTCAAGGTTTCCGGTCTGGCCGGGCGAATTCGTAAACGCCGAGCGGATCCGCGCCGATCAGCAGCCGGTCTTCTTCGACAAGGAGCACGTTCGCCTGGATGCGCGCGCCGTCCTTGGTGTAGATCTGATACTCGGAACGCCGGTTTCCTTCCTTGTCGAAGTGCAGCAGTGTGTTGTTCAAGGCCATCCAGACGTCGCCGCTGACGGGATCAACGCCAAACGCGGTCAGGATCGGGTGCAACGACGGAGGTTCCGCGCGCTTTTCCTGGCGTTCAATTTCCCGGCGCGCGGCGCGAGCTTCGGAGAACGCGTCAATGTTCGTAAACTGAAAATCCTGTTTGGCGAAACCGAATCGGTCGTACTGGCGGACCAGCGGTTCGGGCATGTAGGTGTAGCCGTAGTAGATGTGGCCCTCGGGGTCGGAGCCCAGCCGACCGATGCTCACATAGCGGTTGAGGTCGTTGCGTTCGGAGAGTTGTTCGGGGTCGCCAAACTCGCGGACAACGCGGCCGGTCGGGCCGAAGACGGTGACGAGGTGGAGGCCGCGCGGCGCGGTTACCGCCACCTCCCCTTCGGGGAGCGCGACCAGCGACGTTGGAGAATTGAACTGCATCGAGCGAAGCGGCGCGCCCGTTGGAGAGAAAACGTTCACCTGATTGTAGCCACGATCGGCGACATAAAGATTGCCCTGGGCATCCACGTCGCAATCTTCGCCGAAGGAAATGGCCGCGCGGCCCGCTTTGTCGGCGGCGGATGAAGATGGGGGCGCACCGATGACGGTCACTTGCTTTTCGTGCGAGTCGAACACCGCGATCCCGACAGCGGGAGAAGCGAGGAGATAGTATTTACCGTCTTTGCCATGCCGAAGCGCGCGCAGGCCCGGGCCGATGGACGGAAAGACCCTGCGACGAGCCAGGAGTTGGTCGTCAACATCCGAGCCGACGGCCGCGAGTGCGATACCGAGGACACAAGTAGCCGCCGCTGCGGCCAGGAATTTTCCAGATTTACGATGCATGGTTTCTCTGATTACAGCCAAAGGTCCGTGGTTGCCTCACTGGATAAAAAGTTGCCCTGAAGTTGCTGAAAAGCGAACCGGTCAATCGATGCGCAGCCTTAGACGCTCGATGGACTTGGCGGCGAAGCGGCCGGCTTCGTTGCGCGGGGCGGTTTCGTCCGTCTCGATGAGCACCGCGTTCATTTGAATATCGCCCGTGGCGACCTCGAAGCGGGCGGGCAGGCCGTCCAGAAATTTCTTGATGATGCCCCCGCGGTCCATGCCAATCACGCCGTCGTGCGGCCCGGTCATGCCAACGTCGGTGATGTAGGCGGTGCCTTTGGGCAAGACATGCTCGTCGGCGGTGGCCACGTGGGTGTGCGTGCCGACGACGGCGGTGACCCGGCCGTCGAGATACCAGCCGAGGGCGATTTTTTCGCTGGTGGTTTCGGCGTGGATGTCCACAAGCACGAAGGCGACGTCAGCCGGAAGCTTGGCGAGTTCCTCGTCCGCTTTCCGGAACGGGTCGTCGTTGGCAGCAAGAAAGACGCGGCCCTGCAGGTTCAGCACGGCGAACTTCACGCCTTTTTTGGATTCGCCCACAAACATACCGCCGCCGGGATTGATCGCCGCGAAATTCGCAGGGCGAAGAAGGCGCGGCTGGTGAGGAATGTACTCAATAATTTCCTTGCGGTCCCAGCTGTGATTGCCGCCGGTGACGACCTCGATGCCGAGGCCGAGCAACTCTTCTGCGATTTTTGGGGTGATGCCGAAGCCGGAGGCGGAATTTTCGCCGTTGGCGATGACCAGATCGATATGACGATGCTCGACGAGGTCGGCAAGGCGCTCCTGAACGATGTGACGTCCGGGAGAGCCGACAATGTCGCCGATGAAAAGAGTGCGCATGGTTGAAAGAGGCGATCAGTAACCAGCGATCAGATAGCAGGGAGCAAGAAGAGCAATCCGTTAACTCACAGATAGCCGGCTAGGGAGCGCTGTAAACAGCAAAATGGAGCGGACTGCTTGGCCGTGGGTTACTAGGCCGTGAACCTCTGAAATAGGTGGGTACCACGAGCCGGCCATTAGGCTTTCCTGCCCCGACCGCGGGTCTCAATTCGCTCAAAACCCGCCGGCGGGACAGGCCGTGCACACAAGCCGACTATCCGCAGCACCCCAGAGATTCGTTACGGTTCAAACGGCGTTCGCAACCACACCTGCTTCGAAGTACCGCTCCGGGAACTATTATCCTCTCCCGGCGGAGTTCCGTCCAATCCGCCGCAAAGTTGTCTGCGCCGCCCTGCCCGGGTCGATTATCCGAAGTGGCGGTAGTCGTTCCAGAAGTCGCGCCAGGGCTTCTTCGGGCCCCGGCAGACGTAAATATCCGGGTGATCGACACTTTCCTCGTTTTCCACGCCGTAGCGGTTCCAGGTATGGGCTGCGACCCGGCAGGAGTCGAAACTTTTGACCAGGAAACCGGCGGAGTGCCCCAGAACGATCAGAGTGGCGGGCGGTGGATCGCCGTAACCTCGCGCCCAGAACGAATTGGCCCCGCTGATGACGGGAGGAAGCCCGTACTTCGGCCCAAAGAGATTGATTGCACCGGCTTCTCCGTAGTTGGCGGCAAGAATTCCCAGTTGCGCGCGTTCGTCCGGTGGAAGAGAGTCGCGCACTTGAGCGACGGTTTCGACTAACTCCGGCCACCCGATTTCCTCGACGAAGTCACCCTGAACCTTGCTGGAGACGTTCCACCATTTCGAAGGGATCGGCGCCAGAGGAAGCGCGAGGGCGGCCGAGATCGCGATATCCGCAGTCAAAGCCACCAACGCGACGGCGCGAAGCGCAGTGGCCCAGCCACGGTTGAGCGAACCGAGCCAAGTTTCTCCCCACACGCTTCCCGCGGCATAGACCATCGGATAAGCGGCCGCGAAATAATAGGCACGACCTTTCAGAATGACGAAGAGCAGCAGGGGAACCACAAACATCCATCCGATGGCGCGGAGGCGTTTCCCGGCGGGCGCGAGGAAGCAATAGTAAAGGCCGGCGAGGCAGAGCGGGAACGCGAGCAGGGTCATCTTCAACTGGTCGGGAAGAAAATTTTGTGTTCTGCCCTGGCGGACGTCGCGCTCGTGGATGTGCTTCAGGAAATCCACGGAGATGAAATGGTTTTGCGCCTGCCATAGCAGGTTCGGAAGAAGTATCAGGATGGAAATTGCGACGCCATACCAGAGCCACTTGCTGCGCAGGTATTTCCGCGCATCGGTGAGGATCACGCCCGCCACTATGCCGACTGCAAAGACACCCATGGTGTATTTGGAAAGCATGCCGAACCCGATCGAGCCCCCGATGGCGAGCCACCAGCGCGGATCGCCGGAGACGAGCAGGCGCACCATGAAATAGGCGGCGAGCACCCAGCACAGATAGTCGAAGGAAACGTATTGCATCAGGGCGCCGCCGCCGAGACAGAACGGCACACCGGCGAACGCGGCAACGAGTTGCGCTCCTCTCCCTCCGCCCATCTCCTTGGCCATCAGACCTGTAAGCACCAGAGCGATGGCCTCTGCCAGCGCGGCAAACAGCCGAAAGCCGGGAAGCGTGGGCCCGAAGAGGATCAGCGAGAGTCGGCCAAAGAAGGGCGTGACCGGCGGGTAGGCGACATAGCCCCAGGCGAGATGGCGCGCGTCGTCGAGCGTGGCAAGCTCATCGCGGTGAATCCCGTAGCGCTGCCCCACGAGCATGTGAACGATAACCGTGACGAGCGCGAGGTAAATCAACATCGCGGTGTCGCCAAGCCACAGCGACTCCTGCTTGGCCATTCTTGAATTAGTGGTTTGTTGTTCAGGAGAGGTGTTCGAGAGCAAGTAGGAAGTCTCCCGGCAGAAATATTCGGGTCGAACTAAGTGCACAAATCATAGCAGCAGAGATGCGTGCCGTGGGGACGAATCAAAAAGCAACTGCCGCATCCCATTGCGAGATGCGGCAGTTGGAAGTTCAATCAAGATACGGTCAGGGCTTTGGTGGAGGAGCAGCCGGAGCTTGTTCCTTTGGAGGTGCCTTGGGCTGTTCCTTTGGCTGCTCTTTCGGAGCATCTTTCGGGGCTTCCTTCCCATGTTCTGTCGGTTCTACCTTGGGGGCCGCTTTCGGCTCGATTGAGATCAGTTCGACTTCGAAAACGAGCGTGGAATTCGGGCCGATCGGAGAGCCGGGCGCGCCGCGTTCGCCGTAAGCAAGATCCGAGGGAATGAACAGTTGCCACTTGGAGCCGACGGGCATGAGCTGGATTGCTTCCGTCCAGCCCTTGATGACGCCGCCGACGGGAATCTTCAGCGGCTCGCCGCGCTTGTAGGAACTGTCGAACTCGGTGTTGTCCACCAACGCTCCGCGATAGTGGCAGAGCACGGTGTCTTCCGCGGTCGGCTTGGGGCCAGTGCCTTCTTTGATGATCTTGTACTGCAGGCCGTTGGGGAGCGTGACCACGCCTTCTTTGGTTTTGTTGGCGGCGAGGAAAGCTTCTCCGGTTTTCTTGTTTTCTACGGCGGCCGCCTTCGTCTTCGCTTCTTCCTTGGCGCGAACTTCCGACTGCAAGGTGGTGAGGGCAGTCTTTGCTTCCTCGTCGGTAAGGAGAAGTTTGCTGCCGGTGTAGGCATCCTTCAGTGCGCGGTACAACACGGCAGGATCGACCTCGACAGAATCTCTCTTCAGGTTCTTGCCGATATTCATGCCGATGGCATAGCTGGCCTTTTCTTTCTGCGTTTTCAATGTTAGAGGCGCCTGCGTTTTCGCGCCGGCCGCTGCGCCTGTTTTTGCCGCGGGCGTCTGAGCGGGCTTTGCCGCAGTGGCGGGCTTCGCCGCTGCAGGCGGGGTTGAGGGTGAACTCGCGGCCGGAGTCTGCTGGGCCGGAGTGCTGGCCGCTAGAAAAAGTGCCGCGGCGGCGAGAGAGGTAGCGATAAATGTTGGTTTAGACATAGGCAAGTATTGTGGCATCCCCCACGCCCCGCGACAAATTGAAAGGGGCGACGTGTGTGACTCGCGCGCAACTGGGGCCTTCGCTACAATGGCTGCGCAAGCGAGGAGACCATAGAGATGAATTACCGGCGGTTTGGGCGAACGGGATGGAACGTCAGCGAAATTGGGTATGGGATGTGGGGGCTGGCGGGCTGGACGGGTTCGGATGATGCGGAGTCTCTTGCGTCTCTGCGTCGCGCGATTGAACTTGGATGCAATTTTTTCGACACCGCCTGGGCTTACGGCGACGGCAAGAGCGAAGAGATACTGGGGAAAATCGTCCGCGAGTACAAGGGCAACAGTTCTGTCGGCGGGCCGGATAAACATTTGTATGTGGCCACGAAAATTCCGCCGAAGAATCGCCGCTGGCCGAGCCGCCGCGACTTTACGCTGGATGATTGCTATCCGCCGGCGTATATCGAGGAATATATCGAGAAAAGCCTGATGAACCTGGGCCTTGAGGCGATCGACGTGATGCAGTTTCACACGTGGGAAGATCGCTGGTTGAACGATGAAAGATTGCCGCGGGCGATTGAGAACATGAAGAAGAGCGGGAAAGTGCGGGCGTTCGGGCCGAGCTTGAACCGCTGGGAGCCATCGAACGGCATCCGCGCGGTGCTGGAAGGGCACGCCGAAGCGGTGCAGGTGATTTACAACATCTTCGACCAGAATCCAGAGGATGCGTTGTTTCCGATTTGCCGGATGAAGCAGGCCGCGGTGATCGCGCGCGTGCCGTTTGACGAGGGCACGCTGACCGGAACATTGACGCTGGATGCGAAGTGGCCGGCGGGCGACTGGAGGAATACCTATTTTGTGCCGGAGAATTTGAAGTCCAGCGTGCAGCACGCCGAGGCGTTGCGGCCGTTGGTGCCGGCGGGCAGCACGATGGCGGAAATGGCGCTGCGTTTTATTTTGAATAATCCCGATGTGAGCACGATCATTCCCGGAATGCGGAAACTCAAGAACGTGGAAGCGAATATCGCGGCGGGGAACGCCGGCGGACTGCCGGCGGAGTTGCATAAGAAATTGCGCGCGCACCGGTGGGATCGCAATCCGACGACCTGGTCACAGTGAGTGAGGTCAACATGAGCCAAAGCATCAAGGTAGATATTTATGGCCAGGTTTATCCAATCAACGCTGAACTGGACGAAGCCTACGTCCGTAAAATCGCCGCGTATGTGGACGAGAAGATGAGGCTGATTTCCGACGCGGCAAAGACCGTGGAGACGCATAAAGTTGCAGTGCTGGCAGCGCTGGCGATTGCGGATGAGTTGCACCGTTTGCGGGAAGAGCGTGGGGAACGCGAGGAAATTTTGAAGGAGCAGGCGGAGCGGTGCCTCACACTGGTGGAACGGGCGTTGCGGAAGACGGAGTAGGAGCGAAGAGGAAGAGCACAGCCCCTTCGGCTTCGCTCAGGGCAGGCAGGAATGGCTGTGCTACCGGTAATCTAGCTGGCGCGGAGAGCGGCGCCAAGCTGTTTTTCCAACGCAGAGATGATTCGGGTTGAGAAATCATTGATCTGCGCTTCGATCAGCGTGGCTTCGCGGTTTTGGAACACGACTCGCACGAGGAGCGAGAATTTTCCCACCGGGACGTTTTTGCCGCGGAAAAGATCGGCGGCTTCGACGGAAACGATTTCCGCGATGCCCAACGATTGAATAGTTTGCTGCACCTGGGCGAAGGTGGCGCCGTCCGCCAGGAAAAGCGAGAAATCGCGCTCGACGCCCGGGAAGCGTGGCAGCGGTTCATAGCGGCGGTTGTTCTTCATGCCGTAGTACATGCAGTAGAGCGGCCCGAGATTGATCTCCGCGAGAAAGACATCCTGACGAAATTTGAATTTTTCGGCGACACGCTTGGCGAGTTGGCCTGCCGAGCCGAGCGCGGGTCCCCCTTCTTTGCCGAGGGAAATCGCGCCGCGGCGGGCGGGGTTCAGCCAGTCGGGGCCTCCGTGCTCCCAGCGGAGACCGCCGGAGAGTGCGCCGATGGAATCGAGATCGCCTTTTAGATCGGCGAAGGTGTAATCACGGGGCGAATCGTAGAGAGCTTGCGGGCGCGCTGCACCGGTCGCGCCGATGGAAAGGACGCGCGTTTCCACCGGTTCGCCTTCCACAAAACGATAGTGGCTGCCAATTTCAAAGAGGCGCGCGTTGCGCTGGCCGTGATTCAAATTCCATTCGATTGCCGCGGCCAGGGTGACTGCGCCGGTGGACCGCAGGACGCCGGCTTCTTCGGAGAGAGGATTCGCGAGCTTCGCCGGAGTGGCATCCGGCGGGCGAAAGAGTTCGTTGCGTTCTTCGGCGACGTGCGGGATTGTCAGTGCCTCTTGATAGCCCAGGCCGATTAAGCGTTCACGCAGACGGGCTTCCGCTTCGTGATGCGGCAACCGCGCGGCGCCAGCGCGGGAAGCGGGCAAGCGCGGAGGAAATTTGTCGAGGCCGTAGACGCGGGCAACTTCCTCGATGAGATCGATTTCGCGCTCGACGTCCGCGCGCCACGAGGGCTGCGTGCACTCCCATGCCGCGAGCAGCGAATTCGGCGCGCCGCGGGTCTGATCCACGCGCAAGGGAGCGAAGCCGAGCGCGGAGAGAATCGTTTCCAGATCCTTGTCCTGCACATCGGCTCCCATGACGCGTAGGAGTTCGGCGCGCGTTATGGTGATTTTCTTTGCAGCCCGTTTGCCGGGATAAACGTCGACCACGCCGGAAAGGAGATCTCCACCGGCAAGCTGGAGGATAAGTTCCGCCGCGCGGCGAGAGGCAATCTCGGCCATTTCGGGATCGGCGCCGCGGCCGAAGCGAGTGCTGGCTTCGGTGTGCAAGCGCAGAGAGCGGGCCGAACGGCGAATGGAGATGGGCTCGAACCAGGCGCACTCGATCAGCACATTTTTCGTGGAGAAGGAGATTTCCGTTTCAGCGCCGCCCATAATGCCGCCGATGCCGACGGGGCGGGAACCGTCGCCATCGCAAACCATGCAGACGCTGGGGTCGAAGGTGCGCTCGATGCCGTCGAGCGTTTTGATTTTTTCGCCGGGCTTGGCGCGGCGAACGACAATGCTGTGATCGCGGACGAGATCATAATCGAAGGTATGCAGAGGATGCCCGAGCTCCAGCATCACGTAGTTGGAAATGTCGACCACGTTGTTGATGCTGGCGGTGCCGGCGGCTTCCAGCCGGTCTTTCAGCCACTTGGGCGACGGTTGAATCTTCACGCCGCGCACCACGCGCGCGGTGAAGCGCCCGCAAAGTTCCGGAGTTTCGATCTTCACCTTGACGGCGTCAGTGGCCTTGGCCGTTTTGGATTCCGCAGGCTTCGGCGGATTGATTTTCACCGGGAGCCGGTAGATTGCGCCAACTTCGCGGGCGATGCCGAGCATACCGAGGCAGTCGGGGCGATTAGAAGTAATCTCCGCATCGATCACCGCGCCGTGCGCGCCGTTTTCGATGGAGGCGATATTTGTGCCGGAGAGAGCGAGGCGCGAGGCGACTTCCTCGGGCGAGGCAGCTACGTCGACGAATTCTTTCAGCCAGTTGTAGGAAACCTTCATGCGCTAGTCCTGTCGTAATCCAGTTTGCCGGCGTAGACGCGCGTGCGGTAATCCATGCGGACGAATCCGCCCTGATGATTCGCGTCGAAAAGTTTGCGCAACTCCTTCATCATCGGCTCGAATTGCGGATGGCCTGCTGGCGGAGCGTACGAACTGCTGCGCAGGCGGCCGCTCAGCCCGTCAAAATCGAATTCCTGGAAATTGGGCAGCGAGTGAGAGGTGAACTCGTTCGCCCCGTAAAATTCCAGCATTTGCTCGGCGCGCGGGTAGCTTTCGTTCACCCTGGCATAATCCGTGCCAAAGCGATTGAGCAACTCTTCGTATTCACGGAGAAACCGGGTTTCATCTAGAAGCCGCTCATTCCAGATGACCAGGACGCGGCCCTCGGATTTCAAAATGCGATGAAACTCTTCGCGCGCCGCCGGCATTTGAAACCAGTGGAACGCCTGTCCGGCCGCCACGAAATCAACGGAATCGGAAGGAAGCGTGGTGGCTTCGGCGGAACCCGCGATGCTCCTGAAGTTCGGATAAGCGTCCAGGAATTCTTCGCCCGCCGCGCGCATTTCGGTGTTGGGTTCGACACCAAACACACGATTGCCGAAATCGAGGAACAGCTTGCTGAGCAGGCCGGTGCCGGAACCGATGTCCGCGACGACATGTTCGGGGCGAAAACTGGTCCAGCTTTGCAGTAAAGGCAAAATCTCCGCCGGGTAGCCGGGGCGGTAGCGAACGTAGTCCGCCACGCGGTTCGAGAAGCGCTGTTTGGCGTCGGAGAAGCTCATAAGCAGTTTTTGGTAATCAGTTTTCAGTTCTCAGCAAAATCCGATTTAAATCTAAGTTAGCCCCTGGTCTGCCTACGGAAATTGCCGCAGAAAGCGCACGTCGTTCTGGAAAAAGACCTGGATGTCGTCGATGCCGTACTTGAGCATGGCCAGTCGATCCATGCCCATGCCGAAAGCGAACCCGCTGACTTTTTTCGCGTCGTAGTTCACAAAGCCATAAACCGCAGGATCGACCATGCCCGCGCCGAAGAGCTCGATCCAGCCGGAGCCTTTACACTTGCCGCAGGTTTGGCCGGAGGCTGCCGTGCCGCTGCCGCCGCAAAAAATGCAGGAGACGTCGAATTCGACAGAAGGTTCCGTGAACGGAAAATAGCTGGGACGGAAACGCGTTTTCACGCTTTCGCCGAAGAACTGCTTCACGAAGTATTCGATGGTGCCGGTGAAATCGCAGAAGGTGATGTCCGTGTCGACTGCGAGACCTTCGATCTGATGGAACACGAAAGAGTGGGTGGCGTCGGGATTGTCGCGGCGATAGACCTTGCCGGGAACGATCACCCGCACCGGAGGCTGGCGCTTTTCCATGGTGCGAATCTGGACAGGCGAAGTGTGCGTGCGAAGCAGCAGCGGCCCGGGCGCGCTTTTGGGCAGATCGAGATAGAAGGTGTCCATGTCGTCGCGGACGGGATGATGCTCGGGAATGTTGAGCGCTTCGAAATTGTAGTAGGGCGTCTCGATTTCCGGGCCTTCGACGACGGAAAAGCCGATAGAAAAAAAGATGTCTTCGATTTCCTGCATCACCGAGCGGACCAGATGGTGCGAGCCAATCGGACGGATCACGCCGGGGAGTGAGAGGTCGATGCGATCTTTTGCCGCAGCGGCGGACTCGACTCCGCTCTCGACGGCGGCGCGCCGGGTCTCGATCTGCCCGTCGACGTGCGCGCGCAGTTCGTTCAACGCAGCGCCCACGGAGCGCTTCAGGTCCGTGGAAGCGGGTTTTAACCAGTTGTCGGTGATCAGGGTGATCACGCCGGATTTGCGGCCGAGCCACGCGTCACGAAACGCTTTGAACGATGCTTCGTCTGTGGCGCGGGCAGCTTCGGCGTCGAAGCGGGAGCGGATTTCAGCGAAGAGGGATTGCAGGCCATCGGCGGAAGAGACGCCGAGAGCGGCGAGAGGTTGAGAGAGTTTTGTCTCTATTGTCGGCATGGGTCGAGATAAGAATACATCGCAAGGCGCGGTTGCCCGCGCCCCGCGATGAAAATCATTGCCGGCTGCAGGCCGGCGCTACCGGTTAAGCCTTCTTGGCTGCGGGCTTGGCCGTACGCTTAGGCGCGAACGCTTTGGCCTTTTCGGCGAGTTGCGTGAAGCCGGCGGCGTCCTTCACGGCAATGTCGGCCAGGACTTTGCGGTCGAGGGCAATTCCTGCGGCCTTCAAGCCATGAATCAGTTGGCCGTAGGTGATGCCGTTCTGGCGGGCAGCGGCGCCGACGCGCTGAATCCAAAGGCGACGGTATTGGCGCTTCTTCACACGGCGGTCGCGTTTTGCGTAGCGATCCGCGCGATTGGCCGCTTCCTGCGCTGATTGGTAGAGCTTGCTCTTGGTGAGGAAAAAGCCCTTGGTCCGCTTGAGATACTTCTTGCGCCGGGCCCGGCGTTTAGTGCCGCGTTTTACGCGTGGCATG
>Ga0210406_10007289_pt1 | contig 11257 bp, 11 predicted proteins | sample IncBWC30MmetaG_FD_155454 | JGI IMG/M metagenome (GOLD analysis project Ga0210406, IMG submission 155454) | Forest soil microbial communities from Barre Woods Harvard Forest LTER site, Petersham, Massachusetts, United States - Inc-BW-C-30-M | ecosystem: Environmental > Terrestrial > Soil >... | reverse complement strand
GCCGGAAATCATTTCGCCGATCGAAGCATTCTTGCCGCCTACGAGTTCGACGTCTTTATTTTTCAGTTTTTCAAACGGGATGATGTAAGGCTTCATGGTGCACTGCTTGTCCGACGGTAGTTTAAGTGAAACACTTTACGGCGATAGCGCCGACTCGATGAGGTTACCGTGATTAAACGAACTGTATTCTTCGTTTCCGACCAAACGGGAATTACCGCAGAAACAATGGGTCACAGTCTCATGACGCAGTTCGACGGCATCGAATTTCGCCAAGTGACTGTGCCATTTATCTCCACCGTTGACAAGGCAATTGAGGCCGTTCGAAAGATTGATCTGGTCGCGGCGCAAGAGGGCGCACGCCCGGTCGTGTTCAGCACGCTGGTGCAGGAGGACGTGCGCAACGTGGTCCGGGGCAGCACCGGATTTTTCCTGGATTTTTTCGATCCGTTCCTAGCACCGCTCGCCGGCGAACTCAAGACGCAATCAAGCCATACCGCAGGTAGGACTCATCGCATGGCGGACACGCATGCCTACGCGACCCGTATCGATGCGACCAACTTCGCGCTGGCGAACGATGACGGATCGGTGGTGCGCGATTACGAGCGTGCCGATGTAATCCTGGTCGGCGTGTCGCGCTCAGGTAAAACGCCGACCTGTTTGTATCTGGCCATGCAATACGGCGTTTTCGCAGCGAATTATCCGCTTACCGACGATGATCTGGAATCCCGGAGAATGCCGCGTGCACTCGACGGTTACCCGCGAAAACTATTCGGTCTGACGATCCGGCCCGATCGACTGCAGCAAATCCGCAACGAACGCAAGCCCGACAGCCGCTATTCATCGGCCGCTCAAGTAGCGTTCGAGGTGCGCGCCGCGGAGTCCTTGTTCGAGCGCCACGGCGTGCCGGTGCTCGATGCGACCGAAGTCTCGATCGAAGAAATATCCACCAGGATTCTCGACCGCATGGGTCTGGAGCGGCGACTGCGGCCCTGAAAACTTCAGGCTGCATGGTATAGTTCTCCCATGATAGCGGATCAATGGTGCGAGACATCGTGGCGTGCACAGCCCGGCAGCTTTGTAAGCCTGATGACGCTGTACGAAAGCAATTTCGTGCGCCTGGGGTGGCTCGTGAGTGATCTTCGCCAAATCGGAACGCAGTGCGTGTCGAAGGTGGGCGCGGACTGTGATCTGTATCTCACCCCGTTGGAGTTGAGCCGCTACACCAGTGTGTTTCGCCTCACGTATGAGTTCGATTTCGAGGCGTCGCGGCTGCGCGACCCGGATTTGGAGGTATGCGTGTACCACGACGCACGCCTGGCCGAGGTGCGAAGTTTCCGCGGCTTTCAACGCCATCCGCAACTCGCCAAGCTGCAGTCCGGACTCAAGCGTGAACTGGATCAGCGCTGGGCCCGGAACATGATGTTAAATAAATGGCTGGAATATTGTGCCGAGCGGGGACATCACTTCTAGTCGCGAAGATAGGCTTCGTATCGGGTGACCTGCGGTTGTCATGGGATGAGGCGGGACTTTGATCGACAAGCTGGCGTTTCTAAAAGGCGGTGCGGAAGGAGGCGCGGCGAGTCCCGATGAAGAACGGCTCATGCAGCTGTTCCAAAATCGTGCCGGGCTGAAGAAAGCCTACGCCGATCTCAAGGACGAATTTCATTTGCTGCGCGACCGGCTGAAACAGCAGGAAGGCGCGACCATCCGCATTCAGGAACAGATGGATGCGCTCGGCGACCTGCTGGGCGATCCGAAGACCGGATTCGGCGCGCTGGTGTTCTTTCAACTTCGCGCCTTGTGGAAGACCTGCCATCAGCAGCTCTCGGGGTTTGCAGCCGACTTGACGCGCCAGCAGGAAGCACGCGAGGCGGCGAAGCACAAGGCGGATGTCGAGGCTGAGAAGAGCGCGCGGTTGGCCGACGCGGATCAACGCCTGCGTGCGGCAAGCGCCGCTGCGGACGATCAGCGCCGGCTTCTGGCCGAAGCGCAAGCGGAGATCGGCCGCTTGACGGCTTTCTGGCATTACTTCAGGCGCCGGCGCCGGCTCAAGTCGTTGGAGTCGCTGCGCAGCCGGTTGGTCGTGGCCGACCAGGCTGTCGGAGATTTGCATGCCGAACGCAGTGCGATCGAACATGAGGCGCTGCCTGAATTTCCGGGCCTGTCATTGGCGGCCCGGCGCAACATCAACCTTGCCATCATCAGCTACGCAGAATTGTTGTGCGAGCACGCCGACGCCTTTGGGCTGGCGGCGCGCGCCAAGGAGGCGGTTGCGCGGCGAGTCCATGAAATGAACTTTGGCGCGCGCGCGGACTGCGAGAGCTACATGCAGCGCGTGCAGAAAGCGCAGCTGGCAGTGGCGAATCAAAAACAGATCGGCAGCCTGGTCAGAGCGAAATTGGAGCGGCTGCGCGCCACCTGCGAATACCGCAATACGGCAGACACGGTGCCGACGGCGGACTCGCTGTCACCGCCGGTGACGGAGTTGGAATTGGACAAACCAAAAGCAGCCCCCGCCAGCACGTGGAATGTGTTGGCGGAGGACTACTGGGATCTTTACACCCTGCTGCTGCGCTGAGGAGCCTGCCTGACAGGCCCTAGTGCGGGTCGGTGCGTCGGGCTTGAGTCGGAGCATTCCTTCGCGCCGAGACCGTCACCAGGTCGGCCGCGATCTGCGAGGCCTCATCCAGCAGGATACCCGCCGTGGCATCGTCCTTGATCTCTTCCAGCGATTTGGCCGGTTTGACGTCGTGTGCCGCGCGCCAGGCATTTTCGCGCTCGAGACGTTCTCCCTCCAAGCGCTTGCGTTCGGCTTCGCGAGTCTTCAGGTTCAAGGAAAGCGTCTTCTGGCTGCGCATGGCATCAAGAGCCGCAATATCCTCGCGCAGATATTTGAAGTCTGCGCTGCCCACGGTTCGCTCCATATGCAATTTTTCCAAGGTGGCGGCCACCGGTTTCAAATCGCCTTCAACGCGGAAGGTCGCCGGCTCGATGTGATCCCAGGGTAGGGCACGATCGCGGGTGCTTTCGCCGACCTCGTTGGCGTCGATGAGCGAGGGTAACGCGATATCCGGCGTTACACCGCGATCCTGAGTGCTCTCGCCGGTAATCCGGTAGTACTTGCCGATGGTGACGTTCAGCTGGCCCAATTCCGGCTTGCGCCCGAATATCGTGTAATTGAGCGGGTGTGCATTTTGCACCGTGCCCTTGCCATAGGTTTGCTGACCGATGATGAGCCCGCGTCCGTAATCCTGAATGGCGCCCGCAAAGATCTCGGAGGCCGAAGCGCTGAAGCGGTCAACGAGCACGACCATGGGGCCGCTGTAGAAGATTGCCGGATTCGGATCATCATCCACTTCGATATGTCCCGACGTGTCGCGAAGCTGCACCACCGGTCCGCGATCTATGAACAAACCGGTGAGCGATTCCGCTTCGGGCAGATAGCCGCCGCCGTTGGCCCGCAAATCCATGATCACGACTTCGGCGCCGTCTTTGCGCAGCTCACTGATCAGGCGTTGCACGTCGCGTGTGGTGCTGCGGTAGTCCTTGGCGCCGGCGCGGCTGGCATCGTAGTCCTGGTAGAAGCTCGGCACGGTAATCACGCCGACTTTGACTTCCTTGCCGTTGCGCGTAACCGTACGCATGCTCTTGTGCGACGCCTGCGCTTCGAGCGAGACGCGGTTGCGGGTGAAGTCGACGACTTTTTGCGCCGAACCCGGCGCAGCGCCCGCAGGCAGCAGCTGCAAGCGCACCAGCGTGCCGCCGGGGCCGCGAATCTTCTGCACCACGTCGTCCAAGCGCCAGCCGATCACATCGACGAGTTCTCCGGTCTTGCCCTCGCCGACGGCGGTAATTCTATCGCTCGCCGCAAGCTTGCCGCTGACCGCGGCCGGGCCGCCCGCGATGACGTCTATGACGGTCACATAATCATCGGTCAATTGCAGCGAGGCGCCGATGCCCTCGTAGCTCAAGCTCATCTGAATGTTGTATTCCTCGGAGTTGCGGGCCGAGAAATAATTCGAATGCGGATCCAACGACAGCACGAATGCATTCATGAACGCCTCGAACACATCGTCCGGTTTGCTCTGATCCATGCGCTTCGCCACGTGCTCGTAGCGCTTGCGCAGGACATCGACAACTTCGGGCCACTGCTTGCCGGCGCTCACGAGCGACAGGGCGTCATTCTTGACGCGCTTGCGCCACAGCTCGTTCATTTCGGTGGCATTCGCGGGCCACGGTTCCTTTTCACGGTCGAAGTTGAACGACTCGTCGATATCGAAGTCCGGTTTCTTGTTCAGCAGATCGATGGCGTAGGCCATCCGCTCGCGGCTGCGCTGCTGATAACGGCGGAATATCACGAACGCCGGCTCGACATCGCCGGTCTTGATGGCGTCGTCGAGTTGGTAACGGAAGCGCTCGAACTCCGCGATGTCGCTGGCAAAGAAATAACTTCTGGCGCCGTCGATGGCATCGAGATAACGGTCGAGAATCAAGCTGGAAAGATGATCATCGAGCGGTGCGCGACGGTAGTGCTCGTGCGCGATGATGTCGGCGACGCGGCGAGCGACGTAATTCTCCTGCTCGGTGGGCGCCAGGACGGCAGCCGCGGCGGGCGCCGCGGCGGGCGGCGTCATGGCGGCGCCTAACAGGGCGGCAAGTCCCACTGCGCTCGCGCAGACGGCAATGCCGGTGATCCATCGCGAACGAGCGGCCTTGAGGCGTTTAGTCATCACCGTCGCAGTTCTCCTGTAAACTTCATTCCCCACTCCCTTCAAGGCTAGAGAAGCCCGTGCCTCCTAGCAAGTGCAGCCAGCAGTGTATATGAGCCGAAGGATATGCGTCCGTTCACGGTTTTGATCGGCATCGTCCTGGGGTCTGCCGCATCGATTACCTTTGGTCTGGGCGCGGTCCTGATCGTGTTCTGGGTATTGATGGGCGAACACCCGGATTTGTCGCGCGAACTGCCCCGGCTGGCCGGCAGCCTCCTGGCCTTTGGGGTTTTGACCACGGCCAGCGCCGGGAGTTTCCTCGGCCAGGCCCGCCTCCGCCCTTGGCGGGTTTGGGCCCATCTTGCAACAGGGATTTCCCTATGTCTGGTGGTTTTGTTGTATTGGCCGCGCCGCAATTGATGGTCAGAATGAGCAAGATGCGACAACTCGAGCGTTTTTTGGTCGGTTTGACGCTCGCCGGACTGAGCGTGGCGGGCTGCACGGTGCACCCCAAGGGGCCGCCGCCTTCCACGGACATTGACGATTCCGCCTTCGCCGATCACGTTCGCGTGCTGGCCTCCGATGACTTCATGGGCCGCAAGCCCGGCACGCCCGGCGAGGATAAGACGGTCAGCTATCTGATCGAAAATTTTCGCAAGCTGGGGTTGAAGCCGGGCAACGACAAAACCTATGTGCAGCAAGTACCCTTGGTGCAAATTACCGCGGGCGCCGATGCGACGCTCTCGGCCGCGACCATGGGCGGGGCGCGCAATCTGGTTTTCGGCAAGGACATGGTGATTTGGACCAAGCGCGCCGTGCCTGAAATCCAGGTCGTGCACAGCGAGTTGGTGTTCGTCGGCTATGGCATCGTCGCGCCGGAATATTCGTGGAATGACTACGCGAACGTCGATGTTCACGGCAAGACGGTCGTGGTTTTGGCCAATGACCCAGGCTATGCGTCGAAGGACCCGACGGTGTTCAAGGGCAATGCAATGACCGAGGACGGCCGTTTGGCATACAAGGTCGAGGAAGCGGCCCGGCAGGGGGCGCAAGGCGTGCTTCTGATCCACGACAGCCAGGCGATGGGCTACGGCTGGAACGTCATACAAGCCACCTGGACCGGCGCGCAATTTGAATTGGCGGCCGCCGGCGGATACGCAGGGCGCGCGGCCATCGAAGGCTGGATTCAAAACGATGCCGCGCGAGCACTGTTCGCCGCGGTGGGACTGGATTTCACCCGACTGGCAGTGGCTGCAGCCTATCCGGGCTTCAAGGCGGTGCCGATGGGCATCAAGGTCGATGCGACGCTTCACAACGCGATTCGCGCCTTCAATTCGCAGAATGTGATCGCGTTGTGGCCGGGAAGCCGGGGGCATGAATATGTCATGTACACGGCCCATTGGGACTCGTTGGGAGTAGACGAGGCGCGGCCCGGTCACAGCGTCTTCAATGGCGCCGTCGACAATGCGACGGGCGCCGCGGGCTTGTTGGCCCTGGCCCAGTCCTTCGTGCGCACCGATCCCAAGCCTGAGCGTTCCATCGCGTTTCTGGCCACGACGGCGGCCGAACCGGATTTACTGGGCTCGCAGTACTACGTCGACAATCCGATTCTGCCGCTGCGCCAAACGGCGGCGGTCATCAACATCGACAGCTTGCTCAACGGTGGCCGGACGCGCGATGTCAGCATCCTCGCATTTGGCAACACGGACTTGGAAGAAGCGGCGCGTGCCGAGGCGCTGCTGCAGGGGCGCGAAGCGCACGCCGAACCGAATCCGCAGCTGGGCTTGTATTTTCGATCCGACAGCTTCAGCTTTGCCCGCAGAGGTGTGCCGGCGCTGTACGCGCAAGCGGGCATCGACAGCGCGGCGCGTGGACCGGCGTGGGGCAAGGCGCAAATCGACGATTACTTCGCGCGTCGCTATCGCCAGACCAGCGACCAATATTCGCCGGATTGGGATGTGGGCGGCGCGGTCGCCGATCTAATGCTTGATTACCACGTGGGACTGCGTGTCGCGAACAGCCGGCGTTTTCCGCGCTGGTATCCGAACAGCGAGTTTCGCACCGCTCACCGTCGCGCGAACGACTCGGCGAGCGATTAAGCTCCCGGCTTCCAACGGCTCCGGGCTTTAGCGCTTACCCACTCGCGTCCAGTTTTTCGTGCGATCAAAGCTGCCGGAGGAGTTGTAAGGGTCGGAGCCCTGCTCTTTGTATGAGACCTTCTTGGTGGGACCCGGATCGAGACCCAGGGATTGCGCAGCCGCTCGTGCCTGCTTCAGCTCCTGCACCGCGAAAGTGAAACTGGAATCTTCGCTCGGTTTTTCGTAATCACTTGCCATTGTCCGCCTCGTCAAAAAAATGGCCATGCACTCTCAATGGTTTTTGTTGTGCTCTCCGCTGGATGAATGTTCCCAAATTGCGACAGGCGGGATTCGGCGGCATTGCAAATCTGTGACGCAGTTCAAATCGGCTCAAGACATAAGATCAGCGCGGTGCGACTTAATTTGCCAGGTCGGCCGGCAAAGCGTGATCAGCCGCTGTGCGCCACGGATAGTTGCCGGTCGAAGGGCACCGAGCGATTGCGGCCGCGCGATTTGGCGGTGTACAGCGCTTGATGGGCCGCTTTCACGAAATCATTGTAATTGCCGAATTGAATGGGCCCGCCATGGGTTGCACAGCCGACCGACACCGTGACCTTGGCGTGGTGCGAACCGACCACGTGACCGGTATTGCGAAACGCCATGACGATGCGCTCGCAGATGTTGTGTGCCGTTTCCGCATCGGTCGCCGGCAGCACCACCACGAATTCCGCGCCGCCGTGCCGGGCAATCGAATCCGTCTCGCGCGTGTTGCCGCGCAGAATGCGCGCGGTCGCTTGCAAGACTCGATCGCCCGCCTGGTGACCGAAACTGTCATTGATCTGAGTGAAGTTATCCAAGTCGACGCGGGCGATGCTCAACGGCCATTTGTGGCGCGTCGAGTTGTCGAACTCTCGCGCCAGGAACTGCTCGAGATAACTGCGGTTATAAACGCCGGTCAAGGAATCGCGCCGCGTCTCTTCCTCGAGTTCCATCGACTGCGTCGCGGAGGCGCCTGCGGTGGCGCGCAAGGTATTGATTTCTCGCAGCGCGTGCAGGCTGCGCAGCATCAATACTTCGCGTGCCTGTTCGAGGATCAGATCCGGATGCTGCTTGGCCAGCAGTTCGGACTCGAAAATCGCTTCGGTCTCGGGAATCATCGAGCCGATGGTGCCGAGCACCTGTCCGAAGGCCACCTTGTCCAGGCCCAGACTGCGTTCGGCGCATAGCGCGGTTTCCGCGAATTGACGCTGTTCGGGGTCCAGCAGGAAAAGATCGGCCACGGGTCCCGAGAGCGCGACGCAGCGGTCGAATATTCCCGCAGGATGCGCGCTTTGAGTCAATTCCACGTGATGGCTGTGCTCGATCGCGCGATACAGGCGCTCGGGCAAATTCCAGCTGCGCATCAGCCATGCGCCGACATGTGCGTGATCGGCTTGCACGTGCTTCTTCTCGTGTTCGGCAAGCGCCGCATGATCGCGTTGCAGTTTTTCCCCCTCTCGATACAAGTCGGGTACCGCACGATCGAGCGCCAGCATGCCGACGTCCTGGAGCAGCGCGGCCAGGAAGATTTCCTCCGCGAGAGTTTGGCGCATCGCATCGCCAAGTGCGCGCGCCGCGGTCGCGGCCAGCAACGCGCGACGCCAGTATAAATTGTAATTGAGGCCGTTGGATTTCGCGCCGCGCAGGCATTTCACCAACGAAAAACTCAAGGCGAGCGTGAGCGTGGCATTCAGACCCAGCACCACCAAGGCCTGTCGCAGGTTTTCGCTCTTACGCCGCTGCGCGTACAGGGGCGAATTGGCTATCCTCAGCACCTTGCTGGACAGCGCTGAATCCATGCTCAGCGCTTTGGCAACCTTGCCCATTTCGATCTCGGGATCCTGCGCCAATTCGATAATATGAGTCGCCACGCCCGGCGGCGAGGGGAAGTTCACTGATCGGCGAAGATGGGCTTCGATCTCGGGGTTCAAAACGCGACTCCAGAAGCAAAAACGGATCAGAATCCGCTTATGGAAGTTAGCGTCCGCGCCGCAGAGAACTTGAATGAGTCAGTTGAATTTCGCGCTGGCGCGCCACCAGCCGCGCAGCGCCCGGAATAAGAGATACAGGCCGTAGGGGCCTAGAAAGACGACCCAGGAGGCAATGGATGCCTGCTGCAGGCCCGCGAAAAGACTGCCGTAGAGGTGACCGAGACTCGCCCCCTCGAACCGGCCCAGCGTGGCCACCCCTGCATAAAAAATGAGGATGGGCATGAGGGTGACCCCCAGCAACAGGCCTACCGCGGCGGCAACCAACTCAACGGCCCAGGGGCTGTTTTCTGCGAAACGGCGGAAATCGTAAGCCATATACGATTGTAAACGAATCCCGGCGCCTCGCCCGCCGCGGTAGAATCCAACATATGAGTTCTTGGACGCCTCAGAAACTGTACGACGCCAAGCCATGGGCGTTCATCGTGGTCGGTGCGTTCCTGGGCATCGGCATGATGCTATGGGCAGGGCTGTGGACCGTTTGGCGCGGACTGCTGTGCCTGGGCGGTGCGGGACTCGCCATCGTCGGGGGCGCGACTTTGCAAATGCGCCAGGATTACCGTGCCAGGAGCAAGTGGCGCCGAGACGCTCCGCCTTGATTCGCACGGCGGTTGTCGGCGTCGGCTACCTGGGCCGATTCCATGCGCAGAAATATGCCGCTTTGCCGAACTCTCAGTTGGTGGGCATTGCCGATCCTGCCGAGGCCGCGCGCTCAAGGGTGGCGGCTGAACTCGGCGTCGCGGGATACGCTGACTATCGCGAGCTGCTGGGGTCGGTCGATGCGGTGAGCATCGTGACGCCCACGGCCTCGCATTGCGAAGTCGCCAAAGCTTTCCTCGATGCCGGCGCGCACGTTTTGGTCGAGAAGCCCATGACGGTGACGGTCGCCGAAGGGGAAGGGCTCATTGAAATCGCGGCCCGAGCGAAGCGCATCCTGCAGGTTGGGCACTTGGAGAGATTCAACGCCGCGGTATTGGCGGTGCAACCGGCCCTGACCGTTCCGCGCTTCATCGAATCGGCGCGGCTCGCGCCGTTCAAGCATCGGGGCACCGATGTGGATGTGGTGCTGGACTTGATGATCCATGACATCGATTTGATCCTGAGCATCGTGCGATCGCGTGTGGTGTCGGTCGATGCCATCGGCAGCAGCGTCTTTTCCAAGGAGATCGACATCGCGAACGCGCGTCTACGCTTCGCCAACGGCTGCGTCGCGAACGCCACGGCGAGTCGCGTGAGCCTGAAGACCGAACGCAAGCTACGCTTGTTTCAGGACGATGCTTACATGTCGCTGGATTTGCAGCAGAAGATCCTTACCGTCATCCGTAAAGGAACCGGCGTGGGCACGGATGGCATGCCGCAGGTAGCCATCGAGGAGAACACCTACGAGCAGGGCGATGCGCTCAAATCAGAGATCGAGGCCTTCTTGGAGGCAGTTGCCAGCGGTCAGCCGCCTCCGGTGACCGGGGAAGATGGTCTGTTGGCGCTGAGCACCGCGGTGAGCATCGCCGAACAAGTTGCCAGCTCGATGCGCAAGTTCTCCTAACGGACCGACTTCAGCGCCGGCGTTGCGGGGGGCGGCGCCGTACCGGGTACCGACGCCGGCGCGGATGGCGGCGGCAGCGCAGGTCCTGTCCCGGATTCATTGTCGGTAATCGTGACCCGATCCACGAAGTAACGCGTGTCCCCGAAGCAATTGGTGGGAATGCCGGGGTGCTCGGTGTAGTGCAATTGAACGCGGCGTCCCACCGCTTTGGTCAGCTGCTCCGCGACCGACTTATCCCGCACGCTGAAGTCCCACAGCTGCTGTGTGTTGCCGGGACCCAAGTACTGGCCGCCGCCGTAGTACAGCGCAATCTCGCCTTCCTGGGTCTTGCACACCCAGCCGCGGCGCACGAACTTCTGCAGCACGCCGGCGCGCTCGCCATCCGCATAGGCCCAGGCGAGGGTCAGCCAGGTCCATAGGCCGCTGCCCACGATGAGCAGCAGCAGCAAAATCATGAACCAACGGCCGGCGCGGCCAGAGCGGCCTGAGCGACGCCTTCCGGCCGTGTTCGGAACCTCAATCCTTGTCATAGCGGATGCGCGCTCGCGGCCGTAAATTGGTGGAGCCGGGGGGAATCGAACCCCCGTCCATAAGTCCTACGCTACAAGATCTACGTACGTAGCCACGTCTATTGTTCTCACCACACACTACCCAACGGGCAGGGAAAGCGCGCGGCCAGCCCGGTATTTTTTCGTTGAACACACCCCAGACACGTGTGCCCCACTATCTGATGAGCGCTACACCCAAACGTTCGCATCAGCACGAGCCGTCTGGGTTTCAACCGCGATTAGGCGGCTAGAGCGTAGTTGTCTTGATTGGCAACTATAAGTTTGCAAATAGTTTAACGAGGAACCTGCACCTCGGTACGCACCTGCAGTTTCGCAACCCATGTCGAAACCG
>Ga0210406_10007288_pt1 | contig 11259 bp, 14 predicted proteins | sample IncBWC30MmetaG_FD_155454 | JGI IMG/M metagenome (GOLD analysis project Ga0210406, IMG submission 155454) | Forest soil microbial communities from Barre Woods Harvard Forest LTER site, Petersham, Massachusetts, United States - Inc-BW-C-30-M | ecosystem: Environmental > Terrestrial > Soil >... | reverse complement strand
CTGAAACGTCGTGCTCGTCGTCCGCCCGCAACCCGGGCAAGCGGTCACGCTCGGTGAAAACGAGCGCAGACCCAGCGCCTGCAGCAGTTCGCAGCATGCGTACACTTCCTCGCGCCGGTCGCCGCCCGGCTTCGGCGTCAACGAAATCCGGATCGTGTCGCCAATCCCGTCCGCCAGCAGCACGCCCAGCGACGCTGACGACCACACCAGCCCCTTCATCCCCATCCCCGCTTCGGTCAGTCCAAGGTGCAGCGGCTGCTGCGTCTTCGACGATAGATCTCGATACACGGTAATCAGATCCCGCGGCCGTGAAGTCTTGCACGAAATAATGATCTGGTCGTTGCGCAAACCGCTCTCGATCGCAAGCTCCGTCGACTGCAGCGCCGAAAGCACCATGCAATCGTTGATGATCTCTTCGCTTTCTTTCCCCAGGTTCTGGTCGGTGTTTTCCTGCATCTTGCGCATCACCAGCTCTTGATTCAGCGAGCCGCCGTTCACGCCAATGCGCACCGGCTTGCCGTGATCCACCGCCACTTTGCAGATCGTCGAAAATTGCTCGTCGCGCCGCTGCCCCGCGCCCACGTTGCCCGGATTGATGCGGTACTTATCCAGCGCCGCCGCGCATTCCGGATACTTGGTCAGCAGCACGTGGCCGTTGTAATGAAAATCGCCGATGATCGGCACGTTGCAGCCCGCGTCCAGCAGGCGCTTCTTGATCACCGGCGTGGCCGCCGCCGCTTCCGGCACGTTCACCGTCCAGCGCACAATCTCGCTGCCTGCTTCGGCCAGCTCCAGCGTCTGCTGCAGGGTGGTTTCCACGTCCGCCGTGTCCGTGTTGGTCATGGACTGCACCACAATCGGCGCGCCTCCGCCCACCGTGATGTTTCCCACCTTCACCCCATACGTTTTCTTCCGCGGATGCCGCAGCGCAGTGGCATCGAATCCCGCAATCTGGTTCAACATATCCATCTATTTTAGCAGCCCCCAAACATTTCTGCCGCATGAAGGTGCCGGGTTTTAACCCAGCATACCCGTCGTTCGAGTGGAAAATTAATGCTTGACATATTCCTGTATAGGAATATAATCCTCTCATGCCTCGCGCCTCCACCACCTCCGACGCCTTCAACGCCGTGGCCGAACCTCGCCGTCGCGACATTCTCAGCTTCCTTGTATCCCAGGAGCGCGCCGTCAACGACATCGTTGCCACTCTCAATCTGCCGCAGCCTTCGGTTTCCAAGCACCTCCGCGTTCTGCTCGAAGTCGGCCTCGTGGACGTCCGCCGCGACGGCCGCCAGATGTTCTATCGGACAAACGCCGAGGCCATCAAACCGCTCCACGAATGGACCGGCACGTTTGAGCGATACTGGCGGCATCAGCTTGCCCGCGTGAAGGAACGCGCGGAGGCCAGCGAGAAGCCCAAATAGGATTTCCAATTCATCCCAATCACAGGAGAAAAATATGAGCTCACCCGCACCAAGCATGATGGATAGTTTGACGCTGAACATCACGCAGGAGATCCACGTAAGCGCATCGCTCGACACCACCTTTGCCGCGCTACTCGAGCAGCTCGGCCCCTACAACGAAGTGGGCGAAGGCAAGCCCATGCCAATGAATATCGAACCGTGGCCCGGCGGCCGCTGGTACCGCGATCTTGGCGACGGCAACGGCCATTACTGGGGATCAGTGCAGGCCATCAAGCGGCCCACGCTGCTCGAAATCTGCGGCCCGCTCTTCATGTCGCATCCGGTTGTCTCCAACTTGCAATATCGCTTGAGCGAAGTGCCGGGCGGCACGCTGATCAAGTTTCACCACAGCGCGTTTGGCCTGCTTGTGGAAGCCGACCGTAATGTGAAGGACGGCTGGAAATACATCCACGAGCGCGTGGTCCGGCGCGCCGAAGCGGGCCGCAAGCATTAATCGGCGGCGCGAAGGAGGAGAAATCATGTGCCCTGCTTGCATCGCCAGCGCCGCAACGTTTGCCGTCGGCGTCACTTCCAGCGGTGGAGTAGTTGCGCTGGTGCTCGCGAAAGTTCGCCGCTTCACCGGTTTCCGTAAACTCAGACCCGATTCAAAAGCAATCGGTCCAAAAATAAAGGAGAAGCAGTCATGACCACTACCACGCTGGAACGTCCCCGCATCGCAACGCCCGCCGAGTGGCTGGTGGCGAGCAAGGCGCTGCTCAAGAAAGAAAAGGAACTCACGCGCCAGAAGGATGCTTTGAGCGCCGAACGCCGCGCGCTGCCGTGGGTCCGCGTCGAAACGAATTACATCTTCGACGCGCCCGGCGGAAAGAAATCGCTCGCCGAACTTTTCGACGGCCGCAGCCAGTTGGCCGTCTACCACTTCATGTTCGGCCCCGACTGGGCCGAGGGCTGCCCGAGTTGCTCGATGATTGCGGACAGTATCGGCGACACCCCCGTGCACCTCGCGCAGCGCGATGTCACCTTCACCGCCGTTTCCCGCGCGCGACTGCCGCAGATCGAAGTGTTTAAACAGCGGATGGGCTGGCGATTCCCCTGGGTCTCTTCGTACGACACCAGCTTTAACCGCGACTTCCGCGTTTCTTTTACCAAAGAAGAACTGGCTGCCGGCCATTGCTACAACTTCGGCACCAGCGGCTTCCCCAGCGACGAAGCGCCCGGCCTGAGCTTTTTTGCCAAAGACGAGTCGGGAACTGTGTACCACACGTATTCTTCGTTCGGCCGCGGCGTCGAAGAATTGGTCGGCGCATATAACGTCCTCGATCGCGCGCCCATGGGACGCCATGAAGAGGGCCTTCCCTTCCCGATGGCCTGGGTGCGCCACCATGATCGCTACGCGGACGGCCGCTTGGCAGATGCGGATAGGCCTTACTGGCCCGCATTTGACGCGGAGGATCCTGGGCCGGCGAAGCGTTCTGCCGGTGCCAAAGCAGACTCTTCCTGCTGCCACGGCGAAAACCACTAACCTTTTTCTTTCTTCTGCCATGTAGCGCTGGCTTTCAAGCCAGCTCTCTTGGATCCACCAACCCGTTTTCTCGTTCCACCCGGTGGTGCCAAACCGCTTACGGCTTGCGCCCCGGGAACATCAAAAAAACAAAAAGGAGCTTTCTCTCATGTCGAAACAAGAAGAAGCAGGACTCATTCTCAAGCTGTACGATCTGCGTCGCGAAGAAAAGATGCGCAAGGCGCGCGACTGGTATTTTCGCGACTTCAATCCTCAATCGTTTGCGGACTTCAACTCCGCGATGTTTGGCGAAAATAGCGCTTATCTGCGCATGGTCATCAGCTATTGGGAGATGGCCGGCGCCCTCGTCAAAAACGGTGCCATCAGCCTGGAGCTTTTCGCCGACAGCAACGGCGAGCACATCGGCGTCTTCTCCAAGATCGAGCCGCTCCTCGGCGAAATCCGCGCCGCGTACGGCCCGCAATTCGCCGTCAGCTTCGAGAAGTTGATCGACGCCACGCCAGACGGTCGCAAGCGTGTCGCCGACTCCCGCGAACAGATGAAAGCCATCCACGCCCAAATGGCCCAGGCCCAGCAAAAGCACGCCAAGTCCGCGTAAAACACCCGATAAACGGAAATCCCCAGCCGTCCTGAAGCGCCCGAGCGTCATTTGTCGCCGGGCGCTTCCCTCTGCATTCGGCCATGGACTGCTGACCTGTCGTGGCGCGCCTGCGTCGCCGGAATTGGTAATGGAACTCGGGAGCATTCGAATGGGAAGAGCTTGGCTGCGCTATGTGCGGGGCTCCTACCATTCATTCAGCCTCATATCATGGATATTTCTTGAGGCCTGCAAGCGGTGAGCGCATAGAGAGAAGGGAGGGGCGAGAGGAGTCGTTCCTGCCGGTTGAAATCACCGGTTGGTGAGTTCGGGATGGGAATAGATTGGGGAGAGTTTTGTTTGCGGGCTTTGCGCCGGGCTGAAGCCCCGGCCTCCTAAAGAGGGCGTATTGGCCCCGCAGGGCTTTTGCACTGTTCAGCATTCGGACATCGGAGTAATATTTAGAAGTGATTTGCCGCCGCACGATTGCGCTTTTTCTTGCCCTCCTTGGGATGGCTTCTCCTCTGCTGGCTTGTTTGCCGAATCCGTCCATGACGCCCGCCGAAATGGAGTGCTGCAAGAAGATGGCGGGCAATTGCGACATGGGCGGGGGTAACCACAAATGCTGCGACGTGACGGTGAACCATGCGGCTCCCGTCGCCGCGATCGTGCATAGCTCCGGTCTTCACGCGCTCGCTCTGCCCATGATCGTCCTCGATGCGCGGACTGAAATTGCCCCGCCTCGCCTCGTCGAAAGAATCATCTCTTCGAGCGTAGTAGCCTCCCCGTCGCCTCCCGGTTCTCCGATTGTTCTAAGACTCTGATCCCCTCTGTTTGCGGTCAGTGAAACAGACGCACGTCCACGTGTGTCTGAAGTCGCACATTCGGAGGGAATCATGAAGCTAATGTTTACGCTGCTGTCTTGCCTGTGTCTGGTGCCCAACACGATGGCGGACGGGCACGGCCCTGTCTTTGGCCTCGCCACACCCACCAATTCACAAGGCGAATGGAGCTTCGACACCGGAGTGTTTGGCCGCGCGAACGACTTCGGTTCCGAGGCTTCTTTTCGAGAATTGATCGGGTACGGCTTTACGCCGCACGCGATGCTCTTCGTTAGTGCGCCCGCTGTTTCCGGGAGCTTGCAGCTCACTCCAACGCGCATTCAACCCGGCGCAGATTTCGATGCCACTCTAAAGTGGCGTTTCCAACACCGCGCAACCAAAGTCGGCACGCGAATTGAATCTACGCTGTTCGCGGGCCTCGTCGCGCCAGGGCCACAATCCGGCTTTCGAAATATTGTGACAACAAATGCACCAGGGACCATGTTCGGTGCCGTGACGGGCATCGCCTCGCGCAGTCATTACCTCTGGCTCGGCGGTACGTTCACCAAGTTCTACGAACATTCGGGTTCGAAACGCCCGGATGTTTTCGACTACAGTCTCGTGTACGGCTACCGGCCTCCCAAGTGGCGCCGTCCACCGGACAAATGGGATTGGCGGTTTTTCGCGGAACTAGTTGGCGAACATTCCGACCGATTTGTCCAAGCCCGCGTCGTGGTGCCGCAAACGCAGGCCCACCAGATCTTCCTCGGCCCTTCGTTACTGGGCATCCACCGCAACTACACCATAAGTTTCGGGGCACAGGCTCCCATCTATCAAAGCGTAGGCTCCCGGTATCCGAAGGAACGCGTGCGGTTTGCCGTGAATTTCAGTTACTTGCTCTTTCAACACTCACACCAGGAGAAATCACAGTGAAGAAAATCGCTTTTGTCTTATTTCTCGCGTTGCTCGCCATGCCAGCACGCGCGGAAATCCGTTCCATCGATATCACGATCTTCGGCATGGATTGAGAGGTCTGTGCACACGCCGTGCGCGTGTCTTTAATGTCGGTGAATGGAGTTGCATCGGTCGATGTCAGCCTCGACAAAGGTCTGGCGACAGTAAAGCTTAAGCCGGGCAATTCCGTAAAGCTCAAGCAACTCCAGGACGCCATCACGAAGAATGGCTTCACGATGAAGCAATCCCGCCTCACCGCTGCGGGGACAGTGATTCAGGCCAACGGAGCAGCAAAGTTTCAGATTTCCGTTTCAAACGAAGTGCTAAGCCTGGTCCCAGAATCGGTAGGAGTTTCCGCACCTTCGACCAATACAGGGGTGGCAGTCATTGTGGAAGGAACAATTCCAGAAATTGCGAAGGGCAAGAGTCCCGAAGCTATCCGATACCGGTCTTTGACCGAGGAGAAACAAAAATGAATGGCATTCCTAAAAAGAATTCATCCGTTGTCTTGAGCTACTTCTCGCTGTTCACGTCCATTGGGACGCTGCTTTGTTGTGCCTTGCCATCGTTGTTTGTCCTTGCCGGACTTGGCGCGTCGGTGGCGTCCGTGCTCTCCGCGGCCCCGTGGCTCGTTACCCTCTCGAGGCATAAGCCTTGGACGTTCGGGATTTCCGGAGTGCTGATTGCCGCCAGCTTCGTGAATATGTATTACGTCGCACCACGCCTGCAGAGACAGGCTTGTTCTCCCGACAATCCCGATGCGTGCGAAGTCGCATCGCGGTTCAGCAGGGTAATCCTCTGGATCTCCGCCACCATTTACGCGGTGGGATTCTTTGTTGCATTTCTTTTGGGTCCAATCCTTACGGGATTCGATCGGTCCTAAAACATCCAGCAACGATGCCAGGTGCCCGATTCTTCGCCCTTTTGGTGTTCAATCCCTAGACATCCTATACGCTCCGGCGCGCGCGAAGGAGTGTTCCGGAACTCGATTGGCAGGATTAGCGACCGGCGGCGGTTGCGGTGGCGGCTGAGGATTGGCGAAGTGCCCGGCGCTCGATGCTTTTGGCGAAGGTGGGGGTCTGTTCGCGATTGTGCGAATCGGATGCCTGCTGGTGTGCATCCCTGGCCCTTTCGAAGGGGATCTTGCGCTCCTTGAGGAAGGCCATGAACTCTTCGGTTGCGGTGGCGTGGATGTGATTGCTGTACTGGCATGTCTGGCTGTCCAACTTCCTGACGCTCAGTTCCCACATGATCTGAACCTTGGTGCGGCCGGCCGCGGTGATGGCGTCGGAGAGGGAGACCATGCGGCAAACATGCGGTTCGCTGACCTCTGCGACATAGTGCTGAATCAGGAGAGCATCGCCGATGGCTTCGACATTGATCGACATCGGGCGGCCGTCATCGGTGGAGGTGATTCCTGCCGCGATGTGGGCATTCGAACAGCGCTGATACTCCGCTTCGGGAAGGTTGAAAAGCCAATCGGCGATATCCACCTTCTCAATCGGAGCGTGGATAACGGCGGTGACAGTGGAGAGGGACAATGTGCGACCGTTCGACATGGGTTCCTTTCGGGGCCAGATAGAGCCAAAAAGTCGAGTCATTGGAGCGGCAAATGCTCGTGCTGACTCTTGTGTGAGATGCACCAAAATCGATCAGGTATCAAATAATTTCATTTACATAGAATGCACGGAGGGCCGGCGGCTACTCGACAGGCAGTCCGGAAGTTGTTGACACGGTCTGACATAAGAGCCAGGCGCCCCGTTCTTCCTTCGCGCATTTTGCCCCTGACGGCAGTCTAGCTTTCCTGCGGCGAGCTGGCGGGAAGGCAGAAGGCGGGCCCTACAAAGGCATGAAGAGCGGCTAGCGTCGGGAGAGAAAAGTGGGGCGAAAAGGGTCGTTCCTGCCGGTTGCAATCACCGTTTGATGAGTCAGGCGTGTTCGAGCAACTCGGTTCGATACTTGGGCGAGAGTGCTACGGACTTGGCTTTGAACTCGGCCTGAGCGGCGGGTGTGAGCTTGGGTGGCGGAGTGGTTCGAGCGGCAACGGGCACTCCCACTTCCCGGAAGAAGTTTTCGAGGCCTGCGGGTGAGCAGAGGCACAGCAAGCGGACTGGCTTCGCCGAAGCGTTGTGGAACTGGTGCGGCGCGTTGGATGGAATGTTGACAGTATCCCCTGCATACATGGTCAACTGCTTGCCCCGGAAGGTGACGTTGAGTTCACCTTCGAGTACGCGGAACGTCTCTTCAAAGTCGTGACGATGCGGAGGAGGCCCGCCGCCCGGCGGGATGTGCATATCGATCAGACAGAATCGACCGTTGGTGTCGTTACCGGTCACAAGGAGTGTGTAGGTGTCTCCGACGACGCCGATGTGCGGGAGGTGCTGGTCCCTGTCCGGCTGGGAGAGGGTGAGGTGGCGTTGCAGGTCATCGGGTGGAATCGGCGGATAGTTGTTCACTGTGTTGGTTGCTCCTTGTTGTTCAGTTCGCCGGTGTAGGAGGTAACTATTGCAGGGGCTGGCCTGACGCCAGGACTCCTTTGCCCGTGGCCCAGGGATGGAGTTCGGGCTTCAGAAAGCCGGCTTTGACGGCTGGATCCTCCTGCGTGAGCTTCGCGGCCTGGGCTTCGCCGACACGGAAAATCATGACTCCGCGCAGTCCACCCGGCTCGGTGAGCGGGAACGGGCCGGCAATTGCGAGGTTTCCCTGGTCGGTCAGCTGTCGGACGAATGCGTGATGCTGCTTTATCACTTCGATGAACTCCGGGGCGTTGGAGTTCCAGTGGTCGCCGCGCTTCATGAGCACGAGCGTATACTGCTCCATTCCGGGAGGCTCGGCTGGATTGTGAATGGCGCTCGGGTCGATCTGCCACGGCCCGTGTAATTCGGCGGAGAGTCGGCCTGCCTTGACCGCCGGATCGCTATCCGCCCACGCTTGTGCCTGCGCCGTGGATTCCGCTTGCAGGACAAAAATGCCGCGGAGCACGGTGTCGTCCGTGAAGGGACCCGCGACCAGCAGTTTGTGCTCGGCAGCCAGCTTGCGGATATTGGCCATGTGCTCTTCCTGGAGCTTCGCAACCGCCTCTTTGCTCAGTTGGGGAGCGTTGGCAGGGCGATTCAGAAGGACGATGAAGTACTGCGGGGGATTGGCGTTCAACTGGGTTTGCGCTGGTGCAACGGCGGAGCCTGCCAGAGCGATCAGAGTGAAGAGAAGTATCCCGCGGAAAGAAATTCCCCTCATAAGCTGCACCCCCGATTGTGCCGGGTGTTTCTAGCCGAGCTTTCATTCCTGATTTCGAAACGGGGAGGATTATACACCCGCCTCTCTCCCACGCGTTGGCCGGGCAGCCCGGAGCGTACCAATTGAATTCAGTCGCCGTGGGCCGGCCGACCGCTGGTGAAAAGAAAACGGCCGCAATAGAATGTCGGATAGAGCGGAGCTGGCTGCGCTGTGATGCCGGGCAGAGGCGGGGAGGGCGGGGAACTTGGCGATGAGCAAATTGATTATGTGGAATCTGATGACGCTGGATGGGTACTTTGATGGGGCGGAGAACTGGGCGCTCGATTGGCACCAGTATGCGTGGGGCGAGGAGTTGGAGCGGATGTCGATCGAGCAGTTGAGCGCGGCGGATATGCTTTTGTTTGGGAGGGTGACGTATGAGGGGATGTCGGCGTATTGGAAAACCGCGCAAGGCGAAGTGGCTGGGTACATGAACAGTTTACCGAAGGCGGTGTTCTCGCGGACGCTGGAGCGGGCGGATTGGCAGAACACGACACTGCTGAAGGGCGATGTGAAGAAGGAAGTGGAAGAGCTGAAGCGTAAGGGCGAGAAGAGTATTTTCGTGTTTGGGAGCGGTGGGCTGAGCGGGACGCTTTTGGAGCAGGGACTGTTTGATGAGTACCGGCTGTGCCTTGTGCCGGTGGTGCTGGGAAGCGGCAAGCCGTTGTTTGGTCGCGCGCTGAGCCGGTTGAGGATGAAGCTTCTGGAATCGCGGCCGCTGGCTTCGGGAAGCGTGTTGCTTCGGTATGGGCCATACGCGGGTTAGCCAGGTGCCGAGATTGGGCTGGCCAATCTGAAGATCGGCCACTACACGGATTAGACCAAAGGGAGAATGGCGTGTCCAACCGGGGCGTAGACATATGATGCTGGGCAGAGAAGGAGGTATTCCCATGAAGACGACCGCGATGACGGAGACGAAGAATGGGCGAGCGGCCGGGAGGTTGATGTTAGCACTGCTGATTCTGGCGGTGAGTTGCGCGGCGCAGCAGGCGCCGGGGCCGCGCGTGGTCGATTTGGCGGCGGCGGATGGGACGAAGTTAAGGGCGAGTTTTTACGCGGCGGGGAAGGCCGGGCCGGGCGTGTTGCTGCTGCACCAATGCAATCAACAGCGCAAGGGTTGGGACGGGCTGGCGACGCAGTTGGCGGCGGCGGGAATTTCCGTCATGACGCTGGACTACCGCGGCTACGGAGAGAGCGGCGGCACGCCCGTAAAGGATTTGACACAAGCGGAGTTTACGAAAATTTTGAATGAGAAATGGCCGGGGGATGTGGACGTGGCGTATGGCTACCTGGTGTCGCAGCCGGGCGTGAATGGCCATGTGATTGGAGCAGGAGGAGCTAGCTGCGGCGTAAATCAGGCGATCCAGTTGGCGCGGCGGCATGCGGAAGTGAAATCTCTGGTGCTGCTTTCGGGGAACACGGATCGCGATGGGCGCGCGTTTTTGAGCAAGTCGGAAAAAATGCCGGTTCTGCTTTCCGCGGCGAGGGACGATGGCGCCGCGGTGGAACTGATGGAGTGGCTGTACAGCCTTTCGACGAATCCCGGAAGCAAATTTGTGGAATATCCGAATGGCGGACATGGAGTGGACATTTTTGCCGCGCACAAGGAGTTGCCGGCGATGATCGTGGACTGGTATGTGCAGACGCTGGTGAAGACGCCGGGAAGCGCGCCGGTGAATACGGCGCGGCGCGGCGAGCATCCCGCGATTCTGAAATTGATTGATTCGCCGGGGGGAACGGAAAAGGCCGCGCAGCAACTTGCGGCGGCGCGGCGGAAGGATCCTCACGCGAAGCTTTGGGATGAAGGGCTGGTGAATGTGATTGGTTACGAACACATCCAGGAGGGAGACAACAAAGGCGCGATCGAGATATTGAAGCTGAATGTGAGCGCGTTTCCCAACTCGGCGAATGTGTATGACAGCCTTTCGGACGCGTATCTTGCAGACGGGCAAAAGAATCTGGCACGGGAAAATGCGAAGAAAGCGCTGCAGATGCTGGGGACGGACACAACCATTAACGAGGCGTTCCGCAAAAGGATTCAGGAGAGTGCGGAGGGGAAGTTGAAGCAGTTGGGGGAGAAGCCGTAGCGATGGTTGTGTGACGAAGAATGAGACCTTAACGCAGAGACGCAGAGGTTGAGGAAGAGTGGTATTTTGCTCGGCTGCTGGATAGAGTTTGAGGAGCTTGGTAGGGGATTTCGCAGGAAAAGTGAGTGAGCGGGGAGACAGGGTTGATGGCCGATCGAGTGGCACTAGTGGAGAACGCGCCTCAAGATTCAAGAGAAGAAGGACGCGTCGAGCACTTTGATGTGTTGATTGTGGGCGCGGGACTTTCGGGAATTGGCGCGGCGTATCATCTGCAGGCGGAATGCCCGAAAAAAAGTTACCTCGTACTGGAAGGCCGTGACGCGATCGGGGGCACCTGGGACCTGTTTCGCTATCCGGGAGTGCGCTCCGACTCTGACATGTACACGCTGGGCTACCGGTTTCGGCCGTGGCGAGAGGCGAAAGCGATTGCGGATGGGCCGTCCATCCTTCGATATATCCGCGAAACGGCGCAGGAGTACGGGATCGACCGGAAGATTCGGTACGGGCACCAGGTGAAAGTGGCGCGGTGGTCGTCTGCGGATGCGGCGTGGACGGTGGAGGCGACTAGGGCTGACGGGTCGGCAGCGCGATTCAATTG
>Ga0210406_10007287_pt1 | contig 11260 bp, 4 predicted proteins | sample IncBWC30MmetaG_FD_155454 | JGI IMG/M metagenome (GOLD analysis project Ga0210406, IMG submission 155454) | Forest soil microbial communities from Barre Woods Harvard Forest LTER site, Petersham, Massachusetts, United States - Inc-BW-C-30-M | ecosystem: Environmental > Terrestrial > Soil >... | reverse complement strand
ATTCGCGGACCATCCCTGATGCGCCGCTGTCGCGAGGCTTAAGATGCCAACCGCGGCCCATAGAGAAGAAACCCGGCTCGCAAAGAAAATGGGCAGGATGAGACACGCGCAGACAAACATGGCGAATAGCCGAGCTTTGGCCAGCGGCATTCCCGCTTTGTTAAAAGCCGACGGCAGCCATCCCCCGCCAATGCTTCCAACGGCCGACACGTTGTACACGACAATGAGGGGCAGACCGATGTGGCTGAGCCCGAGATGGTATCGGTCATCAAAAAACTTCGGCAGCCAGTAGAGGTAAAAATACCAGATCGGATCCGTAAGAAATTTTGCGGCAGCGTAAGCCCACGTCTGATTGAAAGCCAAGAGCTTCTTCCACGGAATTTGTTCCATCGGCTCCGCGGGATCTTCCTGAATGTGCTGGAGTTCCGCGGGGCTGACACGCGGATGATGCGCGGGACTGGAATACTGGGTAAGCCACCATGCAATCCAGATCGCGCCTAAGATACCAGTCGCCAGGAAAGCAAAACGCCAGCCAAAGTATAGGGTAATCCACGGGACAAGCGCCGGCGCGAAAATCGCCCCGACGTTCGCTCCGGAATTGAAGATGCCCGTGGCCAGCGAACGCTCTCGTTGCGGAAACCATTCCGCCGTTGCCTTGATGGCCGCCGGGAAGCTGCCGGCCTCGCCAAGACCGAGGAAAAAACGAGCGATTCCAAAACCTAATGCAGAGGCCGCAAGCGCGTGTCCCATGGAGGCCAGACTCCAGAACCCCATGATGATGACAAAGCCGACGCGGCAGCCGAGCTTATCGACCATTCGACCTGCGACCACCAGCCCAATGGCGTAGGCAAACTGGAACGCGCCGACAATGTACCCATATTGTGCTTCCGTCCAACCGATGGAGTTCTGAAGGGTAGGCGCCAGCAGGCCGAGCACCTGACGATCCACATAATTAATGGATGTCGCAAAGAAAAGCAGGGCGCAAATCGTCCAGCGCACCCTGGTTATGGAAGAATCTGAGTTGTTCATTGCGATATGTGCCCGTCTTCGAGCATGAATGAATACCGTACGCCTTCTATCGTACGAATCTCCGTAACCGCAAAGTGCAATTTCGCTTCTAGAGCCTGTACGCCTTTCGTGCAAGACCGTACGCTAGCTCGGAAGCGACCTCGCGCGCTTCATCCTCGTCCATTCGATGCTCCGTAACCAAGCGCGCAAGAAAGGCGCAGTCGACACGGCGCGCCACATCGTGTCTCGCGGGAATGGAGAGAAACGCCCGGGTGTCATCATTGAAACCGACGGTGTTGTAGAAGCCGGCAGTTTCTGTTGTGTATTCGCGAAAGCGCATCATGCCTTCGGGACTGTCATGAAACCACCACGCTGGCCCCAGTCGAAGGCAAGGGTAGTGTCCGGCAAGCGGAGCGAGTTCGCGGCTGTAAGTCGATTCATCGAGGGTGAACACGATGAGTGTAAAACGAGATTCGTTGCCGAACCGATTTAGCAATGGTCTTAGTGCGTGCACATAATTGGTGGGCACCGGAATGTCAGCGCCGGCATCTCGTCCGAAGCGCTGGAAGACCGACGTATTGTGGTTGCGGAAACTCCCCGGGTGAATTTGCGTGACCAGTCCGTCGTCGAGGCTCATGGCCGCCATTTCTGTCAGCATTTGAGCGCGGAACAGTTCGCGCTCGTCGGGATCGCCGGTGCCGGAAGCTATTTTTTGATAAAGCCGAGCCGCCGAATCAGGGTTCAGGTCTGCGGTCGCGGCCGTAGGGTGGCCGTGGTCCGTCGCCGTGCAACCGAGCGCCTTGAACTCCATCCGCCTCTGCCGCAATGCAGAGAGATAATCTTGCCAACGGGCCGTATCCACGCGCATCAATTGCCCGAAAGACGCAAGATTCTCCACAAAGTTTGGGAAATCAGGATCAACCACGGGATCAGGGCGAAACGTCGGAATAATGCGTCCCTTGAAACCCGATGCGCGGATCGCTTTATGATGAGAAAGCGAATCAAGCGGTGAATCCGTCGTCGCCAGTACCTCAAGTCGAAATCGTTCGAAGAGCGCTCGAGGACGAAATTCCGGCGTCTTCAGCTTTTCCAGGATTGCGTCGTAATGCGTATCGGCGTTTTCAGGAGTAAGACGCGCATCCAAACCAAAGAGCTCCTGGAAAGCGAAATCCAGCCACAGTCTCGTCGGTGTTCCGCGGAAAAGATAGTAATGCTGCGCGAAAACGCGCCAGACGTGCCTTGGATCCTCAATAGCCGTTGATCCAACCCCGAGTTGCTCAAGCGAAACACCCTGGCTGTAAAGCATGCGAAAGATGTAGTGGTCGGGGACAACGAACAAGTTAGCCGGATTCGAAAAGGGCTCGTTTTCGGCGAACCAGCGGGGATCGGCGTGGCCATGCGGGCTGATGATTGGCAAGTCGCGCACGCCACCATAAAGCCGACGTGCGACGGAGCGTGTATTTGGGTCTGAAGGGAAGAGCCTGTCATGGGTGAGGAGCGTCACGGAGCGGCCTCTGCCTGTGCCCGATCGAGGACGGCTCGCCGCACGTCCGCTGATATCTTGTCCTCAGAGACCCTTACGATCACTTGGTGATTTCCCTTTTAGCCATTTGCTCGCGTTTCGGCGAGTAACTCTAATGGGGAAGATTGTGTGAGTCAATTCGGAGTAGTGAGAGGATCATCTGACCGGACAGAAGCCAGCCCATTGCCCGATCAATTGCAAGGTACTCGTTTCCCGGTCCGGCAGGCTTCATAAATCGATTCCACAAGGGCCAGGCTTCGGCGGCCTTCACGCCCATCACAACGCGGCTTTGTGTTTGACTGAATTGCTTCGAGGAAATCCTCCAAAACGGCTTGGTGTCCGCGCGCGTCACTGACGACCGGCGAGTCTGCGCTGCGGTTCAGGTCCGCATCCCCGCCGCGCAGCAAAACCTCCGTTGGATTTCGCAAGTGTGCGGCGAGCAGTCGATCCTGCTCAATGATCAGGGTCCCCTGGGAGCCGGTGAGCTCCAGCCGGCGAGGGTAGCCCGGATATACCGAGGTAGTGGCTTGCAGCACGCCCAGGGCCCCGTTCGCAAACTGCATCAGTGCGATTAGAGTGTCCTCCACCTCTATCTCATGCAACGTTGTCTTGCTGCTGGCCTGCACACTCACGACATCGCCAAACAGCCACAGCATCAGATCTACCGTGTGCACTGCCTGATTGATCAGCGCGCCGCCGCCGTCCAAAGCCCGGGTGCCACGCCAGCGCGACTTCGCATAGTAGTCCGGTGGGCGGTGCCACTTCACTCGCGCATCCGCGAGAATGGGCCGTCCCAACACACCTTCGTACACCGCCTTTTTCGCGCGGAGAATATCTGGCTTACAACGGTCTTGAAAAAAGACTCCCAGCTTGATTCCTGCTTTATCGACCTCGGAAATAAGGGCATCAGCCCTCTCGGTCGTGATGTCGATTGGTTTTTCCGTCAGCACGTGAAGTCCGCGCCGCGCCGCCGCGATGCCCTGAGCGGCATGCATTGCCGAAGGACTGCCGATCGCCACCAGATCCATGGGACGGTGGTGCAGAAACTGGTCGAAATCAGAGTAAGGCTTGCCGCCATGCTCGCGGGACAATCGTCCGACCTTCTCCGCGTTTGTTCCATAGATTGCCGCTATCTCAACTCCCGGCACCGCACGCGCAGCACGCGCATGCGTCTCGGAAATGTTTCCGCCACCGATGAGTCCGATATACGCGGTCATTTATCCTTCTGAAATTCACTTCGCATTCGCGGCCGCCATTATCAGCGAGGGTTTATCGTGTTTCAACTGCACTGCCGCATTGCCACGCTTAATCGCTCAAGCAAGTTAAAAGTGGGATCCAAGTGAGATCACGCAATTTTACAGACTCGAGCACCTGAACCAAAGGAGATTGCTCCACCACAGGACCCAAATCGTCGGATCTGAGTGACTTTTCTATTCGGGGATGACTTCAATCGCGCTGATCGAAGGGTAGTTCACAGCAGGAGTGAAGTAGATCTCAATTTTGCCCTGCGGCGTGGGTTCAATATGCGGGAAGGTTTTGCTCAACGGCTCGGAGCCGGCTTCGCGGAAAATATCAAATCCCTTTAGCAGCATCGAACCGTTACAAGAAACATCGAACACACGGCTGCCCACGCCTCCAATGCCGCCATTCTGCACTCCAAACCAATGCTCCATAAAATACAACCTCAATGTGTATTTGCTGCCCGTCGCAACAGGCACTACGTAATGGAAGTGCCCAAAACGATGCCATTCGTAAAGACGGCCATCCGTCAGTTTGGATAGATCACCTCCGAAACTGCTGAGGCGGCCACCGAAGAAATACCGGTCGGGCATCCAAATACTTCCGTTGGAATCGCGGAAGGGAGAGTGTCCGACGACGATCCTGGCAGGAAGCATGTGATGCGGAGTTCCCGGAATAATTTCAACTGCGTTTACAAATGCCTCAGAAGAGGCGAAGTCCACATGAATAGTTCCGTCGCTTGCGGGCGTGACATCTGTAATTATTTTCGTGGTCGCCATGTCATTCCCACCGGCGTCGTCCACCACATCCAGGTTGGTAAGCGGTCCTCCATTGATTGAAAACGCCACGTTGCGGCTGGCCTCTTGAAGCCCCGACGTTTCTGCAAATAAGAGATGAATCTCGTAAGTTCCCGGCGGAACAGGAAAATTACAGTGCACGACGCCGCGCCTCCCGCTCGAAAAGAGCTGCGGATCTTCCGTGCCCTGGATGACGTGACCCGTCACGGAAAACGCGCTCCCTCCCGAGCAGAAATGATCGCTATCCCAGGTGGAACCACCGCGATCCAGGTAAGGGGCCGAGGTATTGCCCACCATGGCGCGCAGAATCTTCCCGGAAGCGAAGTCCGGACCAACCGAAGCGCGGGACGCTGCGGGCCTCTCGCGCACGATCTTCCCATTCCATTTTTTCCAGCCGAAAACCGAGAGCGCACATACAGAAATGGCAAGAATGACAGCGAGGATTGTCATTCCAGCTCGCGGCCTAAACTTGCGATGGGATCCGGTGACACCTTGCAGGTTTGTGATGTCGTCTGTTCCTGAGACCTGCTGCAGTTGACCGGAATGATCTTGCCGATCTTCCGGCCGCCCGTTGCCCCCAGGGGAACCCGCGCCTGGAGACTGGCCGTTTTGTTTCTCTTCGAGAGCGGATTCGCCGTTGGCCGCCTCCACATCGCTTAAGTGGATGAATTTGGGGACATAGTGGCCCGGGGGCAGGCAAATATGGACCGCGTGTTCCGCCCCGGCTCCGCGATAGTAATCTTCGAGCCGCTTTCGCAATGCGTGAGCAGTAACGCGGACGATAGTGTCCATTTGCGGGTCAAAGGATTCCGGGCGCCCGAGGGCGTGCACGGCAATGCTGTACTCCTTGATTTCGTCGATGGCGCCTTCGAAGTACTTTTCGCAAACAAAGGTGAGAAGCCGAACATGATTGTTGGTTCGCCCGAATACGCCAGAAGACAGAATCTCTTCGAGTTCTGCCCTTTCGGCCTCTAGTTTATTGATCGCCGATTGCAAGTGGATCCCCCAAGAACGGTCCCTGAGCCGTCCCACCTCGCCTTGGGGGGAGTATAACCGAATTTTCATCGCATAACACTCGACCAAAAGGCCTGCAATTTCACTGACTTAAAGTGCAAATCCGATGACAAAGACCTTTTGTCCTCCGCGGAAACAACGCTCCGGCACTAACGGTGAATTCACAGTTATCTAACTTCCCAGGCGCAATGCATAACTGCTTTACTCTGCCATCGATTAATTTGATTCACCCCATTTGCGGTGCAGCTTCCTGAACCGCCCAAAAGGCGGCCGGTCAGAGGAGCAGTTCAGCAAGAAAACTGTATCGCCGCCCTAGGAGTGACCAAAAATGACCCAGGCACGCCCGGAAAATCATTTCTCGACCATTCGTTGTGGAACGGCAAAACGTCTATCTCTGGCGGGGATCCACGCCTTGCTGCTTTTCATTGTGATGGCGTTGTTGTCTGGGGGGGCTGACGTCGCCGTTGCCCAGGATATATTCGGCCGCATCTCAGGGACGGTCACGGACTCGTCTGGCGCTTATGTTGCAGGGGCGAAAGTAACGATCGTCAACGAAGCAACGCAAGTAATCCGCGAGACTGCGGCAGATAAGAACGGCTACTTCGTTGCCGATCAGTTGCCAGTAGGCACATATAGCGTGGTGGCGGAAAAGGTCGGCTTCAAGAAAATCACAAAAAAAGGCAACGAGGTAACCGCTGGCGGTCGTTTGACCGTGGACTTGAAGCTGGAGGTCGGCGCTGTTACGGAAACTGTGACGGTGACTGCGACTGGCGATACGGTGAATACCACCTCGGGTGAGATCTCAACAACCATCACGCAGCAGCAGGTATTGAATATGGCACTGAACCAGCGTCACTACGAGTCCCTCGTCGGTCTGGTTCCGGGCGCAGCCCTCCAAGGTTCGGGCACTAACCCCGCCGCCTTAACCGCAAACTATAACAACAGCGTCGCGGTCACCAACGGGCAAAGGCTGGACGGACAGAACTGGAGCGTGGACGGAGGATTTAATCTGGACTCCGGTTCGAACAACAGCGTGTTCAATCAGGTGGGCGTCGATTTCATTCAGGAAGTGGACGTGCAGACTTCCAACTACGACGCCGAGTTTGGGCGCTCGGCTTCCTCCACCATCAACGTGATCACCAGAAGCGGCGGAAACGAATATCACGGCGGAGGCTTTGAATTCGTCCAGAACAATATCTTCAATGCGGAAAATCCGGGTACCAAACTGACCAATCCGACCGCGAAGGGCTACGCGGCCGTGCCTCCCTTTCATTTCAACGACTATGGATGGAACCTTGGGGGTCCAATCCCGTATATTCAGCGGAAAGGCAAGCTGTTCTTCTTTGCGGGCCAGGAGTGGAAGAAGTTTCGAGGAGTATACCCGGGATTGACGGCTGCTTCGGTAAATGAAACCTTCCCAACGGCAGCGGAGGCGGCCGGAAATTTCACGGACGTTTTGCCCGCCGGGGGCAAACCCGGAATCACACTAGGAACTCCCGCTGTCATCCCTGCGAGTTGCAGCGGGGGTGTTCTCTATACTGCGCCGAATGTCATCAACCCGACTTGCATCAGCGGCGACGGCGCGGCCATTGCGACGCTGTACACGGCGGCGGCTAAATTGTCCGTGCAGGGAGGATTGGGCTCAATAGCCACTCCGGGTTCGGCCAGCAACCTCACATTTAATCTCCCGAATCCCCTGAACCTGCGCGAGGACCTCGTTCGCGTGGATGAACACGCCAATGAAAAACACAGTTTTTATTTCCGGTATATCCACGACAACGTCTCTATCTTTAATCCTTTTTCGACATTCGGCGCTGCTGGGGCCGTTCCAGTGGATCCGGACCTGCGCAATCGTCCGGGATACAACATTCAAATCGGGTGGGTGTATATGATCCGCCCGACGCTGATCAACGAAGTCAAATTCAACTCCGACTGGCATAAGCAAAGGACTCCGGTCCAGGGCACGGCTTGGGAGAAGACTGTGTATGGATTCGCGTTCATCCCCCCACTTGGAAACCCCACACAGTTCCCCAATGGGCTTCCGACGATCAGCTTTACGGCGGTTCCGGGTTTTCCGGTGACCGCCCCAGCCAGCGTGAATGGTCCCGCGCCGAACTTCCTCCAGGCGCCCACGACGGATATAAATCCCGCGGATAACGTCTCGTGGCAGAAGGGCGCTCACTCGATAAAGTTCGGAGCGGAATTTGCGCGCAACCGCAAGACGCAGAACTCGCGCACAAACTATGACGGCACGATCAATTTCAGCACGAATGCGGGCGCGACCACCGGCTCAAACACCACCGGTGACCCCTTCGCTGACGCGCTCCTGGGGAACTTCAACAGCCTTGGACAAAGTTCGGCCGTCACCGTCGGCCAATTCCGATTCAATGATTTTGAGTCGTACTTCCAGGATACGTGGAAGGTAACGCCCAAACTCAGCTTGGTCCTCGGCTTACGATATATATACACAACGCCTACGTATGCTCAGGGCAATAACATGACGAACTTTAACCCCTTTGCATTCGACGTTAATCTCGAACCGACCTTTCTGGGCAGCCAGTCGAGCAGCAGTATTAACCCTGCTTCACCGGGTCTTTGCAGCGGTGCTCTGCAAAATGTTGTCGGCAATCCAATCCTGACGATTGAGTGCAACGGCTTGCAGCGCCCCGGACAAGTGCCTGGCGACCAAGCCAAAAGGGTTCCTGTGACTTCCGCGGATCCGCAGCTCTTGGCGGCTATCAATGACGGTGCGGCGCGCGGTTTCTACCAACCGGAGCACCTGATAGCACCACGCTTCGGCTTCGCCTATGCGCCGTTTGGTGAAAAGACGGTGATCCGCGGCGGTTTTGGCATTTTTTACGACAAACCGGAAGGCAACCTTCTGGGGAATGGCATCAACTCGCAAGGCTTTGTTCCGTGGGCACAGTCCGCCTCCATCTCCGGGACCAACGCCTCCTTGTCGCAATTCGATTCCGCTCCCGGTGCAGGCACAGTCGCGGCTCCAAGCACACTAAATGGCATCAGCGGCGTTGATCCTCGTTTGGTCGTCGCGCGCAGCTACGAGTACAGCTTGGGAGTGCAGCACGAACTGCCAGCTAGCATGTTGATCCAGGTGGCTTACGTCGGCAATCTGGGGCGCCACATCCTGCGCACGCCTAGCATCAACAATGCCACATGGACACAGCAAGGATTCATCCCCGTCTCGCCTAACCCGAACACGATGGCGTGCCCTTCTGGAATAAGTGCTGCGTTCCATTGTACGGGAGGCTTCGCACCTGCTCTCCTGTCGAAGGACCAGATTCGCCCGTACCTGGGGTACTCCGGCCTTAACCTGGCCTTGGGCGACGTCAATTCCAACTACAATGCGTTGCAAGTCAGCTTGACGAAGCGCGCGGGGATCCTCACTGCCACGTTTGCCTATACCTTTTCGAAGGCGCTGGGTGACGGCGGGGGCGCGGGCGACGCTTATAACGAGAATCCGGAGCCAGAATGCCCGTTCACTTGCCTGGTCAGCACAGCCGCCAACCCGGTCTTGGTCAACGGTGCAACGAAGGCAGTGGCGGGCGGAACGCAAACTGGCGGTGTAGCGGAAACTTGGAAACGATTTGACTATGGCAGACTAAGCTTCGACGCGACCCACATCGTAGCCTCCAGTTTCACGGTCGAGTCGCCCTGGGGCAAGCACCTGACGGGCCTGGCAGGCGGCCTGGTGAAAGGGTGGTCCCTGAGCGGGATCATGCACTTCCAGACAGGAGCGCCCCTCACTGCAACGGCATCGGTGAACGCTGGCAACAATGGCGTGAGCATCGCTCGGCGGGGAAATATAGTTGCAGGCCAATCCATTGGATTTAGCGGTACATGCGCCAACCCAAAGGCGATTTGCTGGGTCAATCCGAGCGCCTTCACCCCGGCGAGCCTGCTCGGAGCGGGTGACGCCCCCATCGGCAATATCATCGGGCCCAACTATTATCAGTGGGATATGTCGCTGCGAAAGACCTTCAATTTGCCTTTCCGCGAAGGCATGCGCGTGATGTTCCAGGCGGATGCGTTTAACACCTTCAACCGGGCCAACTGGAACAATCCGACCGTAAATAACGCGGGCAACCCCTCGTTTGGACAGATCACCGGTTCGCTGCCGGGGCGCGTCCTTCAGTTCGGCGGGAAATTCAATTTCTAGTTCTCGGTCTCCGGGATCGAATGTGAATTCGCAATTTGATCCCGGAGGCGCTGTAGAATTGTCACTGAAGTCTTCTCCATGACTAAACTACTCCGGTATTTGACGCTCGTTTTGTGCGTGCTGCTCGCTTCCAGCCGGGGTGCGGCACAAACTGCGCCGCTGATCGCCAACATCAATTCGCGCCATTCGGTAAGCTTGGATGGCCAGTGGCAGGCGATTGTGGATCCGTACGATGTTGGCGCGTTGGACTACCGCGCTCAGCCGCTGAAGAACAACAGTGCGTTTTTCAAGAATTACAAGCCGCACTCCGAATCGGAGCTGGTCGAATATGATTTCGATACCTCCGGCCAACTCCAAGTGCCCGGTGACTGGAATACCCAGCGCGAGTCGCTGTTGTTTTACGAGGGAAGCGTCTGGTACAAGCGCTCCTTCGACTATGCAAAATCACCGAAGAGCAGGCTGTTTGTCCATTTTGGAGCGTGCAATTACTTCGCCGCCGTTTACCTGAATGGGGAAGAACTGGGCGAGCATGAAGGCGGCTTTACCCCGTTTGATTTCGAAATCACGGATCGCGTCAGGGCACACGACAATTTCCTCGTTCTGCGAGTCAACAACACGCGCGGAAAAGACCAGGTGCCGACCGTCAATACGGATTGGTGGAATTACGGCGGCATTACGCGGCCGGTGACACTGGTGGAGGTTCCGGAGACATTTGTCCAGGACTATTTCATTCAGATGGAGAAGGGATCGACCCGCCAAATCAAAGGTTGGCTGCAGCTCAACGGGAAGCAACTTCAGCAGAACGTCGCCATCCGAATTCCAGAGGCGGGGCTTAGCAAGGTATTCCAGACCGATGCCCGGGGACGCGCGGAGTTTGCCTTCAGCGCGAACTTGACTCTTTGGTCGCCTGAAAATCCCAAACTTTACAACGTGGAGATCGCCGCGGAGGCCGATCAGGTCACGGATCGTATCGGTTTTCGCTCGATCGAAGTCCGCGGCACGGATATTCTCCTCAACGGGAAACCGGTCTTCCTGCGCGGAATCAGCCTTCATGAAGAAGCTCCCACGCGCGCGACCCGGGCGTGGAGCGACGACGATGCGCGAACGCTCCTGGGATGGGCAAAAGAACTGGGCTGCAATTTCGTTCGCCTCGCGCACTATCCGCATAACGAAGCTATGTTGCGCATGGCTGATCAAATGGGATTGATGGTCTGGGCCGAGGTGCCGGTCTACTGGACTATACAGTGGGAAAATCCCCAAACACTGCACAATGCGGAAGATCAGTTGAACGCGATGATCGCGCGGGATCATGATCGTGCCGCTCTAATCATTTACTCCGTTGCGAACGAGACCCCCATCAGTGATGCCCGGAATCGCTTTCTGCGGCAACTCATTCAGGATGCGCATTCCGCCGATCCGACGCGCCTGGTGTCTGGCGCTCTTCAGGCTCATGAAGTCGTTGCGGGGAACCGCCTGACGATTCACATTGATGATCCCATCGCA
>Ga0210406_10007286_pt1 | contig 11261 bp, 5 predicted proteins | sample IncBWC30MmetaG_FD_155454 | JGI IMG/M metagenome (GOLD analysis project Ga0210406, IMG submission 155454) | Forest soil microbial communities from Barre Woods Harvard Forest LTER site, Petersham, Massachusetts, United States - Inc-BW-C-30-M | ecosystem: Environmental > Terrestrial > Soil >... | reverse complement strand
AATATGGCTGCCAAGAACACTGCTGGTTTGACTGCGGTCACTTCTTTTCTCCTATCATTTAGAGGCAACTGCCGCGCGCTACTTTATTTTGCGAGCGGGTCAAGCGCCTGTTTCAAACGATCATCCATAAAACGCATACGAAGTGTTGGATGTGCTCGTCGCTGTAACAGTCACGGGGCAGGTTGTAAAGGTTTTGTCACCTGTATGTGAACGGCACGGTGAATTCTTTTCGATGACCATTCAGGAACGGTGGAAATACCCATGCCGGCACCGACCATGCTTAGGAGCCTGCTGAATTGGCCGCTTTCAAGAACAATTAGGGGATTGAAGGCCCGCACGATCGCAGGCGGCGACGGCGGCGTCGCGAAAACAGTGGCCGTCCCGGAGCAGCAAGAACGGTTCGGTGCGGAGGTCCCTCAGGGAAAGCGAGCTGCGCTTGTCGCATCTGCGGACAGGGGCTCCGTTACCCAGCACGAGGATTGGCGATGCGTTGCGGAGCTGGGCAATCGCATGACCGCTGAAGCCGCCGCAACCACCAGCACGCGGACAGAAGCGCGTGAATCATGGTTGGGCAGATTCCTCGACTACCAGGAATTGATCGGCTTTCACGGCGTGCAACACTTGATGGATGCCGGACGGCCAGCGAATCTCGACGTCAACGGTTAGAGCCGAACCAAGGCCAAAGTGCAGGCGTTTGTCATTCGAAGAGAGATAACTGCCAGTGACGGTGGCGAAGCGAACCTGGCCATTGACTTGAACGCGTGCGCCATAGCCGTCGCGATTGCTGCGTTTTCCATGTAGCGTGATGGTGAGCCAGTGCAAATTGCCACCGCGGTTCAGAAACAGCTGGGGATGTTCGCCAAGCGCTGTGGTGATTACGTCGGTCCGGCCATCGTTGTTCAAATCGCCGAACGCCGCGCCGCGTCCGGCGACGGGCACATCCGAGCCGGCGTTGCCCTTTGCGAAATGCCCTTTGTGATTTAGCGCGAGCAAGGGCGAGTCTCGATAGCGCAGCAGGCTGTCGTATATTTCCACGTTGTCGAAAACGTGCCCCTGAACAATGAAGGCATCCTTCCAGCCGTCATTGTCGAAATCTTCCAAGCCGACTCCCCAACCGGAGGATTTTCCGGAGAGAGTGCCGAAGCCTGTTTCTAATTCCTGGGCGCTGAACGTACCGCGACCGTCGTTGTGGAAGACTACGTAAGGTTGGCGCGGAAGTTGCGTGACAAGAAGATCGGGAAGGCCGTCGTTGTCGTAATCCTGAAAGACAACGCCCATGCCGGAGAGCATTTTGCCGTCGTTGGTAAGGGCCGCGCCGGAATCCAAGCCTACTTCTGTAAAGGTGCCGTCGCCATTGTTGTGAAAGAGAAACTGCTCGATCACATCGTTGCTGACAAAGATATCCGTGTAGCCGTCGCCATCGTAATCTGCAAAGGCTACGCCCAGTCCCTTGCCTTTCTTTGCGGCAATTCCAGAAGCGACGCTTACATCTTCAAACGTGCCATCTCCACGATTGTGATACAGGATGTTTGTGACTGGAGGAAATTCGCCGGGCGGGCAATACGTAGGCTTTTCGGAGCCGCACGTCTTGCTTTTCTCGACGTTCCAGTCGAGATAGCGGCTGACAAACAGATCGAGTTTGCCATCGTTATCATAATCCAGAAATCCGGCGGAGACGGACCAACCACCGGCGGCAACGCCTGCCTTCGCGGTGACATCGGTAAAAGTGGCGTCGCCATTGTTGTGGTACAAAATATTCTTACCGTAGTTGGTCACGTAAATATCCGGGAAGCCGTCGTTGTCGTAATCCCCGACCGCAACGCCCATCCCGTAGTTGGTGTCACCGGCATCGGCCAGACCGGCCTGCTCGGTGACGTCGGTGAAACTGCCGTCTTTATTCTGACGATAGAGACGGTTCCAGTAGGCGGGATCACGGCGATCGAAGCTGAAGGGACTGCGCATGGGGTCGCGCGTGTGTCCCGCGTTCACCAGGAAAATGTCCAGCAATCCGTCGTTGTTGTAGTCGAGGAGCGCGACGCCGCCGGGCATGGTTTCAATGAGGTATTTCCGGGGAGTAGGCGAGTTGCGAAGGACGAAATCGACACCCTTCAAGGAACCTAACTGGAATAGCGGGTCGGGCTTGAGCTCCGCTTCTTGAGCAAGCAGACCGAATGCGCAGAGCAGCGACAGCAAAGCAGTTCTGACCTTGCGCACTCCGGGCAATCCGAATCCTTTCCCTGTGCGGCCGCCAATGAACAACGCAGGGCTTTGGTGCGTCGAGTCGTCTTGCCGCTCGCCAAGTTTCTCAGTTCGACTTGCGAATATCCAGTTTGGTGCCGTGAGTTTGGTCATCGAGTTCCACGGTGAGCATGTGTTTGTGTGTGTCGACGGAAGCCGCGGGATCAGCGCTGCCGTTCACAGTGACGGTGCCGGTTGCTGAATCCCATCCGTAAACTTCGAGGTGGATGCGATTCCACCAAGGATGAAAGCTGCCCTGGTGCTCGCCGATACGGAGAGTGAGCCCATCCGGAGTGATTGCACAGGAATATTCGATGCGCAGGAATTGGCCACGAGTGTAAGCCAAGGTCTTGCCATCATCCATATACAGTGAGCCGCGGCAGTCTTTGCCCGGATACACACGAAGAGTTGAGGGTCCATGCGGAGTCTCCTCGGTGCTCTGTACCAAAGGTTGTAATGGGAGAATGGCGCCCTCCCGGACATAGACGGGGAGGACGTCGAGTTTTGGTTGAATGACCGCGATCCCAAAGGGTTCGCCTTTAGGTGCCGCGGCAGTCTGAATTTTTGCGCCCGTCCAATAGTCGTACCAATCCCCGGGAGGCAACTTGAGTTCGTAGCTGTCCGATTGTTCCGGAAAGGGCGGTGGGGCGATCAACAAATCGGGACCAAAGAGGAATTCGTTGCCCGCGTCAAGATCGAGCGGATGCAAATCCTTGGTGGCGTTTGGAAATTCCAGGAAGAGTGGACGCACGACCGGCACTCCCGTGCGAGAGAGTTCCTCGACCGTGGTGTAAATATAAGGAAGGAGTCGATAACGCTCCTCGATGTAGCGGCGACGGACGGCTTCCTGTTCGGGTCCATGCACCCAGACTTCCTTGTTGCCGGAACCTTTGTTGGCATGGTTTCGGTCAATTGGTTGGAACGTGCCGAGCTCGGTCCAACGGGTAAGCAATTCCGGTCCGGGAGTTCCGATGAAACCGCCAGTGTCGGCGCCACAGAGACCGAAGCCACTGAGCCCCAGATTCAAGAGCATGGGGGTGGTCAAGCGGAGATGATTCCACGAACTGGTGTTGTCGCCGGTCCAGGTGGCGGCGTAGCGTTGCCCGCCGGCATAGGTGGCGCGGGTGAGGACAAAGGGCCTCAAATCGGGATTGAGTTTGAGCAAGCCTTCGAAGGTGGCGCGAGAATTCTCCATGCCGTAGACATTGTGAATCTCGAGATGCTTTGCGGTGCGCGGGCGGAAACCAGGCTCGTCGATGCGGTGTTGCGTGGTGTCAGGCATGGTGAAATTGTCGGTGAGAAAAACCGAGGGCTCGTTCATATCGTTCCAAAAACCCGCAATGCCCTCTGACAGGAAATTTTTGTACTGCGTTCCCCACCACGCCCTGGTTTCTTGCCGGGTAAAATCGGGGAAAACCGAAGGCCCTGGCCACACCGTTCCGACGTATGTCGAGCCATCCGCGTTTTTAACAAAATGGTCGCCAGCAACTCCGGAGTCGTAAGGAGTGTAGGACGCGCCGGGTAGCTTGGCGATATGCAGATCGGTGATCGCGACGACGTAGAAATTATCGCGTTTCAGGTCGGAAAGCATTTGTTCAAAGTGAGGGAATTGCTTGGTATCAACGGTGAACGGGCGATGTTCTTGCTGAAAATCGATATCGAGGTACAGCACATCGGCGGGAATCTTGTCGGCGCGCAAATGAGCAGCGATTTCGCGCACGCGTGATTCCGATTCGTAGCTGAAGCGAGACTGCTGAAAACCGAGCGACCACAAAGGAGGAAGGGGCGGAAGACCGGTCAACCACGCGTAGGTGCGAAGTACCTGCTTGGGATCCGGGCCGTACAGAACGTAGTAATCAATCGGGCCGCCCTCGGCGCCAAACGAATAGAGATTGCGCTCGAGTCGGCCGAAATCGAAACTTGTGGACCAGGTATTGTCCAGGAGGAATCCAGTGGAACGGCCGCCGCGCATGGTTACGAAGAAGGGAATACTTTTGTAGATGGGGTCGGTGGATTCCTGGAAGAGGAACGCGTCGGTATTCCACAGGCGGAAGGATTGTCCGCGACGGTCCAGCGATCCTACTGTGTCGCCGAGGCCAAAGTAGTGTTCGTCCGGCGGCATTTTCTTGTAGACGCGAAACGCGCTGCCGTGGGATTCCACGGGCCAGCCGGCTGCGTCTTCCTGCAACACATTGCCCTGCAAATCCGTGATGGAGAGAGCGAGTGTGGCGCGATCGATGCGGACTCGCAGCGCCTTAGTGTGAAAGCCAGCTACATCGGCAGTGGCTTCCTGTGTGACTTCAACATTCATGCGGCGGATCTGCGTGGGAACGGCCCACGAAGCATCTTCCGGTAGTACTCCAGAGACAGACTGGCGCACGCGGAGGACGGTCTCGCTTAGCGCGACGACCTGCAAAGTCAATTTGCCGCGGTGAATCTCAATGCCATTCGGGAGCGCCTTGCTGATTGGAGCATCGATTTGCGATGAGGATTCTGCGGCCGCTTGGGAATGCTCGGTACGTGATGTGTGACCAAATGAGGCCGACGGAAGTAGGGTTGCGGCGAGAAGAATAAGTCCGGCACAACGAAGTCCATTTTTGCCTGGGATATGAGTATTCATTTCCGAGTCCTGGTTCACTGCGACGGCTCCTACAATCTCCGTGATGCACTGAGTGGCTCAGACCACGGCCAGGCATTGCTGTTCTGCTACAGACCTTCGGTAAGACGAGGCTTCCGAATTCACCAACTTGGAGTGGAGCGTTTCCGGGCTAAGCAGAACTCATCCTGGAGGAAACTTTTGGTAGAGCCTGGCAGGTGGCGTTGGCCCCAAATTTTGGGCCGGTACGCTCCTGCCAGGCACTCGCCCCCTGGGGTTTGGGGGGGCCACAGCTGGGCGGAGCTAACTGCTAAAAATAGAATTTACCTGCGAACTGCAGGCTGCGCGCCGGATAGGCGCCGGTAATTGTTCCAAAATTGGCGTCGCCCAGATTGCTGTCCGGCACGAAGAAGTTAGGATGATTGAAGGCGTTGTACAACTCGAAGCGGAACTGGAAGCTCTTGGACTCGGTGAACTTCCAATTCTTCTGTACGCCCATGTCCCAGTTAAAGTAGCCGGGAGCGCGAAGGTTCGAGAGGAATCTCGCGGAATCCCCGAAGGTGAAAGGATCGGGCTGCGAGAATGCCGCCGCATTGATCCAATGGTTGATGGATTGGTTTTGCGGAACCGGGTTAACTCCCGGAACGATATTGGGGCGCTGGTTGAAGCCATAGCCAGAAGTGCCGGTAACGTTATTCGAGGCTGGGTTGATGGAGATCGGAAGGCCGGTATGGGCGGTCAAAATTCCGCTCCACTGCCAACCACCGAGTACCGCATTCATGGGGCGGTTCCAGTCGCTGCCAAATTTCTGACCCTTGCCAAAAGGCAGAGCGTAGTTGTAATTGACGACCAAGCTGTGAGTGAGGTCACTGGCGTCGACGGAGCGCTCAAGCGCCAAGTCGTAGGAGTTGCGGACGGAACTTCCGCTTCCGGGGAAGGCCCAACCAGAGGAGCCCTGGGCATCGTCCATGAACTTAGAGAAGGTGTAGGAAACGTTGAGGTCGAGCCCCGAGTGCCAACGATGCGTATAGGTGGCTTGCAGGGCGTTGTACGTAGAGCCGGCAGCAGCGGGCTCGGCTTCGGTAACGCTGCAGTATTCCGGGAACGGGCGCAGCAACTGGCCCGCGAGAACGGTAGGCTGGTCAAGGCCGCAACCGCTACCTTTGATAGCGCCAAAGAACGGATTGGGGACTTGTTGGTTTAGGGCATTGCCCATCGACAGATCGGAAGCGGGGAATTCGTTCCATTCCAGGTATTGGGCAAGTACATGTACGCCGTGATTACCGACGTAGTTGAGCTCGATGAGGTCGTTGTTGGTGAGGCTGTATTGAACACCGGCCATCCATTGCTGCACATAAGGAGAATGGCGAATGGGATCAACGACGGGGTTGAGTCCGTAGCCGACGTCTGTCAGTCCACCCAAGGAATTGCCGGTAAGCGGCACTTGACCACTCGGGAAGGCGCTGGGCAATCCCAAGGAGGCGTTACCGCTCAAGGTCGAGGAAGGATTCAGACCGCCATTGAGACTGGTGACCCAAGGCGTGGCTTGCGAGTACCCAATATTTGGTCCCTGGTTGTAATAGCTCGGCACATAAAAGACACCATAACCGGCGCGGAAGAGCATCTTTTCGCGCAGTTGGTAAGAAGCGCCGATGCGCGGGGCGAAGTTTTTATAGGGAGTATCGTAAAGTCCCCGATTGTTGTTGGAGTTGAAAACCAGCATGCCCGGGACATCAAATGCAATCGCGGAGCTGATGGGGTTCACCGCGGTGAAGTTGAAATATTGCTGCGCGTTGCTGCGTTCGGTCATGGCGGTCTGGATTTCGTAACGCAGCCCAAGGTTAAGTGTGAACTTGGGGGTCACCTTCCAGCCGTCCTGCACATACCAGCCCAGGAGGTGTTTATGGGAGAGCGGGAACTGATTGAAAGCGGTGTAGTCATTTCCACTGCCCACACCCATGAGGAAGGACGCGAAGCCGTTGCCGGTCCCGGGCGTCTCGAGTTGCGGGTCCGGCCCTGCGGTGGAGGTGGTTTGAAAGGGAAGAACCGTATTGGCGTAGTGCCCGCCGTTGATGAAGGCCGACACATCCATGAAACCGAATGACAGCGTGTGCTTGCCCTTTATTTTGGTGAAGTCAACGGAGCTGGTGTAAATAGTTTGCGGGACAATGTAGTTGTCCAGTCCGGCTTGGGCACCCAGTGGAGAGTAACTTTGCGGCTGAAACTCCGGGAACGACGGGGCAATCCCGTCGATGAAAGAAGGCAATCCGAGGGTTGAGGCTTGATATCCGAAGCTTTGTGTAACGGACTGCTCCACATGGCGGTTTACGCCGAAATTCAAGCTCATGTTTAATGTCGGACTGAAAACGTGGTTATAGGCAACGTTCGCACTGTAGCGATTATTGGGAGCGGTTACGCCGGGGCCGCCGGGATCGGACGCTCCATAATAGGTTGGCGAGTTGATTTTGGACTGGAACTTCTGCGACCAGCGCCCGTAGACGCGATCGTTCTCGGAGAAGTTGTGGTCGACGCGAACAGAATACTCGTTGGACTGTGCTGCGGCAGAAGAGGCGGACGTAAAGTTATTTACGAGATTGCCATTCGTGGGCGCGGGCCAATAGGAACCCGTGGCAACGCTCTGGGAGATCGTGTCCAGTAGATTCGGAGGAATGATGTTTCCCGGGATGGGATCGCGGATATAGCCGGCGACGCCAGGCTGAAGGCCGGAAACGAGAAGGCCAGTGATTGGATCCACTTGACCTCCGATAATTTGCCGGGTGCTGAATGGGTTGTAGATTGCCCCGCTCAGGATTGGTCTTCCGAGGGCGTCGTTCTGTCCCGTAGGCGCTCCCAGAAGCGCTGAGAAGTCTCCGGTGCGTTCGGCGGTAGTGGGCATTGTGCCGACATAAGTTGCGGGCGTCGCCGACCTGAGACCTTCATAGTAGCCAAAGAAAAAGGTCTTGTTCTTTCGAATGGGTCCGCCGATGGTGCCACCAAACTGGTTGCGATGGAAGTTGGGTTGTTGGCCGTTGTTGAAGAAGTATCTGGCGTCCACATTGCTGTTGCGGTAGAACTCGAAAGCATCGCCGTGGAATTGGTTGGAACCGGATTTGGTTACGACGTTGACGACGTTGCCGCTGCTGAAGCCGTATTGCGCGGTGAAGGCGTTGGTCTGAATCTTGAATTCGTCGACGTCATCCACGGAGGGAACATAAATCACACCGCCCCAGTCGAGGCGAGTGTCCCATGTGCCATCTAGCAAATATTCCGCGGTGTTGAAGAAAGTGCCGCCGAAATTGAGGAACGAGACGTCCTGGTCCGCGCTCCCGGAAATACCCGGGGCGCCGACAACCTGCAGTTCGGCGGCGTTGCTTACCGAGGAGTTCAGCACCGCCAGACCGATCACGTTTCGGAGGTTCAAGGGGAGAGCGGCCACCTGCTTGGAGGAAATATCGGAGGAGATGTTGGCGTTATCGGCATCCAGAAGAGGAGCTTGTGAGCTGACTTCAATGGTTTCGCTGACGGCACCGAGAGCCAAGCTGACTTTCTGATCGGCAGTCTGGCCAGCGGCAAGAGTGAGTCCTTCTTGCTTGTAGTGTTTGAATCCCGAGGCTGCCACTTCCAAGGTGTAAGAGGCGGGAGACAAGAGCGTAAATGTGAAGAGGCCGGTCTCTTCCGTGGTATAGGCCCGGGTAATTCCCTTATCGGCATTCGAGAGAGTTACCTTGGCCCCGCTAATCGCCTGGCCTGAGCCGTCAAGGACGGCTCCGCTGAGCGTGGCGGTTACCTGGGACTGGGCATAAAGTTGCGGGCTGGCAAAGAGTAGAAGCGCCAAAATGCACAACAAAAAGCCTAACTCCCAATAACGAGCTTTTCCTGACATAAGATACCTACCTCCTGATTTCAGCTGCGGACAGATTTCACCCCGAACGGCTCGTTTAACCGGAGACCCCGCGTCCCGTTGTGAGCCGTTCAGAGGGGATTGCGGGAGCGAGAAGAACATCGAAGAAACTGATTACAGGTATAGGAACCCCGAGGGAGGCTAAGCAACTGTTTGCGGGATAAGGAAGGGGGATAAGACGGATAAGAGCAAAAATGAGCGCCTACGGCGTTTGTTTGCAGCAACTTGTGAAGGAAGAAGGCTACCGAAAAGAGCACGCGGGACGTGCCTTTAACGTTGCACTACACCGGAAAGCACTGTACCATGCGATTAAACAAGAATTCAGATAGACAATATTACTCCTAGGGGTGCTGCGTTTCGCGGTGCAGCGAGAGCCGTCACTCGGGTAAAGCAGTGGGGCGGGTCACAATTGTTACCAGAGCAGGCAACGGAAAGCTGGACACCTTCTAGCGAGGTTGAAAAAGGCGCGGTACAGCAGCAATTGGAAAAGCTGCTCTCTTCATCTTTGTTCAATTCCAGCAAGAGATATCCCAGTTTCTTGAGGTTTGTTGTTACCCGTGTACTGGAAGGGCAGACCGACCTGCTCAAGGAACGCATTATAGGTGTGGAAATCTTCGGCCGGCCAGCCGACTACGACACGAACACGGACCCCATCGTTCGCGTGACCGCGGCTGAGATTCGCAAGCGGATTGAACATTATTATCAGGACCCCAAGCATAGCCAGGAGATTCGGTTGTTCTTGCCCTCCGGGTCCTATGCGCCCCAGTTTGCCTGGCCGGGCCATCCTTCCGGTTTTCCCGCGTCGCCCCTGGAACTTCCCACACGGACTTCAGAGCTGGCAGTGCTTCCGGTTTCAACGGATCCGGCCGCGCCACACGCGCAGCGGACTTTCTGGCGGGGATGGAAGACGGCGTTAGTGCTTGCGCTGTTGGCCATGGCGATTGCCGCGACGGCGATCTGGTATGCCACGCGACCCAGTGTTCTGAAACAATTTTGGGAACCGTTCGTGAAGTCGAATGAACCGGTGCTTTTCTGCATCGCCGACCAGATTCAGTTTTCCACCATTCGGTTGCGTGATGCCGCCGACCCGCAGCGCGAGACCACGCTATCCGACACCATGGTCGCGATAATTATTGATGACGTGAATCCGCTGGTTAGTGTCGCCGGCATGCTCCGCACTTACGGGAAAACTTATCGTGTACTGGGAGAGTCGACCACCAGCCTGACCGACCTTCGCCGGGGCCCTTCTGTGATGATAGGGGCGTTCGACAATAGTTGGACGCTGCGCCTGACTTCCCCTTTGCGTTTTCATTTTGTGAACGACCCCGGAATGACCCAGTTTTGGATCGAGGATCGTGCCAATCCTCGAAAGCGCGAGTGGGTGCTGAATCGTTCCGAACAACTGCAAACGGGAGTTTATAAAGACTACGCGATCGTGGCGCGACTGATTGATCCCAATACCGATCAGTACGTTGTCGTTGCTGCTGGCATCAGTCGTGGAGGCACGGTAGCGGCGGGCGAGTTTTTGGTGGACCCGAAGCGCATGGATGAAATGTTGAGCCTGGTTCCCCGTGATTGGAAACGAAAGAACCTGGAAATTGTGCTGGAAACCCAGGTGATTCAGGGCCGCTCCGGGCCGCCGCGGATCAGCGCAGTGCACGTTTGGTAGGCCGCCAGGAACAATTGCAACTGTGAAAACGTCAAAACCCACTACGTTCGCCAGACGATGATTCGCGACTGCAGTCGTTGATGGATCGAATCGGGACGCCCATTGGGAGATGGTGATCGTGGTGGACCACGACGGAAATCTGCGCGCGACTTTTTTTCATTGCGCGAACGATCTGGCGAGTGTCTGGGGAAGACCAGTTGGATCGCTCCCGAAGTTCGCTCTTCCTACGCTGCGCGAGATTCCTTCCACTGCAATGCCGGCAGCTCCAGATCGGCAACCTGCTTACGGTAGGTCTCAGCATACGTTGCTTCCTTCAGTTTGCCCTGTTCGATAGTCTCGGACGGATTCCGATGGCACAATCCATTTCCTCGCATTCACGTTGTAGACGGAGACCTGAACTCCGAGCGCGTTCTGCTCTGAGAAAAGCCGCAAAGCTCTCGACCGGCTCTGACTTCTGCACCGAGCTTATTCACCGCACCTCTCGTTCCATTGCACTGACTGAGGCAGGTCGCGACTTTTACTAGTCTGCCTTGCGCATTCTCGACGACATTGAAAACGCGACTTCGTGAATCGGTCGAGGCCAAACTGAACCGAAAGGCCTCATTCGTGTGACCGTTGCTCCTACCCTTGCTCGCCTCCATAGGTGTCAAAGCTGCCTGCTTTTTTTGCTGCCTACCACGATATGGCAGTTGAGATGGCGGCATCGGAGAGCCCGACAACGATCATCGAAGAGGGCTTCGATTTAGCTATCTGCTTAGGTGATCTTCCAGACTCCACTCTGGTTGCGAAGATTCGCTCAGACGATGACCGTTTTCGTCGCCACTCTCAACATCACACGCTACCGTGTACCGGAATCG
>Ga0210406_10007285_pt1 | contig 11263 bp, 9 predicted proteins | sample IncBWC30MmetaG_FD_155454 | JGI IMG/M metagenome (GOLD analysis project Ga0210406, IMG submission 155454) | Forest soil microbial communities from Barre Woods Harvard Forest LTER site, Petersham, Massachusetts, United States - Inc-BW-C-30-M | ecosystem: Environmental > Terrestrial > Soil >... | reverse complement strand
GTTCACGAGTACGGTGACACCGTAATTGTGGCGTTCCGGCTGGAGGGCCGCACCGAGCACGCCGACGGAAAAGTAGAAACCGCTCATTACCGGAACACCGGCACGTTCTTGAGACGCAATGGCCGTTGGCAGGCGGTTGCGTGGCAAGCCACGAAGATCAGCGAGGCCGCCAAGGCGCAATGAGGCGCCGCTGGCTTTCAAAAACGCGAAGAATCACGTGAGCTCGGCAAGCCGAGCTACCTGACTTTGATCTCCAGCGGCTGAAGAAGTTTGAAAGAGAGGGCGGTCTCCGCAGGAAGCGTGATGTCGCGGTTCCCGGTGAGGCCCGCTCCACCGGTGCCTGCGGCCGCACCGATCAAGGCGCCGATTGCCGCGCCCTTCCCGCCGCCCGCAACCGCTCCGATCGCGGCGCCTCCGCCAGCACCGCCGCCAACCATGGCCGCGGTTCGTTTCCCTTTGCCCTTGGTGGCCATGGCCGGCGCGGAGGTTTCGATTTCATAATCTTTGTCGCCCAAGGTGACAGATGTAAGTGCCAGCCGGAGAACAGCGCCACCTTTGAAGCGGCCGGCGGCCTTGGCTTCCTTCACAATCCCTGCAGTGCGCGCACCCTTGGGAATCGCCACCTTACCATCTACTTCCACGGGAGTTTTCACGGTTGCCGTAAATGTTTCGCCCGTCGTGCTAGTTTTCGACCCAATCGGCTGATCGAGTACCACAGAGACTGAAGTATCCGCAGGAACTATAATGGGCCTGGGCTTTGGCGCGGCAGCTTTCTTAGCGGATTCTGAACTCGACGGCGAAGAAGAGGATGCAGTATCCGAGACGGGAGATTGGTTGGAAGATTTGGCGCAGCCGGCCAGTGCCACAGCAAACGACAATAGAGACAACATTCCTGCAAAAAGCGAGCGATTCATCGATTCCTCCGTATCACACGTACTTTTTTTGAAGATACTCCGATTCGTACCGAAGTCAAATGAGGTGACCGGCGTGGATGAGAGGCCCGCGCCTGCTGTTGCTCCCCGCAAAAGGGACTACGCCTCCTCCCTTTAACTCAGGCGCACCGCGCCTCGATCCCGCAAGCCTCCGCCCGGGGGATACTCTTTTCGCCATCACCTCTCGATACTTCGTTGACACATCTCCCAGGTCACCCTCACTATCGTCTTACCCCTTCCAAATTTATTCTACGGTGTGTGCCGATGCGCATTCTTGTCGCTGAAGATGACGCACCGCTGGCGGAGTTTCTCCATCAACGGTTGCAGCAGGAACAGTTTTCCGTGCAAATGGTTTCAGACGGTGGCGAAGCCCAGCGTCTGGCTTTTGACCAGCCGTACGATTTTGTAATTCTGGATCTCAATTTACCCGCCGAAGGCGGCCTCGATGTTCTTCGCAATATACGTGCGAAGAAGCCGGACTTGCCAGTTCTCATGGTCACCGGCCCGAGCCTCGCGGAAGAACGCGTCCGCTTGCTCGATGCCGGCGCCGACGATTCCTTGGCAAAGCCCTTCGCCTTTGCGGAGCTTGCTGCGCGTATCCGCGCTGTTTTGCGTCGAGGAAGCCGCTCCGGCCGCGCCGTGCTCAAAGTTGGCGATCTGGAAATCGATCGCGTCGCCCACGCCGTCCAGCGGGGAGGCCGCCCCATCGATTTAAGCCCCAAGGAATTTGCTCTCCTCGAGTTCCTCATGCGCCACGAGGGCCAGGCCGTCACACGCACAGCAATCGTCGAGCAAGTCTGGAAAATCAATTTCGACACCATGACCAATGTGGTCGACGTCTACATCAACTACCTCCGCCGCAAAGTGGATTCGGGTTATGACCGGTCCCTAATCCGGACCATCAGGGGAGTCGGCTACCAGATCGGCGGTAATGGCACGCCCCACTAGAACTAGCCACTCCCGAAGTGGGGCATATTCGTACTTGGTTTTGGGTTTTGCTCCTCGGCGAAGGCATGGGAAGGGAATCGCCCGGTCTCCGGGCCTCCATATCTGAAGCTATTCCTGTTCTAAAGTGCAGATAACAAGCCTTTTACTGGACGATTGGGTGGTACGAGTTCCCGCAACGTCCCCGATCGCCATCCCATTCCCCGCCGCAAGCAACTTCTTCTCCAGTTTGGGGTTCTACCCTAAGGGCGTTATATAGTACGGTAGGCTCCGCCGGAACCGAGACACCGTTCCGGATCAGGGACAAGGTGACCAACCATGTTGAAGACCACTTTTTCAGGCAAGCTGAGACTCGGCCTGCTTCTTTCTCTCATCGGTCTTCTCTGTTTTTCAGCTCCAAAAGCTCGTGCAGGTCAATCTGATCAAGCTCCTCCAGTTGATCAAGCGAATCAGCCTAATCAAGTTGATACCGCAGATCAACCGGCCTCAAATGACGCCAACGATCCGCCAACTCGCGTTGCGCGTATCAGCTATATCGATGGCTCGGTTTCGCTTCAGCCCGGTGGAGTGGGCGACTGGGGCAGCGCAGCTCGCAACCGTCCCATGACGGTCGGCGACAAGATTTGGACCGACAAAGATTCCCGCGCCGAACTTCAGACCGGCGTAGTTTCCATTCATCTTGGTAGCATGACCGCACTTTCATTCCTGAATCTCGATCAGAACATCACGCAGATGCGCCTTGCTGAAGGCGCCATCAATTTCCGCGTTAAGGAAATCCGCGAAGGTGACACCTATGAGGTAGATACGCCCAACCTTGTTTTCAACATCACGCAAGCCGGCGCGTTCCGCATTGACGTGAATGAAAACGGCGACAACACCGGTATAACCGTCATCCGCGGCGCAGGCCAAGTGACGGCCAGCGGAAAAACGTACGATCTCGGACCCGGCCAGCGCGCCGTGTTCAATGGCACCGACGACGTCCAGTCCGAGATTGTGCCACATGCACCTCCTCCGGACGGACTCGATAAATGGTCCAACGACCGCGACCTCGGCGAACAAAATTCCGTCTCGCAGCGTTACGTTCCACAGGACATGCCCGGCACACAAGACCTCGATAACAACGGCACCTGGAGCCAAGACGGCGACAACGGTCCGGTCTGGTACCCATCGGAAGTGCCATCGGATTGGGCCCCCTACAGCAATGGCTATTGGAGTTATGTCGGGCCGTGGGGCTGGACGTGGGTGGACTATGCGCCGTGGGGCTTTGCGCCATTTCACTATGGACGTTGGGGCTACATCGGCAGCCGGTGGGGCTGGTACCCCGGCCCGCGATTTGGCGTGTCGATCTATGGTCCGGCGTTCGTCGGTTTCCTCGGCGGAGGCTTCGGATTTGGTGGAGGTTTCGGCGTCGGCTGGTTCCCGCTGGGCTTTGGTGAACCCTTCCACCCGTGGTTCCATTGCGGAAATAGGTTCGCGGAGCGCATCAACGTTCGCAATACTTTCATTCGCAATGTGAACGTGGTCCACTCGACCAACAATTTTAACTACGCTTACGCGCACAACACGCATGCGGTGACGGCTACTTCGCGCAGCGGCTTCACCGGTGGCCAAGCTGTGAATCGCGGCGCCACTCATATCAATGAATCTTCGCTGCGCGGCGCGCAGGTAACAAATAATCTGGGTGTCTCTCCGTCCAAGCAAAGCGCCTTCGGCGCTGCAAATGCGAGAGGCAACGTATCTCGGCCGCCCTCTTCTGTCGAGAACCGCTCGGTTATGACGCGGACCTCGCCCGGCGCCGGGGCTTCGCACATCCCGGTCCACACGATGAATACGAACGGTCTGACACCCGGGCGTCCGGGGAACTTCTCGGGAAATGCTAATTCGCCGAACAATGCCGGAACTACGGCCCGGCAGAACCAGCTCTCACAGAATCGTCCACCGTCCGCGGTTGGAAATAACACGCGCTCTTGGAACGCCCAGGGCAACACCACGGATCGCGGCCAAGCTCCGAGAGGCTTCGGCAGTTCCACCAACAGCCCTTCCAACAATTCCAGTATGTCCGCGCGTGCAAATAATCGCCCGCCGTGGGCTGGTCCGGGCGCCGCGGCCAACGCCGGTAACGGACGCTCGTACACGCCCCCGCAGGGAAACTCGGCTTACGGCAATCGCGGTTATACGCCCCAATCTCGTTCCTACTCGGCGCCAGCGCCTAGCCGTTCCTACTCGGCGCCAGCGCCTAGCCGCTCCTACTCGGCGCCAGCGCCTAGCCGCTCCTACTCCGCGCCCAACCGTACCTACTCGGCTCCTAGCCGCAGCTATGGCGGCGGAGGCGGTGGGGTTTCTCACGGCGGAGGCGGTGGCGGTGGCGGTGGCGCTTCCCGTGGCGGTGGAGGCGGTTCCCACGGTCATCGATAAAATCAGCGCATCTCAGGAAGGCCCGCCCCTCACCAACGAGGCGGGCCTTTTTCTTTTTTCGTCACCCCGCGGATCGAAAAGCCAGCCCACAACTCTCTCTTCGTTCGCGTGTTCAATGAGTAGTTCGGGCCCGGACGTTTCTAGGATTTTGGACCGAAGCCCGAGTTTTCGTCCGAAGATGTTATTGTTTGAATTACGCAAATGGGGCCGAATCCTTTGAGACCAGCACTCAAAGAATCCGGATTGGAAAAAACGCAATACCACGAAGTCAGGGGCCCATACCGGCCCCGGCATCTCAGGAGAGAGGAAATCGCAAATGAAAAGACACAGGTTGCACTTGGTGAGCCTGCTCGGTCTCGCAGTGGCCATGGTTTGCCTCACCCCGCAACGCGCCGCAGCCGACGATGACGATCCGCCAGGCCGCGTCGCGCGTCTGGGTTTTATACGCGGGAATGTTTCCTTCGAGCCTGCTGGAACGGAAGACTGGGTTTCGGCGGTTATCAATCGCCCGCTGACCACTGGCGATAAGCTTTGGAACGACAACGATTCGTTCTCTGAGCTGCACCTCGGTTCCGCATCGATCCGCCTCGGCAGCAACACCGGCTTCACTTTTCTGAACCTTACCGACAATATGACGCAGGTGCAATTGACCGAAGGCACGCTGAACATTCGCGTCCGCCGTCTCGGCGACGACGAAACCTTTGAAGTTGACACTCCCAATCTGGCCTTCACTCTGCTCCGTCCCGGCAACTACAAGGTCAACGTCAACGAAGCCGGTGACGCTACCGTCGTGGTTGTCCGCGAGGGCCAGGGCGAAGTCACAGGCGGCGGCTCTGCTTATACGATTCACCCTGAGGAAGTCGGCACTTTCAACGGCACCGACCAAATCGACGCCGACATCGAAAGCTGGGGCAACTCGAGCGACGATTTCGATGAATGGTGCTCCGAGCGCGATCGCCGCATCGATCATTCCGTTTCCGCGCGCTACGTCTCAAACGACGTCATTGGTTACGAGGACCTCGACGAATACGGCGGCTGGCGTCCTACGCCGGAGTACGGCACCATCTGGTTTCCGCATGTTGCCATCGTAGGATGGGCTCCTTATCACTATGGCCACTGGGCCTATATCGCTCCCTGGGGATATACGTGGGTAGATGATGCGCCTTGGGGTTTCGCTCCCTTCCACTACGGACGTTGGGTTGTCGTAGGCGGCGTTTGGGGCTGGGTACCCGCGCCTCCGCGCCCGGTTGTCGTCGGCGTGGTGTACGTGCGGCCCGTTTACGCACCCGCGCTTGTCGCGTGGGTTGGCGGACCGCACTTCGCCGTGGGCGTAGGAGTTGGCGGCGGTTTCGCTGCCGGCGTAAGCGTCGGCTGGTTCCCACTGGGTCCCCGGGAAGTGTACGTGCCGTCTTATCACGTCAGCCGCAACTACGTGAATAACATCAACGTGACGAACACTACGGTGAACACCACCGTTGTGAACAACTATTACAACACCACGGTCATCAACAAAACCACCGTCAACAACGTGACCTATGTAAATCAGCGCGTGCCCGGAGCCGTGAGCGTCACTACGCCTCAAGCCTTTACGTCCGCTCAATCGGTTTCCAAGAACGCGGTGAAGGTCGATGCCAGGGAAGTGGCCACAGCTCAAGTCGTTGCCACCACGCCCGCTGTCGCGCCGTCGAAGCAGGCCGTTCTCGGCGCCGGTGCCGTCGCACGCGTTCAGCCTCCCGCGACAATACAGACACGCGCTGTAGTTGCAAAGGTTGCGCCGCCGCCCCCGCCGCCACCGGTCACGAAGCAGCTGCAAGCGATTCAGGCCAATGGTGGGAAGCCTTTGGCCATTTCTCAAATTCATCAGATTCAACCAGTAGCAGCGACACAACCTCATCCGAGCGTCAAGATCGCTCCGCCGGCCCAACCGATGCCCACGCAGGCCAAAGGCGTGCAGCCCAACCCCAACCGGCCAGTTACGCCTAAACCGGGCTCACCAAACAATGCCGTCAACAGGCCCGGCAATCCGGTCAACCCACCCAGCAACGCGGGCAATCCTCCTGCTACCAATAACAACCCGAAGACTTTTAACGATCGCCCGCCGTCGTCACGCCCCAATACACCGGTCAACACCACCAACACGAATCCATCAAACCCTCCCAGCAACACTAGGGCGAACGCCCCTAACGTTGCTAACCCAGCAAGCAGCCCCAGGCCGGCTAACCCAACCAACGTGAATCCGCAGCTCGAGCAGAGGCACCAACAGCAACTCCAGGACATGCGCGCGCAACAGGATCTGGAGCGCCAAAGAGTCGAGCAGCAACAGCAAAAGGACCGCGCCGCCTTGGCAAAGAAGGCTGCTGACGATGCTGCACAGCAAAGGCTCAATCAACAGCACCAGCAGCAACTTGAGGAACTTGAGAAAAAGCACGAGGTCGAGCAGGCGAGGCTCAAGCAGCAACAGCAGGTGGAGAGAAAAAATCCACCGCCGCCTCCTCCCGCGAAACCGGCAAAGGATGAGAAGCCTCCGAAGAAAGACAAGCCGTAATCGTTTCTCGGAGGATTGGCTTCCGGGCGGGACGCTTGCCAAACGGCAGGCATCCCGCCCGCTTCATTTCCGCGCCTAAGTTTCGTTCGTTAGTTTTTGCTTCGCTGTGAAATCATCAGGGCATCTCGCGTAAGATTCTTGCTGGCGAGCATGGCCAGCCTATCCTCACGTCTGTCGCGGCGCAAACGGCCGTCGTCCGCTGCGCCGCCTATTTCGCTGATCGTTATTCCCGGACTCCCGGAGATTCGCAAGAGCCACAACTTGCCTAAGGAGATTGCTCTTGCTGCTCGCCGCGCAGGAATCACCCTCGAAGACGGCGACGTCCTGGTCGTCGCCCAAAAAATAATCTCAAAGGCCGAGGGGCAAGTCGTCTCCCTGTCCGCAATGCGGCCTTCGTCTCAGGCAATTGCGTTGGCAAAAAAGCTCTCGGGCGATCCGCGTTTCATCGAGGTGGTTCTTCACGAATCCCGCCGCATCGTACGCGCCGACCGCGTTCTCATCGTTGAAACGCATCACGGCTTCGTTTGCGCCAACGCGGGCGTGGACCATTCGAACGTCCGAGGCCGCGATTTCGTTACGCTCCTGCCGAAAAGCCCAGACCGTTCCGCGCGTCGCCTCGCTGTAGCTCTGCGCAAGCAAACCGGCAAGCGCCTCGCCGTAATCATCAGCGACACGTTCGGCCGTCCGTGGCGTTTGGGCCTCATCAACGTAGCCATCGGCGCGGCGGGTGTGCCCGCGCTCGTCGATCTCCGCGGCACGCGCGACCGCCACCGTAAACTTCTCCGCGCCACAGTTCTCGCCGTCGCCGATGAACTCGCCGCTGCCGCCGGATTGTTCATGGGCAAGTCCGCCGGCACTCCTGTCGTCGTCATTCGCGGCTATCGCTATCGATTCGTGCAAGATCCCGCCGCGCGCATCATCCGCCCCGCTAGCGAAGATCTCTTCCGCTAGATGGTCATCCAATTGTGACGTTTAGCGTTCTGCATCGCTCTCCCGTTTTCCTCTTGCGAGAATCTCCTCCAGCCAGGCATCCTTAATTCCTCCATGGCACCCGCAAAAAAACTCACGGTTGCTGCTCTCGCCGGCGGTATCGGCGCATCGAAACTTCTCCTCGGCCTCTACGGCGCGATGGACCCACACGCCCTCACCGTCATCGTCAATACCGGGGACGACATCGTCCTACACGGCCTGAAAATTTCTCCCGACCTCGACATTGTCACCTACACGCTCGCCGGCGTCGTTGATCCGACCAAAGGCTGGGGCATGCGCGGCGAAACGTTTCATTTTCTAAAACGGCTCGGCATATATGGCCGCGAAATTTGGTTCAATCTCGGCGACCGCGACCTGGCTACGCACATTCACCGCACAGACATGCTTGCCCATGGCAAGACGCTCTCCCAAGCCGCTGATCACATCCGCCACGCCCTTGGCGTAAAGTCCCGCATCCTCCCGATGTCTGACCAGCCCATCCCCACCATTATCGAAACGCGCGACGGCAGCATGCATTTTCAGGAATATCTCATCAAGCATCGCACCGAGCCGGGAGTTCGCGGCATCCACTTCGCCGGCATAAAACACGCGCACGCCGCTCCTGGCGTCCTCGAAGCCATCTGCGACGCCGATCGCGTCATCATCTGCCCCAGCAATCCGCTTATCAGCATCGGCCCAATACTTGCCGTGCCTCGCGTCCGCGAACAATTGCGCGCCCGCAAAGAAAGCGTCATCGCCGTCTGCCCCATCGTCGGCGGCAAATCTCTCAAGGGTCCGAGCGACAAAATGCTCATTCAACTCGGATGCGGCTCCTCCGCCTCCGCCGTAGCCAAGCTCTACGCCGATTTCACAGGCACGTTCGTCATTGACCGCCGCGACGCCCCCCAAGAATCTGCGATCCGCGCGCTCGGTATGAAAGTTGCCATCCTTCCCACCGTCATGCGCACCCGCGCGCAAAAGCGTAAGCTTGCTCGCGCGCTCCTCGCACTATAACGGCATGCTTCGCCGAGTGGGCTTCGTTCCAGGTCAGGTAAGAGTAGTGCGAATGAAGAAATCCTCTTTCCTCAGCAATGATCCGATTCCCGCTGTGGACACTCGCTTGAAGAAACCTGCGCAAGCCCTGAACTCGATGACCAAATGTTCATCTGGCATTCACATAGTGGTTTTCTGAGGGGCATAGCCTTGCTACGTCCACAATTGCAAAAAGAGGAGATTGGAAGACCATGAAAAAGCTGACCGCGCCGGTTTCTGCACTGGCGACCCTAGTGATATCCGGCATGCTCGCCGCGCCCGCTTTCGGGCAAACTGAATTAATTAGCCAGTAATGTCCCATTGATGTTTGCACCTGTGCTCCGCAGTACCGTCGCATGTCCCCTCCCTATTCCGTCGCAAAGGAGAACCAAAATGAAATCGTTCCGGATCCTCACTGTCTTGGCGTGCGGTACTGCAATGATGGCGGCTGCGCTGGTCGGCGTGGCAGGCGCTCAGGCCCAGTCAGCGACAGCGATGTCACCTTACATGCTCAATGTGTTTCCGGGCACGCCGCCAGCGGGCGCGACACAACCGGATGATTTGGCGGTCTCGGCGGACGGGAAACGCCTCTGGGTAGGCTATGGTAACGGCGTGGATACAACCGGGAAGGGTGGCCCCAGCAGCCTGGTCGAGTACGACATCTCGACCGGCAGAGTCTTGAAAAACATCAGCATTCCGGGGCATCTTGACGGACTGAAGATCAATCCCGCCACTGGCGACGTTTGGGCAACCGAAAACGAGGACGGAAATCCAACCCTGGCGGTCATCGATCACGAATCCGGCGCTTTTAGGATCTTCAGGTTCTCCCCGGCTCTGATTACAGGCGGGTTCGACGACCTGGTTTTTGTTTCAAAGCGGGGAGACTCGCACCACGATAAAGACTCGTCACAAGAAGTATTCGTGGTCACTTCCTCCCAGGTCGACACTACCACGCCGGTGATTGTCCGAATTTCGGGCCCGCTGCGGGCGACCGACACACAGGCCACACCGGTACTGCCTGGCGCCCCCCTGAGCGTGTGGAACGTCGTCACGAATCAAGAGGAGACGACCGACATGGTTGGCGATCCCGACTCGATGACGCTCGATCCGGCGGGCGAGTTAGTGCTTGATAACCGAAGCGATGATTCACTTTACATCGTACGTGATCCTAAATCACCGAATCCAGTATTGAGGGTTCCGCTAACGTTGGGCGGGGCTCCCGTCCAGGTCAACGACACGATATTTACTACCTCGCAGACGAATGACGTCTCTTCCACGGCCGGCGCGATTTTCATCACGGACACCACCGCCAATGTGATTTATGTCCTGACCAAGCCATATTTTCCGTCGAATGAGATCTACACTGCGGCGAATGTGGTAAATCAGGTTGGCCTGGTCGATCTCAACACCGGTGTAGTCACACCCATTGCGACAGGATTCCAGGGTGTGCACGGGTTGGCGTTCTCTCCAATCCGAGTCGCGATCGCCTCGAGAGACCATTCCGAGGACCGCGACGAGGACAGGTAAGGACGAGGACAGGTAAGTAAGAAGGAGTCGTTGTACATCGCGGTCGTCACCGGCATCGAGGATCCCGATCTGCTGCGCGTTCTGCTCGAAGATGGCGAGCGCGGGGGTAGCGCCGAGGGTCGTCTCAAGGCGCTCTTGTTGAAAGTTTCGTCCTCGCAACCCACAGATTCGCTCACCGACCACACCAGGAGGCCAACTCCCTGTGGTCCGCAACTTCCTTTCATTTCCGGAAATTACCTATCAAACCGGGTCAAGTCCGGATAGGTCGCTTTCATTCAAGCTTGTGGCAGCAGCGACAGCTCAACTCCTGGAAATTGAATAATCGGAAACGGCCGCTCTACCGGACCGCGCTGCCTTTTCGCCACACGCCTTGCGGTGTGGTATCTTCAAAAACTTGGGACATGACATCCACCCCTCTCACGGCAACAGACTTTCGCCACGCGCTCGGCCAATTTGCCACAGGCGTTACGGTCATCACCGCGCCGCGCGTCCCGGGCCAGCCCGGCGACCAAACCTCCCGCCAGGCCTACGGTATGACCGCCAACTCGTTCACGTCCGTCTCGCTCGATCCCTTTCTCACTCTCGTTTGCGTCGACCAGCGCAGCCATCTGCTTCCCCTTCTCAAGCAAAACCGCTTGTTCGGCATCAACATTCTGAAGGAGCATCAGCAAGCCGTTTCCGTCTACTTCGCCCAAGCCGACCAAACTCCAGAAGCAGAAGCCAAACTCGGCATTCGCTACCGCTGGACGGAAGCAGGCATCCCGCTTCTCGAAGACTCGCTCGCGCAAATCGTTTGCAGAGTAGTCGCCTCCTACATCGCCGGCGACCACACTATCTTTCTGGGTGAAGTCCAAAGCGCCGAGCTTTTCCCCGGCGAGCCCCTGCTTTTCTTCCGCAG
>Ga0210406_10007284_pt1 | contig 11263 bp, 12 predicted proteins | sample IncBWC30MmetaG_FD_155454 | JGI IMG/M metagenome (GOLD analysis project Ga0210406, IMG submission 155454) | Forest soil microbial communities from Barre Woods Harvard Forest LTER site, Petersham, Massachusetts, United States - Inc-BW-C-30-M | ecosystem: Environmental > Terrestrial > Soil >... | reverse complement strand
CTTCCTCGCCAAGTGGAGCGAGTGGGGCGCGCAGAATCTTCGTCTGACCGACCTTGACGTGACCACGGTCAATGGCCGGCAACTCTGGTCGGGCGTGTGGGAAAGCAGCACTGACGCCTATGGTCTCTGGATCAACTCTGACGAGGCAACCTTCCTCGCCAAGTGAAGCGAGTGGGGCGCGCAGAATCTTCGTCTCATGAGCATCAAGAATTACAACGGCTTGTGGGCGGGGGTCTGGCGCGGCGGCGCTGACGCCTATGGTCTCTGGATCAACGCTGACGAGGCAACCTTCCTCGCCAAGTGGAGCGAGTGGGGCGCTCAGAATCTGCGGCTGGTGGACTTCGAGGTTTCCACGACGGCGACTGGGCAGCGGCTATGGTCAGGGGTGTGGCGAGAAGGAACCGACGGGTATGGTCTCTGGATCAACTCTGACGAGGCAACCTTCCTCGCCAAGTGGAGCGAGTGGGCCGGCCAGAACCTCCGGCTAGTGGGCCTCAGGACCTACGATGGCCTATGGGCTGGCATCTGGCGCGAGGGGACCGACGCTTATGGTCTCTGGATCAACGCTGACGAGTCGAGCTTTCTCGACAAGTGGGGGGAATGGGCCGGTCAAAACCTCCGCCTCATCGATCTGGTGACCATGCCTGCTAGCGGTGCGCGCGCCGGCCGCATCCTTGCTCCCGCCGCCGCTTCTCAAGGCGCCCTCGTGACCGCAAGCGCCGGTAAGGGCAGCGGATTGGTTGGCCGAGGCGGCGTCCACCTTGGCGGGTCAAGCGGCGCCGCAAGCGCTGGCAAGCCTGGCGGCTCCGTTCCCCGAGGCGGCGCGCACCTCGGACGGGCCCACGCTAGCACAAGCGCTGGCGAGGGCGGCGGGCCCGTTCCTAGAGGCGGCGTCCATCTGGGCGGGTCTGGCGGTCGCGTAAGCGCCGGCGAGGGCGGCGGGTCCGTTCCCCGAGGCGGCGTCCACCTCGGTCCGTCGGGCGGCGGCGTAAGCGCCGGCGTGGATAGCGGGCCCGTTCCTAGAGGCGGCGTCCACTTCGGCGGGCCCGGCGGCGCCGCAAGCGGTGGCGGGGACGGTGGGTCCGTTCCGCGAGGCGGCGTCCACTTGGGCAGGTCGGGCAGCCGGGTGCGGGCGTAGGGTCTTCTGCAGAGGGCGGTGGGTCCGTCCCCAGCGCGGGGAGGGCTTAGCCCCGTTCTCGACGGTCGAGCTGGGGAAGCGCATCCGCAACCGCCGGAGGTAACGCTTCTTTCGCGATCAGCGCGTCCGACCAACCGCACGCCTTGAGGGGCGCCAGCATGTGGGGCGGCGCGGGCGCCTCGACCTCGATCGGCGGCTTCGATTTCGAAAGCGGCACGATCACCTTGCGCGCCAGCAATTGCAGCGGCAGGTCTGCGCGCGCGCCATAGATCGGATCGCCAAAGATCGGCCAGCCCTGCGAAGCGCAATGGACGCGCAACTGGTGCGTCCGGCCGGTCTTGGGCTCGAGTTCGAGCCAGGCGATCGGCGCGCCGTGCCATGTCCCCCGTCCCTTGACGCGCCAGAGCGTCAGCGCCTTTTGGCCTTTCGGGTCGACCTTCATCCACCAGCCTATCTTGTCATCCAAGCGGCCGAGCGGCAGATCGATGGTTCCCTCTTCGCCCTCGGGCGAGCCCGCGACAATCGCCCAATAGGTCTTGGCGATCTTGCCCTGCTTGAACAGAAGCCCCAATTTCTCCAGCGCCTTATGATGCCGCCCGAGCATCAGACAGCCTGCGGTGTCGCGGTCGAGCCTATGCGCAAGTCCAGGCCTGCGCGGCAGGCCGAAGCGCAGGGCGTCGAAATCATCCTCCAGGCTCGCGCCGCCCTTCGGCCCGGCATGGACGGCGATTCCGGCGGGCTTATCGAGGACGAGCATCAGCCCGTCGCGATAGAGGAGCCGCTCTCTTGTTTCTTCCGGCGTCATGGGAAGAAGTGGTATGGCAGCATCGGCCGCCCGCGCATAGGGCGGCCTTAAGGAGGGTTTGTGGCGTCGGTCGAAGACGAAAAAAAAGGGAAATCAGGCCTGCTCGGCCGCTGGTTCCGCGGCGGCGAGGCGCCCGCGCCCGTCGATCTCCCGCCGCCGGCTGCGATCGAGGCCGAGCCGCCGCCCTTCGCCAGCGAAGCCGAGCCGTTGGTCGAAGCTCCGCCCCCCTTATCCGCAGCCCCAGCTGCCCCGGCGCCGAAGCAAAGCTGGCTCCAGCGCTTGCGCGCTGGCCTGTCGCGCTCGTCAACGACGATTGCGCGCGGCGTGACCGACATCTTCACCAAGCGCAAGCTCGACGCCGCCTCGCTGGACGACCTCGAGGACGTGCTCATCCAGGCCGACCTCGGCCTTGCCGCCGCGTCCCGCATTCGCGATGCGGTCGGCAGCGGGCGCTACGAGCGCGGCATCAACCCGGACGAGGTGAAACAGATCCTCGCGGACGAAGTCGAGCGCGCGCTCGATCCCGTCGCGCGTCCGCTGGTGGTCGATCCCATGAAGCGCCCGTACGTGATCCTCGTCGTCGGCGTCAACGGCTCCGGCAAGACCACGACCATCGGCAAGCTCGCCGCCAAGTTCAGGGCCGAAGGCAAGGCCGTCCTGCTCGCCGCGGGCGACACCTTCCGCGCCGCCGCGATCGAGCAATTGCGCATTTGGGCGCGGCGCACCCTTTCCGCCCTCGTTGAGCGCGACCAGGGCGCCGACGCGGCAGGCCTCGCCTTCGACGCGCTGACGCGGGCCCGCGAGCTCAACGTCGACGTCGTGCTCATGGACACCGCTGGGCGATTGCAGAATCGCACGGAACTCATGAGCGAACTTGAGAAGATCATCCGGGTGATGCGGAAAGTCGACGCCGACGCGCCCCATGCCGTGCTGCTCGTGCTCGACGCCACCGTTGGGCAGAACGCGCTGAGCCAGGTCGAGATTTTCGGCCGCGTCGCCGGCGTCACCGGCCTTGTGATGACCAAGCTCGACGGCACCGCGCGCGGCGGCATTCTGGTGGCGATCGCCGACAAATTCGCGCTGCCCGTCCATTTCATTGGCGTCGGCGAGGGCGTCGACGATCTTGAACCCTTCACCGCGCGCGACTTCGCCGATGCGATCGCCGGGATCGACAGAGAGGCCGCATGACGGCGCCCACGCATGAGACGCCTGTGACTGAAACCGCCGCTCCGACCCCGCGCAAAGCGCTCAATCCGATGCTCAAGTTCGCGCTCGAGCTTGGGCCGCTGGCGTTGTTCTTCATCGTCTATTCGCGGGTTGGCATCTTCGCCGCGACGGGCATCTTGATGGCGAGCGTCCTGGTCACGCTCGCCGTCTCCTACGCGATGCTCAGGCGCATTCCGATCATGCCGCTCATAACCGCGGTGATCGTCCTCATCTTCGGTTCGCTGACCCTCATCCTTCATGACGAGACGCTGATCAAGATCAAGCCGACCGCGCTTTACATCCTGTTTGGCGCGGCTTTGTTCGTGGGCCTCTGGCTCAACAAGCCGCTCCTGAAAATCCTGTTCGACGGCGCGCTGCATGTCACCGACGAGGGGTGGCGCAAGCTCACCTGGCGCTGGGCGTTTTTTTTCTTGGCCCTCGCCGTCCTTAATGAGATCGTCTGGCGCACGCAGACGACCGACCTGTGGGTCAAGTTCAAGACCTTCGGCTTCCTGCCGCTCACGCTTCTGTTCGCACTCGCCCAGGCGCCCCTCATCATGAAGTATGAGACCAAGGACGAGGGGCCGGGCGACGAACTTTGAGGGCCTGACAGTCCGCTTTTGCCTTGGCGATCGGCATGAGCCGGTTGGCTCAAACATCAGGTTGCGGATAACCTCAAGCCCGCGGGCGGCGAGACAATTGCGCCAAGCCGCATCAGGGCGACTGGCGGTTTCTGACTCAAGCTCGCTTTCACCATCTGGCAGTCGAAACCGGCGCAGCGAATGATTTCGGAATTGAGAGGCGGGGGCGAAGGAGAAGGCGACGGCGGGAGCCTCGCGCTCCTGACCGTTCTGGCGCTGGTCGTGGGCGCGATCTCCGGCGCCGGGGTCGCCTGCTTCATGCTCTTGCTCGAACAGGCGGATCAATTGCGCGATGCGCTTGTTTTCTTCGCGTATGCGCAAGGGCCCGAGGGCCTCTGGCTATTGGTTGGGGCTTGCGCGGTCGCTGCGGGAATTGCGGCTTCGCTCGTTCGCCGGATCTCGCCCCAGGCGGCTGGAAGCGGCATTCCGCATGTCGAAGCCGTCCTCAATGAGCAATTGCCACAGGCGCCGTTTCGCGTCATTCCGGTGAAGTTCATCGGCGGCGCGCTCGCGATCGGCGCCGGGCTTGCCCTTGGCCGCGAGGGGCCGAGCGTGCACATGGCCGCGACCCTGGGCCATCTCGTCGGCAAGACCTGTCGCCGCGATTGGCCCGATTGCCGGGTGTTGCTCGCCGCCGGGGCAGGGGCCGGCCTCGCCACGGCGTTCAACGCGCCAATCGCCGGAGCCATCTTCGTGCTTGAGGAATTGGTGCGGCGATTCGAATTGTGGATCGCGATCGCCGCGCTCGGCGCGTCGGCAAGCGCGATCTCGGTCTCCCGGGCGATTCTGGGCGACGGGCAGGACTTTCATTTGGGCGCGTTGGTCATGCCGGACCTGGCGATACGGCCGCTCTTCTTCGTTCTCGGCGCGCTCGCCGGTGTCATGGCGGTCATCTACAACGGGGTGCTCTTGCAAACGATGGCGACGGTTAACCGGTTTGACCGCTGCCCGGTCGAGATTCGCGCGGCGCTGATCGGGGCTGGAGTCGGATGCCTGGCCTGGTTTCTTCCCGATCTCGTTGGCGGTGGCGATCGGATCACCCAGCGGACGCTGCTCGGCGCTGGAACGCTCGCCATGCTTCCCCTGGTTTTTCTCATGAGGCTCGCGCTTGGTTCCATCTCCTATTCGGCGGGAACGCCCGGCGGATTGTTTGCGCCCCTGCTGGTGCTTGGCGCGCAATTCGGATTGTTTTTCGGATTGGCCTCTCAGCTCGCATTTCCGGGCCTGCATGTTCAGCCGGAAGGGTTCGCAGTGGTGGGAATGGCGGCCCTCTTCACCGGCATCGTGCGCGCGCCGCTGACCGGTATCGTGCTCGCCACGGAAATGACGGCGGATGTCACCATGCTGTTGCCGATGGTGGGCGCGTGCGCGATGGCGATGCTGACGCCGACTCTGCTCAAGGATCCGCCGATCTACGATTCGTTGCGCGAGCAGACGGTGGCCCGCGAGAGAGCGCGGCTCGATCGGGCGGCGGCCGCGGCGCGCGAGCGCGAGTGAGGAGCAGCGATGTTCGACACGAAAATCTCCATCGTCGTGCGCGAGGATCTCGCGACTTGGCAGAAGCTCAACGTCGTCGCTTTTCTGATGAGCGGCGCGGTCGGCGCGAACGCCGGCCTGATCGGCGAGCCTTACGAAGACGCCGCAGGCAACAGATACAATCCGCTGATGATCCAGCCGGCGATCGTTCTGAGCGCCGACCGCGAGACGCTGAAGACGATCTATGGGCGCGCCATGGAGCGGCGCCTCCGCTTCTCGCTCTACATCGAAGACATGTTCGCGACCGGCCACGACGCGGCCAATCGCGCCACCGTCAAGCAATATGCGCCGGACGCCATGAACGTCGTCGGCCTTGCGCTGCGGGAGGACAAGAAGCTCGTCGACAAGATCACCAAAGGGGCCCGCATGCATGCCTGAAGGAGCGGGTTGGTTTCGATACGAATAACGTTGCGCCCACCACCGTCCTTCGGACGGTCCCTCCCGTCGGGCTCTCCGTGGCGCCCGCTAGCACTCTCTTGTAATGAGTGCTAACACCCGCTATGTAGGGTTGTCGTCAGATTGCCGTCAGGAGCTAGGGCATGATCCGGGCCGGCGAAGCATCTCGACTGAAAGGGAACGCTCCATGAAATTTCGACCGTTACACGACCGCGTCGTCGTCCGCCGCATCGAGGCTGAGGCCAAGACGAAGGGCGGCATCATCATTCCCGATACTGTCAAGGAGAAGCCGCAGGAGGGCGAGGTCGTGGCTGTGGGACCTGGCGCCCGTGACGAGAACGGCAAACTCACGCCGACCGAGCTGAAACCGGGCGAGCGGATCTTGTTCGGCAAGTGGTCTGGCTCAGAGATCAAGATCGACGGCGAGGAGCTCCTGATCATGAAGGAGACCGACGTCATGGGCGTGATTGAAGGCGCGACCGCGCTCAAGACAGCCTCCAAGAAGGCCGCCTAAAACAAAATCCATTTTCAAGAATTGAAGGATCTAAACCAATGGCAGCCAAAGATGTACGTTTCTCTTCCGACGCGCGCGACCGAATGCTGCGAGGCGTCGAAACCCTCAATAACGCCGTCAAGGTGACGCTGGGCCCGAAGGGCCGCAATGTCATTCTGGACAAGTCCTACGGGGCGCCGCGCATCACCAAGGACGGGGTGACCGTCGCCAAGGAAATCGAGCTTTCCGACAAGTTCGAGAACATGGGCGCGCAGATGGTGCGCGAAGTCGCCTCGAAGACCAATGATCTTGCCGGCGACGGCACCACCACCGCCACGGTGCTCGCCGCCTCGATCATGAAGGAGGGTCTCAAGCTCGTCGCGGCCGGCATGAACCCGATGGATCTCAAGCGCGGCATCGACATCGCGGTGACCGCGGTCGTCAAGGACATCGAAAAGCGCGCCAAGAAGGTGCAGTCGTCGGATGAGATCGCGCAGATCGGGACCATCGCCGCGAACGGCGACAAGACGATCGGCAAGATGATTTCCGACGCCATGAAGAAGGTCGGCAACGAGGGCGTGATCACGGTCGAAGAGGCGAAGACCGCCGAGACCGAGCTCGACGTCGTCGAGGGCATGCAGTTCGACCGCGGCTATCTCTCGCCCTATTTTGTCACCAACGCCGAGAAAATGCTGGCCGAGCTCGAGGACCCGTACATTCTCATCCACGAGAAGAAGCTCTCCTCGCTGCAGCCGATGCTGCCCGTCCTTGAGGCGGTTGTGCAGGCTGGCAAGCCTCTGCTCATCATCGCCGAGGACATCGAGGGCGAAGCGCTCGCGACCCTGGTCGTCAACAAGCTGCGCGGCGGCCTCAAGGTCGCAGCGGTCAAGGCGCCCGGCTTCGGCGATCGCCGCAAGGCGATGCTCGAGGACATCGCCGTTCTCACCGCGGGCACGATGATCGCCGAGGATCTCGGCATCAAGCTCGAGAACGTGACCCTGCAGATGCTCGGCAAAGCCAAGCGGGTGCGGATCGAGAAGGAGAACACCACCATCATCGACGGCGGCGGCAAGAAGTCCGACATCGAAGGACGGATCGCGCAGATCAAGGCGCAGATCGAGGACACGACCTCCGACTACGACAAGGAGAAGCTGCAGGAGCGGCTCGCGAAGCTCGCGGGCGGGGTGGCTATCATCCGCGTCGGCGGCTCGACCGAGGTCGAGGTGAAGGAAAAGAAGGATCGCGTCGACGACGCCATGCATGCGACCAAGGCTGCGGTCGAAGAAGGCATCGTTTCCGGCGGCGGCGTTGCGCTGTTGCGCGCCAAGGCGGCGATCGGAAAGCTCACCAACGAGAACGAAGACGTCCAGTCCGGCATCAACATTGTGCTCCGGGCGCTCGAGGCCCCGATCCGGCAGATCGCCGAGAATTCGGGCGTCGAGGGTTCGATCGTCGTTGGCAGGATTCTCGAGAACAAGTCGCAAACCTTCGGCTTCGACGCGCAGACCGAGCAATATGTCGACATGCTGAACGCTGGCATCGTCGATCCTGCGAAGGTGGTGCGGGTCGCGCTTCAGGACGCGGCTTCGATCGCGGGCCTCATGATCACGACCGAAGCGATGGTCGCCGACCGGCCGAAGGCCGACACTCCGGCGATGCCGGGTGGCGGCGGCGGAATGGGCGGCATGGGCGGGATGGACTACTGATCTCTCTCTAAGCGAAGACCGGGTCTCGGCGACGGCTCCACTGGAAGGTGTCGCCCAATACTCAGAAAGGGGCGGAATCCTTCCGCCCCGATCGGGAGGAGAGGCTCATGCAAAACGTGGCTTGGTACCAGGGCGACTCGCTGAAGCGGCTGCTGCAAGGCGCCGCGGTCGGCGTCGTCGCGACACTCGCCGTCGGCTTCGGCTGGGGCGGGTGGATGCTCGGAAGCTCTGCGAAGACACTGGCGGACAACACAGCAAGCAGCGCCGTGGTTGCCGCGGTCGCGCCGATCTGCGTCGACCAGTTTCAACGCAGCGCCGACGCCGCCGCGAACATGACGGCGCTGAGAAAGACTGACACGTGGCAACAGGCGGCCTATGTCGAAAAGGGCGGTTGGGCCGTGATGCCTGGCAGCAAGGCGGCTGATTCTGGTGTGCCCCAAGCATGCGCTGCTCTCCTCAGCAGCGTGAAATAGTTCAGCCGGCAAAGCTGAACGTGAAGATCGACGGTCGGCGCGACACTCGCGCCGACCGCTCTTTTTCGAGTGATCATTCGTTTCGAGGCTGACGCCGGGGGCCGCTCGTTCATCGCGTCTCGAGAGACGCCTTAGGAGCTGCGACCAATGCTGATCCGTTACGGTTATGAAATCACGATCAATTCCCCGCAGCCGACCCCAGTCGTTTGCCTGCTGTCGGTGAGCGAAGATCGAAAGGCCGACATACGCGTCGCCGAGAAGGTCTTCACGACGCCCATCATCCCGACCACCACTTATCTCGACACGTTTGGCAATCGTTGCCGCAGACTTGTTGCGCCTGCGGGCGACTTCGCAATTTGGGGCGACGCCACGATCGAAGATGATGGCAAGATCGACCCGGCGAACTTTGCCGCAGGTGAAGTGCCCGTCGCGGATCTGCCCGACGCCTGCCTGCTCTTTCTGATGGGCAGCCGCTATTGCGAGACTGACAAGCTGAGCCAGGCGGCGTGGGATCTGTTCGGTAACACCCCGCCCGGCTGGGGGCGCGTGCAGGCCGTGTGCGATTTCGTCCATCAGCACATCAAGTTTGACTATCAGCAGGCGCGATCAACACGGACCGCGTTCGAAGCCTTCGAGGAGCGGATCGGCGTCTGCCGCGATTTCGCCCATCTCGCGGTGACGCTTTGCCGATGCCTCAACATTCCAGCGCGATACATCAACGGCCATCTCGGCGACATTGGCGTGCCAGTCGTCGATCCGATGGATTTCAGCGCCTGGATCGAGGTGTTCCTCGACGGGTCGTGGTGGACTTTCGATCCCCGCAACAATATGCCGCGGATTGGCAGGATCGTGGTCGCGCGCGGCCGGGACGCGGCGGATATCCCGCTCATCAACTCGTTCGGACCCCACATCCTGAAGTCGTTTCGGGTCTGGACCTACGAGGTCTCGGAGCAGTCCGCGATTGCGTCTGACGCTTGAGGGTTTGCTCGCATTCGCGCCCCCGTCAGCGTGCGCAAATCTTCACCGCGCCGGGCGCGCCCCACATCGCGCAAGGCGAGAAGCTGAAGCGATAGGTTCCGGTCGCAGGAGCGACAAAAGTCAGAACGCCCGGCGCATCTGGAACGGCGAAGAAGTATCCGCCGGGCCCCTCGACATTCGGATCGCGTGGCCGCGAAACCGTCGCGGCGCTCCCGTCGCGCGGGTCGTAGTCGGTCGCCTCGCCTGTCATGTGCGCCGAAATGGTCTGCCCGCTCGAGAATTTGCCGACAAATAAGGTCGCCGGGCCACGGTAGGTCCAACAGGCCTGACGAGCGGGAAATCGGATTCGCGCCGCGACTTCCTTGTCGCAAGAACTGGCGCGCGAGGGCGCCGCGCCGGCGCAACTCAGCGCCCCGACGAGCGCCAGCAAAGAGACCGCGCCGGCCGTCAGCATCTTGATGCCTTTTCGACGATGAAACCCTCGGGCAGGGTAACGCGAAGCTCGCGCCTGCGCGAGCGGAGCTAATGCGCGTCGTCTGCGGTCAGCGCCGCGAGCCGCGCTTCCTCTTCCGCGCTCAGACTCGGCGTTGCGCTGGGCGCGCGCCGGCGAGCGTATAGAGCCGCGGCGACGCCAAGGCCGAGCGTGAGCACGGGGCTCAGCCACAGGAGCAGCGTCTCCGGCTTGAACGGGGGTTTCAAGAGAATGAAGTCGCCGTAGCGCGAGACGAGATAGGCGCGCACGGCGTCGTTGCTTTCGCCTTTGCCGATGCGCTCGCGGATAAGAACGCGGATGTCGCGCGCGAGCGGCGCCTCGGAATCGTCGATCGACTCGTTCTGACAGACGAGGCAGCGCAGTTCACCCGAGAGCGCGCGGGCGCGAGTCTCCAGCGCCGGGTCCTTCATCACTTCATCCGGCTGCACGGCGAGCGCGGGGCCGGTGAGCGCGGCGAGGAGGGGGACGAGCAGGAGAAGCTTTGCTCTCGATACTGCAGCAACAGGCGATTGAGTGGTGGACGTTGGGTCCCCCTCTCCTACGGGAGAGGGGTTGGGGTGAGGGTTCGCGCGCAAAGCGCGCTTCTCGCTTCCGGGCGCCCTCATCCGTCGCGCGAGGCGCGACACCTTCTCCCCGGGGGAGAAGGGGAGCCAGGGCGTCAATCTGATTGCCCCACCGACCCAGCGCATGGGTCTACTGCGCCGGCTGGGCGAGCGTGCCCGCGCCAGCCTTCGCCCTGACGGCCACGCCAAAGCGAAGGCGGCGGTCCGTGAGCGACAGCACGCCGCCGAGCGCCATCGCGGCGCCGCCCAGCCAGATCAGCGTCACCAGCGGCTTCCAATAGAGACGGGCGGGCACCGCGCCATCGGCCGCCGGGTCCGCGATCGAGACGTAGACCTGGCCGAAATGAAGCGTCGCCAGGCCCGCTTGGGTCGTGCTCATCTCCCGCGCGGCGAATTGGCGGCGCGCGGGCTCAAGCTCAGCGACGACGGAATCGCCCGAGCGCACGGTCACCGACGCGATCGACTCCTTGTAGTTTGGCCCGACGCGCTCGCCGACCGAATCGAGACTGACCGAATAGGGACCGACAAGTGCGGGGACGCCCTTGTGCAGGGTGGCGATCGTCTCGGCGCCGAAGCCGAGGCCCGAGAGTCCCAGCAATGTCACGCCCAAGCCGAAATGCGCGAGCGCCGCGCCAAAGAACGACAGAGGCAGGCCGAACGTGCGCTTCAGCGCGACGCCAGCGCTAAGCCCCGGACGCCACACGCGCATGACGACTTCGATCAGCGTGCCGATGATGACGAAAACGCCCAAGCCCATCGCAAGCGGGGCAAAGACCGAGCCGCCGCTGAGCCACGCCGCGCCGACGATCGCCGTCACCGCGCCGATGTTGATGGC
>Ga0210406_10007283_pt1 | contig 11265 bp, 2 predicted proteins | sample IncBWC30MmetaG_FD_155454 | JGI IMG/M metagenome (GOLD analysis project Ga0210406, IMG submission 155454) | Forest soil microbial communities from Barre Woods Harvard Forest LTER site, Petersham, Massachusetts, United States - Inc-BW-C-30-M | ecosystem: Environmental > Terrestrial > Soil >... | reverse complement strand
GACATCATGCAGTTCAACAGCAACGATTCCGGCTCCAATCTGCAGTCTGAAATCAACATCACGCCGCTCGTCGACGTGGTGCTCGTGCTGCTGATCATATTTATGGTCGTCGTGCCACTCCTGATCGAGGGCTACGACGTCGATATCCCTCGAGCCTCCGCCGATACGTCGGCTCAGGTCGCCGAATACCAGTTGATCCTGACTATCGGTTCCGCGGCGTGCCCCATCCTCACGCCCCCGGAAGGGGACGGGATCCCGAAGGACTGTCAAGTGACCCTGGCGGATCAAAAGATCCCTGTAGCCGAATTGCCCGCGCGCGTTGCGTCGATTCTGGGCGGCCGACCAGCGGAACAGCGCGCGCTGTTCCTGGCCGTCGACGATCGCCTGAACTACGAGGGGGTTCTGCGCATCATTGATCTCGCGAAATCGGGCGTTCAGGATTTGAAGATCGAATTTGTCGCGACCAATTGAGGTGGTTGCTTGGTGACAACCATGGAAGCAAAGAGCATTTTCAAAACATCCGGGGCTCCGACGGCCCGCAGCATGGCGAAGAGCCTGGCGATCCATGTCCTAGTGCTTGCCGTGCTGATGGTCATACCGGCTCAAGCGCTGTTTCGCAGCGCCCCCAACAAAGAACTCGACATCGTCTTTTATCGTCCGCCGGAGATCGCGGTCAACTCGCGAGCCGTTTCGCGTCCGGGGCCGCGAGGGACGAGTGAGGCCGGGGCGCCTGCACCCGCTCTCAAACCGAAACCGAACGCCCCTGCAGGTCCAGACTTAGCAGGCAAAGCAGAACTCCCACCGGGTCCCGAGGTGGGCCCACCAGTGGAGGCAAAGTCGAAGGTGGCAAACGCCGGCATCCTGGCACTCAAGGACAAGATCGCGAGCCTAGCTCAGGACACCGTCGTGGTGCCTCTCGGAGCCGATGCGCGTCACACTGCCGCCGATGACGTAGGTCGGCCCTCGGCACGCTCTTTGTTGACGAGCAATACGCCGGGATCGAGCGGTGGCATCAACGTCGCCTCCCTGAGCCGCAGTGTAGGAGGCGGTGGCGGAGGAGCAGGAGGGGGAGGCAACGGGAGTGGGGGTGTGGGTGGCCGCGGCACAGGCGCTGGTGGTAGCGGAGGCGGGATTGGTGTGGGGACAGGCCGCGTAGTCAGCACGATCGCACCGATCACCGGCGCCGACAGACCAAAGGCACGCGGCGGGCCAGGTCCTGCCCGCACCGACGAAGAAATACAGATCGTGTTCGATCGCTACAAGGCGTCGTTTTACCGGCTGTACAACCGGGAGCTGCGCAATAACCCAGCGCTGAAAGGCCAGATGGTTTTGCGCTTGACGATCGAGCCAGACGGCAGCGTGTCGATGTGCGCTCTACAGTCGACTGACATGGACGCGCCGGATCTCGCCACGCAGGTCGTTAGCCGCGTCAAGACGATCAATTTCGGCGCGAAGGAAGTACCGGCCGTGACGATCGTGTACCCGATCGATTTCCTGCCGGCGGCGTGAAGCCGGTGGCCGAATCGGAATTAGCACGGACACAAGGAGGTTTGGAGAAGCTGCGAATCTGATCTGTTAAGTTCAACGCGATTTTGACAAAGGCAAAGCCATTCGAAAGATGGCGACGCAAAGTCACCGGTCTAACGGGCGGGGGCCCTACGACGGCGGGACCGCCGAAATCCAGTCCACAATGTGGCTGCCTCGGTCCCATGAAATCGCTTGGTGAGTGGGACGGGGGCGTAGATGACCAGTAGCGGCACAAACCATGTGAGGCTGGGTTACAGCTGGATCGCAATCCTGCTCGATAAGCCGCGCCTCAGTCTCCGCTACTCCCTACGACTTCCCGAGATCGATGATGCGCGGAACCCCCTCATAGCTCATGCGGCTATTGGCAGCCCAGGAAGAGCACGGCTGTTCAAAAGAGCACGCGCTACGAAGAGGATTTTATTTGCTTTCAGCATCGTCGTTCTGACGATGGGAGCGAACTCTGCGTTTGCCCAGACGCAGACATGCGCCATTGTCACCGGCGGCTCCGTTCTCACCCCTCCTACCGTCGACCGTGTTAATCCCACCTATCTCGCTAATCAAGACGGACGCGCCAATGAGGGTTGTACCATTCTGATCACGCTCAACGCTGACGGGTCTATCACAACAACTTTTCCCAATCCTGCCCCCGCTTACGAGACCGGCCCTGACGACAACTTGATTGGGGTCGTGAACAACACCAGTAAAACCATCACCGGCTTGCAGCTCAGTAGCGCAACAGTCCCTATTTTTGGTCTCGATGGGGATGGAATTTGTGCCGGCCCCCCGGGATGGACTTTTAGCGCTCTTGGGCCCAACCCCAATTGCGCAATCGCAACGGACCCGCAGGGTTATGGTCCCGCGGGAATTAACTACACAATATTCAACCGGTTCAGCGGGATCGTCAATTTCGGAAACGGTGGCATTCGACCAAATGGTAATTCGTTTTTCAGCCTCGAGGGAGGGAACCTCACTAAAATCGTCGCGATCGTGGTCCCAGGGCTGGAAATTACCAAGCAAGTCAGCGTGGTGGGCGGCGGCCCTGCGCTGCCCGGCGGACAGCTTGACTACCTGGTGCACGTGACCAATCCCTCGACCAACCCCCCGAACTTCCAGGCCGCCTCGGTCGTCATCACCGACGACATCAGCAGCGCGGGCGCAGGTCGTCTCACGTTTGTGAATCCACCAGCGCCAACGATGAACGGCTCTCCGGCCGGTGTCACAGTGGCGGGTACCGTACTAACAGCGAACTACTCTGCTGTGAACGGACCGTTGCAGCCCGGACAATCCATCGACGTGCGCTTCCGTGCGCAGATTGCTGCGGGACTTCCCGCCGGCACGGTTCTCACGAACACCGCGCTCGTAACGTGGAACAACCCTTCACGGACGTCGAGCGCGAGCGTCTCGATTGCTATTGGACAAACCTCCGCACCCAACCTGACACTGACAAAAACGGGACCGGCGACAATGAGCCTCGGGCAGTTAGGGCAGTTTGGTCTCAACGTCCAGAATACCGGCAATAGCGACGCGTGGAACGCGACCATTGTGGACAAGCTGCCGACGAGGCCGACGGGCGGCATGTGTACGGCGACGCCGCAGATCATCTCCGCGCAGGTGTTCCAGACCGATGGCGTGACGCCGGTCGCAGGCAAGGGCCCGCTCAAGGCCGGCACGGATTACACGCTCAGCTATGCGGGAGCGCCCGCGTGCACGCTGACGCTCAACATGCTGAGCGCCGCGGCGGTAATCGGTTCGACGCAGCGCCTCATCGTCACCTACCAGACGCAGCTCGATGCGAACACACAGAACGGCGCCGCGCTCACCAACGTGGCCGGTACGACGCTGTGGTACAACGGCCCGAGCAGCGACACCGGCCGCCAGAGCTACACCTGCACGCTGACCAACGGTACGCCCGGCGTGCTGGACTGTCAGGACGCGCACACGGTGACGGTGGTTATCCCGGCGTTGACCATGACCAAGCAGGTGACGGTGGTGGGGGGCGGCCCCGCGGTGCCGGGCGCAACGCTCGACTACCTGGTGCACGTGACGAACACCTCCACGAACCCGGTAAACCCGGTGGTGATCACGGACAACCTGAACGCAGCGGGGGCAGGGGCTCTCACCTACGTGGCTGGAAGCGCGACCATGAACGGCTCGCCCAACGGTGTCAGCGCTGCCGGCAACGTCATCACCGCGAACTACTCGGCAACCTACGGACCGCTGGCACCCGGAGGGACGATCGACCTGCGCTTCCGCGCCACGCTCGGCAGCACGCTCGCTGCAGGCACGACGGTCACCAACACCGGCGTCGTAACGTGGAACACTCCCCCGCAGACAGCAAGTGCCAGCGTCTCGATCACGGTGGGAGGAATCGTCGGTACGCCCGATCTCGTGTTCACTAAGTCCGGGCCAGCGACAATGAGCCTGGGGCAGTCGGGACAGTTCGGCTTCAACGTTCAGAACACGGGGACGAGCGATGCGTGGAACGTCACGCTCCTTGACCGGCTTCCCAAGGGCGGCACGGGGGGCATGTGCTCCACGACACCCCAGGTACTCAGCGCCCAGGTTTTCCAGGCTGACGGCGTCACGCCGGTAGCGGGTAAGGGGCCTCTAGTTCCAGGCACAGACTTCTCGATCAGCTATGTCGGCACACCCACCTGCGAGCTGACGCTCGCAGTGCTCACTGCTGCGGGCACGATCAGCCCGAATCAGCGTCTGATCATTACCTACCGCACCCAGCTCGACGCCAACAGCCAGAATGGCGCCCAGTTAACGAACGTAGCGGGCGCAGTTCAGTGGTTCAATGCCGACAGCAGCGTCTCGACTCGCCAAGCGTTCACACGCACGTTGACCGACGGCACACCGGGCATCCTCGACTTCCAGGATGCCCACACCGTCACAGTCGTGAGCTCCACGATCGCCATCACGAAGCAAGTCAGTGTTGTAGGCGGCGGCGCTGCGCTGCCGGGCGGGCAGCTCGACTACTTGGTGCATGTGGCCAATGTCTCGACGAACCCGGCCCCCTCGGTCGTGATCACGGACGATCTCAGCACCGCTGGCGCAGGCAGGCTCACATTCGTGAACCCACCGGCAACGATGAACGGCTCTGCGGCGGGTGTCAGCGTCGTGGGCTCGCTGCTGACCGCCAACTACTCTGCTGTGAACGGTCCGTTGCTGCCCGGGCAATCCATTGACGTGCGGTTCCGGGTGCAGATTGCTTCGGGACTTGCCGCCGGTACGACGCTCACGAACACGGCGGTCGTAACGTGGAACAACCCCCCGCAGACGGCGAGCGCCAGCGTCTCGATCGATATCGGAGGAGTCCCCGGTGCCGGCAGTTTGAACGGCACGGCGTGGCTCGACGCAAACTTCAACAAGATAGCCGACGTCGGCGAGCCGCTGCTGCAGGGCTGGACGGTTGGGTTGTATCTCAATGGGGCGGTGGTGCAGGCCGTTCTCACCGACGTCAACGGCGTCTATCGGTTTAGTAACATAACGCCCACCGACGGGACGGCAAACCGGTACGAGCTGCGGTTCACCGCGGCAGGCGCGGGTCCGAATACCGCCAAGCTCGGCAAAGGTGACTCTGCCTTTACCAACTTGTTGCAGCGGATCACCAACATCGCCGTGCCCTCCGGCAGCAACCTCCAGAATCTGAACCTTTTGATCGGGCCAAATGGCGTCGTCTACAACTCGATGACGCGCGCTCCTATTGCGGGCGCGACCCTGAAGATGCTGCACGCCGGCGCGCCTTTGCCGGCAACCTGCTTCGACGACCCCGCTCAACAGGGCCAGATCACTCAGGCGGGCGGCTATTACCGATTCGACCTGAACTTTTCGGATCCTGGCTGTCCCAGTGGTAACAGCTACGTCATTGTGGTGACCGCGCCGGGGTCGAACTATGTTGCCGGTGAGTCGCAGGTTATCCCGGCAAGTTCGAACGCAGTGACCGCTCCGTTTTCAGTGCTTACCTGTCCGACGGATGCTCTTCCAGCCATCCCGTTCTGCGAGGCACAGGCGTCGGAGTTTGCGCCACCACCCTTTGTGGCCGCGCGTAGCGCGGGGACTCGGTACTACCTGAATCTCGCGCTGGACGGCACAGCCGTGCCCGGATCGAGCCAGATCTACAACAACCACATTCCCCTGGACCCGCAGCTCGCGGGAGCATTCTCAATCACTAAAACGACGCCGGGGCTCTACGCCACTCGCGGGCAACTTGTCCCGTACACCATCACGATCAACAACGCGATAGGCGCAACCCTACAAGGTGTGCAGGTTGTGGATCGCTATCCGGCGGGCTTCCGCTACGTCCGTGGGTCCGCGCGGCTGGATGGTCAGCCCGCAGAGCCCACGGTGACCGGCCTCCAACTCGCGTGGAATGGCGTTAGCTTCGGCAGCTCCACTCGCACGATCGTCCTGCTGCTCGCCGTTGGCGCCGGTGTTGGCGAAGGCGAGTTCGTAAACCGCGCGCAGGTCATCGACGGTCTGACGGGCAAGCCGCTGTCCGGTGAGGCGACCGCCAGGGTTCGTGTCGTCGCGGATCAGACGTTCGATTGTACAGACGTGTTTGGCAAGGTCTTCAACGACGTGAATCGGAACGGAGTGCAGGACAACGGCGAAGACGGCCTGCCCGGCGTGCGTGTGGTGACAGCAACGGGTCTGGAAGCGACGACGGATCAATACGGGCGGTTCCACATCACCTGCGCAATCACGCCTAATGAAGACCGCGGCAGCAATTTTGTGCTGAAGCTCGACGACAGGACATTGCCAAGCGGCTTCCGGATGTCGACTGGCCAAGTGCAGATCAAGCGCGCCACGCGCGGCAAGGCCCTGAAATTCGATTTCGGTGCGTCAATTCACCGGGTAGTCGCTATCGACCTCTCCGATGCGGCTTTCGAGCCTGGTAAGACGGAAATCCGCGTCCAGTGGCGGCCACGCATTAACGTACTTCTCGAGGAACTGCGCAAAGCGCCGTCGGTGCTGCGCTTGTCCTACGTCGCCGACACGGAGGATGAGGCACTAGTCGAGCAGCGCGTGCAAGCAGTTAAGCAGCAGTTGACCGAAGCGTGGGATGCGAAGAAAGACGGCTATTTGCTGGGCATTGAGCCTGAGGTCTTCTGGCGGCGTGGCGGCCCGCCCAAGCGGTCCGACGTGCGTGGACCGGGGAGCAGGTGAACGCTGTGAGCAAGCTGCGCCATCTCCTGCTGATTGTCGGACTGCTGATGATGACTGCCCCCGCGGGCATCGGCCAAGTCAACACGGCGAAGCCCGGCGAGCCGGTCGAGCGACATCTGTCCAGCGACCAGACGTTTCGGGAATGGTCGCACGACTCGAATTCGACCGATAAAACCAAGCTCATCAAGGTCTGCCGGGCGGAGAACGTTTGCAAGATGCGATACCGGGAAGGCCAAACGCCGCGGACGCGCGTCAGGAAGCTTGTCGCGCCAGTGCGGTACGAGGACGAGAACACTCCCATTTCCGATGCCTTCACAAGACAGGTCCGGCAGGCGCTCGACAACCTGCGGGACAAGCGGGGCGTAACGGTCCGGTTCACTGGCTACACTGACAACGCGCCGCTGACTGGCCTCGACGAGAGCACTTACGGAAACCACTTGTCGTTGTCGAAGGCAAGGGCGCACCGCGTCGCATTGGAAATGCAGAAAATCCTGGGATTGCCCGCGTCGGCGATCGAAAGCGACGGTCGCGGGGACTCCCACCCGCTTGCGTCAAACGAAACGGCACAGGGACGGACGCTGAATCGTCGCATCGAGGTGGAATTCTGGTACGACGATCCTCTCCAAGAGTTATCGGACGAGCCGCAACTGTGCCCGGACGATGTCGACGAAACGGCGACCAGGATTTACGATCCCCCCTGGGGCAGCATTCCGCCCCTCGAGCTCGCGAACGGCCAGCCGATCATTCCGCCCGACTACGCGGCAAACCTGCGTCGCGCGCTGACGGACATTGCGGATCGGACCAACGCGCGACTACGGTTTATAGGTTACACGAAGAACGAGCGACTCGACCGCCGCACCGCGTCCGTGTATGGCGATGACATCGGGCTTTCCGCGGCGCGGGCTCGGCGCGCTATGGATACCCTGATGCAGGACCCGCTGTTGTCGGGCGCGCGGTCCGAGCACGAGGGACGGGGCTACGTCCAGTCCGACGACGTCGTAAACGCCGGCTTCATCCAGGGCGAAGAGTCGTTTGTGCGCGTGCAGGCCGTGTACGACGAACGGTTGCCGTTGGACAACTACGAGGGCGTGGATATTACGCGTCTGACCCAGGAAGTTCGTCCGAAGAGTCCGTACGAGCTGAATGTGATGCGCATTACCGTCGATGGCAAGCCAATCGATGACCCGGGCCGCAGCTCCTCCGATATCCAGCGCTGCACCGACGTCGCGCTCGACAACGCCAAAATCCACTTCCGCTTCGACAATCTGGAGGCACGGCGGCGGCTCAGCGTCGCGGCGAATCCAGTCGCCGTGGGCGTAAGCGACTTAGGCGGCGGTCCTGCATCGCCGGTCGTGCATTTCCGGATGTACAGCAGCTATGCAAGCTTTATCAAGCGTGCTGAAATCCGAGTATTCGAGCAGCAGCAGTCCCTGCAAGCCACGCCTCTCAAGATCATCGCTGTCGACGACGCTGGTCTTGCGGAATGGCATCCGACAGCAGAAATTCTCACGGGCCCGGCACGCGAACTCAAGTACTTGCTGCGTGCTTATGACTCGAACGGTAATTTCGACGAAACGGACGCGCGGCCGCTGCGGCTGTACCGCGAGCCATCGCCTGGAAACGTCGCGGCTTTCGACGGGGCGTCAGCACGCGAGCTGCTGGCCGCCTATGGCGCGAACGACCTGGCGCGCCAACAGATTCCGCTCGGCAGCGGCACGGTGAAGGTGCAAGGCAGCGGCATACCGGCCGGGCACAAGGTTTGGGTAGCGGGCCGCCAAATTCCGGTCGACCCGCAGGGCAACTTCGCTGCGGAGGAGATCCTTCCGGTCGGCGCGCATAGCGTCGAAGTCTCGGTCCTGGACGATGCGGGCAACGGCTCGCTGTATCTTCGCGACCTGGAGTTCAAACGCACGAACCTGTTCTACGTCGGCATTGCCGATTTGACGGTATCGAAGAACAGCGCGAGCGGGCCGGCAAAACTGCAGGAAGGCGAGAATAATCCACACCCCTACGATTCATCGCTGGATGGCCGGCTGGCGTTTTACTTGAACGGAAATGTGCATCAGAACTGGCGGTTGACGGCGAGCGCGGATACGCGTGAAGGTCCGGTGAAAGACCTGTTCAGTAACTTCCTGGCCAAGTCACCCGATTCGTTATTCCGGCGCATCGATCCCGACTATTATTATCCGTCGTTCGGCGACGACGGTGCAGTGCAAGAAATGGCGCCAACCTTGGGCAAGTTCTACGTCAAAGCCAGCAATGGCGAGAATTACGGGATGTGGGGCAATTTCAAGGTCGGGTATTTGGATAATGAACTGGCTCACGTAGACCGAGGCTTGTACGGAGCTAACGCGCACTACGCGGCCGAACCCACCACCAGCTTCGGCGAGCGACGGCTCACGGTAGATGGATTCGCGGCCCAACCGGGAACAATGGCGAGCTATGAGGAATTCCGCGGGACGGGCGGATCGCTGTACTTCCTGCACCACCAGGACATCCTGACGGGCTCTGAGCGCGTGCGCATCGAAATCCGCGACAAGGCCTCTAACGTCGTCACAGGAGTGGTCAACCTGCAACCCAACGTGGACTACGAAATCGACTACCTGCAGGGCCGGGTGCTGCTTTCCCAGCCGCTCTCGTCGACTGCCAACGACAACCTGTTAGTGCGCACCAGCGGCTTAAGCGGTGATGAGGCTTTCCTGGTTGTGCGTTACGAGTACACGCCAGGTTTCGACAAGCTGGACCAAGTTGCCGTCGGCGGTCAGGGCCATTACTGGTTGAACGACCATGTACGGCTCGGCTTCACGGCCGATTCCAACGAAGGGGGCTCCGCCAGCAACAGCAATCTCGGCGCCGCAGACCTGACCCTGCGGAAGAGTGCCAATTCCTGGTTCAAGTTGCAGGCAGGCCGCAGCACGGGTCTCCTCTCCCCCTCGCTGCAATCCAATGATGGCGGATTCGGGTTTCAGGGTCCTAGCGACCAGTCGTTCACCGGCGCGAAAGCGGGCGCTTATCGCGCCGACCTGAGCGTCGGGCTGCGCGATTTCTTCGAAGGCCGCGACGGTCGCTTCACGTTCTATAAGCAGCACCTCGACGCCGGTTATTCGTCACCAGGACAGGCGACGATTAAAGACACCGAGCAATACGGCGGCACGTTCAGGATGCCCGTGACGAGCAGCTTGAGTCTCGCAGCCAAGGGCGATCAGAAAATCGAGAGCCAGGGGCTCGAGACCCGGGCGATCGAATTGGACGTGGCCTACAAGGTAGCCGAAAAATGGACCGTCAGCACCGGCGTGCGCAACGACCTGCGTAAGGACAATTCGCCGGTTGTTCCCCTGACGCAGATACAAGGTGAGCGCACGGACGCGGTCGCGCAGGTGAAGTTTGATTCCAGCGCCTCCTGGAGCGCCTATGGTTTTGGACAGCGCACGGTCGCGGCAAGCGGCGGCCGAGAAGACAATGATCGAATCGGCGTGGGCGGCTCCTATCGCCTGACGAAACGCTTCCGGATCGACGGGGAGGCGTCCGACGGACACCTCGGTCCCGGTGGAAAGGTCGGCACGAGCTTTCTCGATTCCAAGGGGACCAGTTATTACCTGAACTATTCGCTGGAAAACGAGCGGACAGACAACGAGCTGCTGCTTCGCGGCAGCCAGGGCAACCTGGTCTCGGGCGTGAAGACGCGGCTCTCCGACACTTCCAGTGTCTACGCAGAGGAGCGTTACCAGAATGGCGGGTCCCTGAGCGGGCTCACTCACACCACCGGAATCAACCTCACGACGAAAGAGCACTGGAATTTCGGCGGCAGCGCGGAGTTCGGCAAGCTACGCGACTCGCAAACCGGCGCCGAGACCGATCGCAAGGCGGCAGGGATCAACATGGGCTACGGCGTGAGTAAGATGCAGTTCTCGAGCGCGATCGAGTTTCGCCGGGATAACGCGGAACAACTCGACCGAACACATAACGAAATGACGACATGGCTGTTTCGGAACAATTTCAAGTTGCAACTGACGCCCGACTGGCGCTTGATCGGCAAGCTGGACCACTCGGTCAGTGATAGCTCGGTCGGCGAGTTCTATGCCGGCGGCTACACTGAGGCGGTGGTCGGCTACTCGTACCGTCCGGTTAGGAACGACCGGCTAAACGCGCTGGTCAAGTACACGTACTTTTATAACGTGCCGACCATGGGTCAGGTGGGATTGCAGAACACCGCAGCCGAGTTCCTTCAGAAGAGCCACATCGCGGCGCTCGATGTGAACTACGACCTCACGGCGAATTGGTCCCTCGGAAGCAAGTACGCCTACCGCATGGGACAGGAAAGTTTGGATCGCGTGAACCCGAATTTCTTCGACAACGCCGGGCAGCTCGCGGTGTTGCGCGTGGACCGGCGGTTCCTCAAGCAATGGGATGGCCTGGCGGAGGTGCGAACGCTTTACCTGCCGAATATAAGTCAACGCCGTAGCGGCGCGCTGGCCGCGATCTATCATCGCATTGGCAACAACCTGAAGGCTGGCGTCGGCTACAACTTCACCAACTTCTCCGACGACATGACCGATCTGAAGTACA
>Ga0210406_10007282_pt1 | contig 11266 bp, 4 predicted proteins | sample IncBWC30MmetaG_FD_155454 | JGI IMG/M metagenome (GOLD analysis project Ga0210406, IMG submission 155454) | Forest soil microbial communities from Barre Woods Harvard Forest LTER site, Petersham, Massachusetts, United States - Inc-BW-C-30-M | ecosystem: Environmental > Terrestrial > Soil >... | reverse complement strand
TAAGGTCTGCACTCACGGCCGCGACGGTTCGCTCGCTATGCAGATGCTCGAACAATCGCTGCGCCGTCTTCAAACCGACCACCTCGACCTCTGGCAGGTTCACGGCGTCGTCTTTCAGAATGATCCCGAACTGTTCATTCGTCCCGGTGGCGCTGCAGAGGCGCTGCTCCAAGCGAAGCAACAGGGCAAAGTTCGTTTCGTCGGTTTCACCGGCCATAAAGACCCTGATGTGCATCTCGCCATGCTCAACACCGGCTTTCCCTTCGATTCGGTGCAGATGCCGCTGAATGCCTTTGATGCCTCTTACTTTATGAGCTTCGAGCAGAAGGTGCTGCCCGTTCTCAACCAGCGTGGGATCGCGCCATTAGGCATGAAGCCAATCAGCGGACATGGGGACCCGGTGCAGATGGGTGTCCTTACTGCCAAGGAAGCGCTGCGCTACGCCATGAGTCTTCCTGTCGCTTGTACTATCTCGGGGGCCGAAACGATGCACATTCTCGAGCAGAATCTTGAAATCGCACAAAATTTTGTACCAATGACCCCTGCTGAGATGCAAACGCTGCGCGACCGTTGCCGCCCATATGCCGCGGATGGGCGTTTCGAGCTATACAAAGCTTCCCTTAAATTCGATAACCCCGAAGCCCGCCTGGTTCACGAATACCCTCTCGACACGGCGCAGGCCGAGGTCAAGGACATGATCAACGAAGCAGCCAATACGGGCCACGCATGGCCCCAGGTTTAGTGCCTGTGAATCGGTATCAGCCGGAAGCCCGGGTGAAAAAGGTCGGGCGACAATTCCGAGATGTCATCGTCCCGTTGCAAGGACAGCAATCTTACAGTAACCAGATATGGACTGTTATGAAGGATAATGACCCCAAGATCGGACCTGAGGTAAGCCGGAGAGGCTTCCTGAAAGGTGCCGCGATAGCAGGAGTTTCCGCCATGATTCCAGCTGAAAAGATTTCCCCCGCAGGCGAAACCCACAACGACTCCAATGTCGGGAGCTTTCAGGCGAAAAAGCGGCCTCTGGGCAAGACTGGCCTCGAATGTTCGATCCTGGGCATGGGCGGCTTCCATCTCGGCGCCGTTGCTGATCAGGCTGAGGTGAACAACATGGTTGCCAAGGCCATCGATCATGGCATCAACATCTTCGACAATGCCTGGGAGTTTCATAAAGGCCTCAGCGAAGAGAAGCTTGGCATCGCGCTGAAAGGCAAACGCGACAACATCATCGTCATGAGCGCCGTCTGCACGCACCGTGATCGGGATACTGCGATGCGCATGCTGGACGCGTCGCTTACTCGTCTGCAGACCGATCATCTTGATGTCTGGCAGATTCACGAGGTCATCTACCACAATAACCCCGAACTGATCTACGCACAGGATAGTGTTCTCGAAGCCCTTACCAGGGCAAAGCAGCAGGGGAAGGTTCGCTTCGTGGGATTCAACGGACACAAGCACCCGGCGATCAATCTGGAGATGCTGACCCGCGGCTATGCTTTCGACGTTATCCAGATGCCTCTCAATCCACTGGACCCGGGTTTCCGCAGCTTTGAAAACAATGTCCTGCCCGTCGCCAATCAGCGCGGGATCGCGGTCCTGGGAATGAAGAGCATGGGCGGTTCCGGCGAGACCATTTCGAACGGCGCATTCACCCCGTCCGAAGCGCTTTGCTACGCCATGAGCCTGCCCGTCGCCACAACTATCAGCGGCATCGATTCCATGGAAGTCCTCGACCAGAATTTAGCGATCCTGCGCGACTTCAAACCGCTCTCCGTGGATGAGATGCAGAAGCTTCGCGACCACGGCAAACCATTCAACGATGGCCGATACGAACTCTACAAAAGCACGCTGAAGTACGACAGCGATCTTGGCCGCAGCCAACACGGTTATCCTTCAGCCGCTGAACTTCCCTTGTGAGAGTGCGCGAATTGGTAGTCATTGAGAGCGGTTCATGCGACCCGCTCTATGCTATGGCTGGCTAAAAAGATCGATGTACGCGAACCGTCAGAAGCTGGCCAGAGTTTGATCGAGTGCGCTCAACGAATCGTTTTCGCTGATAGATTCGGCGGTGCGATGCCGCTCAGCGTATCGTAGAGCGGTTGTGCAGCATTGAGCTCTGGGTTCCCGTCTGCGGTAGAGATCGCGAGGATACGAATCTTATCGTTGTTCGGAAGCTTGAGTGTCTTTGGGTTGCCAGACACCTCGATTGGATAGGCAAAGAGATAGGAGTAACGATACGGTTGGTTGAGTCCAGCGGCGGTGTGTTGATGGGAGGCATACCATGCAAGATCCGCGGGCTTTACATATCCCGGCTGGAGCCCGATGTAGTCTTCTGGATATTTTGGCGAGGCAGGGCGCTGTTCGCGCTGTTGTAAATCCGCCGGCGGCCAGACTGCGTGATTCGCGGAGATGGCCCAGTCGCGTTCGGTCTGTTCTTTCCAAAGGCGGGTATCCCATTGACCGATAAAGCCGGTCCAATCCTGGATGTTGAGATCAACCTTCGCGCCGTCGACCTGGAATGACGCCTTTTGGTCTCCATCCGAAGAGGCAGCAAGGATATAGATACGATTGTAGTGGCCTTGTGGCAGCTCGATCGTCTGTCCCTTGGCAACGAGCGCATTTGGATTGCCCGTCTTGGCAGGTGCGAGATCGAATACTACGTCGTGATATGTGATCCTGGAGGGAAGCATCTCCGCTGGCAAAGCTTTGCCCGTGCCATCGAAGCCGCCGTTTTCAGTTTTTGTGTCGTCATTGCTTGCCCCGGCTAAATCGTAGTGAAGCGACACGGGCTGCGATTTCACTGAACTTAGCTTCGTGGGCGCTGGGTTCAGGCGTAGCGCAAAGGTTCTTGGCTGATACGCGGTGAACGACGTTTTGAGCTCGCCGCTGCTTACGTCGGCGGATCCAACGGGTTGCTCCTGAGCGTTGACTTCGCGTGCAGCAACAATCGGGCCTGCAAAAGAAACATGGACGTCCGGTGCATTTTTGCCGTCGAGCTCAACCATGCGAAGGATGATCTCGTCGCTCGCTTCAGCCTTCTTCAAAGCAAGCACACGGATACGGGGGTTGTTCAAGTGAACGAGAGAAAAGGTCTTGCCCAACGATCCCTTGTGCTTCGCGGTCTGGAAGGCAATCAGTGGATCATTCAGCCGGTAAGCTTGCCAGTCAGTCTGAGCTTTGCGCCAATCGCCGGCGTGTCCTACCAGTCCAAACACAAACTCGTGGTGGCCCCAGTCCTGATTGGCCTGATCGCTATATCCTGACGGACGGCCATTGGCTGCAGGCGTTATTCCGGGGGACCGAATGAGCGTCAGGCGGATTGTGTTGTCGTTTGGCTTGTCGGATCCGTTTTTGTAATCGGTTAGAAGGGTCGCTCCGAATTGACCGTTCTTGTCCGAGAGATCGATCCAGCGATGGGATGCAACCTCGAACTGGCGTTCGTTAGCGTTCGGTCGCTCTATGGTGCCAATCTCCCAGTTGTACGTTGCATTCTCATTCGATGCGCTGAGCGGAAATGTTGCTTTCAGATTGGCGGAGAGAGTCTTCCAATCAATGGCATTGCCGAACTCCACGCGATTGCCACTATCTCCTGCGGTAAGACTCACCGTCTGAACAAACTTAGAGCCTTCGGTCTCGCGAGTGACTTCGAGGGAGACGCGAACAGGGCCGTTCTCCTTAATTCGAATGTGAGCTGGGCCAGCGACGTAAGCGCGTGCCTCTGCCTGTTCCTGGTCGAAGTCCATATTCCAAGCCGGGTACACCTTGGGGCTGTCATTGGAGATAGCGAGTCGGATTGGAGCTGAGAGCAACTCCTTGTTCAGAGACTTGTCGTAGATGCTTGCGACATCGCCGCCCGGATTTAATTTAATGCGGTAGCGAGCGTTTTCAAGGGACGACTCCGTCACCTTGAGTGCTGAATGCGAGTTCGATGTCTGCGCCGGGGAAACGCTGTAAACGGCATAGCCGACAGACGGCGTGTTAGCCAGAAAAAGAATCTTGCCGTCTTCAATTTGCGAAGGTACCTCCTTCCCTTCCGAGTCATTCACCCGGACAGCCTTTGGCATGCCCCCAGGAAAGACGACGGTTGCTTCTACAAGATCCTCGCGCGGAATATTCAGCGGATTAAAAATGACGAGGGGCGTGCCGCTTACGTCGGTGTCTAGTCCTGAGGCGATCGCCTCGGTAGCGTCGGTCAGAATGCCCGCGAACTGCTTTCCTACGATGGCGTCGTCGTTCCAGGCAAATTCATAGGACCGCGGAGTGGCGGTTCCGGCTCCGGTATCGTGAAAATGCCCCGCGAGCTCGAGCATCCAGGCATCATTGAGGCGTTGCTGGGGATAGGTCCTTGCTCCCATCCACGCGGCTGCGATCGATGTCTTTTCCGCGGCATCCCCCAGCAGTTCGTTCTTGAGGATCCAGCGTTTGTGATAGGCCTGCGAGGTGAGAGAACCCGCGGAATGATTGATGAGTTCGAGGTCTCCCTTGTATGACGGCAAACGCGAGGACATTACCGGCGTTATATCGTTGAAGATCTGATCGGCCGCGGATTCGACAACGTGCACCGGTCCTTCGCCAACCCTGACCGGGGAGCCATTGGGATGAGCCGTTGGGGCCTCGCCCATCGAGAAAGGACCCTTTGGCGGTGACGGGAGTACGGTCTCGCTTTTGGTAACGATGGCTTCGAGCAACTTTACCGTCGATTCTTGTGTCGCTCCTCCGATGTCGCCGGTACCGACATAGTGGTAGTCGGCAAAGACGCCCGTCGCTTTTCCATTGATATCAATACGCTTGACCCAGTCCTGCTCGAGCGATCTCTGGCGTGCTGTTGCGGCGGCCTGTTGCGGGGTGAGGCGGGCTCTCTCCTCGCCGGTTAGCTGCGGTCCGGCTGCTGCGGCCGGTTCCGTCGGCTCCTTGCTGATGTCGGTGTAGACATTGCTTCCGTAGCCTCCGGGGTTCAGTGCTGCGATCACGCCCTTCCCGTCAGGACCGAACCACATCCCCACATTGAAGGGAATACCTTCAGGCGTTTGTTCCGGTGACCCAGGCCCTCCTATCTTCGGTGCAGGTTGCCACTGCGCATTCAACTTCTGCGTGGAAAACCCCTTCACGCCGGAGTGCGCGAGGATGCTGGGAAGCGAGGCCGGAAAGCCAAAACAGTCAGGCAGCATATACTCCGCGCTGGCCTTTCCGAAGTCCTTGCGAAAATATTCATTGCCGTAAAGGATCTGGCGAAAGATGCCCTCCGCGCTGGGAAGATTGACATCCCCTTCCTCAACGGATGAGCCTGCGGGATACCAGCGGCCCGCGGCAACGTACTGTTGCATTCGCGCGTAGTCCGCGGGGAAATACTCCTTCATCAGCCGGTATCGATTCGCGCCGGTCCAATTGAAGACATAGTGCGGGTATCGATCGATGTAGTCGAAGTTCACCCGCATGGTCTTTAGCAGGTACTCGCTAATGGTCTGGGGAAACTCCCAACGCCACTGCGTATCCAGATGCGCATAAGGAACGACATACAGGGTGGGAGTCTGGGTGATGTCGGGGGCCTTCATGGTCTGACCGTACGCGGCTAACTGAAGCTGGCAGACCGTAGCGGCGGACAGAAGGAAGCCCAGCCGAAGTGCCTTGCGAATAACCCCAATTCCGAAGGAGCGCAGGGGGGAGAGTGACAAAGAGGGCGTTATTTCAGGCATATTCGGGTCCGTTCCTCGGCGAGGGGTTGAGGCTGATCGTGTCTCTTATTTTGAAGAGGGGAAAAAGGACACTGCACGGCGGAGGGCTGTGCAGTGTCCTGTTGAAGGTGAATAGCAAATCCAAGCTTACTTCTCCCAACGGGTTGGCGGTATTGCGCGAGCGCTAGAAGACGTAGCGCAGGCTGAATTGGAATTGCCGTTCCGAGGCGTAGGTATTGCCCTTTCCGGTGATCTGTCCGAAGGTACCGCTCGTCGGACCTACGTCGGGGTTGTCATAGTTGGGGTGGTTGGCGAAGTTGAAGGCCTCAGCTCTGAAGATCAGCTGATGGTTTTCATGGTTTGGAATAATTTGGAAGCCCTTCTGGAGCGCGGCGCTAAAGCTCTCGAAGCCAGGGCCATAGATCAGACCTCGCGTTCCGCGTGGAGCGAAGGTGCCGATCGGGGCTGCAGAGAAGGCACCCGGCTCAAACCACAGGTTCTTATTCTTGCCACCCGAGAACTGGTGATACAGAATCGGCTGACGAGTGGCGACCCAGAACTGGTTGCCCGATCCTGGACCAACACCGGCACGATCGTTGTTCTGAGAGACCGTCTGCGGACGGCCCGACTGTCCCTGGAGCGTTCCGGAGAACTGCCAGTTCCCCAACGTCGTGCGCACAAATCTGTTGGACGCATGTGTGCCGTAAGGAATGTCCCATACATAATTGGCCACCAGCACGTGCCGGGTATCGAAGTCACTAGGTCCATACATGATGGCGTTGTTATACGCGTTCACGATATTCGTGCCGTTCGATGATCCGTAGTCGAGGCTCTTGGACCAAGTGTATGCGACGCCGAAGAGAAAACCATTCGTCATACGCCGCTTCAGATTGGCCTGCATGGAGTGGTAGAACGCCCCGCCTGTGTTCTGGGCTTCGATAATCGTCGAGTAGCCCCGATACGGACGAAGCGCGTCCGGATTGATACCGGGGTTCGCCTGGATGGTTCCAGGCTGAAGCTGGTTGACATTTGCCAGTTGCTCGAGATGGTAGCCGCGACGGCCCACGTAGCTTACGGTAAAGACGCCGACCTTATCGAACTCCTGTTCCACCGTCACGTTCCATCCCCAAGCCTCGGGGCTCGGATACGTGAAGGCATGGGAGGTGAAGGCGAGCGGTGTGGAGTTGATGCCGATGCCCCCGGGGTTGTCGACGCTGCCGCGGGAAACGTTGGATGCCGGTTGGAAAGGAGCGTTGCCGCCGACGTGCACCGTGTCGCTGATGCCGAGGCGTTGAATGTAGCGGCCACCTCCCGCGCGGAAGACAGTGCCGGGTGTTACCGAGTACGCGAAGCCGAACCGCGGCTGAATGTCGCTGTAGACGGTTGGAGAATACCCGCTGCCATAGCCGCGGAAGAGGCGCTGATAGTTACCGTTGAGAATACTGTCCGGAACGTGTCCCTGGGCTGAGCTCGGGAAGCCGCTGCCAGGGATGACGACGCCGTTCAGGGGATCCCCACCAGTGATGAATCCGGTGGAGGGATTGACGGTGGGAGCAAGCGCCGGGTTGTAGTCCTTCTCACTGAAGAAGGCCTGGTTACCCCACAGCGCGTGATACGGCATCATGATGCTGTAGCGGAGCCCATACTCCAGCACGAGCTTCGGCGAAACGCGCCACTGATCCTGGCCAAAGAACTCGAACATATTGCCGCGGAAGAGAGTGTAGGAGCGCGTTCCGATCTCACCGTAGGTGTCGAAGAGACCGAGGGCGGCGTTGGCGACAGCGGCATTGGTTGTAGGCACGGGAGCAGCCTTGGTGCCGCCGCGTGCATCGGTAAAGACAAACAAGCCGTTCTGGTTGTTGGTGGTACCCGGCCGCGTGTTGTCGACGCTGATCTGGTCGTAGTTGTTTTCCCCAGCGTACTCCCACAGGCCACCGAACTTGAGAGTGTGAGGTCCCCAAACCTTGGTAATGGTGTCGCCGACGTCCCAGACGATGCCGCCGGAGCGCGACGGGTACGGGCCGCCGTCCAGCGTACCGAAGTTTGCAAGCTGATTGGTCGGAATCTTGTTGGGAATCACTTTGGTAGCGGCTCCGTAAAGATAGGGATAATTGATACCGTATTTAGTGCGGTCGTAAAGGCCCGACGATGTGTCGATGTTGATGTCGACGTGATCCGCCGCACCGGAGACAAAGGCGTCGTTAACCATGGTGGGGCTGATGGTCCAGGTGTAGCGGAAGACACCAATCTGGTTGGGCCGGTTGAAGATGCGCGGGTTTGTATTGAAGTTCCCGAAGTGAGGCTCGTAGTCGTTGTAGTTATAGTTCAGAACGCTAAAGCGGAAGTGATTTGTATCGTTCGGAACGAAGTCAATGACGAAGCTGTCTTTTCGCTGGAACTCGGTATAAAGCGCTGAGTCAATCCAGTTGTTTGGATTGTTGACCGTGTTGGCCGCTGGGTAGGCCTTGAGAAGGCCAATGCCGTTGGGGCTGAGCTGGCTTGCCGGAATGATGTTGCCGGCATATGGAACACCCGTGGTCGGGTTCACGATCTGCACCGGTGCGTTGTAGAAGATGTTGGGGCCGAGCAACTCGCTGAAGTTGCCGGTACGCATCAGTGCCGTCGGAACCTTCTGTTGTGACAGATCGTCGTGGTTGTAACGTGTCCACTCCTGTCCGCCGAGGAAGAAGAGCTTTCTGCGGTCTTGATTGAAGTGACCTGGAATGTAGATGGGACCATTCAGATTCCATCCGTATTGGTTGTAGTGGAAACCCTGCCGTTTGAGGCCCGTATTATTGCGGGCCCAGGTGTTTGCATTGAGTGCTGTGTTGCGAAAGTACTCAAACACGCTGCCGTGGAAGTCGCTCGTGCCGCTCTTGGGGATCATGCGAATCTGACCGCCAGAGGTGCGGCCGAACTCAGCTGGATAGCTGGTGGTGAGCACCTGGACCTGCGAGGTGGAATCCACATCGGCCACGCCCACGCTTGTGCCGTTCGAACGCGTGCGCACCATCGGCGCGCCATCATAGGTAATCACGCTCTCCTGCGAGCGCGCGCCGTTGACGTTGATGCCGTTATCCAGTCCGAAAGAAAAAGACGCCATCGGGTTGGTGCGGACAACGCCCGGCTCCATCTGTGAAAGATACAAAGGATTGCGGCCGTTGAGCTGAATGCTTTTGACCTGCTCCTGCGTGATGAGCTGGCCGACCGCTCCGCTCTCCGTCTGAACCGTATTCGCGCCCGCCTCAACGGTAATCGTGATGGAGGTGTCGCCAACCTTCATTGCGATATCGATTCGCCGTCCGATGCTGGGATCGAGGTGCACGTCGTTGAGTGTTGTGGTTTGAAAGCCGGGCTTTGTCGCGCGGACGCTGTAGTCGCCGGGCGCGAGGTTCGTGAGGGTAAAAGCGCCGCTCTCATTGCTCGCGATCGTCCGGTCGGCGAGAGTCGCGTTATTGTGAATCGTGACCTGAGCGTTCGGAACGAGCGCTCCGGATGTATCCGTTACGGTTCCGCTGATGGAAGAGGTATCGGATTGGGCGAGAACGGATATAGCGGTAACTAACAGACAAACGATGACCCTCAAAACGATGCGAATATTGAACCTATCGTTTCTCACTTTAGCCTCCAAAGGAATACGTACAGGTTGCTTTATGATTGCGTTATCACAACGCTCAACTGTTTACACAGTCTGTCGGTGTCTTGTCAACCTAAAAGCAAGTAAATTTACCGCTAACGTAAAGCGACCAATTAGAATCCGTCTGGTAGGACTCTCATAAAGGACACGAGAATGGTGCGCAAGCCCTCTCCCACGAAACGGGCAACACTTGAAGATGTGGCACGGGCAGCCGGAGTGGGACCCATGACGGTCTCCCGCACGATCAACGGGCACCCCTATGTCGCCCAGGAGACGGCGAAGAAGGTTCGGGCGGCCATTCGCCGACTGGGGTACCGACCCAATCACGCCGCCCGCATGCTCACCGGGCAACTCTCGCGCTCCATCGGTCTTATTGTTCCCGATATCGCGGACACTTTCTTTTCCGTCGTCATTCACGCCGTTCAAGAAACCGCACGCGCGAGCGGCTATCTTGTGTGGTTAGCCGCTTCCGACGAGGATCCGACGATCGAAGCGGCACAAGTCGAGATGATGACTCATCATCCGGTCGACGGCATCCTGCTTGTTCCATCCGACAGCCGGGGCAGCTATCTCAAAAAGCTCGCTTCGGGAAACACGCCGATCGTCACCATCGACCGTCCCATAGAGATTGCCACGACGGATTCAGTCGGTGTTGAAAACAGAAGAGGGGCGGGACTGGCCGTAGAACATCTTATCCAACACGGCTACAAGAAGATCACGTGCATCGCCGCGAACTCCCATCTTCTGACCATCAAAGAGCGCATCGCTGGATACAAAGAGTCGATGCGGCGGGCGAAGCTGCCATGCCCAAAAGAACTGCGGGTGTCGAGCCCGCCGTCCGTGAGATCCGCCTTGTCGGAGCTCTTCGGATCGCGCAATCGTCCTGACGCGCTGTTCACAGCCAATAACGCCTCCACGATCTGGGTGATCGAAACGCTTCAGGAGTTGAACCTTGAAATGGGCAAAGATATTGCGCTCGTGGGCTTCGACGATGTCGCCTTCTTCACCCTGATAACCCCGCCGGTTACCGCCATCCGTCAACCCGCCACAGAACTAGGAAGCATGGCGGCTCGGCTGCTCCTGCAGAGAATCAATGGCGAATTCAAGGCACCCAGCGTCAGAACGGTCCTTCCCGTAACCCTGACGATACGCGAATCCTGCGGATGCAAAAGAAGAGGCGATCCGTCCTTCGCAGCCGAGTGATTTGCGGAATAAGGCAACCTACAATGGCGGGCAAATTACGAAGGACGGAGAGATGAAGTAGAGTAAAGCTCATCCTATCTTTTTCAGGAGCTCGTCTTGCGGAAAGCTGCTGCTCTCCTTGCTCTGTCCTCCTTCGCTGCGAGCGGTTTTTCGCAGAGCCGTCGATTTTCGGCCGATGACCTCACGAAGATCGTGCGGATCGGCGATCAACAGATATCCCCAGATGGGAAGACGATCTCAATTGTGGTGGGCCGGGCGAACCTGAAGGAAGACCGCTGGGACTCAGAGATCGACTTTGTCGATATTGCCACGAAACAGCTTCGGGTCATGACCCGCGACCGGACAGGTGCGGGGTCGGTGCGCTGGTCTCCGACCGGGGACCGGATTGCGTATCTGGCTCAGGATGGCGAAAAGAAAGTCCAGATCTACGTGATGCCGGTGAACGGGGGTGAGTCGGTGCAACTGACGCACTCGAAGACTCCAGTGACCGTGATGGCGTGGCGGCCGGATGGGCAGGGGCTGGCGTATGCCGCAGCGGATGAGGAGCCGGAGCGCAAGGACGAGGCGAAGTTCGAGGACGCGTTTGAGGTAGGGAACAACAGCTATCTGGAGCGGGCTGCCGCAAGGCCTGTGCATCTTTGGACGGTGACGACGAGCGGGCAGGCAAAGCGGCTGACGTCGGGGAGTTGGTCGCTGCCGGTGCATATGGCGCCGAGCGGGCCTCCGTCGCAGATTGCTTATACGACGGATG
>Ga0210406_10007281_pt1 | contig 11271 bp, 10 predicted proteins | sample IncBWC30MmetaG_FD_155454 | JGI IMG/M metagenome (GOLD analysis project Ga0210406, IMG submission 155454) | Forest soil microbial communities from Barre Woods Harvard Forest LTER site, Petersham, Massachusetts, United States - Inc-BW-C-30-M | ecosystem: Environmental > Terrestrial > Soil >... | reverse complement strand
GTCGTTGCGGTCGGGCAGCCCCAGGTGCTCCTTCGGCGTTACGTAGCAGAGCATCGCGCAGCCGAACCAGCCGATCATCGCAGCGCCAATGCCCGATGTGATGTGGTCATAGCCCGGCGCGATGTCAGTCGTCAGCGGCCCGAGCGTATAGAACGGCGCTTCGCCGCACTCCTTGAGCTGCTTGTCCATGTTGATCTTGATCTTGTGCATCGGCACGTGGCCGGGGCCCTCGATCATGACCTGGCAGCCCTTGTCCCACGCAATTTTCGTGAGTTCGCCGAGCGTTTCCAGTTCGGCGAATTGCGCGCGGTCGTTGGCGTCGGCAATCGAGCCCGGCCGCAGGCCGTCGCCGAGCGAGAACGAAACATCGTATTTGCGCATCAGGTCGCAGATTTCATCGAAACGCGTGTAGAGGAAGCTTTCCTTGTGATGCGCCAGGCACCACTTCGCCATGATCGAGCCGCCTCGAGAGACGATGCCGGTGACGCGGTTGGCGGTCAGGTGGATGTAGGGCAGGCGCACGCCGGCGTGGATGGTAAAGTAATCGACGCCCTGTTCGCACTGTTCGATCAGCGTATCCTTGTAGACTTCCCAGTCGAGCTTTACCGGATCGCCATTGACCTTCTCCAGCGCCTGATAGATCGGCACCGTGCCGATCGGGACCGGCGAATTGCGCAGAATCCACTCGCGCGTGGTGTGGATGTTGCGGCCCGTCGAAAGGTCCATCACGGTATCGGCGCCCCAGCGGATCGCCCACACCATCTTGTCGACTTCTTCCTCGACCGACGAGGTCACCGCCGAGTTGCCGATATTGGCATTGATCTTGGTCAGGAAGTTGCGGCCGATGATCATCGGCTCCAGTTCGCCATGGTTGATGTTGGAGGGGATGATGGCGCGTCCGCGCGCGATCTCGCTGCGCACGAATTCCGGCGTGATGAAGGACGGGATCGAGGCGCCAAAACTTTCGCCGTCGGCAAGCGCCGCTTCCGCGCGTTCGAGCTGTTGCTTGCGGCCGAGATTTTCGCGCGCCGCGACATAGATCATCTCCTTGGTGATGATGCCGGCGCGGGCGAATTCGAGCTGGGTGATCTTGTGGCCATCAAGCCCACGCAGCGGCCTGTGATGCGCGGTGAAGGCCTTGGCGGCTTTGTCCGTTGAGACGTTGCCATTGTCGACCGGCTTGACCGGGCGGCCGTCATATTCCTCGACGCCGCCGCGCTCCTTCACCCAGGCGGTGCGGTTGCGCGGCAAGCCCGCATTGACGTCGATTACGACATCAGGGTCGGTATAGGGGCCGGAGGTGTCGTAAACGGCAAGATTGGGCTCGCCGGCTCCCTCGGAGAGGATGATTTCGCGCAAGGGTACGCGCACGTCGGCGGCTTCGTCTGCCGTTACGAAGATCTTGCGTGATGAAGGCAATGGCCCCGTGGTGACGGCGGGAAGGGTCGCGTCCGGGTTGGAGCGGATGTTCATGAGGTCCTCCTGTTACTTGTTTGCGTCGTTCCGGACGGGCCGCGAAGCGGCGCGATCCGGAAGCGTGACGTTCTCTCTCCGTCATTACCTGCGACAAACGCAAAGCGTTTGCGCAAGGGAGCGTAAGCGACGAAGCAATCCAGTCTTCTGCCGCCGGCGGGACATGGATTGCTTCGCTGTGCTCGCAATGACGGCCGCTTTCGTTTCGAATTACTCATCTCACGCGACCTCCGCGTTCAAGGCGAGCCAGGCGCGAACCCGTCCATCCGGATCGTCGTTCTGGGTGATGTCGCTGACGACCGCGATCGAATCGGCGCCGGCGGCATAGATCTCGCGCGCCTGTTCGAGCTTGATGCCGCCGATGGCAACCAGCGGGATATCGCCGACGCGCTTCTTCCACTCGGTGATTTTCGCAACGCCCTGCGGGGCAAATCGCATCGATTTGAGGGTCGTCGGGAAGATGGGTCCAAGCGCCACGTAGTCGGGACTGGCATGCAAGGCGGTGGCGAGCTCGTCGTCGTCATGGGTGGAGATGCCGAGCGAAAGCCCCGCGGCACGGATCGCCTTGAGGTCGGCGTCGGCAAGGTCTTCCTGGCCCAGATGGAGGTGTTGTGCGCCGGCAATGACCGCCGCGCGCCAATAGTCGTTCACCACGAGCCTGGCCGGCGTGCCCTTGATGACCTCGAGCGCGTCGATCACCGTCCGCACCGCATCGCTCTCGCTCAAATTTTTCGCGCGCAGTTGAATCGTGCCGACGCCGAGCAGCGCCAGCCGCGCGACCCAGGCGACGCTGTCGACGACGGGGTAGAAGCGGCCAGGATACGCGTGGCGATCAGGATACGCGCGGCGATCAGGATACGCGTGGCGATCAGGATACGCGTGGCGATCAGGATACGGCATGCCAGAACGGTGTCCCAACGACGGGGGTTGAAGGGGAAGCGAAGTCGCGTGCTTCCATCAATCCGGCTTCGAAAGCGGCGCGGCCGGCCTCGACGCCTTGACGGAACGCCTTTGCCATCGAAACCGGGTCGGCGGCTTTCGCGATCGCCGTATTGAGCAGCACCGCGTCGTAACCGAGTTCAAGCGCACGCGCCGCATGGCTTGGCGCGCCAAGTCCCGCATCGACCACGAGCGCGATGTCGGGCAGGCGGTCGCGCAAAAGCTTCAGCGCGTCCGCGTTGATGATGCCCCTGGCGCTGCCGATCGGCGCCGCCCACGGCATCACCACCTTGCAGCCGGCGCCCACCAGCCTCATCGCCACCGATAGATCCTCGGTGCAATAGGGAAACACCTCAAAGCCGTCCTTGATCAGGATTGAGGCTGCTTCGACAAGGCCGACGACATCGGGCTGCAGCGTGTCGTTGTCGGCGATCACCTCCAGCTTGATCCAGGAAGTCGCAAACAATTCGCGCGCGAGTTTCGCCGTGGTCACTGCTTCGCGCACGGTGCGGCATCCGGCCGTGTTCGGCAGCACCGTGACGTCGAGCTCACGGATCAGCGACCAGAATGCATCGCCGGTCTTGCCGCCGGCGGTTTCGCGTCGCAGCGACACCGTGACGATTTCGGCGCCGGACGCGCGGATTGCGCCTTGCATGATCGCCGGCGACGGATAGAGCGCCGTGCCGACCAGCAGGCGAGAGGTGAATTCGCGGTCGTAGAATTTCAGCATGGCGTTAGCTTCCTGTCTCCGTCGTCCGGCGCACCACGCTGTCATCCCCGCGAAAGCGGGGATCCAGTATTCCAGAGCCGCCCGAGAGTAAATCGAGCAGCCGCGGCGTACTGGATCGCCCGGTCAGGCCGGGCGATGACGCCTGAGCGCAGGGCGCGTGCAATACGATCACCTCATCCTCCCTGCCGCGGCGTGATGATCTCGATCTCGTCGCCGCTCTTGAGTGCCGTCTCCGCCCAGCGGCTTTTCGGCAGCACGTCGTAGTTCACTGCGATCGCGAAATGCGTGCCCTCATATTCGAGCTCGCCGAGCAGCGCATCGAGGCTTGTGGAGGAGATCTCGCGTGTCTCGCCGTTGATGATCACGCGCATTGCATCACCTCGTTGTCGATTACCCCGCGCGCGACATAGCCGACCGTCAATTCCGCAAGCGCCGGCGCCAGCAGGAAGCCGTGGCGATAAAGTCCGTTGACCGCGATCTTGTCGTTGTTCACCGCAATCCGCGGCAGATTGTCGGGATAGGCCGGGCGCAGGGCTGAGCCGAATTCGACGATGCGCGCCTCGGCGAAAGCCGGATGCACCGAATAGGCCGCGCCCAAAAGCTCCAGCGCCGAACGCACGCTGACGCCGTTATCCTCGCTTTCGATCGAGGTCGCTCCCAGCATGAAGCGGTTGTGCCCACGCGGTATGATGTAGAGCGGCCAGCGCGGATGGATCAGCCTTACCGGCCGCGACAGCTCGACCTCGTCGGTCTCGATCAGGATCATCTCGCCCTTGACGCCGCGAAGCGCGCTCTGCGCATCGCGCCCGGCGAGCCCGCGGCAGTCGATCACGACACCGTCGATGTCATCGGGTTCCGCTTCGCTGTTGAATTTGATCCGGCCGCCGGCCGCCGCAATGCGCGCGTGCAACTGCGGCAACACGCGCCGCGGCTCGACGTGACCTTCGCCGGCGTAGAACAGGCCCTCGCGGAAACGGCCTTCGAGCGAGGGTTCGATCTCGCCGATGCCTTGCGCGTCGAGCCGACGATATCCGGAAGTGAGCCGTGCAAACCGCTCGTAGTCGGCGCGGTCGCGTGGATGTGCCACCACCAGCGATCCGTTGAACGGGGTTTGCGGAAAATGATCGCGCCATAGCGCGAGCGAGCGGATGCCGAGCCTGACGATGACGGGCTCGCAGCCTTCCGCCTCGCAGTAAGGCGCCAGCATGCCGCCGGCCCAGTAGCTCGTCGATTGCGTCATCGCAGGCCCGCTGCGCTCATGCAGCGTCACGGCGCGACCGGCCTTTGCAAATAAAAGTGCTTGCCACGCCCCGGCGATGCCGGCGCCGATGACGGAAAGGGGAGATTCCCCCTGTGCACTGTTCGAATTCCGGTACATCCCTGTCCCTTCGCCGGCATGACCCGGATCAGGTTCAAAGGGTCACCGCGGTCTCGCCTCCGGCAATCCCGGATTTGAGCGTGCGGTCTCTCAGCTCCTCATCGGAGCTCCCCTCGGAACAGGTGCTAATGTAGGCCGATGCGTCGGGGTGTCAACGCGCCATCCCGCTCGTGCCCCCGGGGGGCGGCGCTGAGGCGCCCGCGGGGCGGAACCGGTGGTTCCCCGGCTCCCCCTCGCGCGCGAGGGTTAACGGAGGCTTCATCAGGCTTTGGGCGCGACCGGGTTATTTCGCGATTAAACCGTGCCTTTACCTGGAATTATGCAGGGCATGGTTCGATCGGTCCGAAAACTCCAGGATTCTCAGGACCCGGCGCCCATGACCCTCACGGTTGCCAACTCGACTGACGACGCAAGCCTTGCGCGCGGGCTGTTGCCGCTGTGGGTTGGCGTCTTTTCCTACGCGCTGCTCGTTTTTGGCGGCGACAAGCTTTTGATCGATCCCGACACGCAGTGGCAGATCACCGTCGGCCAGTGGATTCTCGATCATCGCGCCGTGCCGCAGGTCGACGTCTTTTCGTTCACCATGCGCGGCCAGCCCTGGATATCGACGCAATGGCTGGCACAGGTGGCCTACGCGAAAATTTATGCATGGTTCGGATGGAACGGGCCGGTCGTGCTGGCCGCCGCGGCAAGTGCAGCGACGTTTGCGCTGCTGGCCAGATATTTGAGCCGAACCTTGAGCGAAACCGCTGCGCTGGTTTTCGTCGCGGCTGCGCTCGCGCTGACCGCGCCGCATATCCTGGCACGGCCGCACGTGCTGCCATTTCCGCTGATGGTGGCGTGGATCGGCGGCATGATCGCGGCCGCGGACAGCCACGACGCTCCGCCGTTGCGAATGCTTCCGTTGATGGCGCTGTGGGCCAATCTGCATGGCGGCTTCGTCTTTGGCCTGGTGATGATCGCGCCGATCGCGCTCGATGCTTTGGTGAGTGTGGAAGCCAGCGTGCGAAAATCGCTGGCGCTGCGGTGGGCGGTGTTCGGCGTCGGCGCACTGCTGGCGAGCTGCTGCACGCCCTATGGATGGAATGCAGTTCTCGCATCGCAAAAGATCCTCGCGCTCGGCAGCGCGCTGCCGCTGATCACCGAATGGCGGGCGGCCGATTTCACCCATGTTCGTCCGTTCGAGGTATGCCTTCTGGGCGGCATCGGGCTTGCGCTTTATCGCGGCATCAAATTACCCCCCGTCCGCATCGTCATCCTGCTCGGCCTGATCCATATGGCGCTCGCGCAGGGCCGCGCCGCCGAAATCCTGGCGCTGCTCGCCCCGCTCGTCGTGGCGGCCCCGTTGGCGCGGCAAGTTGGCGGCGCCGACATCGCGCCCGCACATGCTGCGAAGACCGTCCGCGGCATCCTGTTTGCCTGCACCGCAATCGCGCTCGTGACGGCGACGATGGCGTTTGCATCCTTGCATCGTTTTGCGCCCTATACCGGTAATTCGCCGGTCGAGGCGGTAGCTGCGCTGAAGAAGATGAATCTGGAGCGCGTATTCAACGATTATGATTTTGGCGGCTATCTGATCGCGAGCGGCGTTTCGCCTTTCATTGACGGGCGCACCGAACTCTATGGCGAAAAATTCTTTGTCGAGCACAACGCGGCCTCGGGTCTCATGGAACCCGACAATCTGTTCCGCCTTCTTGAACAATACAGAATCGAAGCCACGCTGATGCGCACCCAGAGCGCTGCGACAAAATTGCTCGATCACGTCGATGGTTGGCAGAAGGTGTATAGCGACGACATCGCCACGATCCACTTGCGCAAGGCAGGTGCGGTGCACACGGTGGAACCCGCCGTGGAACCGAAGGTCAATTAATTGTCATAGGTAATTTTCACAAATCATTGCGTTCGTCGTCACATCGCGCAATGATGCGTCGCCGTCTGATCGCCCAATTGCTTTTTCAGGAAGCTGCGCGCCGGGTCGCCCGCATCCGGCAGCAATGGTCGTCACAAATCCGGTGGTCACAAATTCGGTCATCGCAAATTCGGTCGTCGCAAAAAAGAAAAGGGAGATGTGCCATGGCGAGAATCGATTTCAGCTCTCTGCCTCGGGAAAATCCCTGCGCACAATGCGGCACGCCGATCGCCGTTCCGGAGTGGGTCGAGGCCGAGGCCGGCCGCACCTTCTATCTCTGGCGTTGCCGGGCCTGCGACTATCGCTTCGAAGCGGTTGCTTACTTCGATTCGGAGACGAACCGGGAAGCGCTCGCTGCATGAGCCGCTTGATTCATGAGCCGCTTGCTGCATGAGTCGCCAGCTACATGAGTCTTGGCGTTTTCGATCGAATGGCGTCGTTTTCAAGCAAGCAGTGCTGAATTTGCGCCCTCACGCGACCGACTGCCGGTTCGGCTGCGCGAGCGGTAAGCTTATGCGAACGATCAATCCGTTCGGTTCGCGGTCGTGAAGCGAGAGGGAGCCGCCGTGCGCCAGCACGATGGCGCGGGCGATGGAGAGACCCAGACCAAAACCTGCCGCCTCATCCATATTGCGGGCTTCGTCGCCGCGCACGAACGGTTCAAGCATCACCTGTTTGCGGGAATCGGAAATGCCGGGCCCATCGTCCTCGACCTCGATGGTCACGGTGTCGGCGGAAGTCTCGAGACGAATGATGACAATCGCTCCGAACCGCACCGCGTTCTCCACGAGGTTGGTTATGCTGCGTGTCAGATCGTCCGGCCGCACGGTGGCCATCGCGTGTTCGGCGCCCTCGTAGACGACCTTGTGGCCGACATCGGCGAACTGGTCGGCGACGAGCTGCAGCGTGGTGGCGATATCGGTCAGCGTCATCGGTTCGAGCTTGCGGTCGTTGCGCAGGAAGGAAAGCACCGATTCCAGCATCGATCGCATCTGGTCGAGGTCGCTCATCATGCGACCACGGTGCACCTCGTCCTCGATGAACTCCGAGCGCAAGCGCATCCGAGTGATCGGGGTTCTCAGGTCGTGGCTGATCGCAGCCAGCATTTTGGTACGGTCGTCGATCAGCGTGGTGATCCGCTCGCGCATCCGGTTGAGCGCTTTCGCGACTGAGCGGATTTCTTGCGGTCCGCGTTCGGGCAGGGGCTCGGCGGCGCCGTTCAGGCTGAAATCTTCGGCGGCCTTCGCGAAGGCCGACAGCGGCGCAGTCAGGGCGCGAGCCGCCCACAGGCTGAGCGTTGTGACGCTGACGATCGCAAACAGCAAAGTCACCGCCCATGAGTTGCTCCAGAATGGACGCGGCCGCTGATCGCGCAACACCTTTGCGGAAATCATCGCGCCGTCGGGCAGCGCGATGCCGACCTTGTGCCTGTCCTGTTCGTTCGCAAGCGCGAAGATCCGGTAGCTGGAGTCAAGCCTGCGATGCAGGCTGCGCAGGTCGAGGCCCTCCGGGTCGCTGGCGGCGGGCACGGGACCTGCGGGAAGGCTTTCGACGCGAAGCTGCGGAAAGGCGCGGGCGATGTCGGCGAACAGCCGCGGGCGCTCGGCGGGTGGCGCCGAACCGAGAAGCAGGACTGCGGCCGCGAACTGCGCATGGCCGCGGTCGACCGTGAGGTCCGGCTGGTCCGGCCTGCTGATGAAAAACAGTCCGGCGAGAATCAGGTGAATGGCGACGATCGAGGCGATCACGAGCGCTGCGATCTGTCCGCTGATATTCCTCAAGTTCAGAAAATCGAGCAGCTTCATGTCTGGCCGTTGACCGCCACCGCCTCCACCGTAGGGGTAAACATATAGCCGCCCGAGCGAACTGTCTTGATCATCGTGGCGTCCTGCGGGTCAGGTTCGATTTTGCGGCGGATCCGGCTCACCAGCACATCGATGCTGCGTTCGAACGAGCCGGCGTTGCGGCCCTGGGTGAGATCGAGCAGGCTGTCGCGCGACAGCACGCGGCCGGGCCGCTCGCAGAACGCACGCAGCAGGTCGAATTCGGCGCTGGTCATCGCCACCCGGGCGCCGGCCGGATTGCGCAGCTCCCGCAACCGGAAATCGATCCGCCATCCCTGAAAGGTGAGGGTGGTCGCGCCATTGGTGGCGCTTGCGGTCTGCGCGGCCGCCTGGCGGCGCAACACCGCGTTGATGCGGGCGAGCAGCTCGCGCGGATTGAACGGCTTGGCGAGGTAATCGTCAGCGCCCATCTCGAGGCCAAGAATTCGATCGACGTCCTCGCCGCGCGCCGTGAGCATGATGATCGGAATCTGTGACTCGCTGCGGATCTTGCGGCACAGGCTGAGGCCGTCTTCGCCCGGCAGCATCACGTCGAGAATCAAAAGGTCGACCCGGTGATCCGCCATGGCGCGAGCCATTTCACGCCCGTCATTGGCCGTCGTCACATTGCAGGAATTATTTCGCAGGTATTTCGCGATCAGCGTCCGCGTCTCGCGGTCGTCTTCAACGACAAGGATGTTGGGCGACGCGGTTGGCATGGAAATCCTTTGCCTGAGATTTGGGACAACCAAACGACCTTTTTTGTTTCCGAATGTTTCCGGGGGGCGTTCGCGCAATTCAAAGCAACGTGAGCGCGCGGCAAATGAAATTTCTCGTTAAGCCTATTAACCATAACTTGCTGCGTCCAACGCGTAAAATCTCAAAGGCGCATGCTAGATACCGTCATCCTGCTTACAGGTCCCGCCGAACGAACGGCGCTCACGGCTGTCCTGGTTGGGCACAATCCGCGCCTTAACGTATTGACCGTCGAACATGCCGACGAGCTCACTGGAATTGGCACCGATGTATTGCGGCGCGCGCGGCTGCTCGCCTTCGTGACGCCGGTGATCGTGCCGCCCGCCATTCTCGGAGAGCTGGGTTATGGCGCCGTCAATTTTCATCCGGGCTCGCCGAGCTATCCTGGATGGGCGCCCGCGCACTTTGCGCTTTACGATCAGGCGAGCGAGTTCGGCGCCACCGCGCATTTGATGATCGAACAGGTCGATGCGGGACCGATCGTTGCGGTCGAGCTGTTTCCCATCCCACCTGATATTCCGGTTCTCGGGCTGGAAGGGATGGCGTATGCGCGCCTGGCGTCGCTGTTCTGGCGCATGGGCAAGCAGCTTGCGCTGGAGGAGGAGACGCCGCCGCCGCTGCCGATCCAATGGGGCACGCGCAAATTCTACCGCAGTACGTATCGCGCGATGTGCGAAATCCCGCTCGACATCCCAAAGGGCGAACTTGACCGGCGCATCAGGATATTCGGTGGCAACCATTTTGGAATATCGCCGACCATCAAGCTGCACGGGGTCGAGTTCCGCGCCATGCCGCCTGCGCAATCGGCCTGACGGCGGCAGGAAAAAGCGGCACGCGGCAAGCCTGCGGCGGTTCCATTTCCGGAACACGATCGGCTTCGCTGCGTTGGTTAGTCTCATCAATCCGACGGGAGGGTGATGATGGCTGAGATAAAGGAAAAGCCGCACCAGTTGATCGCCAGCGACCGGGTCGAAGGTACGGCGGTGCGAAGGGCCAACGGCGAGCGGATCGGTCACATCGAACGGCTGATGATCGACAAGATCACAGGCAAGGTGTCTTACGCCATACTCAGTTTTGGCGGCTTCCTTGGCATGGGCGCCAGCCTGCTTCCGCTGCCCTGGGCGCGCCTGACCTATAATACGAGCTTCGAAGCCTACGAACTCGACATCGACGACGATGAGCTGAAACGGGCGCCATCATTCCAGGCGAATCAGGACTTCGACTGGGGCGATCGATCGAAGGAAATCGAACTGCACGAATATTATAGGATCCCGCCATACTGGCGCGGGTTCTGATCGCCGCGATCGCGAGGGCGAGCAGCCGCCGGACGCGCTTGCAAAGGCTGAAGGCCGCGGGGGCAACCCTGCGGCCTCAGGATGAGGCCTTCTTCGCGGCGATGTCAGCCTCATCCGAACTGGTGTGGCATATCTCAGTCCTCATCCTGAGGAGCTTGCGAAGCAAGCGTCTCGAAGGATGAGCCGCGTTTACAACCCCGGCAGCGACGTGATGGCGACATTGATCGTGCCGGCGGCTTCCGCGATCACTCGCAGCGTTTTCGAATCATAGGCGATGTCGGCAAGGTTGAGACTCTTGATCTCCGCCGCCACGCGCACGCCGTCTTCGTTTTTCTGCAGATCGGAGATTGTATCGGCGATCATTTTTCTGGCGTCGCCCAACAACGGCTTGAGATCGACGGTGGTCCGTTCGGCGAGCGCCTTCTGCAGATGCGGCATGACCGCGCGCGTAGCCGCCCCCAAAAGCCCGAAGGCGGCTTCCGATTCCACCGCCAGTTCGACATTGGCGAGCTTGAGCGTCTGCTGAGCGGAATCGAGCACCGGGCGGCCCCAGATGTGCACATTTGCTTCGGCGCCGACGCTGAAAAGGCTTGTCCCCTTCGCGTACACCAAAAGCGAGATCAACAGCCGGTCGCCCGATGCCGCAACCGAAGCCCGCTTTACATTGACACTCACCGAGCCCGAACCGTCCTCCGGGAAAGTCCGCCCCGCAAACTGCGCTTCGATGATCTTGTCGATATCAGCGAAAGGTACGTCGATCGGGATTCCGATACTGACGACTGCGGGCGTCGGTGGCACGACTGAAATCTTTTCGGGGAACGGGCAGTCGGGAGTGGTCTGGTTCGGCGTGATGCGGGTTTCCGCCTCGATGCCGAGCGTCATGGTGACCGCGGAAACATCGACATAGGGTTGCACGGCAACGGCGCGGATCGGCCGCAGTTCCAGCCACAGCTCCGGAACGGAACGTG
>Ga0210406_10007280_pt1 | contig 11271 bp, 14 predicted proteins | sample IncBWC30MmetaG_FD_155454 | JGI IMG/M metagenome (GOLD analysis project Ga0210406, IMG submission 155454) | Forest soil microbial communities from Barre Woods Harvard Forest LTER site, Petersham, Massachusetts, United States - Inc-BW-C-30-M | ecosystem: Environmental > Terrestrial > Soil >... | reverse complement strand
CCCAGCGGAGCATCCGCACAGACATCATCTTGGCAATCGCAGTAGCTACGGGAGGCAGGCCGAAGGCATCAATCGTGAGGCCATCGCGGTATTTCTGGACCGAATTCCATTTCGTGCGAATCCAACGTTCGCTGCCATGCTGGACATCGGGATCGGAATAGATTTCCGCATTTGCGACAGAACTAATCCCGACAATCTTTTTCCGATCGGCTTCAGCCGTGAAGAGGAATAGCTTTACATCCGCATAGTCGCTCGGCAGATGGTTGAGTGCGTCTACGAAATCTGGCGAAATCGCTTTGAGCGGATCGTAAGGACCACGATTCGTGTGGCGCCGTGGGATGGCGTTGTAAAGCTCGTTTTCTTCGCGTTTCCCTGGTGTGAGATTCACGCGGGCCAAGAGCTGTGGTTTGGGTTCGGCGGGAATCGGGCCAAGTTTTCCCGGAAGGAGCGCGACCGTGGCTGCGTATCCGTTGGCAGGCGCGGCCAGTATTAGATTCTCCAGAGCGCAACCGATGCCGATATGCTCTTCGCGCAGATAAGGATCGAGCGCCCCGACGTTCCTCTGGGTATCGATATGCAGCTCGATGGAAGAATTGGTGATCTTGAAAAGCCACGGCTGAGTGTTATGCGGGCTGGCGGCAAGAATCGCGGCACGCACGAGCGCGAGCGAAGCATCGTTTCCGGGTCTGCGCCAGTCCTTCCACGGCTCGTAAGCCGGCCCCTCACCGACGCTAAAGATTCCTTGATCCCAGGCGCGCCAGACGCCTCCACCCACGACGGCGACGGTTACAATTCCTGCGCCTTTGAGGAAGGATCTCCGCTGCACGAAGCACCCCCACAGACTTTTAGCCCTAGTAGACCGCTGCGGCGATGCATTCGGAATTAATGTAATGTTCCGTTCCAACCGATCTACATTGGAGAGTCTACACCCTTGAGTGCGGATGGTCGCCCATCCGGAAGTAACGATTTTTGGGTGGCTACTCTTCCAGGAATTCGACTTTGGCAGGGCCGGGGAGCAGGCCGGCGGCGGTGCCGCGTTCGATGAGTTCGCGAACGGCTTTCTTGCCCTTTTCGCCGTAGCCGAGCGTCCACTTATTTACGTACATGCCGACGAATTTGTCGGCGAGTTCCGTGTCCATATCACGCGCAAACTGCATCGCGTAGTTCAAAGCCTCTTCGCGATGTTCCAAGCCGTAAGAGACGCTGTCGCGAATCGTCTTGGAAATCAAGCGGCCCATATCGGGGCCAAGCGCGCGGCGGACGGCGTTCCCGCCAAGCGGCAAGGGAAGATTCGTCAGTTCCTGCCACCAGATTCCAAGGTCGACCACTTTGTGCAGCCCGAGTTGCGGGAAAAAGAGCTGGCCTTCGTGGATGAGCAAACCCGCTTCGACCACGTCGTTCTTCACCGCTTCAATAATTTTATCGAACGGCATCACTACCGCTTCAAAATCCGGCTGGTAAAGTTTCAGCGAAAGATAGGCCGAAGTTTTCAAGCCCGGAACGCCGACGCGCTTGCCCTTCAGATCCTGCGGCCGCATGGACTTGGTGGAAACGACGATCGGGCCGTAGCCTTCGCCGAAGCTTGCACCGCAATCGAGCAAAATATATTTATCGCGCAGCGAAGGATAAGCGGCGAAACTCACCGCGGTCACGTCGTAGGTTTCCGTCAGCGCGGCTTCGTTCAGGCTCTGGATGTCCGAAAGAACGTGCGTGTATTTGTAACCCGGCGTCTGCAGCTTGTGGGTCGCCAGCGCATAAAACATGAACGCGTCATCGGAATCGGGGGAGTGAGCCAGCTTGATCTCGCGGGGCTCTTTTTCGGTTTTGGATGCCACTTGTCGTGCGACCATGGATTCTGGTTCCTCTGACCCGGGAATGCGGCACGCGGAGACGACCTCACCCTCGGTTCACTCTTCACGGACGAATGAAGGGAAGGTCGATGAGCGTTGGGACTTGCGTGGCTTACGGCCGGGCTTACGTTTGCAAAAGAAAGCCTAACATACAGACTGTTCCCGTTCAAACAACCTGACAGCGGAGTTAAACGGCGGGGTTAAACCGCGGAGACCAGGTGGGCGATTGCGTCTTCGAAATTCACCTTGCCGTCCAGGTACGGCTGCCAATAGACGTTCAATAGGCGGATGTACTCCTCCCATCCGCGTTGTGTGAACTTCTCGCGGAGGTCGGGGGGCATGCGAGACATACTCGCCTGCCGAGGAAGAATCATGTCGCCGGGCTGCGGATCTGGCCCAGCCTCTTGCATCACGGGACGCAGGACTTCGCTGGTGGTGTAGTAAACCAGGGCGTGCCAGAGATCGCGTGGAATGGGCTTGTCGCGCTGACGGCATTCGCGGGTGATGGCGTTCTCCACGGGAACAGCGATGCCGTGAGAGGCTTCGTGAAAGAGCACCTCCAGGGAATCGGGAGCCTGGTTGCGCGGCTCCGTGCTGGAGATGGTTACGCGCAGTGGGTCGAGAGTCGTGAAGGCCCCGGCTGAGCTGGCGTAGGCGCAAACTTCGACGCGAATCTTCGCCTTCGGCCACGTGGACTGATAAATGTCGGCGAGCCGCTGCGAAAGCCCCACGCCCTGTTCGCGAATCAGAGGGGCTACGCGTGCCACCCAGCGGCGATTTGCGCGATCCTGATTCGCCCACCAGTGCGCCCGGTATACCGGGGCCGCTGCCTCCAGGATCACTCCGATGTTTCCCGGGAGTCCCGCGTCGCACACTCGCTTTTTTCTGCCCAGCAGTTCGTCGCAGTCTTCAAAATCACCCAGCTGATTTTTCAGCAGGATCAGATCGATATTGATCTGCGGATCCTTGCCGGCGTAGTTCGTGCGGTAATACGCGATGGCCTGCTCCCAGGTTTTCTGTTCCGCGGGGCTCAAGGAAACGGGAGTTTGCTTCAGAGCCGGCCCCGTGGCGGCAGCGGCCTTGGCCTCCGGCGTGGATTCGCGCAAACGTGCCTCATGATAAAGAAACTGGTGGAGATTCACCCAGAAGCCGCTGTGAAATTCAAAGACCGGCAGGGGGCCATAGCCGGATTCCACTTCCTGTCCCCGGCTGAGAGAAGCGGCCCCAGCCAGAATCAGAAAAGCGAACAGCAGCCGTGAGAATCGAAGGAGAGGCAAGTTCATACCTGGAGCGGAAATAGTATCGCAACTCCCGCCGCCCACATATTGAGAGTTTAGCTTGATTCAGAATTCTCGGTCCGGCTCGGAAAACCACCGTTCCAGGCGGGTCCGTTGGTCGTCTTCCACGTTGATGAAAGTAATCCCCATTCCCAACCCGTAGCTGACATAGACGACGCGGCCCAGGGACACAAAGGTCTCTGTTCCGTGGGTGAGCCGCACCCGGACCTCCGAGCCCTGGGGAACCGGATTCAGGGTGTCAATGTAGCAACCCGTCAGGCTGATATCCGCCGTGCGCGCATTAAGCTTGGCGCCGCGGGGTAGTTCAATCACATCCGCGGCCAGAACCATGGCGTGTCGCAGGGCGGAACGCCGCTCCACGGTGACGTCGGGCATGCCTCGTCTCCTGTCAAACAAGCTTCCGCCTGCCGATAGCAGAGAGTGGGTTCCAGCGCAGGAATTGCATGCCGGAACCGGTGTGGATGAACCCATGCTCATTTTTGCGCGGGTGGCCCCGCTTCGCAATAGGCTTCCTTGGGAAGGGACGAAACGGTCAATGTTGCGGCTCTTCAGGCGATGGCTCGCCTTCCGTTAGCTTCGGATCCAGATCGCTGCCGACTGCGCCCTTGTGGTCGCCGGCGTGGAACTGTCCTGCGGAATCGCAGAAAAACGAACGCAGGCCGCTGCGTCCGTATTCGGAAGGGATGGCCGCAACCTCATACTTGGCCGGCGCCCCGGAAGTGTTCGCGCCAACGATCACATAGCGGTAGGAGTAGCCGTCTTTGCGGCCTCCGGCCAAATCCTCGTCCACCAGGCCGGCGCCATCACTCTTGGGCATGTTCTTTGCCGCCGGGCCCAGGACCTTCAGCGACTCGGGCAACCGGGTGTAGGTCTTGCGGTACGTTTCGATGGCCTCGACCAGCGCTTTGAGAGAAGTGATCGCGGACAACTCGTTGGCCTTGATCTCCGCGCGGTCCCATTCGATTTCAAGGGAAGGAAGATCCAGAAACAACAGTCCGAGCGAGAGGATTTTCCACTGCCCGGTTTCGCGCACCATGCCCATGGTGACGTGATGGGCGTTGAGGCCGGCGCTGTCGGCGGAATCTTTCACGATCAGGGGAAGATAAGCGAGATTGTCGCGGAGTTCTGGTTTCTCGATTTGCATCTGGGTAGTGACGTCGAGCGTTTCGCAGAAAATTACCACGTCTCCTGATGCCTCGCTCTGCGTTCGCGGCTTACCCGGTTTGTCTAGCAGTACGAATCGCTTCAGAAATGTTTCGCGCGCGGGCGGCGTCATGCGGCCGAAAGCTTCGGCGTTGCGCACGGTCAGCGCACGTACAAACTGGGCGGAATTCTGGGAGCACGCGGCCACCAGAGCTTCCTTCAGAACGGTGGAAGGGCTTTCCGCCGCCGATTGGCCGGCAGTGCGGCCGGATATCACTAAAGAAAGCAGAAAAAAGAGAAGCAGTCCTTGTTGAACTGTAGAAAAAACCGGGGGTTTTCGGGGCACGTGCACTAGTCCTTCGCGGCTTGAAGAATGGCCGCCAGATTTTGCGTGAATACCGAGCGCGGCATCACTTCCAGGCATCCTGCGGCGCGGGCCTGGGCGGCGAGTTCGGTCTGCACGTGGGACAGAAAAGCCACCACGCGCAGCTCTTTTTGAGTTGCGCGCAAGCGTTCGATGGTTGCCACGGGCTGGTTGCGGGAGTTCAGATCCACGATTACAAGATTGGTCGGTGGGTCCAGCAGAGTGAAAAGCGCGTCCGGATTGCTGGCTACTTTGAATTCGATGCCCAGTTGCTTGGCCGTTTCCGCCACTTTCAACTGGAAAAACAGATCATCAATCAAGGCTGCTACGCGGCCCATGCGGATTTCTCCTTGTCCCTAACGTACACGTTAAAACCCTTGCGGGGGCTTTCCCCGGCGGCCTTCGAGGTATTACAATCAGCCTGCCCCCCTGAGGAGTTTGATGCAAGCTCTTTCGCCCGCTTCTTCTTTGTTGCAGCCGCCCGTATCCTTGCTGGAAAAGACCCCGGCCATCCTGGAAACGCTCCTGCGCGACGTTCCCGCGGATGTTCTCGACTGGAAGCCCTCGCCGGATCGCTGGTCGATCACCGAAGTCCTGGCACACCTGCTGGCGATCGAGCAGTTATACGGCGACCGCGCCAAGCGAATCGTGGTGGATAACAATCCCACCCTGGAAAAGTACTTCGAACCGGACGAAGCCAACCTGCGGAAAAAAACGTCGAACCAGTATCTGAAAGAGTTCGTGGCGCTGCGCCAGGCGAACTATTTTTTCTGGCATGGCATCCCTTCTTCCGCAGCCTCGCGCACCGGCGTTCATGCAGAGATGGGAACCATCACTCTTTTGCAATTGCTCAACGAACTTGCTAATCATGATCTCGGCCACTTGCGGCAGATCGCCGAACTTTACCGCGCGAAGGCGTTCTATCCGCATGCCGGACCGTTTCAGAGGTACTCAAATCCCAAGCCATGAGCGAACATCCTGAAGACCTGCGATTGGCCGGAGCGGGAGCGCTGGATGTTACGCTCTACTCGCGACCCGGTTGCCACCTTTGCGAAGCCGCCAAAGCCGCGATCGATCCGCTGCTGGCGGAGTTTGGCGCCACACTGCACGAAGTCAACATTGACGGCGATGCCGTGCTTACCGAACGCTACGGATGGGACATCCCGGTCCTGTTCGTCGGCACCAGAAAAGCCGCAAAACACCGCATCAACGTCAGGCAACTTCGCAGACAGCTTAAAGAAGCAAGAGAAAGCGTGGAGAATGCGCACGCGGTGCTGGTTCGGAAAAAAGGCGCTTAGTGGCCTGTAGTTGGGGCGTGCACGCCGACGGTTTCGTCGGGCACGTCGCCCTTGCGGCCCTTCACGCGATCGTAGACGCTCACCTGGCTCACTGAACCGAGCGCTTCGTTGTAGAAGGTAGGCACGCCAAGAGCGGTCCGCAACTCTTCGTTGAACATCCGCAGGTTTTCCAGGTGCGTGGCCAGCGCCGGCACCTTTAACCCTTCATCGGTCAAAAGAAATTTCTGGTAGCCCGCATCCCACAGCCGCGTGAATTTCCCCTTCAGCATGATGGTCGGCAACACCGTCAGGTGAAAACGCCCGTCAGGCTCCTGCCGGAATTCAGCGCCGGAGCCATATTTTTCCACGCGGACCACGCCGCGCGTGCTGCCTACACCAAAGCCCAGCGCCGCCATGCTGTCGATGGCCTTCTTCTCAAACCGCTCGTTTACATTCCACATAGGACTTTCAGCGTAAACAATCCGGGTTCCGGTGTAAAGCTTGACGAATCCGCAGAGCTTGTCCAATATTCCTGCGAAGAACTGGAAGGACAGAGACGCAGGGGAACTCTCCGTCTGTCCCCGGTGTTCCCGGTATTCCCGGTTTTCCTCCGGGTTTCCTACGGAGGACGACCTACTTGAGGCTTTCGTTGTATTCGAAAACTTTCTTCGCCGTCTTGTTCCACTCTTTATTCCAGTTCCGAATATCAGCCGCAGAAGCAGGTCGCAAGATTCTCCCAGTTCCGACCTCGGTCACCAAAGCTTTGCCGCCGCCGGAGTGATATAGACGGAAGCCCACGTTCTTCTCCACGTACTTAGTGAACTGTTCGCCCGTGATCTTCTTTGCCTTCTCCATCGGTGTCTCCCCTGATTTCGGTGATGCCAATTACTTACAGACCTGTTCCTCGCCCAGCAAATCCCTATACTTCCCGGCAGGGGTACGGCGGCAATAAATGTTGCGTGCGTCGAACCACGCCGTATTCCACGAAGTAACAAACACGTCGTCGGCAGACTTGCCGGTTAATTGCAGAATCGCCGAGTACTGAGAGATCGCCAATCGCAGCTTCTCCACCAAGATGCGTGCCCTTATATCGAGCGGAGCATCGACAACGTAGGAGACCGTTTGCGCATCAGAGACCGGAGAGCCACACTCCTCCGGGTTCGTTTTACACTTGGGGTTTCTCTGACGCATTGTCAATCCTGTGCCTTCGACCATGACAAAAGTTCCGACGTGCTGCCAGACAGATTCGCCCGGTAACAACTCGGAGTTCGGAATCGTCCAAATCGACTCTTCCCAATGTGATTCTCTTTTTCTGTCATTATCAATTTGGTCGGAGAGCGCAACTACCTTTAGAGTGTCCGCCCTATCTTTGGTACTACGCAGCAGGTCGAACATCCAAGCATTTGTCCAACTGTCCGCTTGAGCGGCGGCATTCGAAACTGTACGCAAAATTTTATCGTCCTTCCGGTCCCGTTCATCTTCTGCATTTTTCAAGATTGAGGGATTCAACAGACCCACTATCAGAAAGAAGAGAATAAGCCCTCGCCGGATTGGCAGCATGTGCGCTCCTCATAAGTTCTCTTTCAGTGAATACATACCACGACACGAAATAGGAAGGCAAAGGAATGTGACCGCAATCACGGACTATAGCGATGGCGTGGGCGACTCCGGCTGGGAAACACGGGGACAGACGGGATGTTTCCGGTAGGTGGCCACTCGACACTTTCTTCCAACTGCGACACCGCGTAAAATAAGGCTTGGGGAAAATACCATGTCGACCAAGACGGAGCCGTTGACCGGGCAGGCGCCGGCGGCGAGCCTTACGAACGAAGAGATTCTCCGGTACAGCCGGCACCTGATCATGCCCGAGGTGGGCATGGAGGGTCAGCTGAAGCTTAAAGCCGCGAAGGTGCTGCTGATTGGCACGGGCGGGCTTGGCGCGCCCCTCGGGCTTTATCTGACCGCGGCTGGCGTCGGGAAAATCGGGTTGGTCGATTTTGACGTGGTGGACTTCACCAATCTGCAGCGGCAGATTACGTTTGGCACCAGCGATGTTGGCAAACCTAAGACCGCGGCAGCCCACGCGCGCCTGAGCAATCTGAATCCCGACATTGAGATCACTACGTACGAGACGCGGTTGACCAGCGAAAATGCTCTCGAACTCTTCAAGGATTACGACATCATTGTCGACGGCACCGATAATTTCCCCACGCGCTATCTGGTGAATGACGCTTGTGTGCTGCTTGGCAAGCCCAACGTTTACGGCTCGATTTTCCGGTTTGAAGGGCAAGTTACCGTATTCGGCATGCCCGATGGCCCTTGCTACCGCTGCTTGTATCCCGAGCCGCCTCCGCCGGGCCTGGTTCCTTCCTGTGCCGAAGGCGGCGTGCTGGGCGTGTTGCCGGGCATCATCGGCTCGCTGCAGGCCATGGAGACGATCAAACTGATTCTGGGCCGCGGCGATTCGCTGGAAGGCCGCCTGGTGCTCTTCGACGCGCTGGCGATGAAATTCCGCGAGCTGAAGCTGCGCAAGAATGCTGGTTGCCCGATGTGCGGCACGAATCGCACGATTCACAAGCTAATCGACTACAACGAATTCTGCGGCATCCGCGGCGAGGAAGAGCCAGAGAGCAATCTCCACGTTCCGGAAATTTCTCCACGCGAGCTGAAGCAGCGCCTGGACCGCGGCGACGATCTCTTCATTCTGGACGTGCGCGAGCCGCATGAATACCAGATCTGCAATCTCAATGGGCACCTGATCCCGCTCGGCGAATTGCCACGCCGTGTGCATGAACTCGATTCTTCGCACGAAATCGTCGCCCACTGCCGAAGTGGGAAGCGTTCAGCTGAAGCGGTGGATTTCCTCCGCAAGGCCGGCTTCCGGAAAATTTATAACTTGCACGGCGGCATTCTCGCCTGGTCCACAGAAGTGGATCCATCGGTTCCGCGCTATTAGCGGAAAACGCGCGGAGCGGAATTCGCTTTCGTTCGCTTGTGTTTCCCCACTCGCGCCGCTATCTTTGAACCGTCTCTAAAACTCTCTTGGAATTTTGTAAACGGAGGAATCCTTGGCTGGCACAAAAGTCACAGTTTTCACTAACGGCCCACTGCGCGTGGAAGGCGACTTCACGGTCGTGGATCAGAATGGCAAGGAGTTCGGGCTGGGAGGGCGCGCCGCGGTCACGTTCTGCCGGTGCGGGCATACCGGGAACACACCTTTTTGCGACGGGACCCACAAGCGTCAAACCTTCACTTCCGTCGTCGAAGCCCGTGATTTACCCCCAAAACCCTGAGAAACGCTGACTCAGGGCAGTTTGAGACTGTCTCAGCATGAGACTTTGCACAGTTTCGGGACGATAGTGCCTAAACCCCTGCTAACTCTCTGGATACATTAGCGATAGTGTTTCAATTAAGGACTGAGACAAGGCCTTTCCGTGTCTCGTTTCCAGTCTCAGTTATTCACCTGGATTTCCCCTCCTCCAATAAACCATTTAGTTTCTGTAATTTATAACAACTCCAAAGGCAGACGGAAAAGGGCATGGACGTGCTATTTCCCGCCCTGTCCGGTTTTCTCCGGCAATTGGGGGTTGTTTTGGGCGATAGGGGGCAAATCACGGGGTTCTTCCGCAAAGATCGCGGAAGTCTGCCCGCCATTGCTTATGGGGTTCTCGGAGCCCTGTACCTTTTCGTTGTTTATTACTCCCGGCAAACTCACGTCTTCGGCGCGCCGACAAATTATCTCTACCTGGAAGTGGGCGGTTCGCTCCTGTGCTTCTGCTACGCCGCGAACGCCCTGGTTCGCTTCCGTGGTACGCATGACCGCATCGCGTTGATCCTGGCCTTCGGTTTTGTGCTTTCTGGAATGATCGAGACGATCGGCTATTTCGGCCTGAATAGTCTGCTCCGCTCGGGAACGGTCGCTCTCTCTCACGTGCCGATGGGCTGGATGGTCGGCCGCACGATGCTTGCCGTATTGCTGCTTGCCGCGCTTGCTGTGGAGCGCTTCATGCCCACGACGCGCCAACCCAGCCGTGAAACCGCCGGCGCGCTGTTTGTGGTTGCCGCCGCCGCGTACATCACCAGCGCCGCTTTCATGGCCGCTCCGGCTGCACCAGTGGCTCAAGCCGGCGCATTTTTCTCGCGTCCCTGGGAACTTCTTCCCGGCGGACTGTTCGCCCTGGCCGCTCTGTTTTTCTACCGCCGCTATCAGACGGAAAAGAGAAATGAGAGCGACGCCTCGCTCTACGATTATTCGCTGTTCCTCGTCGCCTTGCTGAACGCCGCCTGCCATGCCGCCGCGCTCTTTTCGCAGCGGCTGTTCGACGGCCCATTCTTCTTCGCGGAACTCAATAAAGTAGCCAGCTACGCCATCATGCTCGGAGCCGCCTTGATCGACCAGGCTCGCTTGTTTGACCAGGTGCGCACTATGGCGGTCAGCGATCCCCTTACGGGTCTTGCCAACTACCGTCGCTTGATTGCGGTGATCGAATCCGAACTGGACCGGTCGCGCCGCACGCAGCGGCCGTTCAGCATCGTCCTGCTCGACATGGACGGCTTGAAAGCGATCAACGATCGTTACGGGCATCTGGTCGGCAGCCGCGCGCTGGTTCGCCTGGGAAAAACGCTGAAGCATCATTCGCGCGCCATTGATACTCCGGCTCGCTACGGCGGAGACGAATTTGCCTTGGTTTTACCCGAAGCGCCAAAGGAAATCGCATCCCGCGTCTCCGGCCGTATCCGCGAACGCCTCTCGATGGAAACCGAACAGCCCGCTCTTTCCGTCAGCGCCGGAATTGCCGCGTATCCCGAGGACGGCGACTCCGCGGAAAAGCTTTTGGGCGCCGCCGACCGTGCTCTCTACCGCATGAAGCATCGCGGAAGCGGTAATCCAATAAATTCCATCACGCGCATTGCCGCGTGCCTGTGAGGATGACGAAAAATGCCTCCCAGGAACATCCATCCCTTCAACCGCCGCGAAAACCGCATTCCGATGGAGATACCCGTCGTGCTTGACGGCCATCGGCATTTGCCCGGCACGGAGGCGACGTTTACGGAAAACGTCAGCGCAAAGGGAGCGCGCGTGGTCAGCGTGCGGCGCTGGGATAAAGGTGCGCCGCTGGTACTGGCGTCGCGCACGGGAGAATTTCGTTCTGAAGCTCGGGTGGCTTACTGCCATCCATTGCGTGGCGACGGCTTCGCGGTGGGGGTGGAGTTTCTCGAAACCAAAGGACGATGGGTAGTCGAATCTACAAATTAGCTTGACGGAATCCGGCGAGCGGACAGGAGGGAACTGCTGGAACATTCTTACAGGGAATACATTACTAGCGCAAAGTTTGAAA
>Ga0210406_10007279_pt1 | contig 11272 bp, 9 predicted proteins | sample IncBWC30MmetaG_FD_155454 | JGI IMG/M metagenome (GOLD analysis project Ga0210406, IMG submission 155454) | Forest soil microbial communities from Barre Woods Harvard Forest LTER site, Petersham, Massachusetts, United States - Inc-BW-C-30-M | ecosystem: Environmental > Terrestrial > Soil >... | reverse complement strand
CAGCGGCGCCACGTGGGTATCGATTCATCACGGCGGCGGAGTCGGCATGGGCTATTCCCAGCACGCCGGCGTCGTCATCGTGTGCGACGGCAGCGAGGCTGCGGCCAAGCGCATTCGCCGCGTGCTCTGGAATGATCCCGGCACGGGAGTCATGCGCCACGCCGACGCGGGTTATGACATCGCCATTGCCTGCGCCCGTGAGCAGGGTTTGAAATTGCCGATGATCGAGTCGCCGTAGTGGCGAATGTTCTGGAGATTCGCGCCGGCGAGCTGACGCTCCGTACCTTACGCCGAATTCACGAGCAGCCGGTCGCCCTGCGGCTGTCGGCGCACGACCGCGGCCGCATTGCCGTCGCCAGTTCCTTGGTGGACAAAATCATCGCCGCCGGAGATGCCGCCTATGGCATCAACACGGGTTTCGGCCTGTTGGCCCAGACCCGCATCCCGACCGAACAGCTCGATCTGCTTCAGCGCAACCTTCTGCTCTCGCACGCGGCCGGCGTGGGCGATGCACTGCCCGACGCCATCGTCCGCCTGATCCTCGCGCTGAAGATCAACGCGCTGGCGCGCGGCCACTCCGGCATCACCATGGCGGTGATCGATGCGCTGCTCGCGCTGCTGGAGCATGAGGTGTATCCGGTGATTCCCGGACAGGGCTCGGTGGGCGCATCGGGAGATTTGGCGCCCTTGGCGCATTTGAGCACGGTGCTGCTCGGCATCGGGCAGGTGCGCGTGCACGGCGGGGTGCTGCCCGCGGCCGAAGGCCTGCGGCTGGCGGGACTTGCGCCCCTGAAGCTCCGCGCCAAAGAAGGCCTGGCACTGATCAACGGCACACAGGTGTCCACGGCGCTGGCGCTCGCGGGACTGTTCGGCGCCGAAGATGTGTTCGCCGCGGCCGTCGTCGCCGGCGCCATGTCGGTGGACGCTCTGAAAGGCAGCGATTCTCCCTTCGACGCGCGCATCCACGAAGTTCGGGGACAGCCCGGGCAAATCGCCGTGGCGCGCGAGTACCGCGACTTGATCGCGGGCAGCGCCATTCGCGCCTCGCATCTCGACTGTTCGCGCGTCCAGGACCCGTATTCCTTCCGCTGTCAGCCGCAGGTGATGGGTGCCTGCTTGGATTTGATTCGCAATTGCAGCGTCACGCTCGAGCAGGAAGCCAACGCCGTCACCGACAACCCGCTGCTGTTCGTCGAAGCGGGCGAGGTCCTGTCCGGGGGAAACTTCCACGCCGAACCCGTGGCGTTCGCGGCCGATACGCTGGCGCTCGCGCTGGCGGAGATCGGGAGCCTATCCGAGCGGCGTATGGCCGTATTGGTCGATCCCAAGATGAGCGGCCTACCCGCCTTTTTGGTCGAAAACAGCGGCGTGAATTCCGGTTTCATGATCGCGCAAGTCACCGCCGCGGCTCTCGTGTCGGAGAACAAGACCATCGCCACTCCGTGCAGCGTCGATTCGATTCCGACCTCCGCCAATCAAGAAGACCACGTCAGCATGGCGACCCATGCGGCGCGCCGCTTGACTCCCATGGTCGACAACGCGGCAGCCGTGATCGGCATCGAATTGCTGGCCGCGGCCCAGGGCATCGACTTCCACCGCCCTGCCCAATCCTCTGCCAGCCTCGAGCAGGTTCACGCCGGCATCCGCGCCGACGTGCCTTTCTATGCGGCCGATCGGTACTTCGCACCGGATATCCAGGCGGCGCAGCGTTGGGTCAAGTCGGGACGCTTCTCGCCGCTGGTGAAGCGGATTTTGCCGTCGAGGGCCGATCCGTGATCTAGGCTGAACATTCCTAGGGATGCTGGTGCCCAGCATTTTCTCAAACGTCAAATCGCGTTGACATGGAGGCACTGCGGTATTAGGTTGAACTCAGGATCAGGTAACGCACGTGTCTATTCGGGAGGTGCGCGTGTCCGGGCAGCCATCCCAGCCCGTCACGGAGCTGCTCACCAGCTGGAGGGCCGGCGATCCGGCTGCGCTTGAAGCGCTGATTCCTGTTGTATACGACGAGCTGCACCGCCTGGCCCACCACTACCTGCGCGGTGAACGGCGCGGCCATACGTTGCAAAGCACGGCTCTGGTGAATGAGGCCTACCTGCGCTTGGTGAGCCAAGGCCCCGGCCAAATCGGCGATCGAGCCCATTTCATCGGCGTGGCGGCGCACCTCATGCGGCAGATACTCGTCGACTACGCGCGCGCTCAGCACGCGGCCAAGCGCGACGGCGGCCGCAGAATCGCCTTGGAGGAAGCGCTGCACCCCCTGCAGGTCGAGGACGTCGACGTCATCGATCTGGACAAGGCACTGAAGGGGCTGGAACAACTGGACGAGAAACAATCCCGTATCGTCGAGCTGCGGTTCTTCGGCGGCCTGTCGATCGAAGATACGGCGACGCTTATCGGCCTCTCGCCCGCCACGGTAAAACGCGAGTGGGCAATGGCCAAGGCCTGGTTGAGCAGGGAGTTGGGGACGCCGGGAACCTGACTACATAGCCGCACCCATCCGGCGCAGTCTGCCTGTGGCTCGCATGACTCCTGAACGGTGGCAAGCGATCAAACCGCTGCTGCATGAGGCTCTGGCGCAGGGGCCGGAGGAGCGCGCGCGCTTTCTCGCGGGAATCGGCGCCGATGACCCGGAACTTTGCGCCGAGGTCGAGTCGCTCATTCGCGCGCACGAGGCGCGCCCCGATTTTCTGGAGACTCCATACCTTGGCGACGCCCATGCCGTCGACGATCGTCCCAGTGCATGGACGGGTCGAATCCTGGGCGCATATCGCCTGGCGGAAAAGGTGGGTGAAGGCGGAATGGGAGAGGTCTTTCGCGCCGTTCGCGCCGACGGGCTCTACGAGCGGCAGGTGGCTGTAAAACTCATCCGCAGCGGCCTCGGCAAGGAATCCTTTCTGCGCCGCTTCACGAATGAACGGCAGATTCTCGCCCGGCTCGATAATCCAAACATCGCCCGACTTCTTGACGGCGGCGCAAGCGAGGAAGGCATTCCATACGTCGTGATGGAATTCATCGACGGTGTGCCCATCGATGAGTTTTGCTCTCGCGAGCAGCTCTCGATCCGGGAGCGCCTGAAGCTGTTCCGGTCCGTCTGCTCTGCGGTGCAGTACGCTCATCAGAACCTCGTCGTGCATCGCGATTTGAAGCCGGGCAACATCCTCGTCACGCAGGACGGTGTGCCCAAGCTGCTCGACTTCGGCATCGCCAAAATACTCGATCCGCGCCACGAAGCAGATGCGCAGCAAGCGGCGACCGTCCTGCCCATGATGACGCCGCAGTTCGCGAGCCCGGAGCAGGTGCGCGGCGGGACCATCACCACGGCGAGCGATGTCTATTCTCTGGGCGTGATCCTCTACGTGCTCTTGACCGGCCAGCCGCCGTACGGACTCGCGAATCGCTCGGCCCACGAGATCATGAAGGCCATATGCGATACGGAGCCGGTCAGACCCAGCACGGCACTCACGCGCTCCGGACAGTCTCCGCGGCTCGGTAAGGTGGCACCGAGCCAGGCGGCAGCGGACGAGCCGCAGCGGCGCGTGCTGCGGAGGTTGGGCCGCGCGCTCAGAGGAGATGTTGACAGCATCGTACTGAAGGCTCTGCGCAAGGACCCCGCGGGACGCTACGCGACGGTGGAGCAGCTGTCGGAGGACATCCGCCGGCACTTGGAAGGTCTGCCCGTGCGGGCGCGGCACGGCACCGCCGCCTACCGCCTGAGGAAGTTTGTCGTTCGGCACGCTGCGGGCGTCGCCGTCGCCGCCTGCGTCGCGGCCTTACTGATCGCATCGGTCTTCGTTTCCATGCGCGAAGCGCAGCGGGCGCGGGTTGAAGCAGCGCGAGCAGAGAGACGTTTCAACGACGTGCGCGAACTAGCCGGATCCCTGGTGTTCGATGTGCACGATGCGATTCGAGATCTGCCCGGATCGACGCCGGCCCGAAAAATCCTCATCGACCGGGCACTCAAGTACCTCGACGGGCTATCGAAGGAGTCGGGGAACGACCGGGCCCTGATGCGGGAGCTCGCGGCGGCGTATGAGCGCGTCGGCGAGGTGGAGGGGCATTTCCTGCAAAGCAACCTGGGCGACGCGGCCCGCAGCTTAGGCAGCTACCAAAAGGCCTTGGCGCTGCGGCTGCGGCTCGTCGCCGGCGATCCTCATGACGTGCAAGATCAAGTGGCGCTGGCGGGCTCCCGTCGAAGAGTTGCCAATCAGCTCTGGGCCACCGGGGACACCCGCGGTGCGCGCGAAGAGATTGCCCGCGCGATTTCGGTCGCCGGCGCACTGCCACAGAACATGGAGGAGCTGACAGAGGAGGCCGCGGAGTACAACCTGCAAGCCGAGATCTTCGGCAACACCGAGATGGGCGGGTTGGCGGACCCCGCCGGCGCACTGCAGAGCGTCCGGCGCGAGGAGCAAGTGGTGGCGGCGATGCTCGAGCTGGCACCGGACAGCACCGAGGTCCAGCGCTCGTATCAGATGAGCACCGTGAAGCTCGGCGACATGCTGCAGGCCGCCGGCGATCTCCAAGGCGCATTGGCTAGTTTCCAGAAGGGCCTCGACCTGGCACAGCGGCTGCGGGAGCACAGCCCCATTGCACAGAACGCACGCCTGGTGGCCGTGGCACACAATCACGTCGCGATCGTGCAAGACCTGCTGGGGGACGGCTCGGGGAGCTTGAGCAGCAGCCGTGAATCCTTGGAGATTTACCGCCATCTGTTGAGCTCCGATCCGCGCAATGAGCTGATGCAGCGGGGCGTTGCCATTGCGCAGTTGAACTTAGGGACGCAGCTGATCCTGAGCGGTGACTCGGCGGCGGGACTGCCGGCGCTCGACGAGAGTGTGGCCATCGTGCAGTCGATGGTGGCTGCGAATCCGCAGAACTTTCGTGACGTCAGCACGTTGGCCGGCATGTATGAAGGTCGTGGAGACGCCCGCATGCACTTGCGCGAGGAGCGCCTCGCCGCGGCCGATTATGTGAAAGCCTGCGAGTTGTATGAGCGGGCACGCTCGGCGGACCCCGGCGATGCCGGCGATAAAGTGCTGGCAGCCGAGTGTCACACGCGCTTGGGCAGAGCACTGTTGTCGCAGGGCAGGACGGATGCCGCCGCCGAGGCGTATCGGCAGGCTCTTGTCTTGTTGAAGCCTTTCCTGACCCTAGCGAACCCCGATGTGGACGCCCTGTACCTCGTCGCCGACTCCTACGCCGGTCTCGGGGACACGGAACTCGCTAGGACGGGGCCCAACGAGTTGAAGAACCCGCAGAACTCGCGCTACTGGCAAAGCGCACGGACATGGTACGTGTCGAGCCTGGACATGTGGCGAAAGATTCCAGTTGTTCTCCACAGGCGATCTCCGAGCTTACCCGTCGACAACCCGGACACCGTCGCCGAGAAGTGGCATCGCTGCGAATTGGCCCTCGCCTCCGAGGGTCTGCGCCCGAGCACGCCCGTCAGCACGCGCTGACCATCATCCTCTGGGTGGCTCTGATCTTGAGCCGCATTGAACGTATTTCCCGCTTTATGCAGCGGTCCTCCCTGTGGTGCATGCTGCCGCTCCCTGCGCGTGCTGCTGCTCCCTGCGCATGCTGCGGCTCCCCGGAACGCATAAAGAATATTGAGCCCGTTTCCCCACGTCCTGCGCCTTCGTTGTTGACAGCAGGGAAATTAGGGCTGCTGTCCGCGTCGCGTTCTGGATGGACCGCCGCGCATCGTCACAGACAGTCGCGAGATAACGAACATGCGCAACCATATTGACCCCGCCTACAGATCGGCTCTGAGTCGCCCGTTGTCCGTCGCCGGCCGAAACACGGCGACCGCCACGATGCGGGCGGCGACCCTGCACAGCCTGGCCCTGTCAGCGGCCTCTGTCCTGATATTGGCACTGCTCGCAGCCTGCAACGGCGCGGTGAAGGACGCCCTGAACAAGCTGAATGCGAAATACACCGTCGGCGGAACCGTGAGCGGCCTGACCGGCACCGGTCTCCTCCTCGAGGACAACACGGGTGATGATCTCGCAGTCCACGCGAACGGCACCTTCACATTCGCCACCTCCCTTGCAATCGGCTCCGCGTACTCGGTGACGGTAAAAACTCAGCCGGCCGGCCCGATGCAGACCTGCACGGTGACCAATGCTTCCGGCACGATCGCGAGTGCGAACATCACCAACGTTGCGGTGAGCTGCGCGAACGATGCGACGCCTGCAGCAACGGCAATCGGCACCGCGTTGGATACGCCGTCCTCAAAGGTGATCGATGCCTCGGGCGGTTCAATCGCCTCGCCCGATGGGCGCTTGGTGGTAACGGTCCCGGCCGGCGCCGTTGCCGCTGCAACCACATTCACCATCCAACCGGTCACCAATCAGGCACCCGGAGGCGTGGGGAATGCGTACCGGCTGGGCCCCGCCGGCGAGACGTTCACCACGCCCGTCAGCATCTCACTGAATTATTCGGCCGCGGATCTTGCCGGCACGGTTGCGGACGTGCTATCGCTCGCCTACCAAGACTCCCAGGGTCGCTGGGGAGTCTATAAGTCGGTGACGCTGGACACGACCGGCCAGACGATCACGGTCTCGAGCGAGCACTTCAGTGACTGGGCACTCATCGCCGGCGAGTCCCTGGCGCCGGCGGCGGCGCGCATCGGCACCGGCCAGACTCAGAGTCTGACACTGGCCTGGTGCCAGACGGTCGACTTCAATGATCCACTGATCCAGTACGCGGCCCTTTGCCAGCCGATCGGCGATGCGAACACCTGGAGCGCGAACAGCGTGCCAAGCGGCAACAGCGCCGTCGGAACGGTCGTCAGCACCGGAGCGGCAACGGCAACGTACACCGCTCCCGCCCAGGTCCCGTCGGCAAACCCCGTGGCGGTGAGCGTCGACGCACTGGTGACGCCGCTCGGAAAGAACCAGACCAAGGAACTCTTCGTCTCGAACATCACCATCGGCGGCTGCTCGGCATCGACCGCCCAGGACTGCACTTACACGGGTACGTCATCGGCCGCCAACGCACACTGGAAGGCCACGGCGCAGGTCACCTGGAAATGGAAGGCGAATGACCCGACCGATCCGAGCACCGCGATATACGTGCCCGTGTCCGGATCGGTGACCCTGACCGATTTGCAGGCGAACTGCTCGGTCGACGGCGCTCCTCAATCGATCGGCGGCGCGAACACCACGCCGCCTTCGCAGCTGACGATCAATTACCACACGAATCCCCCCACCGTGGGCGGGGACGGTACGAACCTCAAAGGCTGGACGGAGAGCTGCACGCCGCCACAGAACCCTCCCCTCACACCCGGTGCCGTTTGGTGGGTCGACGTAGGGTCGGCGGTCAGTGCCGACGGCCTGACGATCGCGGGCAGCGCCACCTTTGGTGGTGTGAACTCTACCTGGTCCTTCACCGCAAAGTGATGTCTCGGTTCAAGTCGGTCTCTGCAACAAAGGACAGCCACCATGAAAACCATCGCTCGACTCGCCGTCGTCACCTCAGTCGCCTGCCTTGCCGCCTGCGCCGGATCACGTGGCGTCGACAAGGCGTTCACCGACCAGAAATCCGCGGTCCAGGGCAATTCACATTCGGTGCACGCGCCGCCCGACGTGGCCCTGCGCGCGGTGACCGGGACGCTGGTGCAGAAAGGCTTCTCCATCGAGCACGTTGACGCCGCGATGGGGCTGATCAGAGCGTCGCGCAACTTGTCGGACACCAAGGACCCGGACACCAACTACCACGTGAGCGCGACGGCGTACGTGAGCGGAGCCTCCGACGGAGACCGGTCGGTGATCAGCCTGGCGGCCAGTCAGCAGACCGTGCTTTATCGCAAAAAGCACAACTGGACCATGCTGCCGCTGCTGCCGATCATCCCCATACCGACAGGCCGGAAGTACGAGACCGTGGTTACGGGCGAAGGCAGTATCCTGAGAGGCAACTTCTACGCCGAGTTCTTCGCCGCGGTCGACCAGAACCTCGCCGCGTCATCCGAGGCGCCCGAATCGGCTCACCCCGCTCAACCTCAAACCACACCGCTCCACGCACTTTCCGCTCCAAGCCCAGAGGCGATTCCATATTCCAGCCCGACGGCGGACAAGCCCGCCGATGCGTCGAGCCCACCGCCATGAGTTTAAGCCGTCATACGCGCGGCGCCGTGCAGCATGTCGGCCTGCGGCAACAGGGCCAAGCAGGCGGCTCACCGGAATCGGGCCAGAAGGGAGACTTGAAAACGGCGACCGGCAGCAGACGATGCGGCCCGCTCCTGGACCGCATCGTCGCGCGTTCAGGCGCCCGAAGGCTCGGCGAGCTGCGCGGTCTTGCGCCAGCGCGCGGGCGTCATGCCCATGCGCTGCTTGAACACGCGCTGGAAAGCGGCTTCGGACCGGTATCCGACAGTCTCCGCCACGACGGCGGTGGATGCCGAAGGTTTCTTCAACTCGTTCGCCGCCAGCGTCATGCGGACGTCGGTCAGCAGCTCGCTGGCCGATTTTCCCAGCTTGTCCTGGAAGTGCCGCGCGAAAGTAGCGCGGGACATGTTGCATAGCCTGGCCAGCTCCGGCAGCGACCAGGGCCGCGCCGGCTCCCTTAGCAGCGCGGTCAAAGCCGGCGCCAGGCGGGGATGTCCGGCCACTGCCAGAAGGCCCGCCGGCGCTTCGTCCGCTTCGCCGGCCAGGCGCAAGATCAGCGTGAACATCGCGGTGGACAGTGCGTTGAGCATCGCGCGCCCGCCGAGATTGTCCAGCGCCGACTCGGCCCGCATCAGCGCAACCAGCCCGGCGAGCTGTGCGCCGGCGCCCGGACGCGCCGTCGAGGCGCTGCGCTCGGCTGCCTGCACCACCAACACCCGCGGCAGGTAGCTCTGCAGCAGGCGGCGGTGCGGCGCCGCGAAAGCGAAGTGACCGCACATCAGGTCGAGGCGCTCGCCGGTGCCGGTGTTCTCGCTGAAGGTGACGTTGAGGGCGCTGCGGGTTTGGGCCGGCTGCGGCGTGGCGCCGCTGCCGTCGTGCAGCACATGGAAGTCGCCATGAGGCAGCAGCAGGATGTCGCCGGGCAACAGACGCCGCGGCGGCCGGCCCGCCGGATCTTCCAGGATGGCCGAGCCGGCGACCACCGCGTGGTACGCCATCTCTCCCGTCACCGCCGGCCCCTGCTCGATGCGCCAGGGCGCCCCGTAGAAGCACCGCAGGTCGACCCGGCCCTGGACCGGGATCAGCTCAAACAGGCGGCTGAGCCAGTCCATGGGTGCTTCTTCGGCAGCAGAACGATGAGACGAATGAACGCATCCGGAATGAGACTATAAAGCATAGTATTTGGACTTTAAAGTATTAAAGCGTCTCACATACGGGCTTAGAGTGATATCAGTTTAAAGACGTTTCACTCGACCAAGGAGCATCGCCATGTCCCGTATCAACACTCCAACCGTTGCATCCGCCACCGGCGTCACCGCCGAGGTTTTTGCCGAGATCAAGAGAGCCGCCGGCAAGGTGCCGAACACCTTCGCCGCCATCGGCGCGCTGAATCCCGAAGCACTCAAGGCGGTGCTCGCCGCCGACGGCGCGCTGGCCGCCGGCAACCTCAGCGCCACCGACCGCGAGACCATCAAGCTGGTGGTGAGCGCGGTCGCCGGCTGCGACTACTGCGTCGCCGCCCACAGCCTGCTCGGCAAGATGGCGGGCGTGAAGCCCGAGGCGCTGAAGCAGATCCGCGAAGGCCTGCCGACCGGCGACACCAAGCGCGATGCGCTGGTCCACTTCGTCCGCGAGTTGCAGCAGACCAGCGGCACCATCAGCGATGAGGTCTACGCCGCCATCCGTGCCGCCGGCTACACCGAGGCACAGCTGGTGGACATCGCCCTAGCCATCACCACCACGGTATTCACCAACGTCTTCAACCGCATCAACGACACCGTGCTCGACTTCCCGCGTGTCGCCTGACCCGGCGGGCGGGTGAGACCACAAGGCTCACCCGCCTTCCCGATCAATCCTCAGGTCGTTCTATTACCCGGAGAAACACCATGACTTACCTCGCGAATTTCTTAAGCCGCTCCGCCCTGTTCAAGAAGGACCTGGACTACCACCTGATCCGCGCCTCGATGGTGCTTATCTTCCTCATGTTCGGCTACCAGAAGTGGTTCAACTACGAAGCGCAGGTACTGATTCCGTACATCAGCAACGGCCCGCTGATCTTCTGGCTGCATCCGGTGTTCGGCATCCGCGGCGCCAGCTGGTTCCTGGGGGTGTCGGAGTGGCTGTTCGGCGCCCTGCTGTTCGCGGGCTTCTGGAACCGCAAGCTCGGCATCCTTGGTGCTCTTGGTTCGGTCGCCACCTTCGTTGGCACCGTCACCATCATTCCGTTCGTCCCCGGCGGTTGGGAACCTTCCGCGGGCGGTTTCCCGGCGATGGTCGGCCCGGTGGCCTTCCTGATGAAAGACTTCGTGCTGCTGGCCGCGTCGGTGTATCTGCTCAAGCAGGACGTCGCCAGGGTCGTGGCGGCGCACTACGCCTGACGGCTACTCAATTTTTCGTAACCTAAAGTTCTGCTAGGGCCGCCTTTACTGGGTCCATATATTGCAAGCAGACGGGCATACTTTGGCGCCCAGTACCTACCCACTGCCCCGGCGGGAACTCGCACGACGTCGCCTGTTTGCGCCTCGAGTGTTACGCCGCCGGATTCTACGAACAGCTGGCCTTCTATCACGAAGTTGTACTCGGTGTGCGGATGCTCATCGGTCCACGACTCCGCGGTCAGTTCCCACTCAAACAGCGCTGGCTCAGACCAACCACCTTGCACTGGTGGGATGATGACCCGACACCTCGGCTTGTCGTGCCCGCTTGAGTCGGTTCTCGAAAATTTCGTCGGCGTGCTCGCAGCATCGGTCATTGCCCTGTTCCCCTGGTGTGGGCGCGGCCGGCGGCGGCAGTTGTACCACTGCAGCAATCCGGCCGCGCGCTGATCGACCCTTCAGTACTTCGCCGTCAGTCCCACGAATAAATAGCGCCCGAACGTGTCGTACATTGAAGCGAGCATATTCCCATTCACCAGTAGAGGATTGGCATTGAAGCCGATGATCGGCGGCTGCCGATCGGTCACATTGTTGACGCCGAGTCTCAGGCTGACGTGCGAACCCAGATCGACACTGGTATCGATGTCGAGGTAATCGTACGACGGAACATGCGAATCGACCGGATAGGCCGTGCCCGCCAAATGCGACTGGCTGCTGGTGTGTTCGGAATCCAGATGGCCTATGTGACGCCAGTTCAATGAAATTTCGAAATCCTTGCGCGCCTCC
>Ga0210406_10007278_pt1 | contig 11275 bp, 12 predicted proteins | sample IncBWC30MmetaG_FD_155454 | JGI IMG/M metagenome (GOLD analysis project Ga0210406, IMG submission 155454) | Forest soil microbial communities from Barre Woods Harvard Forest LTER site, Petersham, Massachusetts, United States - Inc-BW-C-30-M | ecosystem: Environmental > Terrestrial > Soil >... | reverse complement strand
GCTTTGGAGGCCATGCAGGCCGTTACCAAGACGACGGTGTCCCCATAACGCGCCGTAATGGCACCATTGGCCTGTTTGGCGATCTTTCCAGTTTCCAGAATTAGATCGCGGCCACCGACTTCGAGCAAGACCTGATGTGGAGCGGGTACGTGATTGTTTTCTGACATGTGTTTCTTCCTTTGTCTCCCTGAGAGGAGCGCGCCTGCAGGGTCCTGCTTGCGGCTAAATGAAAGAAAAGAGAAGAGTTGTTGTCACGGAAGGATTCTTCCGAAACTGGCTACACCAACAGAAATGCCGCCGCCCGTGTTTGCATACCCACAACGCGTTCACGTCCAACCCCACGGTTGGCGGACAGACCCCTATAGGAATTTGTTCGTTCGTGAATTTGCAAGTATTGCCGCTTTAGGCGGGATAACTGCTTACTTGCGCAGGCTAAGGCGTTCCACAATCTGGTGATACCGATCCGGGTCTCGCCGGTTGAGATAGTCCAGCAGGCGCCGTCGCTTGTTCACCATCATGATCAGCCCGCGGCGTGATGCGTGGTCTTTCACATGCGACTTCAGGTGCGTCGTCAAATAGTTGATGCGCTCGCTCAGCAGTGCTATCTGCACTTCTGGCGATCCCGTATCTTTTACATGTGTCCGGAATTGCTCAATCAACATTACTTTGCCGTCGCTCAAGTGCCCCTCACCGTCGTCCCTTAAAATTTCCTCTTTTCTTCGACCTTTCAAAGGTAGCACAGTACCATTCTGACTGTAAAGCGCTCGTAATATAGCGCAATATAGCGCCGGTCCAGTCCCCATTTTTTGGCATTTCCGCACCGCTTAACGCATTACACATCGGCAGGGGATTTGCTGGGTTCCAACCAGCCTGGCTGACTTCCTACGGGTGGAAGTCGAACTCCAGCGCCGTCGTTGTTTCGCTGCCGGCTGGTGCCTACTTCCAAACCTTCAGCGTCTCTTTGACGAATCGACGAGCACCGGATGACCGCCAATGGCTCGCACCGATTTGATGTGACCGTCGGCGGCGATCACCACTTGTACCTTCACAATGCCAGTAAGGCGAAACTTTTCGCCACTTCGGGATAAGGCGGTGCAGGATTTGTAATCGCTTTGCGAGCGACTTGCGCCGGCAGATTCGCCGTTGACAGCATCAGGGCTATCGCCAAAAAACTGCGCGCCGCTATTTTTGCTAGCTTGGAGCTATTGATCCTCGGGCATCTCTTTGTGCTGGGAGCAGCGTTCACTGAAGCGGAAACCCCAGAAACACTTGTGCCGTGCGTCATGCTTATAGTCTCAACGCTAATCTAGCGTGAATCGCTCGTTCGAGCAGCGTTACAGGCTTATAGGTGTGTTTTGCGAAACACTGTCCATTGGGATAGGTGCTTCAAAGGGTTGTACTGTCGCCTCAAACGGAAGCAAGTCCCTCTTCGCTCTGCCACTCCCTGAGGGCCACGAAAGGTAGTCACCCGCTGGTGGGCAGGATTACGTTGCTAGGATCCCACACGCTTCCGCCCAGCTCCAAGGCGCAGTCGTTTGGATTATCGTCTCTGTACTTGCATCCTGTCCGCAAATCCGGTTCAATGCCTACGGTAAGCTTTCCGCTGTTTGGCAGCTTCCCGGAAGATCATCAACTGCAATCGAACTGAGGAGAATACTGATGCGCAAGGTTTCTGTAACGTTCGTCACGCTGTTTCTTGGCCTTGCCCTGTTTGCCGCGGGCACGCATGCCCAGCAGGACAAATCGAAGCGCCCCAGCCCACCAGCCAAAGCCAGTGTTGACCTTGGAGGCGGAAAATCCGTTACCGTGGATTATTCCAGCCCGCGGGCCAAGGGCCGCAAGATTTATGGTGAACTGGTTCCCTATGGCAAAGTATGGCGTGCCGGCGCAAATGAGGCCACCAGTTTTGTGACCACCGGCGACATCGTTGTTGGCGGCAAACCAGTGCCCGCCGGCAGCTACACCATCTTCACCATTCCCGACAAGGACAAGTGGACGTTGGTCATCAGCAAAGCCACCGGCGAGTGGGGCACCGACTATCCCGGTCCCGATAAGGATCTCGCGCGGGTCGACATGAAAGTCTCCACTCTTCCTTCTCCCGCGGAGAATTTCACCATTTCCTTCGACAAGACCGGCGCCGGCGCAAACATGAATATGGATTGGGATACCACGCGGGCCTCGGTTCCCATCACCGCGAAGTAACGACGGCTTGGCGAAATTTTCCGCCATTCGCAAATTAATTTTCACCATCGAGCCTTTGCGACAGATTGTCATCTTGAGGGGCGCGTTGCTTGGGGCCCCGAAAGATCTCAACTCCACTCCGCTACAGCCCACCGGCTGTTTGGCGTAACCGATCCCCCGTAGCGGCGCGCTTCGGCCGCAGCCCCACGCCCATTGCATACACCACAGACTCGGTGATCCCATCTACGCCGAGCGCCTGCTCGACCTTCGTGTCCGCTAGTGCCATGGTGCAAAACGGCGCCAGCCTCAACCACGTTGCCGTTAGGCAAAACGTCTGGCAGACGTGCCCCGCTTCGGCCAGCACCACGCGATACGCGCGCGGATGCTCATACTTCCATTGAGATCGCTGGAATGCGGCCGTTAGAAAAACAACAAAGGCGGAATCGCAAAACCAGTCCTGCTCTGCCAGGAGCTTTTGGATTTCCGCCCTTCTGCAGCCAGCTCGCAACAACTCCAGGCTGTGTCCTTCGTCGTCATAGTGGTAGATTCCCGGCGCGATTCCGCTGACGTTGCGAATCAATGCATACGCCTCGAGTGGATGCAACGCTCCACCGGATGGTGACGTCTTCAACGGCAGCCGGCCCACGCCTGGGATTCGCGCCCATGCTTGTACGCCGAAGACGAGCCAGAGCAGCGTCTCCAAATGGCGAAGGTCCAGCGGTTTTCTGGAGAACTCGCGCCACGTCCGGCGCTCCTGCAAGACGCGGCTAAATTCGTCAGTCCGATCCGGTATCGAAAGCTTCACACGCTTTATGCCAGGATATTGCTTGCGTCGTGTGGGAAGGGGCTTCCGCTTTACCAGTTCCCGAAGACTAGAAAAATCCTCCGCGTCGTTTCGTTCGTACTTCGCATCTTTTGTCCCGAAGTGAAAGTGGCTGGCGCTGGGACTCCACTTCTTCCAGCCGTGCATTACATCGCTTGTGTCTCGGCGTTTGCCTGCGTATGCCTGCAGCAGCGAGTACTTCTGCAGTCGCCGGATGCCATCCAGAATTGCGCTTGGTTTCTCTCGCGGGAACCTCGAGCAGATTTCCGCAACGCCGCGAGGCTCGTCACACCATGCCAGGAGATCGCAGAAAAATGAGTCGCCAGCCACTCTCTGATGCGTAAGGTAGTTTTCAAAAATAAGCACTGGCCCGAGCCAGTAACTGATCACAAAAGGAGCACGGCGATAACGCGGCGAGCCTCCGGCTTGCTTGTCGCGCGATTGCCTTCGCCGCCGATTCGTCATTTCCAATCTGAGCCTGCGCGGAGTCCAGAGCCTTATCCCACGTTGTATTTCCTGCAAGAAGGTGGCACCTGGGCAATCAGCGCTTTGATCTTGCAGATTTCATCGACAATCAACGGTTTCTTCTTGTCGGACGCGCGCGTGATCTCATTCTCGAGCTGCTTTACGATGCTCTTTAAGGCCGCTTCCACCGGTTTCAGCGAGAGCTGTTTCTTCGCCATATCATCCTCCCCAACGCTGCCTTGCCGATTTCACTCCGAACATTCGAGACCTCGACTGCATGTGCTCGCGGAGTCTAACCAAGGGGGGAGAGGGCCGTCAAGCCGCCCGATGCTTATTTACCTGGTCGAATCTATTTCTTCGGGGAACCCGCAACACAGCCTCATTCTGTAGGACATTCAACAATCCCATCTCCGACAGCAACTTCCGAAATCTCGCATCTTCCCTCAGAAACGCGAACTGCGGATGCACGGCCAGATTCGGCATCCTCCCGTTCCGCTCCTCGTACGCTTTTTCCAGCGCGTTCATGGTCTTCTCTTTGTCGCGAAATCCCGCGTACAGAATGGCCCAGTCGTAGTTGGAGATGTACTTCTTCCCGGCAGCATTCTCGAATTCGCGCAAGATCTGCTCGGCTTCATCCTTCTTCCCGGAAATCGCATAGGCGTAACCCAGCTCCGCCTCGCGTGAGGCATCCCCTGGCGCCAGCGAAACGAACGTTCGAAATTCATTCACGGCATTTTCGTACTGCTTCTTCTCCAGATACGATTGCCCCAAATACCCGTGGGCAATGGCAAAGCTCGGATCCATCTGCAAAGTCACCTTCTCCGCCTCGATGGCATGGTCGTAGTCTCCTGCGAGGTAGTGGCACCAGCCAACATTTGCATTGATGATCAGCGACCGCGGATCAATTTCGCGCGCCAACTTTATTTCCCGGATGGACTCCTCCCGGCGTCCCTTCGCGGCCATGAACAACGCGTACCAGTGCAGCGCGGTGGAGTAGCCCGGATTCAGCGAAATGGCCTTTTGAAACTCGCCCTCGATATCGCCATCTTCCAGGTGATAAAAACGGATGGCCGCCATCGACGTGTATGCCTCTCCCAGCCGGTCGTCCAACTCGAGTGCTTTCTGCGCGGCTTGCTTAGCCTTTGGCATCATCACGCCGGCGGGCTGCAACTGGTAATTGCTGATGTTCATGTAGGCGTTTGCCAATCCCGCCCATGCCAGCGCAAAGGAATCGTCTTTCTGCGTCGCTTTTTGATAAAACTCCGCCGCAGCCAGAAATCCTTCCGGCGTGCGCTTTTCTGCTTCGTATCTTCCTCGCAGATAAACCTCATAAGCCTCGGGCACCACGGAACGGCTTCGCGCCAGTTCATACTGTTCCGTTCCCGAAAGTTGCACTTGGATTTCTCTGGCAATGGCCGTGGCCACGTCGCTCTGCAACGCCAGCACCTGGGTGTAATCGCGATCGAACTTGTCGGCCCACAGCGCGCCCTCAATGTTGGTCTGGAACAGCTTCGCCGAGATGCGCACACGCCCCTTGTCTTGCATTACGGAGCCTTCCACCACGGCATCCACGTGGAGCTCCTGCGCAATCTGCTGTAGTGGCTTTTTCGCGTGCTTGTACTGCATCACCGTGGTGCGAGAGATTACCCTCAATTTCTTGATCTGCGATAACTCCGTAATCAGCGCATCCGTCATTCCGTCCGCAAAATATTCCTGCGAGGGATTGCCCGACAGGTTCTCCAGCGGCAGCACGGCAATCGATTGGATGGCGCCCGCCACCGGCGGTTTCAGTGTCTTCTTGGTTTTCAGCCAATACCCGGCACCCAGAGCGAGTGCCGCCACCGCAGCCACTAGCAGAATGTTTTTCCAGGTCCAAATGCGCGCCGGACCGGCGGGCGTCACGCCTCCCGTCAAAAACTGGTTCGTACGAGAGGCTGTGCTCGCCGTCTCCAGCGCCGCGTGTACTTCCCCGGCGCTTTGGTAGCGCTGTCCCGGATCCTTATCCAGGCATTTGTCGATCACCCCTTGCAGCGCCGGGGGCAACGGCGGTGTGATTGCCGGCGCGCGTTCCCTCAGGATTGCCGCGCTCAACTCATACGCCGTATTTCCCCGGAACGGCCGGCGTCCCGTCGCCATTTCATATAAGAGTACGCCCAGCGACCAGATGTCGCTGCGTTCATCTGCCTGCACTCCCTTTAAGACTTCTGGAGCGATGTACGGCAGCGTTCCCGTGAAGGTGTGTTGCGAGTCCCACGATTTGTCGAATCGCGTGGTTTCGTCTCCGCCCCCGGGCGCGATTCGCCGGGAAATGCCAAAATCCAGCACTTTCAAGCGGCCCGACGGCGTCACAATCACATTCGCGGCTTTCAAATCACGATGGATCACGCCCCGGCTGTGGGCATGTGATAGCGCGTCGGCCAACTGCATCCCGTACCGCTCCACCTGGTCCAGCGACATACCGGTGGAAAGTATTTCTCCGCTAAGCGGCCGCCCCTCCACAAACTCCATCGCAATGTATGGCTTTCCGTCGGCCTCACCGACTTCATACACGGTGCAGATGTTCGGGTGGTTCAGCGCGGAAATGGCCCGCGCTTCTTCCAAGACTTTTTCGTGGGTTACCGCGCTGCCTGACGGCAAAATTCCCAAAAACTTCAGCGCAATATCGCGACGTAACTTCTCGTCACGCGCACGATATACGACGCCCATTCCACCTTCGCCGAGCTTCTCTTCAATGAGGTAGTGGCCAATTCGCTGACCGATCATGATGGTTGCTTAACGGAGAGTGGACCACATTAGTAGATTCAGAGCAAGTAAAACTCGATTGATTTCTATTGTTTGCGGCACGTCTGGCCTACAAGCCGTGCAGCCTGTTGGTTCCTCGGTCCACCATCACCACGGCACAGACCACCAGTGCGGCGGCCACTCCTACTCGCACGGTCAGCCCTTCTCCACCAAACAGCCAGCCCAGCGTCACCGCCACTACCGGGTTCACATACGTGTGCGTTGCCACCAGAGTCGGCGAAAAATGTTCCAGCAGCCAGTTGTACGCCGTGAATGCCACTACCGATCCGAACAGACTCAGGTAGGCCAGCGCCAGCCAAGACTTGGGTTTAACCTGCACGAAAGAAAAACCCTTCGCCTCTCCCGCCAACAATCCCGTGATCAGCAACATCGCCGAACCCGAAAGCAACGAAAGCGCCGAGAGCAGCAGAGGGCTGCCCGACAAATGCGAGCGACGCGAATAAATGATTCCGACCGACCACGAGAACGCCCCCACAAGAATGGCGACGCACGCGAGTGTCGTCCCTTTCCCAGCCTCCAATGCCGTTCCCTCGACCAGCACGCCTACCCCTGCCAGCCCCAGCAGGATTCCCGCCAACAGCATTCCATTCAATCGCCACACCTTTGCTGCAGCGGACGAAAGCACGAACACGAAAATGGGTTCGATGGCAATCAGCAGGGCCGCCAGACCGCTGGGCACCACTTGTTCTGCCCAGTGTAGTGATCCGTGACCGACCAGGAAGAAGAAAAAGCCAATCACTGCGCTCGCCCGCATCTGCACCCACGTGGGCCTGGCGCCTTTCCACAACGCCCACGTCAGCAGGATTGTCCCGGCGGCCAGATGACGGATTCCGGCGGTAAATAGTGGAGGAATGCTTTCGATGGCAAAACGAATGACGAGATACGTCGAACCCCAAATGACGTAGATAGCAAAGAAACAGAAAATGACCAGCAGCCGGTTTCCAGGGGCTTTTGCGGATGCGACGGCGACGACTTGGGTTGTGGAAGCGCTAGCCATGCAGAAGCATAATCCGCCCTCAACATTTCATCCAGCGCCAATATGGATGCCGCGGGCAATAATTCAGGCGTGGCCAGCACGCTTTAGGCTAACCGGGCTTGCGAAACACCACGCAATAACCGTCCTCGGACCAATCATCAAAGATCTTGTCGACCCTAAACCCCGCAGTTGTTAATTCCTCAATCAGAATATTTTTCGGAATCCCATGTCCGCCGCGATTGGCGGGTACGCCTTTGACTGGATCGCTCTCGCTCAGCCATTTCCTCGGTGCAAAGTCGATCACCGCCAGTTCACCGCCCGGTTTTAGCGATCGCAGCAGGCTCGCATCCATCTCCATCGGCGCGGTTAAATGATGATAGACTCGCCGCAGCACGATGCTGTCGCAACACTCGTTCGGCAGGTTGGTCTGCTTCACTACCGCCTGCAGCACCACGATATTCGCAAGTCCACGGCCCTTAACCTCAGTCTCGAGCGCCTTTCGCTTTTCCTCGTCCAGTTCAGTCAGGTAAACACGGCCCGTTTTTCCGACCACGGACGCCGCCGCAATCCCAATTTCGCCCTTGCCCGCGCCAACGTCGCCAATGGTCTGTCCCGTTTTCCATTCCATCACCTGCCCAAGCCGCCGAACTTCATCATTGGATGCCTGCGCACCTAAAAACAGAAAGAGGGACAGTGCAGCGGTAACAATGGAAAGTATCTGGCGTTTTCTCACGCTTGCCTCGTCTCGATGCGAGTGGTGTCGACCAACTCAGGAAGCTGTCGCGGTCAGCCCGATGCCTTAGGTCTTATTGGAGCGCACTAGCGACAGGAACTCATCGCGCGTCTGTTTGTTGTGCCGGAACGATCCCAGCATCGCGCTGGTCACCGCCTGTCCGTGCTGTTTCTCCACTCCGCGCATCTGCATGCACAGATGTCGCGCCTCAATAATCACGCCCACGCCTTCCGGACTGATCTTCTCCTGGATGGCTTCGGCAATCTGGCTGGTCATGCGTTCCTGAATTTGCAGCCGTCGCCCGTACATGTTCACCAGCCGCGCGATCTTGCTTAGCCCCAGCACGCGCTTGTTTGGCAGATATGCCACGTGCGCTTTGCCAAAAAACGGCAGGAGGTGATGCTCGCACAAACTGAAGAACTCGATGTCCTTCACCACCACCATCTCGTCATAGTGCACGCTGAACGTCGCGCCATTCAGCAAACTTTCCATGTTCTGCTGGTACCCGCTGGTCAGGTACTTCAACGCCTTCTCAAACCGTTCCGGCGTTTTGCGCAATCCTTCGCGGTTCGGGTCCTCGCCCAGCAACACAATCACCTTGCGCATCAGTTCCGCGATCGTTTCTTGCGGGGCTTCTACTTTGGCGTCGTGCAGCAGTATCTCAGTCGGCTTCGTCATGGTCCTTTCCCTTGTCACAGATCGCTAAGCGACCTTCGATTCTTCCCCTGCGTACTCAAACGAGTTGTTCGCGGTCTCTTCTATGCGAACTCGCTCGAGCTTCACCTTGGGGAACTGTCTCAGGCGCTCGTAAATCTCGATACAAACGTTCTCCGTCGTCGGCACTTTATCGCGGAACGCCGCCACCTCCTCGTTCAACGATCGGTGATCGAACGCCTCAATCACTTCCCGTTCGACGAATCCATCCAGGTCCGCCAGGTTCGCGATCATCCCGGTCGCCGGATCCACCGGCCCCGACACACTGATCTCCACCACATAATTATGCCCGTGCCCGTACGGGCTGTTGCACTTCCCATAAACGCGCGAATTCTCTTCCGCACTCAACTTCTTGCTGTGCAAGCGGTGTGACGCGGCAAAGCAGTACCGCCTGCCCAGTTCGATTTTCACACCGTCGCTCATGTCTGGCTGGCTCCGTTGCGATAACAGTCCGCAAACAAATCCGGTGTTTCGTAGAGTCTCACCTTATGTAGACGGCCCTGGGTAATCTTCGGCTCCAGCAAATTCCAGATCACACGCGCGATGTTTTCGCACGTGGGAATCTGCCCCTGCAACTCCGCCACCTCATAATTCAGAAAGCGGTGGTCCATCCGTTGCGTAATTTCCCGCTCCAGAATTTCCTTTAGCTCTTTCAAGTCCAAAACCATCCCAGTCACGGGATCCGCTTCGCCCGCTACGGTCACTTCCAGCGTGTAGTTATGCCCGTGGCCATGCGGGTTATTGCACTTGCCAAAAATCCGCCGGTTTTCCTCCGCACTCAATTCCGGATTGTGATACAGGTGCGAGGCAGAAAACTCGATCTTTCGCGTCAAGTAGACCATGCGTGTCGCTATCCCTTCGATGCTCCAGGGGTACCCACTGGATACGTCCTTCCCTTCCATTCCAGCTTACCGCGAACATGGCTGCGGTACGATGCCAGCAATACCACGGCATACAGCAGCCTGCCGCGAATTCCATACCATACCAGGCGCGTCGGGAAACCGTTATGCTTCAACTCCCCATCATAAGCCACGTAAATAATCAGCATGCCGACAGCCAGCGTGGCCAAGCCGCGAATCGCTGATTCGGTGAATCCCCACATCGTGGTCGCCGCCACGAGCACCGCAATCACCGGCGCCAACGCAGCCACCATTTCCTGAGCCACCGCTTCACTGCTTCCGCCCATCAACTGGTACAGATTCTTTTTCCAGCCTCCCCACATCGCTCGAAACGATCGGTACATCCGTACGCGCACGATTTCCTTCCCGCTCCCGAACCAGATCCGGTAACCGGCGCCCTTCACTTTTTTCGCCAGCGCCACATCCTCCAGCACTTCCCCAGCGATGCCGGCGTGTCCGCCAACCGTCTCGTACGCGTCACGCCGAATCAGCAGGAACTGACCGTTCGCTGCAGCAGCCGTCTTTGCTGGATCATTCACCTGCTCATACGAAAATTTCTTCACCAGGCGGCAGTAGACATACGGAATCAGGGCCTTCTCATACCACATCTCCATGATCTGCTCGGGCGAAAACGAAACCAGCGCAGCTTCCCGCTCCCGAGCAATTTCTGCCGCCCTCGCTGCGGCATGTTTTTCGTGCACCGCATCCGCATCGGTGAATAACAGCCACTCGCCCTTCGCCTCTCGCGCGCCAAGCCACACTGCGTAATTCTTCCCCACCCAACCCGCTGGCAATTCCACTACTTCAATCATCTTTACCCGGGAATACTTCGTCGCGAGCCCGCGCACAATTTCCGCGGTCCTATCTGTCGACTGGTCGTTCACCACCATGATTTCCGCGATTTCTTCCTGCTGAACCAGAGATTCCACGCACCCGGTGATTACCTGCTCTTCGTTACGCGCCGGTACAACGACAGAAATGCTCGGAAAGTTTTGTGGGAGGGGTGTCATCGCGGATGGATGCGCGTGCAGACTTCTCGCTGTCGCTTGTGTGCGCTATTATAGCTTCATATGATTCCCCCTCTCAGCAAATTCTTCGCCTGGGGCAGCATGGGTTTTGCCTTTGCGATCCTCGCGTTTTTCTCCCTCCCGCATTATCGCCAGGGCGAATCCTCTATCGCCGGGAAGTCCGCGGAGGACTTCGCAATGCAGCTCGATGGCAAGCCCGCGCACCTCACCGACTTTCGTGGCAAAGTAGTGGTTTTGAATTTTTGGGGAAGCTGGTGTGGCCCCTGCGTAGCCGAAGTCCCCAGTCTCGTCGCGCTGCAGCAGCACATTACCTCTCGTAACGGTGTGGTTCTCGGTATCGCCGCCGACGACGATCCGGCGAAGTACGAAAGCTTTCTGAAAGACCATGGCGTGAATTTCCCAACGTACCGCGATCCAGGCACAAATGAAGATCATCGCTCGCCCATCGCTCTAAGCTACGGTTCATCGATGTACCCGGAAACCTACGTGATTGATCGCAAGGGAAAGATTGTCCGCAAGATCATCGGTCCCCAGGACTGGGATTCCCCCGAAATGACGGCCTACTTCGACAGCGTCCTCGCTCAAAACTAACTCGTCGAGGAAAACACACTTGTGGAACTGTTGGGTTTGGTAGCACAGACTTCAGTCGGTGTT
>Ga0210406_10007277_pt1 | contig 11276 bp, 7 predicted proteins | sample IncBWC30MmetaG_FD_155454 | JGI IMG/M metagenome (GOLD analysis project Ga0210406, IMG submission 155454) | Forest soil microbial communities from Barre Woods Harvard Forest LTER site, Petersham, Massachusetts, United States - Inc-BW-C-30-M | ecosystem: Environmental > Terrestrial > Soil >... | reverse complement strand
GCGCTTCAAGTCCGTGCTAACCGCCGTGGGGAAAGCCCAATGTTCGCGCCCCTATTATCTTTGTGAACGTTGCCATCATGGTCAGTTTCCGGTGGATATTGAACTCGACATCCAGGACACGGAACTCTCGCCCGGGGTACGCCGGATGATGGCTGCGGTCGGCCATGAAGCTGCCTTCGATCGAGGCCGAGAACAGCTAAAGCTGCTGGCCGGTCTCTCGGTCACGACCAAAACGGTAGAGCGCACGGCCGAGGCCATCGGAGCAGATATCGAACGGCGTCAGCAGCAGGAGCGCAAGCAGGCCATGCAGCTGGAGTTACCGATTCCCCTCGTACCCCGCATTCCCATTTTGTATGTGGAAATGGATGGCACCGGAGTTCCCGTAGTGCGCAAGGAGAGTGAAGGTCGGGCGGGGAAACAGGACGGCCAGCCGGCGCACACACGGGAAGCAAAACTAGGTTGTATTTTCACGCAGACGACAGTGGACGACGAAGGCTATCCCGTGCGTGACGAAGCCTCGACTACATATGTGGGTGCGATCGAGAGTTGCGAGGAATTTGGGCGTCGGCTCTATACCGAAGCCTGGCGCCGGGGCTGGGCACGTGCAGAAAAGCGGGTGGTATTAGGGGACGGAGCCGAATGGATATGGAATCAGGCGGATCTGCATTTTCATGGTGCCATCCAAATTGTTGATCTCTATCATGCCCGCCAGCACCTGTGGGATTTATCCGCCAAACTCTATCCCGGTGATTCGCCTGCCCAAAGGCGTTGGGTAATGGTAAGAAAAGACAAGCTAGATGACGGGAAAATTGAGGCGTTAATCCGTTTACTGCGCGCGACCGCAGGTACTCATCCCAATCTAGCAGAAGAGATCGACACCGAAATCCACTACTTCGAAACGAACAAAGCACGCATGCGTTATCCAGAGTTTCGAGAACAGGGGTTATTCGTAGGCTCCGGGGTTATCGAGGCAGGTTGCAAAACTGTCCTAGGACGGCTGAAACGGTCTGGAATGTTCTGGACGGTGCGCGGAGCTAATACCATCATCTCCCTCCGCTGTTGTGAGTTGAGCGGCAGATTCGAGGATTATTGGGAATCCCGCCGGGCACCGGCCTAACTTTTAAGTCGCGCACCCTCATACCGAACGCCTTCCATTTGACGCCAAAGATCGCGATCGCTGAACTTGCTCCGCGCAGCGCCCCGGCTCAGAGCTCTGCCTGCACCGTGAGCGCTCGAACAAAGCGCCTCTTCGCAGCCGTGTCCCTCCACATGGAAGCTGGGGCTGCCCATCGACCCTGGCAGGACTCCGGGCTGTCCCTGTTGAGCGGACATTGCGCCCTTGCAGATGCACCCACAACTCGCGCTCGCCATGACGCTCAAGCGCGACATGATTGTGATCGATGGCGATCATCGTCTCCCAACTGATGCTGCACTTCAACGTTCGCGTCAGCACCTTGCCCGTTTCCTCTGCCATAGCCTTGCGAGAAGCCGCGGCGAATTGCCGGGCCCAAAAGACATCGTGAAGGTACTCTTTGCCGGTATCCGATTCCGCATCGATCGCACGCAGTCGCCCTTCGACCGGTTGCGCGCGCGCCAGATGATGGTCGCGGATCACCTGCCCGAGCGCTCGTGATCCGCTATGCACCATCAGCCAGAGCCGGTCCTCTTCGTCCGCCTGCATCTCAAGGAAGTGTTTTCCACTGCCGAGAGTTGCAAACTCGATCTCGCCCTCCTTTTGGCGAATTGCCTCTAGGCGGGCATGACTGAGCGGATCGCTTGGTATCTCCGCAGGTTGAGCAATGACCGCGTTCCGGTGGCGCCTGCGCGAGGGTACCGCACGCCCGATCTGGTTCAGCAACTGGGCGGCAGTCTTCGGATTCTTCAGCGCGGAGGCCTCCACGTCAACCGCGACTGCCAGCATGCCGCATCCGATGTCGCCTCCCACTGCCTGGGGATAAATCACGTGAGAGGTCGCGACAACTACACCGATGCACACCTCAGCGGCAAGTTGTTCATCGGGCATCACCGCGATTTGTTGGACATCCGGGGTGCACCGGAGACGCTGAAGCGCCTCCGACACGTCTCGATCCAGTGGAGCAGCTAGCCAGCTTCGCAGCGGAGCCATCTTCGAATCACTCATCGTCGCCTCCTTGCACCGACACCGGCACAAACGACAGCTCTGGCGCTCGCCTTCTGGCGATCGCCATAGCCACTTCGGACCGCAAACGCGATGCATCGCACCGGAGCGCGCTCATCGCATCTACGACGGAATAGCCATCTTGCACAACGATATGGACCAGTAGATGGCCGCAACCAGGTGCTGGCGAAACCTCATCTACAAACAACTCGCAGCCAATGCCAGCAACGTTTGAATCCGCGAGCGCGAGATTGAGCGCCCGCTGCACTTGACAGCAGAACTGTTGTGTCTTCCGTTGCACTTGGCGGCTGTCCGACCGACTGCCGCTACCTTCTCCATAGAGAATTTTAGCGAAGTCCGCATCCACGAACTCCGGTCCTTTACCGCGACGTTTTCTTCGTTTCACAAAGATCCCTTTTGCGCGCACGCGCGCAGAGCCGGCAGGCGCACAAATGCGTATGCGGCTTCACCTAATGAGTTGAAAGATGGAGCCAACCCAGCCGACCGGCTGGACTAGACGGCGGCGAGCGGGCTCAACGTCATCGGGCTATGTGCAATCGGCGACATAATCTCCTCCGCTGCTACGTTGAGTCTCGGAATTACAAGCGCTTGAACGCCGGAATTCCTGAGACATTATCGCTCTATCTCTGGTTCGGAGCTGTCTGGCGCTATGTGCCTCTATGTGCCTGATGCGAACCGTCGCCATCCCGGATCGACGTTTGACTCCAGGCAACAAGGGCGCTTATGCGCTGCGTCGTATCGAGGGCGACACTGCACATTTTTGATGGTCACGTTCTGGGAATCCGAGGCGGCGATCCGCGCCTTTGCTGGAGACGACATCAGCGTGGCGAAATACTACGACTTCGATAAGGATTTCCTGGTCGAACTGGAGCCGTGCTCCGTACATTACGAGACCTACGACCGGTAAACCCGCGCGGGCAGAAATTGCGCGATCTGAGCCCTACCGCCCGTTTGCGAAAGTTAGGCTAACCTAGGCCGTCAAGTCGGTTGTCTGAAATCGTTTTTGCAGGGCAGCAACCACTGACCTGTCAACCGTTGGAGCAAAAATATCTACCGGCGAGACCCCACGCTTAACCGCGATCCACACCGTCACGCAGAGCAACACCATGGTTAACGCAACATTGGGCCAAGCATCGAGTTTCCACTGGCCTCCCCAACTCCAAATCCATCGGTTGCTGAATGGAAACAAGTAGGGAATTGGCCAAATAAAACCGTCCGGCCCTCTCGACCCCACAAGATCTTCTAGCAGATGGAGATGGAAAGCGACGAAGGCTAGGGTTGCCGATATCCACTTGCGCGTTGAGACGATGAATGCGCACACAAACACAACGAGAGCAAAGAGCAAAGTGTGTAATGCGTGGTGATAGTCCGAAAACCAGAGCAAGGGGTGCTGGGAATGACGCGTTAGTATTTCGGCGACTATTCCCAACCCGTCCACATCGGGGACAACCGCTGCGATTGTAACAATGGCGCGATCGCGTCGATTGAGATCCACTGCATTCGCTAATACCCAGCCTGATAGGAAGTGGGTGACGGGGCTCATTCGAGTAATCTAACCGCCCATTGAATCATCCGCAACGATAAATCGCCTTCACAGTCACTGACTCCTCAACAATTCCAGATTAGCGAGATTACCCCGATCAGAGGTAGTCTTTCCTCACCAACAAGACTGCGCAAGAGGCGCCGCTGTAATCGTTCTGAGAAATGTTATTCGCTGTTGAACCGAAGCATTCTCTGGGGAGGAGGGTACCAGTATGATCGGAGGTTACCGTTTCCTCTTACTAGCAGCCCCCGGGCATCGCTCGAATTGATGTCAATGTAAAAGGCCGGGACCGCTTGGCGCGCGGCGGCGTCGTCCACTAGCCGGTCGACCGAGCCAAGCACGATTCCGCGATGTGTCCGCTTGCCGTTGCCCGCGAGTTCTCGCCAGCGGAATTCCCAAATGTCCGGTCCCCTTTGTCGCTCTGATCGTACTAAGCTTCCGTTTTGCATAGATCTCCTTCCTTGTTTGCATTTGTGGAGCCCTTAGTGGCACAGTTCATGCACAAATTGTTCCGGCGCAACAGGAATAGGCGGTGGATGTTGGGGAAGACGCGCACGGTTATTGCTTTGCTGCGGCGATGTCCTCAAAAGCAACTTCGCGAGAACAACGGGATTGCACGCTGCCCGGTCCAACGACTGAGATCGCGAAGCTTCGGCTAAGATGATGAGCGGGCAATTTGCGCGTTCGTCGAGCCGAAGATTGGAAAAGTTGGAAGCAATGAAGCAGAAAGCCGACGTGAATCATCTCTCTCCGCCGGACGTTAAGATCGCACTCTTCCGGTCGCTTTTCCGTGGGCGTGACGATGTCTACCCTCGCCGCTTTGAGAGCCGCAAGACCGGCAAAGCTGGATATTCGCCGGTGTGCGCCAACGAGTGGATCCGAGGGATTTGCGAAAAGCCTCGCATCAAATGCGCTGATTGCCCTCATCAGCGGTTTCTGCCCGTTACCGACGACGTAATCCGCTGGCATCTTTCCGGCCAGGATCACAACGGCCGGGACTTCGTCATGGGCATCTATCCAATGCTCATAGATGAAACATGCTTCTTTCTGGCGACCGATTTTGACAAGACGAGTTGGATGGAAGATGCGAAGGCGTTCCTTGCAACGTGCGAACGAATGCAGTTGCCAGCGGCGTTAGAGCGCTCGCGTTCAGGAAACGGCGGCCACGTTTGGATGTTTTTCGGAGAGCCGGTTCCGGCCAGCTTAACTCGCAGGCTAGGAGCATATGTTCTGACAGAGACGATGGAGAGGCGCCCTGATGTCGGACTCGATTCATACGACCGGTTCTTTCCCAATCAGGACACAATGCCGCAAGGCGGCTTCGGCAACTTGATCGCCTTGCCACTTCAGAAGCGGCCGCGAGAGGCGGGAAACAGCGTCTTTGTAAACGCGCAACTAGTGCCGCATGAGGATCAATGGACGTTCCTGTCCTCAATCCGCAGAATGAGCCGGGCTGAAGTTGAGGAAATTGTCCGTCAGGCCGAGACGAAAGGACATGTCGTTGGGGTGCGGTTTGCGCCTCAGGGAGAAGATGAGGCGGATGAAAGCCCACCTTGGACAGCGCCGTGGTCGCGGCGCCGCACCGAAGCACCGATTCTTGGGCCATTGCCTGAGAACTTGGAACTGGTTCTTGGAAACGAGATATTCATTGCGAAGAACGTCTTATCTTCGCCGCTCCGCAATCGGTTGATTCGCCTGGCGGCATTTCAGAATCCAGAGTTCTACAAAGCGCAATCCATGCGCTTGCCAACGTACGACAAACCTAGAGTTGTAGCCTGTGCAAATGATTATCAAATGCACATCGGTTTACCGCGAGGTTGTCTGGACGACCTGTGCAAACTCCTCTCGCATTTGAAGATCAAACACGCCATCCGGGATGAACGTCAGCTTGGTTCTCAATTTCTGGTAACGTTTCACGGCGAATTGCGGGCCGACCAGCAGATGGCTGCAGCAGCCATGCTTGCTCACGATACAGGCGTGCTCGCGGCAACGACTGCTTTCGGCAAGACCGTCATTGCAGCATGGCTAATCGCCAAACGCGCTGTTAATACTCTTGTTCTGGTGCATCGCAAACAATTGCAGGAGCAGTGGATCGAGCGATTGTCGACGTTCTTGGGATTACCGGCGCGTGAAATCGGCCAAATCGGCGGTGGACGCAAGAAGCCGACGGGTGTTCTCGATGTTGCTGTCATACAGAGCCTGGTCCGGAAGGGAATCGTCAATGACTGTGTGGGGAACTATGGGCATGTGATCATCGATGAGTGTCATCATCTTTCCGCACACAGCTTTGAGCTTGTCGTCCGGCAAGCGAGGGCCAAGTACATTACTGGCTTATCTGCGACCGTGGCGCGAAAGGACGGCCAACACCCGATCGTATTCATGCAGTGTGGTCCCGTGCGGCACCGCGTTAATGCCAAGGCGCAGGCGGCAGCACGCCCCTTTGAGCACCTTGTTATTGTTCGGCCCACCGATTTCCGTCCGCTCCAACCTACGGGCCCGGACGTGCGTGCTCAATTCCAGAATCTTTACCGTGAATTGATTGCCGATGATCAACGGAACAGGATCATCTGTAGCGAGGTCATCCGGGCGGTTCGAGAGGGTCGTTCACCCCTGGTGCTGACCGAGCGGAATGATCACCTTGACTCTTTGGCGAGTCGACTTGCGCCAGAGGTCCGGAATTTGTTCATTTTGCGCGGAGGGATGAGTAGAAAGGATCTGGAGGCAGTGCGGTTTCGGATGGGCGCCGTTTCGGCGGGCGAAGAGCGAGTAATATTGGCGACTGGCAGCTACATTGGGGAGGGCTTCGACGACGGACGGCTCGACACACTTTTCCTGACCTTGCCCGTATCCTGGCATGGAACCATCGCGCAATACGTAGGCAGGTTACACCGGTTATACGAAGGCAAGCGTGAAGTGCGTGTGTATGACTACGCCGATCTCAACGTGCAGATGTTGTCGCGCATGTTTGATCGACGCTGCCTTGGATATGAAGCTGTCGGTTACACCATTCAACTGCCTGGCAGCGCCGTGCCCGGATGGCCTGCGGAGGTTCCTCTTCCCGTTGATCCCCTATGGAAGAGCCAATACGCGGCGAGCATCCGCCGGCTGGTGCGCGACGGTGTAGACCCGCCGCTGGCGAACCTGTTTGTTCACGTCGCCAAACCGCCCGATCTGAATGCGGAAGGGGCCGAGCGCGCAAGAAGTTCAACTGAGGCGTTCCTTTATCGTCGGTTGGAAACATTGCCAGAGACTGCCGGTTGTTTCCGGCTCAATGCAGAATTGCCGATTCCTTTCGACGGCTGGGGCCGAATGGAAGTGGACTTACTGAGCGCGGAATCCCAAATAGCAATCGAACTGGATGGTGTTCAGCACCTGGCTAATGCCGAGGCGTACCGACGTGACCGGCGCAAGGATGTTCTGCTCCAGGAGAACGGTTATCATGTGTTGCGGTTTTTGTGCGAAGATGTTGGCAAACGCCTCGATGAGGTTTTGGATGCCATCGTCCGGGCGTTGTCGCATCGATGTACGCGGCGAATAACCGAGGAAGGGAGGAGCTAGCTATAGCTAGGGTGGAACAATTCGACCGAATCACAACCAATGTTGCCCGGTTGAATGGGGAGCCATGCATACGTGACCTTCGCCCTTCGGTGCGCCGAGTGCTCGAGGCGAGCTGAACTCAAACGCGAATACCCCGAGCTTGAGGACGAAGACATTCGCCAAGCGCTGGCCTTCGCAGCTGCCTTGGTGGATCACAAGGTCTTGCCCCTGCCGCAGACACGATGAAACTTCTGCTCGACCAGGGCCTCCCGCGTTCAACTGTCCTTCACCTCCTTAACCAGCATCAGCGAATCAACGGAATACTGTCTGAACTCATCTGGAACTTCGGTCTAAGTAAAGTACTTGCAATCACTGTTTAATGTCGGCCCTGAAAAGGCTGGCGTCGGGGCTTCAGCTCCCTCCCTGGCCACCATGTTTTCAAGCAGTTGCAAAAGGATCTTAAAGTTACCTCTCGAGTCAATAAACCTGGTTGCCAGGCGCGACCGACATCGGCCCCAGCGGGCGATTGTAGTGCCAAACGTGGTCAAAACTCGAAATCGATGGAGAACTGTAGTTGTCTCGGAATGCCCGCCTTGTTCGCTGTAGCGAACGCTGGAATGGGTGAACTCTCCGGGCCATAAAACTGATTCAATGCTACGACGTTCGTATGGTTGAGAAGGTTGAATGACTCCACGACGAAGTCTAGCTTTCCATGCTCGCCGACTTTGAAGAATTTCAACACACGCAAGTCAACTTGCACCTGAGTGCTGGTAAATAACGAGTTTCGACCAAAACCGAGCGGTCGCGAAGAAAGAGGAAATGCACCGCTGGTGTTCGCGTCGAAGCCGGTCAGAGGGTTAATCGGCCTTCCGCTTCCAACTATCAAAATCGGAGCGGCTTCAATATTGCCGAACAGCCTGGAGATTGTCCCGCTGGGCTTTTTGCCCTCGTCCTCATCTCCGAATGGAAGATCGAAAGTCCCGCTAAATACGAAGCGATGCTTCTGATCATTGGAAGACAACCCCCGCTCAGCCGGGAGCAAGTAGGGGTTTTCCGGTTGCTGGTTAAAGTCCGAAGCATTATCAATCGCTTTCGAGAGCGTGTAGCTGCCGGAAAACTCGATTTCATTCGAGAGCCTTCGGTTCAAGGACAACGACAAGCCGTCATAAACGGAACTGGCGTGATTCTCCCACTGGTAAATGTCATCGAATTGAGGCGACAGTCGTCCGGGTGGAAACACAGGCCTTCCGAGTTGCTGAGGAAAGGGGGTCGAAATTCCGAGGCTGATGGCGTTCGTCGGCGTGAGCAACAGAGGCGGCAAAAGATTTGCATTGCGAGTGCGAGAAAGCCTCACACCACGAGCGAACAGAAATGTTGCACTCGCGGTCAGGTTACTGGTAAGCAGGCGCTGCAGTCCGGCACTGGCAATTTCACTGCGCGAGGTCTGCAACTTCGGGTCAGCGGTGAAGATCGACGGAAGAATTGAGGGAATGGGTGATACTGAGCTCCCGCCCAGTTCCGACTTGAAGGTTTGCGCGGCTGCTTGCCCATACGCGACTTGTTCGAAGGCTTGGAGACCGTTCTTCTGAAGGGCACGGTTGACCGCAGCCAGCAGGTAGCGGTCAAAGAATACGCCGAACCCCACCCGGAGCGCCCAGCTTGGCGAGGGGCTATAGGCAATTCCAATTCGTGGAGCGAAATCGTTCGTGTCCTCTTTGAACTGCGCTGGCAGGTGCTCGAAATCGTAGCGGACGCCTGTATCAATCGTGAAATGCTTGGTGGGCGTCCAGTGGTCCTGGATGAATCCAGAATATTTCGGCGTTGTGAAATTGGTATTGGAATTTCCGAACGCTTGTCGATACTGATCGGGCTTACCGTTCAGGAACGCATCGAGGGTGGGAAAGATGTAGACGGCACCGAAACCGTCATAAGCCGAAACGTTTTCGTGTATCCAGTCCACGTCTCCCCCGAAACTGATTAGATGCCGACCTTTCGCCGTAGACGCCACATCGCTCAACTCGTAGTGGTTCTCGCGTCTTCTGTCATTGCCGTCGTAGGGGCGACCGAAAGCGACGAGGCCAGCGATGATGATTTCCGGCCCAGTCTGGTCAGTCGTTTCCAGTACGGCTCTGCGGGTGCTCGCCTGAAAGCGGACGCTATTAAGGGCATCGTTACTGAGAACCGAAGTGAGAGAGCCGGTCACTCCTTGGTCTTCGATAAAGCTGCTACCTCGACCACTTGGGTCGACGAGGCCTCCGGTGTTGAAAGCGTCTCCGACCTCCCGATTGTTGGTCAACGCATACTTCAATAACAATGAGTGCCTGTCCCCGATGTGATGATCCAATCTCGCCGAAACCTCCGTCTCAGCGCGTGCCGTCCGAAATAGGGCTGGATTGATTGCGTGAGTTGCGATTCTCGGGAACGCGCCCGCGCCGAGCACTCCATTGATCGCACTCGAGACTGAGGGTGAGATCAACGAGCTATCGTCACTATGTGCACCTTCCTGCTCTCCAGCGAAGTAGTAGAAAGTGCGACTGCGAACGATCGGCCCTCCAGCCGACAGCCCCGCCCGGAATCGGTTCAGGTCGGGAGCCTGAGTTTCATTGGTGAGTGGCTCTCTTGCGTTGAAGACTCCGTTCTGAACAAACATAAAGGCGTCACCGTGGAGAGTATTAACACCACTCTTAGTGATTACGTTGATGAGGCCGCTCGCCCCTCCCCCAGATTCTGCGGAAAGCCCGTTATTAACTACCTGAAACTCCTGCACGGTTTCTGGGGACAGTTCCGTACGGGCGGAGCCAGCGAAATCATCATTGTTCTCAACACCATCGATGTAAAGGCTGTTGCTGCGAGAGCGCAAGCCTGCGAACGTGAAGCCGCTGTCGGCAAGCGCACTCTTGCCGCCTGCGGCCCCTTGAATATTCGAGCGGTTCAATTGAGGTGCCAGAAGTACGAAGTCGAGGTAATTTCGGCTGACAACGGGCGATTCTTCAATTCGTTCATGACCGACTGTGGTCGCTTCGGTGGTCTGGGAAGGATCAATTGGCGGTGGCTGTTCTGAAACAGTGATTTGTTGCTGGACTGTCGCTGGAGCAAGCCGGACTGTAAGGCGAATAACCATTCCGATTGAGATCACAATCGCGTTGTTCACGTACGGTGAAAATCCGGGTGACTGCACCCGAATCTCGTACTGACCCACGGGAAGCTCACCAGCACGGAACGAACCTTGAGGGTTGCTTACGATCGTGCGCATCTGGTTTGTAGCTTGGTTCCGGAGCGTAATCGTCGCAGCAGCAAGGGCACTGCCAGTTTGGTCCACAACACTCCCGTCAACTGCGCCCGCCACTCTGGAGGTCTGTGCCATGCAGAAAGGAAGGGTAAGAATGGCAACAACCGCCAAAGGTAAACTCAGCCCTCTTCTTTTTTCCGACAAAAACATGCTCGCCCTCGATCAAGCAGAGTTGATGGATCGATGGATCAATCGTGCTAATCCTGGGTGATGGCGAAGCGAATCAGATTCGGAGAGGTTGGGGTGGTGGGGAATGATCGATGGACACGGCTGAACCTGGTGCGGAAGGAAGACAGGCGACGGACAGGCACAGAGGGCACGTGGCCGATACGGTGCGGTGTGCCGTAACAGCCACGTGGGCAAGCCCAAGAACCGCGCCGGCCATCAATGCCACGATGACCGTGCTGTATTCAATATCGTTGCCTGTCTGGGACGTGTTGTCCCAATGATCGAAGATCTCTGAAACCTGGCCCCAAATACAAAGGGTCAAGACTACCGTCGCGCCGAAATGGATAAATCGTTGTCGCACGTTACCCTTTGGAGCCATTTCCAAATACAGGGTGCAGAAGAGCACATCCCAGATGACTATACTAGTCGTCCTCACCTGAAGGGAACCTGAAGTGCGGCCCGTTTTTCGTACTCTCTTGGGAAACCCGTCTCTTCTTTGCCGCGACCTTCTACGGTTTCAGTGGATATCTTGGTCACTTCGAAGGTACTGACCATGTGCAAGTTCACCAGTGATCCGTGCC
>Ga0210406_10007276_pt1 | contig 11277 bp, 13 predicted proteins | sample IncBWC30MmetaG_FD_155454 | JGI IMG/M metagenome (GOLD analysis project Ga0210406, IMG submission 155454) | Forest soil microbial communities from Barre Woods Harvard Forest LTER site, Petersham, Massachusetts, United States - Inc-BW-C-30-M | ecosystem: Environmental > Terrestrial > Soil >... | reverse complement strand
GCGCTGCCCAGTTTCTTCAATGCCGCATTCAGAGGGGCGGGCTGTGTTCCCGTCAGTTCCACGACCTGCTGCCACTCCCGGGCAACTGGAATGCGCTCGTCGGTCTCGGCGTCTTCGCAAAACTGATCGGCCGCCTCCGGAGGAGTTCCGTACTCGTCGGCGACGTCCTCGTGAAAGTAGCCCCGCAGGAAGGTATGCAGCGCGGGAAAGTTGGCGGCAGTGATTTCCAGTTTCGAGTTCATGAGCGGCACTCCGGATAAGACGTCAAGACATAGTACTCGTTGGGCCCGGCGTACTTCAGCACGACCAGCGCGTGCTTGCACGGATGCGACTGGTTCTCGCCACGATTCATGGTGCGGCCAATTGGATCCTCGCTATCGTAGTCCAGAACCAGATTGGGATGCCCGCCCGAACTGTAGAGCCAGCGCTGGATTCGTCCCTGCGATTGTGCAATCGCCGCGCCCACTGCGTGCTCAGCGGCGGCGCGGTCCGTGTAAGTCGACGCGCCGGTGATGTGGCGTTCCTGCTCCAATCGCTCGCGCAGTTGCTCATCGGTCTGTCCAACATGCTTGCGCAGAATGTGGCCGCCCGCAGCCTCGTCGTGGCTGAGGTCGCGCGTGGGGCCGATCACTCCTCCGGCGCCGGTGCGGGTCTCCGCGCCCGGCGCCATCGACATCAGCTCGCCTTTCGTCAAAGGAGCTGGTTGACACGAGATTAGGCCACACAGTCCCGCCGCAAAACCGACGCCCTCGATAACGGCGCGCATTCTAAAGAATCGAGTCATTAAGCCCCACGTCGCGACGCGGTGCGCCGGTCGTTTTCCGGTCACTCCGGTACAGTTTCTATTCTGCAACACTTCAGACCTGTAAAGTCGTGGGAATTGTGCTACTAAACAGGGTGTGCGGGCAAGTCTACTGGATTCGCTGGACGATTTCGAGCGTTGGGGTGCGGCCTGCGCCTACGTGTTTCCGCGCGGCTATCGGCGTGAGCGTTGGAGCTACCAGCGCGTCGCCGCAGTGGCGTATCAGTTTGCCCGCGAGCTCGAAGCACGTGGTATCGCCAAGGGCGATGCGGTGCTGTTGTGGAGTCCGAACTGTGCCGAGTGGGTGGCGGCGTTTCTCGGATGCGCGCTTTGCGGAGTAATTGCCGTTCCCATCGACGATGCCGCCAGTCCCGATTTTGCGCGCCGGATCAGCGCACAGGTGCGCACCAGACTGGTGTTGTGTCCGCGCGAGCGGGCCTCGATTCTTGACGGGCTTGCGGAGAAGATCGCAACTATCGATCCGGCCGATCTGGCAGCCGTAGTCGCTGAACGCCAAGCCGAGCGCTTTCGCCCTGCTCAGATTCAGCCTTCCGATCCACTCGAAATTGTTTTCACATCCGGCACCACGGCCGAGCCCAAGGGAGTCGTGCTCACCCATGCCAACGTGGTCGGCAACCTCGTCCCGATCGAAACCGAAATCAGAAAATACCTGAAGTACGAACGGCTGGTGCATCCGATTCGCTTTCTGAACCTGCTGCCGTTGAGCCACGTCTTCGGCCAATTCCTGGGAATTTTTCTTCCACCGCTGCTGGGCGCAACCGTCGTGTTCGAAAATACATTCAATCCAACCAAAGTCATGGCGACGATCCGCCGGGAACGGGTCTCGGTGCTGGTGGCCGTTCCACGCATGATCGAGTCGCTGAAGCAGAAGATCGAACGCGACCTCGACGGAGGCTTTGGTAGCGGGGGCAGCAAGGATTTTGCTGCCCGCTACGCCACCGCCAAAAGCCAGCACTTTCTGCGGCGCTGGTGGACCTTCCGCGACCTCCGCCGCCAGTTCGGATGGAAGTTCTGGGCCATGATCAGCGGCGGCGCTGCTCTTGATCGCGAGACCGAAGAATTCTGGCATCGTCTGGGATACGCCGTGGTCCAGGGCTACGGATTGACCGAAACCACTTCGCTGATCAGCCTGAACCATCCCTTCCATACCAGCCGCGGCTCTATTGGCAAGGTCCTGCCGGGACGCGAGATCAAGCTGGCGGATGACGGAGAAATTCTCGTGCGCGGAAGCGGTGTCGCCAGCGGCTACTGGAACGGCCGCGAACTGCAGCCGGTCGCGCGTTCGGAAGATGAAGGCTGGTATCGCACCGGCGACCTGGGCGCGCTCGACGAGCAAGGCAATCTTTTTTTCAAGGGCCGCAAAAAAGAAGTGATCGTCACGCCCGCGGGCATGAACATTTATCCCGAGGACCTGGAAGCGGCGTTACGAGGTCGGAAAGAGGTTCGGGATTGCGTGGTCGTCGGACTGGAGCGCGGCGGAAATGCCGAGCCCTGTGCCGTGCTGATTCTGCGCGACAGTAATTCCAACGCGCAGGCAGGCGATAAGAAGCCCATCGACGTGCAGACCATCGTGCAGCGCGCCAACGAAACGCTGGCAGAATATCAGCGCATGCGCACGTGGTTCGTCTGGCCCGAGGAAGATTTCCCCCGCAGTTCCACGCAGAAGCCTCGCCGCAACGTGATTCGTGATGCAGTTGAAGCGGGCCTCCGCGGACAGGTGCCGGCAAATGCCGCCAGTCCGCTGTCCGAACTGCTGACACGAATCACCGGCCGCAGCATTCAGAACATGCAGAACCTGACGCCGGACGCAAACCTCGAAAGCGGCTTGGGGCTGAGCTCCCTCGAACGCGTCGAACTGCTCAGCGCGCTCGAAGACCGCTACCAAGTCGACCTGAGCGAAACCGAGTTCGCGAATGCAGCGACCGTCGGCGATCTGGAAAAGCTGCTAAGGGGCGAACGAGGTACTGGCACCAAGCTTCATGATTCCGGATTTCACTATCCACGCTGGACTCTTCGCTGTCCGACTACGTGGCTGCGCCTAGCGTCGCATTATCTGCTGGCGCGCCCGGCGGTGTTTCTTCTGGGATGGCCGCACGTGACCGGACGGGAGAATCTGCACGGCATTCGCGGGCCGCTGCTCGTCATCTCTAACCATGTTGCCGATGTCGATGTCGGCTTCATCCAGACGGCGCTTCCCGCGCGTATCAGGCACAAACTGGCGACCGCAACCGGTGGCGAAGCGCTCGAAAAGTTACGCTCGCCCGGTCCGGAGCGCGCCTGGCTCAGACGTATTTACAACCGCGTACAGTGGACACTCGGTGTCGCCCTGCTGAACCTGTTCCCGCTACCGCGTGAGTCCGGTTTCCGCAAGAGCTTTGCCTACGCCGGAGAGGCCGTGGATCGCGGATACAGTGTGCTGGTGTTTCCGGAGGGTAAGCACACCGAAGACGGCAAACTGCGCCCGTTCCGCACCGGAGTCGGCCTGCTCGCCAACAATCTGCGCATCCCCATCCTTCCGATGCGGATTGATGGTTTGTTTGAAATCAAGAATGCCGGGAAGAAGTCTGCGACGCCCGGCAAAATTCAGGTGCGCATCGGCAAGCCAATGCAGTTCGCGCCAGAAAGCAACCCCGAGGAAATCGCGCGGGCACTGCAAAAGGCGGTTGAGGATCTCTAATGCCGGGCGGGGACGCCCGGCTCTCCACCCCGGAAAAACAAAAGGCCGGGCGATTGTGCCCGGCGTTTCGTATTGAAAAACTGTCAATCGCTGAGTTGAGCTAGATCAGTTTCCCATTAACCTCGTTCAATTTCTGTAATTTCAATTATGGCGCAAACCCTTACATCACCCACGCGAGTCCTTCCAGTTCACGCTCCAGCACTGGCAGAGAGCAGCCCGCCATTTCCACCCGGCCGGCGGCGTCGATTGCAGCCTGCTGCGAAACGCCATAGCCGCGACCCATTAAGAAAACTTGCAGCAACTCCGCTGCTTCGCGGGAATCCACCATGCCGCCCTGGACCAGGTCGTTTCGCAAGGCGCATAATTCCGTTACTGTAAATCTTTCTTTCATGGCCATTCTCACCTTGGACCCCCTTACCGTTGCTCAATTAGATTCATCGGCAACCCGCTTCGTTACATGCAATCGAAATGCCGTAACTTTGGTACATCACCAGGGACCGCTAGGTGGCACCTCCATCTCTTAGAACCCAAGATTTTGCAAAAGGTTGCGCGGATGTTGCTCCCAGGCGGGCGGAAGACAAAACAGCGGTATCTGTCGCCAGAGTGACACTAAGTGTCGTTTTGGGGGCGGGAAACCGAACTTTGCCGGGGGGGCTGGGTCGGGTTGTCTGGCGGCTCCGGTTTCAGGCCGCGTCGATCTTGGCGGCGTCCACCAGCATGATCGGGATGTCGTCCTGAATGGGGTACACACGGCGGCATTCGCCGCATTTCAGACTTGCGCCGTTCGCACTCAGGACCACCGGCTTCTTGCAAACCGGGCAGACCAGCATGTCAAGCAAATCCTGCGAAATCATAGAGACTCTATTGTACAGCGGGCAGAATAGCCCGAAATGCGTCTGGCGTCAGTTCAATGACCAGAGACGCTACACTCCCCCTGTGATTCCCCCGTGATCCCCTGTGCCCTCTGTGGTTAAGAAGTCCGCACTCATTCGAGGCAAAGACTCGAGGTGAGCATCTACAGGATACCAATGCGATAGAATCGCCTTTCGATTTAATCACACGCCGCAGCGAGGCAGGATGGCAGCCAGGATTCTCGACGGTACTAAAATAGCTGCTGAAATCCGCGCGGAAGTCGCCGCCCTGGCAAAAGCCGGGGCATTATCGGGCCTGCGTCCGGGGCTCGCCGTGGTTCTGGTCGGGCACAACCCCGCGTCCGAGGTCTACGTTCGCGGGAAGGTCAAGAGCTCCGAAGAAGTCGGCCTCTACAGTGAACAACACACGCCCTCCGAAAGTGCGACCACCGAAGAGCTGCTCGCGCTGATCGCCGACCTGAACCGCCGCGACGAAATTGACGGCATCCTGGTGCAGTTGCCGCTGCCCGCGCACGTCGATGCCAAGAAAATTCTGCTGGCAGTCGATCCCGCCAAAGACGTTGACGGCTTTCATCCCATGAACGTGGGCTACCTTTCCACGCAGCGTCCCGGTCTCGTGCCCTGCACCCCGGCCGGCGTCATGGAGATTCTGAAGCGCAGCGGGATTCCGGTTGCCGGCCAGGAAGCCGTAGTCGTCGGGCGCAGCGATATTGTCGGCAAGCCCGTCGCCATGCTCCTGCTGAATCAGAACGCCACCGTCACCGTCTGCCATTCGAAGACGCGCGATCTACCCGAAGTCTGCCGCCGCGCCGACATTCTGGTGGCGGCGATTGGCCGCGCCGGCATGGTCACTCGCGACTACGTCAAGCCCGGCGCCACCGTGATCGACGTCGGCATCAACAAGATCACCGACCGAAAAGAATTCGACCGCTTTTTTTCGCGGAACAAAAAGCGTGAAGAAACGTTTCTGGCGAAAGGCTCGACTTTGGTTGGCGACGTTCACCCCGAAGTAGCTGAAATCGCCGGAGCGATCACGCCCGTCCCCGGAGGTGTCGGCCCGCTGACCATCGCCATGCTGATGGCGAACACGGTAAAGGCCGCAATGCTGCGGCGGGGATCGAGACATCCTGAGTTGAGCCGAGCTTAGGAGCTTGTGAGACCCTCGAAAAATGCCTCCAGGCGAAGGACGAAGAGCGAATGACCAACCGCAAACCGCAAACGACCAGCGACTAACGACTAACGACTAACGACGGAATCCCCTTGCTAAAACTCGGCCTCACCGGCGGCATCGCGAGCGGCAAATCAGTAGTCGGCGAGATATTTGTCAAACTCGGAGCACACCTGATCCAGGCCGATGCCGTCGCCCACTCGCTCATGCAGCCCGGCCGCGCGGTCTACGAGGACGTCGTCCGCCGCTTCGGCCGCGAAATCCTGAATCCCGACGGAAGCATCAGCCGTCCCCGGCTGGCCGAGGCCGCGTTCGGCACACCCGGCGGTGCGCCCCCGCGCTTTAAGGAACTCAACGAAATTGTCCATCCCGCCGTGATCGAGCACGAAAATCAATGGATGGAAGAAATCGCCCGGCGCGATCCGAGCGCCATCGCCATCGTCGAGGCAGCGCTGATTCTCGAATCAAGTGGCGCCGACCGTTTCGATCACTTAATCGTCGTGACGTGCCAGCCCGAACAGCGAGTTCCGCGTTTTGCACGCCGGCTTGGGATTTCGGAGGATGCGGCCCGAGCCGAGGTAGCTCGCCGCATGGCGGCACAGATGCCGGACGAAGAAAAAATCAAAGCTGCCGATTTCGTGATCGATAACTCTGGATCGCTAGACGCAACGGAGCAGCAGGTGCACCGTGTTTTCGCGGCTCTGCGCCAGCGTCCCACCCTATAATTCAGAATGGTTTGAACCTGATTTCCGTTTTTAATGTCACTGCCAGTGAGGTTAGAAACAGAGTGGTCGACTGGGATCGATATCGCGAGATCGATGCGCTGCGAGAGTCAGGGCATCCCGCCGAAGCATTAGTGCAATTCAAAGCTCTTCGCGAGACCGCAACAGACTCAGCAGACATCAGTTCAATCTTTTTAGGAGAGTGTCTTTCATACCGCGATCTCGGCCGTTTCGATGAGGCGGCCGAGGCGGCTTCGGAGGCGGTAAGGCTTCTGCCGGAAAAGAGCACGAGTCGGCCGTACGCGGAATTTTGCCTTGTATGTACCCACGAGAGCGTGGGTAAATTCGATCTGGCTGCAAATGGGTTCAGGGCTCTTCTTAAGGTGCACGCAGATCTCTTGAGCACTGACGAATACATTCAGTTCAGACGCGGCGTACAACTTCGGTTGATCGCGAACCTCATAGCTCTCGGTCACGCTGTCGAGCCTTTGTCTATGGTGAATACTCTCAAGGCGGAAGACATTTCCCCAGAAGAAAGGGCGGAACTTTCGTATCGGGAGGCGGTGGCCCACGGACTCCTTGGACGCCACGATCACGCTCTGGAACTATACCAAGAGGCAATCAGCGGGCCGTTGGAGCGCTCGCTGGCTGCGCGGGCTCATTTCCACATCGGGGAGGTTCTGTACGACCGAGGGGAGTTCTCGCGTGCGCTCGACGAGTTCAAGATTGCCGAAACCACGGCTGATCCGCGCAGCCCGGATAAAGCCCATTTCGCCGGATGGGTCAAGCACACTCTTCAAGCAGCGAATACACCGAGTACCGAATGGTAGCCCGCACTTTTCCTAGTTAGCATTGCGTCTCGGTATCACCAGCCATTGCAGCACCGAACTCACGATACTCAGCAGGACGGCGCCAATAAAAGCTGCCACAAAATCTCGCACATGGAATCCAGTCACCAGCCATGCCGCCAGCTCCAGCATGAGCGCGTTGATCACGAACCAGAACAGGCCAAGAGTCAGCAGCGTCAGCGGGAAGGTGATGATCTTTAGCACCAAACCGATCGTGGCATTGATCAAGCCGATGGCCGCGGCCGCGATCAGCGCCGCCACCGGACCGCTTACGCTAATGCCCGGCACTACGTGGGCAACGATCCACACCGCCAGCGCGCTTAGAACCCAATGGAGTAGAAGACGCACGATGAGCCTCCTTCGGTAGAATCACTGGACACTATACACGTGAAAACGGCTCAAAAGACAAACGCCGCGCGGCTACTCGATCAGATGGGAATCCACTACGAACTACGTGAGTATGAGGTGGATCCCGAAGACCTCGCCGCGGAAACGGTTGCCGCCAAGATCGGTTTGCCGCCGGAGCAGGTTTTCAAGACGCTGGTCGCGCGCGGTGACCGCAATGGAGTCTGCCTGGCCGTGATCCCCGGCGACCAGGAACTGAACCTGAAGGCGCTGGCGGCTGTGGCGGGAGAGCGAAAGATTCAGCTCGTCCCGGTGAAAGAACTGCAATCGCTCACCGGCTACATTCGCGGCGGCGTGACCGCGCTTGCGGCCAGGCGCGACTTTCCCGTGTATGTGGACGAAAGCGTCGAGCTGTTCGATGTGGTGTCGATTTCGGCGGGCGTGCGGGGATTGCAGATTCTGATGGCGCCTGCGGACTACCTGCGGGCGACCAAGGGAACGATTGCGGCACTTGGGCAGGCGAAGGGCCACCACCTTATGTGAGCAGTGGGAGTGTATGACGCATTTAGGCTTACTAACGGCTGCGGAAATTTCCCGCTATAATCGCCGTTATGTGGTTTCGCCAGCAACGTTTCTTAGGCGTGGACGTGCTGATAAAGGGGTCTATGGACGCGACTCATTTTTGGCCGGGCGGAAATCCAGGGGAACCTGTTCCTACTGTCGACGTGGCCGATATAAAGTCCGTGTGGACAATCTATGAAGACCTCAGGTCGCGGGTCCCCGAAGGAAACGCCGGTGTTGACATATCAATAATAAAGAGAGCCTGCAGTGCCCGTGCCGACCTTCCCGCAGTTACATACCGCTCGTCGATGCTTGGGTTGCTCGAGATGTTGCCGGGAGATCTCTTGGCTCCGTGGAAACGCGGCGGGGCGCTCGACGAAGCGGTATTTAAGGTCGCTGCGACAATAGCGATGAAATGGATGGGAACGGGAGTTCCGGAGTCAGGTTTGCCATTCGACGTAGACGCGTTCATCCAGGAAGTGGATAAAGAGTCTGCCTGAGTCTTCAAAGAGTCTTGGCTGCCATGGCTATTGCAAGAATTCCTATCACAAGCGCCATCTCGCGGGTCGATTTGTGAGTCGAGTTGTAGATACATCATGTACCGTGCCGATTCGATAACGCCAATAGTCAGCGATCCGAGGGACCCATGCCCACCGCCACGCGCACCAATCCGCTTTCGTTTCTGACCGATCAGCTCGAGGGACTCAAGGCCAAGGGCACGCACTTCAAGCTGCGTGTGCTCGATGACGAGCAGGCGCCGGTCTGCACCTTCGACGGCATGCGAGTCATCAACCTGGCCTCGAACAATTACCTCGGCTTCACGACGCATCCCAAACTGCGCGAAGCGGCGCTTGAAGCTACGCGCAAATACGGCGTCGGATCGGGCGCCGTGCGCACCATCGCCGGCACGATGAAAATCCATATGGAGCTGGAAGAGAAGATCGCGCGCTTTAAGAACGTCGAGGCCTGCGTGGTCTTCCAGTCGGGATTCACGGCGAATGCGGGCACGGTTTCTTCGTTCCTGGGGAAAGACGATTTCATCATCTCCGACGAACTCAATCACGCCTCGATCATCGATGGTTGCCGTCTTTCACGGGCGAAGATTCTCGTCTTCCGGCACAAAGACGTCGCACACGCCGCAGAACAACTCGCCAGCGTGAAAAACCAGCCGGGGAAGAAGCTGCTGATCTCCGATGGCGTGTTCTCGATGGACGGCGACATCGGTCCGCTGCCCGGCCTGTGCGAGGCGGCCGAGAAATACGGCGCGATCATGATGGTCGACGACGCCCACTCTTCCGGCGTGCTCGGCCGCCAGGGACGCGGCACGATCGATCATTTCAATGTGCACGGGCGCGTCGACATACAGGTCGGAACCTTGTCGAAGGCGATCGGCGCTTTAGGTGGCTACGTCTGCGGCACGCGCGATCTGATCGATTTTCTCTATCACCGCGCGCGTCCCTTCCTGTTTTCGACGTCGCATCCGCCGTCTGTCGCGGCGACCTGCATTGCGGCTTTCGATGTTCTTGAAACCGAGCCGCAGTGGATGGAACAGCTCTGGGCGAACACGCGCTTCTGGAAAAAAGAGCTCGGGCTGCTCGGATTCAACATCGGCGGGCAGACCACTCCCGCGAGTGAAACGCCGATCACGCCCATCATCATTGGCGACGGACGCTTGACCATGGATTTTTCCCGCGAGCTGTTCAAAGAAGGAGTGCTCGGAACCGGCATCGCATTTCCCACCGTCCCCGAAGGTAAAGCGCGCGTGCGCACCATCATGACCGCTACGCACACGAGAGAAGAATTGCAGCAGGCTCTCGAAGTGCTAGAGCGAGTGGGAAAGAAGATGGGAATACTTGGATGAATTCGAGAGCCACTTCCCACAAGTTCGCAGTCTACTTATGCTGGCTGACGGAAAGCACGTTCCCGTCCGGGTCTTTGAACCACGCAACTTTGTCGCCGGTGGGCGCAGTCCAGATTCCTAGCTCTTTATCCTGCACGAAGGGATACTTCTCAAAGGCGACCCCTCTCTTCTGAAGCCACGCAACGACTTCCTCGATATTGGAAACCTCCCAACCGAGCACGGTGTACGGTGCTGGAGTAAAATCCTTGGCCTTAGCAACGCGGATCATAGTTTCACCGGCTCGCACGACGAGCGCAAACATGTCATCGCTGACGAATTCAAATCCCAGCTTGCCTTCGTAAAAGCTTCTGGCTTTCGCGGAATCTTTGGTAGGAACGAACCCAATGATCTTGCTGGAAGCGAGCATTTGCAGCCCTCCGTAAGTTTCTTGCGCGGAACAATAATACTCGGGGGCTTGAGATGCACACGCGCCACTCGTTGTGCTTAACCGTACTATGCGTTATAGTACACACCCGTGATCCCCTTCCGCGTTGATTTTCGGCCTGGAATTCCGCTCTATGAGCAGGTTGTCTATGCCGCGAAGAAGGCCATGATCTCGGGGCAAATGCGGCCCGGAGATCCCTTTCCGTCAGTACGTATGCTCAGCAAAGAACTTAAGATCAATCCCAACACAGCTCACAAGGTTGTCGTGCATCTGGTAGCGGCGGGCTTGCTCGACACGCGGCCGGGGATCGGCACCGTGGTTGCGGAGTTGCCGGAAGGGCGGAAGATCGAGCGAACGCAATTGCTCGGACATGAAATCGAACAACTGGCCGTGGAGGCGAAAAAGCTGGGCATCCCACTGGAGGAGATTGTGACCTCCATTTCTGAGCACTGGAAGAAACTCAGTGGCCGTGAAACCAGTGGGCCGGAAGCGGAGCGAGGAGGTCGCGGGAAACGATGAGCGCAATTCGCACGGAAAATCTGATTAAGAAATTTCGCCGGGTGGAAGCCCTGAACGGATTGAACCTTGATGTGCCCGAAGGCGCGGTGTACGCGCTGGTGGGGCCGAACGGCGCCGGAAAGACGACAGCGATCAAGATTCTGATGAATATTTTCGGGCCCACAAGCGGTCGGGCAGAAGTGCTGGGAGTCGAGTCGGCGCGGATTGCGGGGCGAGCCTTTACATCGATCGGATATGTGTCGGAAAACCAGGAGTTGCCGGAGTGGATGCGAGTGGGGGCACTCTTGGAGTATCTGCGGCCATTCTATCCGTCGTGGGACCGGGCGCTGGAAAACGAGTTAATCAGTCAGTTTGATTTGCCGCGGGACCGAAAGCTGGGCAATCTTTCGCGCGGGATGCGGATGAAAGCGGCGCTGGCGAGCGCGCTGGCCTATCACCCAAAACTGATCGTGCTCGA
>Ga0210406_10007275_pt1 | contig 11280 bp, 7 predicted proteins | sample IncBWC30MmetaG_FD_155454 | JGI IMG/M metagenome (GOLD analysis project Ga0210406, IMG submission 155454) | Forest soil microbial communities from Barre Woods Harvard Forest LTER site, Petersham, Massachusetts, United States - Inc-BW-C-30-M | ecosystem: Environmental > Terrestrial > Soil >... | reverse complement strand
GACCGTGACCGCCGCCGACCCATACTGCGAGGGGCTGGACGATGACTGGGCTTTGACGATCACCACCGTGGGCGATTGGACCTGTGGCGCAATGAAATGCCCGTCGACGCCAATAAATCCGGACGAGGCCGACCAGATCAGCATGCTTCCACTGGTACTGGCGCCCGTGGCGGAAAACGAATACTCGCTGCCCGCTTCCAACACCAACTTTCCGGGCGAGACCACTATCGAAGAACCAGTGGGTGCCGCGGTCATTGAGTTGGCGGCTGCGCAACCGGAAGCGATCACGACAGCTTCAACAAGAAGAATGAGCGCTAGTATGGTTGTGCGTTGGGGGGAAGCCAGTCGCCGTCTGCCTTGGGGGGTGAAGGCCAACATAACACCTGTCCTTGTGAAGCGGGGATCAAGAGACCTCAACATGTGAAGCCTAGCGGTACTTTATTCACAGCGGACAGTTAAAGATAGATGACGGTAGGGCAAGCCCTCGTGAGCGCACACTAGTACACGAGCGCGGCAAAAAGCGAGTAACCGTTACCGCACCTTCGTTGCGCAATGCGTTGCACAAATGTGTCGGTGCCTGCGGCCGGTCAAAGCTTGAGAGCGGCAGAGCGCACGCGGTCATAAAACGAATTGCCCAGGATACGCTTTACCGCACCGCGGGCCGAGTCCGTCAGACGAATTTTCAGAAGACCGCGCCCTTCCGACAACTCTCTGAAGCGCGCGATGGGTGTGCCCCGCATCATGGCAACGCGGCTTAATTCGAATGGATTGGTTTGTGTGTTGTTGGTAGAGACGCGGCTGATCGTCATGGAGCGGTAGCCAGCCTGCTCGACCGAGCGGGCAACTCGTTGATTCCAGCGTCCTCCTGGGCAGGAGAAATGCGAGACAGGACGGCCGATCATTTGCTCGAGCTCTCGACGTGAGTCGGAAATCTCATGCTCCAGCTCTGGATCGGGCAGGTCGCTCAAGTATGGATGCGTCCAAGAGTGGGAGCCGATCTCGTAACCGAGATCGTTCAGTTCACGCACTTGGCGGCGCGTAAGGAAGCCCGGCTTGTCAAGAAAGCCAACCGTAATGTAGAAGGTCGCCGAGAACCCAAGCTCTGCCAGCACAGGAGCCGCGGCGATCAAGTCTGTTTCGCAACCGTCGTCAAAGGTCACGGCTACAGCGTCGCGTCGCGGGCGAGCTAGCGCTTCACCTACATTGACGCCCGTACGCCCCAAGGTCTTGAGCCAGAGCATCTGCTCACCAAATGCGACGGCGGAAACGATGTAGCGTACGTATCCGGGTTCGGCCTTGCACAATGGCCGGTTGGCCAACTCCAGTTCGTGGTACATCAGGTACACGGTCTCGTCGGGACTCATAGGTTCACCGGTCCGTCCCCATCGCCTCGCATAAGATAAATCTGATGCTGCACCTCGGGGAAGGGACCGAGTCGGTCGGATAGACCGGTCGAAGCGGCAAAGATGAAGTTGGACGGTCCCTCAAAGAACCCGGCTGCCTTGAAAGCCGATCCCCACCCCTTATGAGAGTGATTGGCGACCACCAAGTCCACCCTGCGGTTGGTCAGTACGGCTTGCGCTGCTTCGATCACTGCCCCAGCGTTCTCCGGAATGGCAAGACAATCGGCGATGGTACCGATCCTCAGATTTCCGAAATACTTGTTATCCTTCATCTGCGTATCGAGTGCAACGAACCAACCGATCAAATCATTCCCCCGGCTGACCTTGTAACACAAGAAACTCTTGCCGGCGGGATAGAGCACGTTGAGTACGCGGCTCTCGCGGCTCGCGATGAGTGGATAGTGCTGTGCACAGCGCGCCCAGAGTGCGTCGGCCCAATCGTCAAAATTCACAATGGGTTCCGCCGTTGCTTCCAAGAGGGGACGTGTGCTTCGGATGGTCTGGAGCGCATGAATCGCCAGCCAGCCGAGCCCGGAGAAAGCACCGGCATCGGCTAGAAGACGTCGCAATGGCGTCCCACGAACGGGCTGAACCTCCTGCAGAAAGCGGGAGGGATGCTCCACGTGGAAGTAGAAAGGGACGGCGCACATGCTCCAACGAAGAGCTTTCAGCATGGTAGGGAGCGGCCGGTCGAAGCCACCCATTCCCAGGCAGTAAAGCGAGGGCTCCATTTTGAGCGCGCTGCGCAGCATGAGGACGCCGACGCTCGAATAGCTCTTATTCACGATGCCCTCCGAGAGCGGAAGGTGGTAGTACACAATTTTCGCCGGATCCTGTCCCAAGCGAAATTCCTGATACTTGAGGATGAACGCGCCCCGGACCTGTTCTCCATCAACCGCCAGGTAGTACCGCTGATAGATGGTCCGGCCGTCGAACTCCGGGAGCCAATGCGGGATATTGGATTCCGGAAAACGAAACTCCGCGCCAACCCCCCCCGCCGCCATGCGCTGGTTGAAAGCCTTGACGGCGGGTATCCAGTCTGCCGTGTAAGGCGCAATGGAAATGGCCATAGAGAGGATGTCTACTTACCGCTTGGGGGCCTTGGCGCTCAGAATGTCCACGATGCATTCAACATTCTTCATCTGATCGATTTCTTCGGGCTCGAATTGGAGATGGAATGCTTGCTCCAAAGCAAGAACCAGATCCAGATGGCGCACGGAGTCCCACGATTCGACAGTCTCAGGCGAGGATTGGAGAGAAAGGCTGGAAGCTGGGACCTGCAAGACGTCAGCAGCAATTGCACTTACGCGATCCAGGATCGGCGAGGATGTCATCGTACCTGTTCTTCTCCATTCATAATCTGCAAGCTAACCCATGCGGGGCAGGGCAGCGTGTTTTCGGCGAGATCGAGAGTCCAGAGAGTTCCGTTTCCGTTGGTGCTAGACGCTGTGAAACCGTGATTGAAATAGAAATCGCGGGCGGGGGCGTTCTTTTTGGTCGGCAGAAACCAACCCTCCAGGCGGCTTGCCCGGCGGGTGCGAGCGCGATCCGCAAGAAACGACAGGAAGGCGGTTTCGATGGTCCGTCCGATCACCCTGCAACTCAGTAGAAAGGTATCGATCTCGCACGTCGAGTCTTGGGTCCGGAGAATAGCGACGCCTACCAGGCCGTTATCTCCGAAACGATCCCGAACCCGTATCGAAAAACACTCCCACTCCGCGGACGCGGCCATATTGTTGAGTTGTTGTTCGGAATAGCGACGGGTGGTCAGGTTGAACTGATTGGTCTTGTTTGTGAGCTGCGCAATGCGTCCAAGCGTCGCGGGGGTTACCGGTGCGATCTGCGCCTCTTGCTGGAGGGAACGGTAAAAATCCTCTCGGGAGGAAAGAGTCTGTTCGAGTTGCTCGCGCTCCCGCTGCTCCTGGTACATCTTGCCGCGTTCGAAATCTTCGGTGGAAAGCGTCAGGCGCTCGAAGACCGGAAACTCGCGGACAATGCGGGCGTATGTCATCGGATCGGAGGGCAAATCGATGACAGCAACTTCAGGAAGTTCGCTGCGCACCTGTTGCCGCTCGATCGGATTATCGTCAAGAAATGCGAGCGCATCGATCCCGATGTTCAGTTCATTGGCAATCTCTCGGAGATTTTGAGCCTTATCTAGCCAGTTGATCCGCATCGCCGCAAAATGCGTGGGACGCAGGATCATGCCAGGATGCTTTTCGAGGGCTTCCATCGCGTCGTCGAGATTGTTCTTGCTGCACACTGCCAGCAGGATGCCCCGTTGATAAAGGTCCAATAGCGCGCGTTGCAGTTCCTGAAACGCGGCTCCGGGATATTCGGTTCCCAGCCGGATGCCAGCCATGCCATCTTCGCCGATGACGCCTCCCCAAAGAGTGTTATCCAAATCGACGACCAATGCTTTTGCGATCTTGCCGGCTATTGGATGAAGGAATCGCATCCACTCCGCTGCGAGCTGCCCGAGGTGACCCGCAGCGATCGGAAGTCGCACGGTAAGCCACTTGCGCTCGTCGTGCCATTGCTCGCGGCCATGCCTTGCCACCAGGCCGTCGTAATCGAGCACATATACGCTGCTGAACCCGGCGGCCGCGGCCGCGAGTTCGCGGTTCACAGTTCGGATCGCCTCACACTGACTGTGTTCCAGTTGCTCATCCAGCACGCCTCGAGAGGGGCTGGCGGGTTGCTCCAGGTTATGCACGATCAGGTGCGCTGCACTCTGCTTTCGGAACGCCTGAATCCAGGCGCGGAATTCAGAGGTCACCTGCACGACCACTTTCGAGGAATCTTCGCGGTTCAACCCGCCGAAATTCTTCCAAAGATCCGGCACAACGTCGCGGGTCTGCACCGCCAGAATGACGGCGTCGGGTCGAAATGCATAGAGAGCACTCTGCGCATCGGTCATGGCCTGCACGTACGCATTGAAATCCGAAAGGTGGACGGTAAGGTCGATCCCGGAGCAAAAGGCCGACGCGCGCAGCAGCGGAACGATCGGCTCCACGGTGAATGAACGAAGGATCGCCAGACGGAAAGGATGCAACGACAGATGGGAGCGGAGTTGTTCGAAGCGTTGCACTACGAAGGCGGCCGTGGAGTTGGTGGGCTCCGCATTCCAGAGCAGCGCGAGCAAAGCTGCAGCTTTGCGAAAATCACCCACCGCCATGCAGCGGTCAATTTCCTGTCGGCTCTCCAGGACGTTCACTTATCCTCTCTGATCGCGAAACCCATTTCGCATCTGATGTTTTTCCAATAAGCAAGGATCTATGATCTCGTTCGGTCTGGGACTGCCATTGAGTTCGGGGAGCGCTTTGTCCCGGCCGCTTCGATGGTTGTCCGAAGAACACCAACGAATGTTTGCGCAATTACGGACCAATCGTATTTGCGGGCGGTCGCTGCTGCCGCCGCCTCGTATCGCCGGCGCATGCCCGGGTCCTTCAACAGCGTGACGATGGCCTCGGCGAATGCTTTGGGATCGTCTTCCAACAGAATATCGCGTCCATGGTGCACGTCGAGCCCTTCGGCTCCGACCGAAGTCGATACTGTCGCTTTCCCGGTCGCCATTCCTTCATAGATCTTGATGCGCGTGCCACCGCCGATGCGCAGCGGAATGACGAAGACTGCTGCTTCCCTCAGATGGGGGACGATGGAGGGCACGGTCCCGGTAACCTCCACCGAATCCGACGCTAGTTTCTTCACCCGCGGATGGGGATCGCGCCCCACGATGCGAAAGCGCGCGCTCGGAACCTGTTGCAGAACGATCGGCCAAATTTCGCGGCAGAAAAACTCTACGCCATCAATGTTGGCTTCCCAGTCCATCGATCCCGTGTACACTACGAGCGGGCCATTGGGTTCCAACTGGGGATCGTACTCGTACTTGCTGAGATCAACCCCCGTGGGCACAACGCTGATGTGCGACGGGTCGACCATTCCCCTCATAGCCTGACGATCCGCTTCCGAGACGGCGATCACGTGATGAAACCGGCGTACTTGTGCGGGCTCGAAGCGCACCATCTTCGCGTATTCGATTTTCGAGACGATGCGGTCTACCGTTTTCACTTCAAATTCGGCTTTGCGTTTCCACAAGACCGTCTCTACGTTGTGCTGGAAAAGAGCTGAGGGCGTGGCCAAGTGGTCGGGAAAGTTCAAAGTGCTGGAAAGGAAATCGCAGACCGCAACGTCGAACTTTTGCTGCCGGATCCAGTCGCTGACGGTTTGCCGGACCTGACGCGCGGTGAACTTGCTTACTGCATAGGGGGCTCGGGAAGGTAGCCGGCGCAGGTAATCGAGGTAGCGCTCCGCTGCCGTAGTGTCGGGTGCTGCCGTGTACGTGCAAATCGTGCCCGGCAGGTGGTCGACGATATCGCGCTCGTAGTCCAGATCGCGAGCGCCTCCATAGTAGGAGAGATAAGTGAGTTCGTGCCCGAAATCGAGCTGGCGCAAAATATTGTAGGTGCGAAGCTTCCCGCCCGTGTCGAGAGGCAGCAACTTCCCCGGCTTCACCCAAAGAATCTTCATCATTTTTTCTGCAACAGACTTCGCGAGTGCGGGATGGACGAATGAATTCTGGATCTAACCCGCCTGCTTCCAGTCATCGCCGTAACTCAACGTTCACAGAACTGTAGTAGCTTTGAAGCCATGAATTCACTGCGGGCATGCCGAGTTCCGAGTGAGTCTCTTGTGACAGGGACTGCTCGCTGTTTAGTTCTGAAGTCTCAATCACATAAGAGCTTCTAGCCGTACGACTGGGCCGTCCAGCCAGGCCCAGAGAAAAAGTGCGCAACACCTTGCATACGTTTTGCGCGGGTTTTCCTCTCGGCCCCGCGCAAAGTCCAAGATACTATGGAAGTCGGAGCCAGCGTTCTTTGGAAGATCGATTGCACTTCCACCAAAATAAAGCTATTGCTTTCAATAGGATGAAAAACGACCTCCTGGCAGTCGCAGAACCCACCGTCTCCGGTCCCGTGGCGACGGGAACGAGCCATGCTCATGCTGTTCGCAAGGTGTTCCACCTCGTCGATTCGCTCAACGTAGGAGGTACAGAAACGCAGGCCGTTGAACTTGTGCGCCGGTTGCCGGCAGCAGGATACCGGGTCACTCTGGGATGCCTCAAAATGGAAGGACCGCTCCAGGAACGCCTTGTGGGTTCAGGAGTGGACCTGATGGAGTTTCATCCGAAGGGTGGCCTCGACACGCCGGCGGGAGCAGCGCTGTTGGCGCGCCTCAGTCTGTTTTTACGGCGTGAGCGCTTCGACGTGATGCACGCACATGATCTCTGGTCCAATCTGCTGGGGGTGACCGCAGCGCTCCTCGCAGGCGTTCCCGGAATCGTGTCGAGCCGCCGCGGAGACTTGGCCGGGTTCAGTTGGTATCAGGGTTCCCGTCGAGGCTGGCTGCGACGAGTGCAAAGTCTGGGGGGCCTCATTCTCACCAACTCGACGGCAGCCCGCGACGCTTTGATTCGGGAGGATCGCTTCGACGCCGCCAAGCTACGGATCATTGTGAACGGCGTCGACACGGAACGCTTTCAGCGGAAAAGTGATAGATCCCGCCTGTTCCCTGGAGTTAACGGCAAGGTTATTGTCGTCGTTGGAAACATGCATTCGGATGTGAAAGGACATCCGTGGTTGATCGATGCTGCACCGGCCATTGTGCGGGAATTCCCGGATACGCGGTTCGTGTTTGCTGGTGACGGAATCGCACGGCCTCAATTCGAGCGCCAAGTGGCCGAACTGAAGCTGGAAGCCAACTTCTTGTTCTTGGGGCTGCGGAGCGACATTCCGGAGATTCTCTCGAGCGCGGACATCGGGGTGCTGCCGTCGCGATCCGAGGGCATGCCAAACGCGATTCTGGAATACATGTCGGCCGGATTGCCCGTGGTGGCGAGCGCCGTCGGCGGGAGTTGCGAATTAGTGGAGGAGGGCATTACCGGTCACTTGGTTCCGCCGGAAAACTCGGAGGCACTGGCTTCTGCGGTTCTGGGTCTCTTAAGGGATCCCGGAGCCATGCGTCGCCTCGGACAAAATGGACGAGACATGGTGGAGCGCAAATTCAGTTTCACGCGCCTGGTCCGCGAGGTCGACGAACTCTACAGCGAGTTGCTCTCCAGCCGAGGAGGCAAGAGACGCTAGTGGCACAAGACTCCATCTGGAAGCGCAAGTTAGCGCGGCTTCGCTCCATGAGTTGGCCTGAGTTCGAGGACCGGGCCCGCCAGAATCTGACGGCACGGTTGGACGCGCGGCGCCACTTACGAGCGCATGATTTTGCGGAGGCTGTACGGGACATAGAGTCCGCCGGAAAGTTTTTCTTTGATCGGCATGCATTGCCAAGTCTGATTGCTGACTTGAAACGGATGCTCCCTCGGCAGGCGGAACAGATTGTGACCCAGGCAGAGGCAGCATGCCTGCATCGATTCGATTTGCTTGGCTACCCTTCCCTGGATTATGGAAGCGAAATCGACTGGCATCTGGATAGGGTGCACGGCAAGACGGCACCGCGCAAACCTTGGTTCCAGATTCGTTATTTGGATTTTGAGGAGGTCGGCGATTCGAAAGTCACTTGGGAGCTGAACCGTCACCAGCATTTCGTGACGCTCGCCAAGGCATACCATCTCACCTCCGATCCACGTTTCGCGGAGGAGTGCGTTGCGCAGGCGACGCACTGGCAGACACAGAATCCGTATCCGATCGGCGTTAACTGGGCCAGCAGTCTTGAGGTTGCCTTCCGCACGCTTTCCTGGATCTGGACCTATTTCTTTCTGCGTGACACGGAGCCATTCACTCCGGAAGTGCGTCGCGATTGGTTGCGGCAATTCAGCGTTAGCGGACGCCACATCGAGACGTATATTTCGACCTACTTCTCTCCAAACACCCATCTATTGGGCGAAGCTCTCGCCTTGTTTTTTCTGGGAGTGCTGTTCCCACAATTGTCCTCGGCGGGGCGTTGGCGGGAGCGGGGCTGGGGGATCCTGCTGCAGGAGCCGGCAAGACAGGTACGTCCGGACGGTTTTTACTTCGAGCAGTCCACGTACTATCACGTGTATGCGCTCGACATGCTTCTGCATGCGCGCACCCTGGCGGCGGCCAATGGCGTGGAAATACCAGTGGTGCTCGATGAGCGTTTGCGCCAAATGCTGGACACTTTGATGTTGCTGTGTCGCGCGGGCCTCCCCCCCACGATGGGTGACGACGACGGAGGCCGCCTTTTTGACCCTCGCCGCAACCACGCTCACGACCTGTTGGACCCCCTCAGCACTGGAGCTGCTTTGTTTGGCCGGGGAGATTACAAGTTCCTCGCGGGCGGGTTGCGCGAGGAGACGCTTTGGTTGCTTGGAAGGCAAGGAGTCGCCAGATTTGAGAGTGTCGAGACGCTTCCGCCGCAGGCCGATTCCATTTCGCTACGTGATAGCGGGCTATACCTGATGGCGGACGCAAAACTGGGACAGCAGTTATGTATTGATGCGGGCCCGCATGGTCCTCATACAGGAGGACATGGTCATGCGGACGCGTTGAGTGTTTGTCTCGTGGGGGCGGGCCGCGTCTTGCTGGGCGACGCAGGCACGTTTGAATATGTGGGGCAAAACGAAGAGCGTGCGAGACTGCGTGGCACCGGAGCGCACAATACCGTTCGAGTGGACGGACAGGATCAGGCGCAACCCACCGGCCCTTTCAGCTGGAGCCAGCTGCCAAATGTAGGCTGTGAAAGTTGGGGTACCGGACGCACGTTCGATCTATTCGTGGGCAGTCACGACGGCTACGCGCGCCTGGAGCCCAATCTTCTTCATCGGCGCTGGGTGTTCCACCGGCAGGGAGAGTTCTGGTTGATTCGAGACCTGGTGGAGGGAAGCGGTCTGCATCGACTCGAACTAACCTGGAACGTTGGAGCTACCCTTGCCCCGATGGCAGCGGCAGACGATCGCTTCGCCGACGACGAAGGCCAGCTTCTGCTTGCGGTCACGGACGGTCACGGTTGGCTGAAGAGCATTCAGAGGGACACCTGGTCGCCCGCCTATGGCGAACAGGAGCGGAGAACCTGTGTCCGGTTCGAGCGGGATGCACAGCTTCCCGGCGACTTCGCTACGCTTGTGATGGCGGGCGAGGGCTTGCCAGAAGTGCAGTTGATTTCTTTGGGAGGGTCCGCGGAGGCGGCAGGGTACCGACTTTCGATGAAGGCTGAGGAACATTATTTCTTCTTTGCCACTACCAACCGAGCGTGGGCTTTAGCAGGCTGGGCCAGCGACGCAGACTTCTTATATTGGACTCGCAGCCCCGATCGCGAAGAAACTACGGTGGTGGTCGTCAACGGAACCTTTGTCGAGCGGGACAATCGGAAAATCCTGAGCTGCCAGCACCGGGTGGGCTATGTTGAGGCACTTGCCGGGCCAGGGAAGATCGAAGTGTTGTCTTCGGACCCATCCAATGTCACGCTTGCACAACCTGATGAACGCGTCACGGCGGATCTGGAAACGGCCGGACGTAGCAAAGGCTAAAAGATTATGTGCGGTATTTGCGGCATGTTTCTCACGGAACCCGGAAAGCGCGCCGACCGCGGCGTGCTGGCGGCCATGAACCGCCAGATCCTTCATCGTGGGCCGGATGATGAGGGTTTTTTTGTCGAAGGCAACGCGGGGCTTGCCATACGCCGACTCAGCATCATCGACGTAAAGAGCGGCCACCAGCCCCTCACAAACGAAGATGAGAGCATCTGGATTGTTTATAACGGGGAACTGTACAACCACCTCGAACTGCGCCAGCAACTGGAGTTGCGCGGCCATCGCTATCGCACACGCAGCGACACAGAAGCCATCGTCCACCTGTACGAGGAATACGGTCGTGATTGCGTAAAGCATCTACGAGGAATGTTCGCTTTCGCCATCTGGGACCGGCCTGCGCGACGACTCTTCATAGCCCGGGACCGGCTGGGGATCAAGCCGCTGTACTATGCGTTTGACGGACAGAAGCTTATTTTCGGATCGGAGATCAAAGCGATCCTTGCTCATCCCGGAATGCGCCCAGAGTTCAATCAGAGCACGCTGACTGAATATCTGGCGTTTGGCTATATCTCGCGCGCGGAGACCATGTATGCCGGGATCCAAAAGCTTTTGCCGGGCCATACGCTTGAAATCGAGGAAGACGGCGTTCCTCAGATCACCAACTACTGGAAGCTTGCCGCGAACCAGGATTCGGAGAGCCGTCCGCGAAGCTACTATGTGGCGGGATATCGGGAGCTTCTCGAGAGCTGCGTTTCGAGTCATCTGATGAGCGATGTGCCGCTGGGGGTATTTCTCAGCGGTGGACTCGATTCGAGCGCCGTGGCTGCGCTCACGACCAAGATTCGGAAGGAGCCGATTGAGACATTCGCGGTGGGCTACGGCGAAGAGGAATTTAGCGAATTGCCGTTCGCCCGGACGGTTGCCGAGCACATCGGCTCGAAGCATCACGAAGTTCGGCTGACCCGCGATGAATTTTTTCAGTCGTTGCCGCGCCTGATCTGGCACGAGGACGAACCCATTGTTTGGCCTTCCAGCGTGGCGCTGTATTTTGTGGCACGTCTGGCGCGAGAACGCGTAACGGTGGTTCTCACCGGGGAGGGCAGCGACGAGACGCTAGCCGGGTATACGCGCTATCCGTGGACGGTAATGAATGCCCGCTTCGACGGGACCTATCGCGCGGTGCTACCGGGAAGTGTACGGCGCGCCGTGAAACGCGCAATTGATGCGGGCCCTTTATCCGCCGCCATGTACCGCAAACTAGAACATACTTTTCTAGTGCGTGATGGCAACTCGTGGCCGTCGTTCTACTTCGACAATTTCTACTCGGCATTCTCTGGAGCTGAACAAAAGCAGCTTCTGACCGAGCAGGCATGG
>Ga0210406_10007273_pt1 | contig 11284 bp, 8 predicted proteins | sample IncBWC30MmetaG_FD_155454 | JGI IMG/M metagenome (GOLD analysis project Ga0210406, IMG submission 155454) | Forest soil microbial communities from Barre Woods Harvard Forest LTER site, Petersham, Massachusetts, United States - Inc-BW-C-30-M | ecosystem: Environmental > Terrestrial > Soil >... | reverse complement strand
TGCAGAGAATTCCGGAAGCAGCCGTGCGCGAGCGATTCATGACCGCGCTCACCAACGACTTCGCAAACGACGATCCCCCATTCCTGATCGACTACGTGAGGCTGAACATGAAGGCGCGGAGAGGGAACTAGTCGTCGGTCGTCGGCAACACACACGACCCTCGAGTTCAAGGGATTAAGCTGACGACTAACGACTGGCGACCGCCCTACGGTCTTCCCCCCGGCTTCCACTCCGGCCTGAAATCCGAATTCACCAGCCACTCGATTGGCCCGATCAGCGACCCAATCGCCTCCGTCATGTGCTTGAAGTCGATGTGCGCAATATCGTCGCTCGGCTGGTGGTAGTCGCTGTGCATCCCGTAGCTGGACGCGGTCTGCGCTACCACTCCCCTCTTCGCCAGAACATAGTTGTCGGACCGCATGAAAAAATTCTGTTCGGGCCTCTGGTCTGCGATCAGCTTTGCCCCGTGCTCCGCCAGCGTCGGCCCCAGATTCGACCGCTCCCAGCCGCTCAGCCACAACGAGTCTGCCGGATATTTCGGGTCCGGCCGCCCAATCATCTCGAACTCAAGGTTCACGGCAATCTCGTCGAGCGGTACTGGCGGATGTTTCTGGAACCAGGCCGAGCCCAGCCCACCCAATTCCTCGCTACCGAACAGCGCAAACAACACCGGACGCTTTGGCTTCGGTCCTGACCCCAGCGCGCGCGCCAGTTCGAGCACGGCCACCACTCCTGAAGCATCGTCGTCGGCGCCGTTATAAATCGAATCGCCCTTGACCGGCTTACCTACGCCGAGATGATCGAGATGTGCGCTTAACAGCAATGCGCTCTTGCTCAGCGACGGATCGCTCCCAGGAATCTTTCCCAGCGCATTCCACGTATAGCTCTTTTTGGGTGCGCTGACGGCGGCCTCCATGTAGAACATCACGCCATCGGGAATTTCCTTCAATCCCGCGAGCGCTTTCTCGCTGACAGCGAACACGTTCCCGTCGCTCCCGAGTTCGCCCCCCCCGCCGCCCTCGAGGCGGACCGGCAGCTCGGGCACGACCTTGCCACGCGAATCCCAGCTATCGAGTAGTTGTTGGGGTGCGGGTTCCAGCACGGCCACCGCGCCATCCTGCAGCGCGGCAAGAACGGCCCCGCGGATCTTCTTGCGATCCAGCCCCGTCACCAGCACCACGTGTCCTTCCAAGTCCGTGGCGGCGGGCGGCGAGCCGGGATGCTTCTCCGCTGCTGGCCCTGAAACCTTGTCGGAATCCAACCGCTTCAGCGTTCCCCGGAAGTTAGCCTCACTCAGCACAACCACCAGCATTTCCTTGCCATGCGTCCAGGTCATGGTTTGCGACGGAATCCCGTCCCCCGGCGTCATGTAGTGCAGTTCCGGCGGCGCCGTGAGGTTCTGTCGAATCAGCGTCCCACGCTGGACATAGGTACCGTTATCGCCGGCGGGCTCCACGCCATACTGCTCGAGCTGCGCGCCAATGTAAGTGGCGGCCACCAGTTCATCCGGGGTGGCGCTACCGCGGCCACGGAGCGCATCCGAAGCCAGAAAATCCATGTTGGAGCGAATGCAGGACGCGCACACCTTCGTATTCGCCGCCTGCGGAGTAACCGAAGGTGTGAGGTCCACGTTGGGTGCTGGATTCGCGGGTTGCTGCGTCTCCGCTTGCGACGAGGAAGCCATGGCATGGTTGCCCGACGCAGCGGCGAACACCACCAACGCCAGCAAGCTGAAAACAATAAGAAATTTCTGCAAGGTGGAAGGAAGGGCTCGTTCTCTCATGGGGATTGTGTCAGCGATTATAGCGACAACGCAGTTCCGTCATGTCCCTTGCCACGTCCTGGCGGACAGCGGGCGTGGGCCAGTCGGACAAGGCGCGTCTTGAAACCGAATAGTTACTCCAAGGTCCCTCTGATTCATAGAGATGACCAAATGCGCGGGCTGGCGTCTGCTACAATTCGCTTAGCCCTGAACCGTCCCCTTGCGGGGCATGAGTGAGAGGGTTTTCCTTACTATGTTGAGTTCCCGTCGCAAGCTCCAACTGGCTGCTTCGTTTGCTTTTCTTCTGCTCATCGCGGTCGTGGGCGTCGGCTGCAACGGATTCTTTGTCGATCCGATTCTGCAGACCATCACGGTCGGCCCCACCGGCGTGGGCATTTTGGTCGGCAAGACCCAGCAAATGACGGCAATCGGCACGTATGACGACGGGTCGCAAAAGAACATCACGGGCTCGACAGGCACGACCTGGACGACAAACGATCAGACGATCTCAAGCGTGACCTCTGGGGGGCTAGTGACCGGTGTAGGCGCGGGCAACGCGACCGTCACAGCGACGCAGGGTGTAGCCACCGGTTCGGCCAGTATCACAGTCTCGCTGAACGGGGTCACTTCGATTACGGTGACGCCGTCCTCGCAGTCCGTTTCGGCGACTGGCGGCGTTCCGTTCTGTCTCGTCGCTACCGCGACTCCCGGCGGAGACATTAGTACCCTCAATAGCACGACGTGGGCCTTCACCAATTCCACCACTAATTTGCCTGTGACGGGCATCACGAAGACCAATACCGGCTGCACTACAGGTCAGGCCTGGTCAATCGGAACGCTTTCGCCCACACCGCCAATCACGGTGAACGTCACAGCTTCCGCTCCATCGGGTACGGGTGGAACAGTCACGTCACCATCGGGGGTGACCGTGAACATCACCCCTTAACCCCGATTGTGATTCTATGGAACAGGGGCGCGCGGCGCGCGAGCACCCCGTTGTTTTTGGACGCCATCCCATCGAGAAGGTCAATGAATTCTTTCCTCCTGAAACGATGCGCCGCTATTTCGACTTTCTGTCTCAAATTGATTCACTATTAGCTAAGTTGTTGAAAACCCGTTCGGCGCGTTTGCAGGCGTCGCAAACACGGTCCACGCATCGCGTAGAATGCCAGCTAGCACGGTTTAGAGGCGATCTGGGCGACGATCGGAACTCAAGCCATGCCCGAACCCTCACCTCGCATCTCGATCGTCGATCCTGGGCCTCCCTGGCGCGAAGTGTATCTTTCAGTTAATGCGACCAATTTAGTCGGAGATGGCGAACCGTGGCCAAGCATTTGGAAACTTCAAACCAGGTCGCGCCGCGGTCGAGGCCAAATTTCTCAAACCGCCTCGAGTTCGGCGAGGCTGAATGCCGAGTGCTGGGCTCATCAAGCACCTTCGACAGCAACGCGATCGCTCCCCGCGCGATATATTCTTAGAAGACTCCCGTGAAAGTTTCCCCGACAGTCTCCCGCAGAAACGCATGGCTGATGGCGCTCGCGCTGATCCTGACGATCGCGCCTGCTTGCGGACACGGTCGCGGCCGCTCTCGCGAAATCATGTATGTCGCCGCACCGCAGGCTTTCCTGCGCGATCGGGTGGCCGCCGTCTACTCCAAGACCGCCACAGTGAAGAATGGCGACGCGGTCGAAGTGCTCGACCGCGACAAACGGTTCGTAAAGGTCCGCACCTCCGCCGGCGCCGAAGGCTGGATGGAGCAGCGTTACCTGATCAGCCAGCAGGTGTACGACAAGTTCCTGGGGCTTACGAAAGATCATCAGAACGATCCCACCCAGGCGACCGGAACCACGCGCAACGACTCCAACCTGCACCTCGAACCGGGACGCGAGACCGATCACCTCTACCAGCTTCCGGCCGGATCGAAGCTGGCGTTGCTGGCACGCGGTATGGCGGAACGCGCGGGCGTGGTCGCGCCGCCGACGCCGTCGCGAAAGAAGGGCGCGGAGCCCGCGGGCCCGGTGATGGAAGACTGGTGGCTGGCCCGCGACGCGCAGGGCCGTGCGGGCTGGATGCTGTCGCGTATGGTAGATCTCGATGTGCCACTCGAGATCGCACAGTACGCCGAGGGCCAGCGCTTCACGGCGTTCTTCGTCCTGAACGAAGTGCAGGACGAAGGCAAGAAAGTCCCGGAGTATCTCGCGCTATTGACCGAGCCAAAAGACGGCCAGCCTTTTGACTTCGACAAAGTGCACGTCTTCACCTGGAATGTGCGGAAGCACCGCTACGAGACGGCCTACCGCGAACGCAACCTGAACGGCGTGCTGCCGGTGACGGTTACGCATGAAGACTTCGGGAAAGAAGGCGACCTGCCGGTGTTCGTCCTGCGCGAGAAAGACGAGAACGGCAGCATCAGCGAGCGCAAATACAAACTAAACACGCCCATCGTGCGCCGCGTGCTGGCGCCCGGAGAACAGCCTCCTCCCCGGCCGGCGGCCGCGAAGAAGAAGCGGCGGTAGGGAGCTACGAGCTAACGAGCTGCGAGCCACGAGCGATCATTGGGGCTCTCACCACGAGCTGGGAATCTCAAAATGTTTTGCCCCATCTCCATTCTTGTATGGAGAACAAAGCAGTTCTTTGCGACCTTTGCGGTTAAGAGCTTTTCCCCTCAGCTGAAAGCGACACAGGAGTTCGATTTGCGCCTCACGTACCGCCAAGTTGTGCGTCTATAATGCGGCGCTGTTCTGTCTCGATTCCATCTTTCTCTCGGAGAATTCATGCGCACGACTGCCGCCTCGCTGTTGTTTGCTGTCACTTTGTCTATCAGCTTGCTCGCGCAGCAACCGGATACCACCAAGCCGCCCGAGGCTCCCCGGACGCGTGAAAAGAAAAAGCCTGAGACGCCCCCAAGCTCCGAGACAAAGACCCCAGAGCCGCAGCCTCCAGAAACGAGATCCGAAGCCAAGCCCGACGCCGGCAAAGATGCCGACGAACATTACGACATGACCGAGATCCCGCCCGTCGTGACCCATCACCAAATCACTATTGACGGCAAGCTTTTACGCTATGCGGCAACCACGGGCCGGTTGCCCATCAAGCGCGGCGACGGCAAGATCGAAGCCGAAATGTTCTTCGTGGCCTACACGCTCGACGCGCAGGAAGCCGCCAAGCGTCCGCTGACGTTTTGTTTCAACGGCGGCCCAGGATCCGCAACGGTGTGGCTGCATATGGGAGCCGTGGGGCCGAAGCGGGTCACACTCGAGCCAAATGGCTTCATGCCGCCGCCTCCGTATACCATCTCCGACAATCCCAATACGCTGCTCGATCGCAGCGACCTGGTATTTGTGGATGCGATCTCGACCGGCTTCAGCCGCGCCGGCAACGCCGACGCCACCAAGAAATTCCTGGGCGTGACGGGCGACATCGAGGCGTTCGGAGAATTCGTTCGCCTGTATGTAACCCGCTACGAGCGCTGGCCTTCGCCGCTGTTCATCCTTGGCGAAAGCTACGGGACGACACGCGCGGCGGGGATCGCCGGCTTTCTCGCCAATCGTGGAATTTCCTTCAACGGCATCACGCTGCTTTCCACCGCGATGGACTTCGGCACGCTCGAATGGGCGAAGAACAACGACATCCCCTACTTCCTGCTGGTGCCGACCTTCACCATGATCGCCGCGTACCACAAGCGACTGTCGCCCGACCTGATGCAGGACCTGGCGAAGACGCGGCAGGAAGTGGAACGCTGGTCGATAACCGATTACTCGGCGGCGCTGCTGAAAGGCGATGGGCTTGCGCCCGAGGAACGCCAGAAGATCATCGATGCATACGCGCGCTACACCGGGCTCGACAAGAAGCTGATCGACAACGCCAACCTTCGCATCAACGTCGAGCAATTCACGCACAACCTGCTGCTCGATCAGAAACTGCGCGTCGGAAGGTTGGACGGCCGCTTCACGGGGGTCGATCCCGAGGGCCTGCTCGACCAGCGCTTTTACGATCCGACCAGCGCGGCAATCCTTCCGCCTTACACGGCGGTCTTCAACAACTACGTGCGCACCGAGCTGGGCTACAAAGTCGACTTGCCATACAAGGTGTTCGCCTGGGATGAGCCCGCCTTTCAGAAATGGGATTGGGGCGAGGCCGACAAGGGCTTTCCGAACACGGCGCCTGGATTGCGGGCGGCTCTGGTGGAGAACTCATATTTGAAAGTGCTGGTGATGGAGGGGTACTACGATCTCGCGACGCCGTACTTCGCGGCGAATTACTCGATCGATCATTTGAACCTGGGGCCGGATTACCGGCAGCACGTTTCGTTCACCACGTATGAAGCCGGTCACATGGTGTATATCGACGGCGCGTCGCATACCAAGATGAAGAAAGACCTGGTGGAATTTATGGGGAAGTGCTTGAGGTAGCTTCGAGCTACGAGCGACGAACTGCAAGCAATCAAGAGGCTCAGTCTGAAGGTCTGCGGCTGGCGCCTCACTCCTCAAAGGATGACAAGGCTTCATCCAGCTGGTTGGAGCCGGTTCGTATCAGGGCGCGCCTTCAGGCGCGCCGTCCAGTTTTTACAAAAAGGCGCCTTTCGGCGCTGGACTTCCCTTCCCGTCGTTCATAACATCTAGAAAAGAATAACCTTCTCGCCGGGCCACTTCGGCGAAACTTTTACTTGGATTGGGACTCCAATCCAACGGTGGATGGGATTCGTTCTACGAAGGGTGGTCCTATGACGAAATCATTGTGGATGCGAGGATTTACAGCGGCTTTGCTGGTCGGGCTTGCGGTATCGCTGGCTCTCGCAAAGGGCTCTAAAGCAAATCAGATTCCTGCTCCATCGGCCGACGCGGCACTGGCTGCGAAATCAGGAGAGGAATCGGTTGTCTTCTCGGGCGGCTGCTTCTGGGGAGTACAGGCGGTGTTTCAGCACCTGAAGGGCGTGCGCAGTGCGATTTCGGGGTACTCCGGCGGCGAAGCCAACACTGCGCATTACGAAATGGTTAGCACGGGGGAGACTGGGCACGCGGAATCGGTCAAGGTGGTTTATGACCCGTCGCAAGTAACCTACGGCCAGTTGCTACACGTCTTCTTTTCGGTGGCGCACGATCCCACGGAGTTGAACCGCCAGGGTCCCGACGACGGGACGCAGTATCGTTCGGTCGTGTTCTACACCACGCCCGATCAGTTGCGGCTCACGAAGGCGTATATCGAGCAGTTGGATGCGGCGCACGTATTCAAGCATGCGATCGTGACGCAGGTGGTGCCGCTGAAGGCGTTCTATAACGCTGAGGTGTATCACCAGAATTATGCGACGGAGCATCCGGACAGCATGTACATCTGGGCCAATGATGCTCCCAAAGTGGAGAACCTGAAGAAGGAGTTCCCGCAACTGTACCGGGGCTCGCCGCAACTGGTAGCAGTGAAGTAGCAACATCCCTGCTGGTGAGAATGGGAGCGATTTATGTTTGATTCGGATTTGGACCAGAACGCACGCAAGATACAACGTCGTACGTTTCTGACGTTGTCAGTAGGGGCGATTGCGGGGGTTGCCCTGTCGCATCTGCGGCGGCCCACGGTGCTGGCGGCGGCTCCCGCAGGAGTACCGGGCGAGGTAAGCATCGTCGAGTTCTCGGACGATGGCAAGCGGCTGAAGAAAGTCCGTGTCGCAAAGGTCGTAAAGACCGAGGCCGAGTGGAAGGCGCAGTTGTCGCCCAACGCATTCGACATCACGCGGCACGCAGATACTGAGATGGCGTTCACCGGGCAGTATTGGAATCTACACGACAAGGGCATCTACCGGTGCATCTGCTGCGACAATGCGCTGTTCAGTTCCGACACGAAATTCGAGTCGGGGACGGGGTGGCCGAGTTTCTGGGCCCCCATTGCCGATGAGAACGTGCGGAGCGAGCGTGACACAACGTTGGGGATGGTCCGGGATGCGGTGAATTGCACGTTGTGCGATGCGCACCTGGGTCATGTATTTGACGATGGGCCGAGGCCTACCGGGTTACGGTATTGCATGAATTCCGCCTCGTTGAAGTTTGTGAAGCGCGGGTAAGAGCTTCTAGCCGCGAAGGTCGCAAAGAACCGCCGCTAAGGACGCAAAGAGAAGCTTTAACGATTTTCTTTGCGTGCTCGGCGGCTTTTCTTTGCGCGCTTTGCGGTTAAGTGCTTTCCGCTACTTCGCAAATCTTAGAACGCAGAGGACGCAGAGAACGGCCGCAGAGGGCGCAGAGTAAACCACCAGTCGTTTGGCGGCGGGCTTGGGTCCGTTATATTCTCGTGCGGTGCAGCGCGCATCGGTGCGGTCTCCTTCTGCGGGACTGTTTCTTGGGCTTGTAATCACGCTTATCGCGGTCGTGGCGTACGCCTGGTACACGACGCAGCAGATCTCCGGACTGCGCGCCCTGCAGAACAATCTTGTCGATCGCAACCGGCGGGATTCCCTCCAGCTTCTTCGCATTCAAAACGACCTTAATTCGCTCGGCCTCGGCATGCGCGACATGCTCGATAATGACGAGCCCTATCCGCTGACGGCGTGGTCGGCGCAGTTTCAGCGCATTCGTTTTGATCTGGATGCCGCGATGCGCGCCGAGGAGGAACTGGCTCCCACGCATCGCACTCCGGAACAGAAGCAGTACCTGACGGCGTCGTTAACGCAGTTCTGGGACGCCGTCGACCGGACGTTCGCACTGGCACAGGGCGGAAAAGCCGACGAAGCACGTGGGCAGATCCGACTGACACTGCAGGCACGTCAGTCGGCGCTGAGCGCGGCAGTGGCCCGCCAACTGGTGGCGAATAACGAGAGCGAGGAGCAGGCCAACCAACAGATTCGGGATGTATACGACCGGGTCGAGCGGCGCGGCTATCTTTTTCTCGCAGCCACTTTGACGGCCATCCTGCTGACCGGACTGTACGTGATTTATGCGAACCGGCAACTGTTTGCGCAGCTGGCGACGCTTTCTGAGCAGCGCAGCGATCTCGCGCAGAAACTCATCGCGACCCAGGAGTCGACGCTGCGGCACATCTCGCGCGAGTTGCACGACGAGTTTGGACAGATTCTTACTGCGGTAGGATCGATGCTGGGCCGCGCCGAAAAGCACACGCCCGAAGGTTCGCCTCTGCGCACGGAACTGAAGGAAGTACGCGACGTGGCGCAGACCACGCTCGACACGGTGCGCAGCTTGTCGCAGGCCCTGCATCCCGTGATGCTCGATGAAGCTGGCCTGGAGAGCACCATGGACTGGTACCTGGCCACGGTGGAAAAGCAGACTGGGACTGACATATCCTACGAGAAGTCCGGGAGCGCATATTCCGTGAGCAGCAGCGCTGGAATTCACGTGTACCGCATTCTGCAGGAAGCGTTGAACAATGTGACGCGGCACTCGGGGGCGCGCACGGCGTGGGTGCGGCTGCGCTTTTCGCCGCAGAACCTGGAGTTGGAAGTGGAAGATCACGGAAAGGGATTCAGCGCAAACGGATCGTCGCCCGGCATCGGGCTGGTCGCGATGCGTGAGCGCGCCGAGTTGCTGGGCGGGCGGATTGAATTCCTGCAGCCGTCGGGTGGTGGAACCCTGGTGCGCTTGCGCGTTCCCCGCGAGAGAGCGGAGGCTCATGCCGAATAAGATTTCCGTCCTGCTGGTGGACGATCACAGCCTGGTGCGGCGCGGCTTTCGCCGCATGCTCGAAGACGAGCCTGACATGAATGTGGTCGGCGAGGCGGGCGATGGAGCCGAGGCCATCAAGCTGGCCAAGGAACTCAAGCCGAAGGTGATCGTCATGGACAGCGCGATGCCGGGCACGGGCGGACTCATCGCGACGCGCAAGATTCTCGAATCGACACCGGAGCAGATCATCCTGATGCTCAGCATGCATTCGGAGGAAACGCTGGTGCGCCAGGCGCTCGAAGCCGGGGCGCGTGGCTACATGCTGAAGAACGCCGTGGACCTGGAACTGGCGGCCGCGATCCGCAAAGTGGTGAAGGGCGAAGTGGTGCTCGATCCGCAGGTGGCGCGGCGCGCGTCGCTGAAAGGCGAACGTAATGGCGGGCTCACTACGCGCGAACTCGAAATTCTGCAATTCATCGTCGACGGAAAATCGAACAAGGAAATTGCCGACCACCTCAATCTCAGCGTGAACACCGTCGCCGTACACCGGGCCAACATCATGGATGCTCTCGGCATTCACAAGACGGCGGAACTGGTGGTGTATGCGATCCGCAACGGGCTGGTGAACATCCCTTGAGGCGGCGAGAATTCCTGCGGGGCTTGGCGGGATGGGCCGCGGCTGCCGAACTGGGCGCGGATGCGTGGGCTGCACCGGTGTCTTCCAATCTTGGATTCACTCTCACCGACGTCACGTCCGCCGCCGGGCTCGATTTCCATCACAACAGCGGCGCCTACGGTGGCAAACTGCTGCCGGAGACGCTAGGCTCGGGCTGTGCGTTTCTCGACTACGACGCCGATGGCTGGCAAGACATTCTGCTTATCAATGGAATGGACTGGCCCGGTCACCAGCGCCAGCGCAGTACTCTGAAGCTCTATCGCAACAATCGCAACGGGGCTTTTACCGACGTGACGAAGGCGGCCGGGCTCGATGTCGAGATGTATGGCATGGGCGTGGCGGTGGGCGACTACAACAACGACGGGTTCCCCGACATCTTTATTACCTGCGTGGGACAAAACCGGCTGTTCCGGAACACCGGGAAGGGCACGTTCGTTGATGTCACACAGAAGAGCGAGCTTGGAAAGCGGCAAGCGCTGAGCACTTCGGCGCTATGGTTTGACTACGACCGCGACGGGTTCCTGGACCTTTTTGTCTGCAATTACGTGAAGTGGTCGCCCGAACACGATGTGTTCTGCTCGCTTGACGGCAAGCACAAATCGTATTGCACCCCCGAGGCGTATCGCGGCGAGACTTGCTGGCTGTTTCACAATCGCGGCGACGGGACGTTCGAGGATGTGACCGCGCACAGCGGGATCTTCGATAGCAGTTCGAAGGCCCTAGGTGTCGCCTTGCTCGACTTTGATCGCGATGGCTGGCCGGACCTGCTCGTGGCGAACGATACTCAGCCGAACAAGCTCTACCGCAACCAGCAGAATGGGACGTTTCGCGATGTGGGCATGGAGGCGGGCATCGCACTCAGCACGGAGGGCAAGGCGCGCGCCGGGATGGGCGTGGACGTCGGCGACTTCCTGAACTCGGGCATGCCTGGCCTGGCGATCACGAACTTCGACAACGAAATGATCGGGATGTATCGAGAGTCGAAACCGGGATCGTACGAGGATGTGTCACTGCAGTCGGGGATCGGGCTCGCCTCGAAAAATAGCCTGGGATTCGGATGCGCGTTTCTGGATGTCAATCTCGACGGCTGGCTCGACCTGGCGGTGGCGAACGGGCACATCGATGAAACGGTTCGTAACATTCGCGGGAACGTTGGGTACGCGCAGCCGCCGCAGTTGTTTCTGAACAACGGCAAAGGCGTGTTGCGGGATGTTGCGGGCGAGGCAGGTGCCGGGTTCGTCCAGT
>Ga0210406_10007272_pt1 | contig 11284 bp, 8 predicted proteins | sample IncBWC30MmetaG_FD_155454 | JGI IMG/M metagenome (GOLD analysis project Ga0210406, IMG submission 155454) | Forest soil microbial communities from Barre Woods Harvard Forest LTER site, Petersham, Massachusetts, United States - Inc-BW-C-30-M | ecosystem: Environmental > Terrestrial > Soil >... | reverse complement strand
GGATTGTCTGACTTGATCGCCGAGGACGTCACTACCACGTGCGCACCTTCGACATTCGTGGCTTTGTGCCCTTCGTGGATCGTGGCGCCTAGATCTTGCAGGCGTTCGGTGATGTTCGATGGTTTGGTGTCTGAACCCGACACCGAGTAGCCCAGCGTCAGCAGCACTTCGGCGATGCCGCTCATACCGATGCCGCCGATACCCACCAAGTGAATGCGCTGAAAATTGCGGAACGCGACCATCATCGATTTATCCTCGGACAACGTCTTCAATCATGCTGACGATGTCGCGCGCCGCGTTCGGCCGGGCCAGGCTTCGCGCGGCGGACGACTGCCGTTCGATTTCCCCGGGCTGGTCGAGGAGGGAGAAAATTTCGCTGCTGAGGCGCTCGGGCGTGAGCTCCGGCTCTGGAATCACGCGGCCTGCGCCGGCGCGCGCCATCTCCTGGGCATTGCGCAACTGGTGGCTGTCGGTGGCGTGCCCGAAGGGAATGAAAATGGCGGCGCGTCCCGAAGCGGCAATTTCCGCCGCGGTGATGGCCCCGGCTCGGCAGACGATAACGTCGGCCCAGGCGAAGCGCTCCGCCATGTTCGTAAGAAAGGGCACAACCTCCGCTGGAAACTCGCGCCGCGCGTACGCGGTGCGCACCGCATTATAGTCGCGTTCGCCGGTCTGATGCACGATGGCCAGGTCGTTTTTTCGCGCCGCCAGCCGGTCGATGGCATCGACAATGGCGCGATTGATCGCCAGCGCGCCCTGGCTGCCTCCGGTGATGAGCAGACGAAATGGTTTTTGTGGAGAGCGCGGCGCAATCGAGAAAAACTCGGTGCGCACGGGGCAGCCGGTGACCACAGCTTTCTTGCCCCAAGCGCGCGCGGAAACGTCGTAGCCAGTGGCGATGCGCTTGGAAATCGTCGCGAGTACGCGGTTGGTGAAGCCCGGCTCGGCGTTAGGCTCGAAGATTATGTTGGGGATTCCGCTCAACCACGTCGCGAGCATCATCGGCCCTGCCGCGTAGCCGCCGACGCCGAAGGCCGCGACGGGTTTGTGCTTACGGAGTACGCCGAAGGCATCGGCCACGCCCGGACCCAGCATAGCGAGATTCTTCACCAGCGTCGCGCCGCCTTTGCCTTTGAGGCCCGCGACGCGCAGTGTTTCCAGCGGCAGCCCGGCTTGCGGCACCAGCTTCATCTCGATTCCGCGTTGTGTTCCGACCAGCACGACGTCTCGCTCGCTTCCTCGTGACATCCATTCGCGCGCGATGGCCAGCGCGGGAAAAACGTGGCCGCCCGTGCCGCCGCCGGCGATCAGAAGCTTCATGCGTCACGTCCCTGCCAAGCGCGGGCAAGAAAGATCGATCACCATGTAGGCTCCCGAGTTTGCTGCGAAATATTCAGGAGCACGCCGGTGGCCAGCAGCATCACCAGCAAACTCGAGCCGCCATAGCTTACAAACGGCAGCGGAATCCCTTTGGTAGGCACCATGCCCAGCACCACCGCAAAATTAATTAGCGCCTGGCACAGCACCATGGCTGTGATACCCATCGCGAGCAGCCTCCCAAATCCGTCTGGCGCTCCAAAGGCCGCGCGCAATCCCCGCCAGGCGTACACAGCGAAGAGCGCGATGACGATGACCGCGCCGAGAAATCCCAGCTCCTCGCATATCACCGCGTAAATGAAATCTGTGTGCGCTTCCGGAAGATAAAAAAGTTTCTGCTTGCTCTCCATCAAGCCGACACCGGTGAAGCCGCCCGAGCCGACCGCGATGAGCGATTGCAGTAATTGAAAACCGGAGCCCTGCGGATCGGAACCCGGATCGAGAAAGGCCATCAGCCTCGCCTGCCGGTAGGAAACGTGCGTAATCAGCAGATAAAGGATGGGCAATGCCGCGGCGGCGCCTGTCGCGAGCCACTTCCAGGAAAGTCCGGCGACGAACAGGATGGCCGCCGTTACCAGCACGATATCGATTGAGGTCCCGAGGTCAGGCTGTAGAAGGACGAGCACGACGCAGACGAGAATCGGTCCGGCCGCGGGTAGAATCGTGTGCAGAAAATCTTCTTTGCGGAATTCCATCGAGGAAACGCCGCGTCGCTTCAAATCCAGAAACCACGCCAGATAGAGAACGACCGCGAGTTTCGCTAATTCCGAAGGCTGAATATTCACCGGACCAAACTTGATCCAGCGATGCGTGGCGTGCGATTTATCCAGGAAAAAGGCGCCCACCAACATCAACAACACCAGGAAAATCGCCGGGTACACGACGGCGGGCTCGCGTAGCCGGCGGTAATCCGTGCGCATCAGCGCGAACATGCCGAGCAACCCGAGCAAGAGCCATGCAGACTGCCGCAGTAGAAAAATGTAAGAGCGGCCGTACAGCTGGTCGGCAGTGACGGCTGACGCGCTATAGATCATCACGGCACCGAGCAAGCACAGCGCCATCGTCACGCCAAACAGCCAGCGGTCATTTTCGAGGCGTCTTGGCACTTATGCCGACCTCCTGACAGAACTAGCGCCGCGATTCGTGCTCGGCAGCTCGTTCGTCCGCAGTTCCAGTTCGTGCACCAACGCTTTGAAGACGCGCCCGCGGTGCTCGTAATTCTGAAATTGGTCGAAGCTCGCGCATGCAGGAGCCAGCAGGACGACGTCACCGTTGCGCGCGGCTTGCGAGGCAATCTCCACGGCATGATCCAGAGTGCCCGCGCGCTCGATGGCTACGCTCCCGGAGATCTGGCCCTCGATTTTGTCCGCGGCCGCGCCAATCAGCAGGGCCAGAATCGCCCTTTCGCGCAACGGCGTCTGCAGCACCGTGTAGTCGCTGTCCTTGTCCTTGCCGCCGAGAATCACCAGGATGCGGCCCGGAAAAGCATCCAGCGCTTTCAGCGTCGCGTCGACATTCGTCGCCTTGGAATCGTTGTAGTAGCGGACGCCGTTGATCTCGCGTACGAATTCCAGGCGATGCTCGACGCCTGCAAACGAACGCACACCCTCAGCGATCGCTTTGGCGCTCGCGCCCGCGATTCGTGCCGCGGCAATTGCGGCAAGCACGTTCTCCAGGTTATGCGTCCCCGGCAGTGGCACCCCTTGGCGCTTGAGCACGGCCTCTTCCCTGCCCTCATCGCGAAAAACAATGTCGTCGCCGCGCAAGAACGCGCCCTGCGCAGCTCGCTGCTTGCGGCTGAACCAATACACATGCGGACGCGTGGGCGCGAGCGGTGTTGTTCCAGGATCATCGGCATTCAATATCGCGAAATCTTCTTCGCGCTGATTCTCAAAAATGCGCGCTTTGACTTTGCTGTAAAGCTCCATAGTGTGATGGCGGTCCAAATGGTCCGGCGTGAGATTGAGAAATACGCTGATGTCCGTGCGAAATTCCTGAATAAGCTCGAGCTGGAAACTGCTCAGCTCCACGACGGTGTTCGTATCGTGCGTCATGCGATCGACGCAGGAGATCAACGGTGTGCCGATGTTGCCGGCGAGAATGGTGGGAAATGAGGCAGTGCGCAAAATGTGCTCGACCAGCGAAGCCGTCGTGGTTTTTCCATTCGATCCGGTGATGCCGATCCATTTGCCTTGCCGAAACCGGTACGCAAGTTCGATCTCGCTCCAAATCGCCACGCCCTTAGCGCGCGCGGCTTGCAGCAACGGCGCATCCGCGGGCACTCCCGGGCTCGGAATGATGAGATCCTGCCGCAAGAATGTTTGCTCCTGATGGCCGCCCAGCTCCAGGTTCACATTTGCGGCACGCAGTTTCGCGCCGATTTCTTGCCCGATTTCAGCTTCGCTGCGCGAATCGGTTGCGGTCACGGCGGCTCCGTGCTCGGCGCAAAAAAACGCCGTGGCTACGCCCGTGCGCGCCAGCCCCACGACCAGCACGCGCTTGTTTTTCAATTCCACCGGGCCCGGCATGCTTACCTCAATTTCAAGGTCGTCAACGCAAACAGCGCGAACACCAGCGCCACAATCCAAAAGCGCACGATCACCTTCGATTCGCTCCAGCCCAGCAGCTCAAAATGATGGTGAATCGGCGCCATGCGGAAGATGCGCTTGCCGCGCAGCTTGAACGAACCGACCTGCAGAATCACCGACAATGCTTCGACGACAAAAATGCCGCCGACAAAAAAGAGCAAAATCTCTTGCTTGATGATCACCGCGATGACCCCAAGCGTTCCTCCAAGCGAGAGGGAACCCACGTCGCCCATGAAGATTTCGGCGGGATGCGCGTTGTACCACAGAAATCCCAGCGAAGCGCCAACCAGCGCGCCGCACAAGACGGTCAGCTCGCCAACACGCGGGATGTACTGAATCTCGAGATACGTGGCCCAGCGATAGTTGCTGCTCACATAGGTCAAGACGGTCAAAGCACCGGCGGCAATCACCGTGCACCCAATGGCCAAACCGTCCAGCCCGTCGGTTAGATTCACCGCGTTGGAAGCGCCCGCGATCACTATGGAAACGAAAATCAGAAACGGCACGAAGGCCAGCGGCCAAAAGTGCGCCGACTTCATCAGCGAGTGGACTACCAGGTCCGGATGAACGCGTTTCAGGAACGGAATCATCAACTCGGTGGAGTAGGCGCTGCGGGTGGCAAGCGCCAGCAAGCCTATTCCGACAATCGAGCTCACAAAAATCTGCAGCAGAAATTTGTTCCGGCTCGCGAGCCCGAGGTTGCGCTGTTTCGAGACTTTCGCGTAATCGTCGACAAACCCGATGGCCGCGAACGCCAGCAGCGCGAACAGTGTCAACAGCACGAAGCCGTTGGTCAGGTCGGCCCACAGCAAAGTGGGCACCATGGTGGAAAGAACGATCAGCACGCCCCCCATCGTCGGAGTGCCGGCTTTTTTCTGGTGATTTTGCGGGCCTTCTTCGCGAATGTACTGGCCGATCTGCAGCTCGCGCAGCTTGCGGATCAGCCAAGGTCCGAACACGAACGCCAGAAACATAGCGGTGAGGCTGGCGTATACCGTGCGAACGGTGATGTAGCGAAACACGTTGAACGGGCTGAAATATTTTTGCAGAACGTGGTAGAGAAGGTAGTAGAGCATTTAGTGCTGCACCTTCACTGTGCTGGCGAGTTCCGGCGCGTGTACGGCAAGCAGGTTCTCGACAATGCGCTCCATCTTCACGCCGCGCGATCCCTTCACCAGCAGCAAATCTCCGGGCGCGAGAAAACCGGCAAGAAACTTGGCGGCATCTTCGGACGACGCAAAAACTTTTGTGTGCGAGCGGGGCACACCGGCGGCCACCGCGCCTTCCACAATCTGCGCGGCGTCGCCTTCGACGCCCACGACCCAATCAATCTTTCCAGTCTCCGCCGCAAACTTGCCGGCTTCGCCATGGAGCTGCGATGACGTCGCGCCAAGTTCGCGCATTTCTCCAGCCGCAAGAATCCGGCGGCGATAGCCGGGAGTCGCCGCTAAAACCTTAATCATCGCGTGCAGCGCCGCGGGGCTCGAATTGTAACTGTCGTTGATCAGCGCCGCTCCATTGGAAAAGCGCAACAATTCCCCGCGCATCGCCGGCGCGTGCAGAGTGCGAAATACGCTCTGCGCTTCCGCCGCGCCAATTCCCCAAACGCTGGCCGCCGCCAAGGCCCCTAGCGCGTTGCAAATGACGTGGCGGCCCGGCAGCGCCAGTTCCAGCCGCGCACGCCTTCCGTTTTCCACCAGAACAAAAGCCGAACCCAGGGCGCCGCGATCTTCAATTGCCTCCGCGCGATAATCCGCCGCATTGTCGATCCCGTAGGTCAAGACGCGCCCCGGCGCGCTCGAAGCAAACGCGGCCACGAGCGGATCATCCGCATTCAACACGGCGACCGAATCGCGTCCATTCAGTCCTTCGATCAGCTCGCGCTTGGCCAGCGCAATTTCCTCGACCGAGGCAAAAAACTCCAGGTGCGCCGGCGCAACGCGCGTCACCACGCCAACATCCGGCTTGGCGATCGCGGCAAGCTCCTGCAGCTCATGCCGACGCGACATGCCCATCTCCAGCACCGCCGCGTCATGCTCCTCCTCCAATCGAAACAGCGTGAGCGGCAGCCCGTACGCGTTGTTGAAATTGCCTTCGGATTTCAAGACCCGTAGCTTCGCGCCCAGCAGCGCCGCCAGGATCTCTTTTGTGGTGGTTTTGCCCACGCTGCCCGTGACGCCGGCAATTTTCTTGCCCCAGGCCAGGCGCACGGCGGTCGCGAGCCGGTGCAGCGCGCGGAGGGTGTCGTCGACCACGAGGCAGGAGCCGCGCAGCGTATCCGGGAGGTGGCGCGCGCGCGATTCCGCCACCACTGCGGCCAGCGCTCCGCGCTCGAGAGCCGCAGCCACATGATCGTGTCCATCGTGACGCGGTCCGTGGATGGCGATGAACAACTCTCCAGCACGTATCGTGCGAGAATCAATCGAGACGCCGGCCACCCGGGCCAGGGGGTTGAGCCCCGCCCCAAGCACAGCCAGCATCGGCTCAGAAATCTGTAGAAGCGTCCACCGCATAAATTCCTCAAAGAGCTGGCGTTACGAAGATACCGCGCACGTCGGTCAGTTTTCACCGTTTTGAGGGCTCCTCCTTAGTAAGGGTAACTACGGCTCGAAGCGCCTCTCTCCTGCTATGGATAAAGCGCGCTACGTGCCAAACCCTGCGCCACTCTCCGGCCGGTCGTACCCCCGTTCGCGGAGCGCCCGGCCCGCCACTTCGCGATCGTCAAACTCCAGCGTACGGTCGGCAAGAATCTGATAATTTTCGTGGCCCTTCCCGGCCAGCAGCAGAATGTCTCCCGCGCGCGCTTCGTCGATCGCCAGGCCAATGGCTTTTTCGCGGTCGGGCTCGATCATGTATTTGCCGTGCGTTTTTTGCAGGCCGACTACGATGTCGCTGATGATTTTCAGCGGGTCCTCGCTCTTGGGATTGTCGCTGGACAAAATCGTGAGGTCGCTGAGGCGCCCCGCCACTTCGCCCATCACCGGACGCTTGGTGCGATCCTTTAGTCCTCCGCAGCCAAAAAGCGTGATGATGCGGCTTTTGGGATTCAGCTCCCGCGCCGTGCGAATCAGATTTTCCAGCGCGTCATCGGTGTGCGCATAATCCACAACCACCAGAAATGGTTGGCCCATGGCAATCGGCTGGAAGCGTCCGGAAACGCTCTTGAGATTGCGAATGCCGGCGGCGATGACCTCGTTGGACAGACCCAGCGCTTGCGCCGCGCCAATGGCGGCCAGGATGTTATAGACATTGATGCGTCCCACCAGCGACGCCTCGATATCGATTTTGCCATTGGGCGTCATCGCTGTGAACGTCAACCCGGAAAAAGTCAGCTGAAATTTCTTGGTGGTCAGTTGCGCTCTGGCAGTAAGGCCGTAAGTGACCACGTTCTTCGCCAAGCCCGCCAGGCGTTTCCCGTATTCGTCATCGATGTTGAGCACCGCGGCATCCGGCGCACCCGCCCCGGTGCCTTCAAAAAGGCGCAGCTTGGCCGCGAAATAATCCTCAAACGTTTTGTGATAATCCATGTGCTCGCGGGTCAGATTGGTGAAGACGGCCGCCGCGAAATGGCAACCCCACAAGCGATCCATCGCCAAGGAATGCGAGCTCGCTTCCAATACGCCGTAGCGCCCGCCGGCATCGCGAATCTCGGCAAGAAATCCCTGCAAGTCCAGCGACTCCGGCGTGGTGTTTGGCGCGGGATAGTCGCCGAGCGGCGTGTGATAGGCAATCGTGCCGAATAGCCCGGTCTTCGCTCCCGAAGCCTTGATGATCGCGTCGACCAGCGACGTCGTCGTGGTCTTGCCGTTCGTTCCGGTCACCGCCACGAGTTGCAGCGCATTGCCGGGGTGCCCGAAAAAATTAGCCGCCGTGATGGCCAGCGCCTTGCGCGCATGCCCCACGCGAATCCACGCCACGGTCGAAGGCATCGTCGCCGGAGCCGCGTCTTCGCTGGCAATGGCCACCGCCCCTCGCGATACCGCGTCGCGAATAAAAGCGTTGCCGTCCGCCTTGACGCCATGCAGCGCAAAAAACAGCGCGCGCGGCTGCACCTTGCGCGAATCGCAAGCCACCTGGCGAATATCCAGGTCGCCCACGCTCGCAGGCACACTGGCTTCGACCCCGGCAAACAAGGCGCTCAACTTGCTGCTTTCACTGGCGCTGCGACCCGGCATGGACTGGCCTCGTTCATTGTTCGCATGCTTCACGGCTGCGTCACTTTTTTTCTCCTCCGCCTGCGTCAATCCGATACTCATTCTAGTGTCTGGACCTCGCGTGCGCCTTGGCGGGCTTCGCTGGCGGCATGCCGAACTGCACGGTCACCTTCGCCCCGCGCCGCACTACGGTCCCAGCCTCCGGACGCTGTTCCACAGCAAGATTCGTTCCAACCAGTAGCGGCTCCAGCCCTAGGTGCAAACACATCTCCGTAACCTCGCGCATCGTCTTGCCGGAAAAATCAGGCACCGCGATGTCGCCGCCTTCATCGGCAGCCATGGTCACTTCTGGAGCGTGAGACTTGGGTTCAGGCTCTGCTTGGTTCGACGCCGCGGGGGGCGCGTCGGGCTGCCCGGAGAAATCCGTGGGGGAGAAATCCTCCAGGGTCGCGGCTTCTCCAGCCATTTGACGATTGTACGCCGCTTGAATCAGGCGCGGATTCAACGGCACGTCGCGCGGCACATCTAGATAGGACAGCACCTGCTCCGCGATGCGCTTGAACACGGGCGCGGCGACCTGGCCGCCTTCGTGCAAACCAACCGGCGAATCCAGCGAAATCAGAATGGTCACCGCCGGATTGCTGATCGGCGCAAAGCCGGTGAAGGATGCGATCAGTTGCGTCGGCGAATAGCGCCCGGTCGCAGGATCGATTTTTTGTGCCGAGCCGGTTTTGCCCGCGGCGGTCCAGCCATCCAGGCGCGCCAGTGGACCCGTGCCGTGCAGCACCACTCCTTCCATCAACCGGCGCAAGGTCGCCGCCGTTTCCGGGCGAATGACGCGCCTGGGCTCTGCGGCGGAAAGCGAAGCCGGCATCGGTAGCACCTGCTCGCCGCGCTTGATCTGTTGCACCACATGCGGCTTGATCAACATACCGCCGTTCGCGATGGCGGAAACCGCGGTAATCAATTGGATCGGGGTAACGCCAATCTCCTGTCCCATGGAAACCGAGCCAATGGAAATCGCGCTCCAATTTTCCAACCGGTGCAATATCCCCTTGCTTTCGCCCGGCAGGTCCACGCCGGTCGGCGCGCCAAAGCCAAACGCGCGAATGTATTCGTAGAATCGCGGCGCGCCAAGCCGCACGGCAATCTTGATTGCACCGACGTCGCTCGATTGCGCCAAAATGTCCGCGACACTCAGCAGTCCAAATGGTTTGTGATCGCGAATGCGGTGCCCTGCGATGTAAATCGCGCCGTTTTCGCAATCGAACACTTCGTTCGGCCGTGTGATGTCCTGATCGAAAGCAGCCGCCAGCGTGATCACCTTGAACGTCGATCCCGGTTCGTACAGCGCACTGATCGCGCGATTCATCCGCGATTCCGCCGGAGCCTCGCTCGCGACATTAGGATTGAAGCGCGGCCAGTTAGCCATGGCCAGAATTTCGCCGGTGTTCGGATTCATCACAATGACGCTGCCGGCCATCGCATGCGTTTTTTCGATGGCGGCAAGCAGTTCGCGTTGCGCGATGTACTGGATTTTTTCGTCCAGCGTGAGCACCACGTTCGCGCCGCGCTCGCGCTGTGCTTCACCGCCGTCGAACCAGCGTTGCCGCGCGTCCGCCATCACCACGATTTTTTCGCTCTTGCTGCGAATCTGGCTGTCCAGCTCGTACTCGATTCCGGCCAGGCCTTTTTCGTCTGGATCGACAAAGCCCAGAACATGCGCGGCTAAATCGCGCTTGGGATAAAATCTCTGGTTTTCGTCCTGGAAGTAGATGCCCTTGAGGTTCAGCGCTTCGATCGCTTCCACCTTCTCCGGCGGCAGCTTGCGCGAAATCCATACAAACGAGCGCGACGACGCCATGCGCGCTTCAAGCACGTCTTGCGGCACGCGCAGCACGCCCGACAGCAGCCGAGCGGCCAGCGATTCGTCAGCGATTTCCGCCGGCACGGCAAACGCCGACTTAACCGGCACGCTCATCGCCAGCGCGCGCAGGTTGCGGTCATAGATGATTCCACGCTTCGGCGTGATTTCAATGGTGCGCTGCTGCTGCCGCTGCGCGCGCGCCAAGTATTCCCCGTGCTTGATCAATTGCAGGTAGGAAAGACGGCCGAACACCGCCGTGGTCCACAGCAGAGCCACGCCGGCGACCATCAGCAAACGAACGTGGACTCGATTTTGTCGCATGACGGGTTCAGGTCGGCTAGCGCTCCGCTCGGAAGTTAGTTTGAATTGCTGAAATCCGGAACGGCGGAAACCAACCGCGAACTACGGCGCACGGTTCGCGCGCACGTAGCGCACGCTCGCCACTTCCGCGCCCGCCGGCGCGTCGTACTCCTGCACCTGCGTCGGCAGCGGCTCCGTCAATCCGAGCTGTCGCCGCGCAATCACGTCGATGCGCCGCGGATCGCGCAGCCCCTCGATCTCCAGCCGCAGCTCCGAATTGAGCGAAGACATTTTCGTCTGCCTGGCCCTCAAGTCCTCAAGCTGAAAACTCAAATCGATGCAGCGAAAATGCTGGTACACATAGAACATCAGAAACACGGCAATCACCGCGCCCCAGCCCGCCGTGCGATAGAAACTCTGCATGCGCGCCGGCTCTGCGTGGCGCACCAGCCGCGAATTATCGATCCGCTTCACGGTGTGAAATTCCGTGTGCAGCGCTTTCTTTCTGCTTCTTGCCATGCTCAGACTCTTTCCGCGCACCGCAATTTCGCACTTCGCGAACGTGGGTTCGCCGAGATTTCCCTTTCGCTCGGCTGGATTACATGTTTGGTCAGCACCTTGAGCGTGCCCGCACGCTCGCCCTGTTGAAACGCCTGCTTGACCTGGCGGTCTTCTCCCGAGTGGTACGTCAGCGCCACCCACCGCCCTCCTGAATTCAAAGTAGCTGGGGTCCGAGAAAGAAACTGCCCGAGTTCCTCCATCTCTCGATTCACCGCTATCCGCAGCGCCAGAAACGTTTTTGTTGCGGGATGCAGTCTCTGCCTTCCCCATTGCTTTCGGGCCCCAGCCACAACCGTTGCCAGGTGCGCGGTGTCGCGTATCGGCCGCGCTCGTACGATGGCCCTGGCGATCCTTCTGGAATCGTGCTCTTCGGCTTCCCGATAGAGCAGGTCGGCCACTTCCCTCTCCGACCAGCGATTCACAATTTCGTCTGCCGT
>Ga0210406_10007271_pt1 | contig 11286 bp, 9 predicted proteins | sample IncBWC30MmetaG_FD_155454 | JGI IMG/M metagenome (GOLD analysis project Ga0210406, IMG submission 155454) | Forest soil microbial communities from Barre Woods Harvard Forest LTER site, Petersham, Massachusetts, United States - Inc-BW-C-30-M | ecosystem: Environmental > Terrestrial > Soil >... | reverse complement strand
GATGGAGAATGGCACCCGCCTCGTAGTAACAGGTCACAATGCAACCGGCCTTACCGCTTCCAGCCAAATTGTGTCCCTTGAAAATTGCCCTGCGAGCCTCTATTTGGGCAAACTGGGAAAGAACTTCCTAGCCGGTTCTCAGGATATGCCGGCGGAATTTCTAAGACTGATGAAAATGAAAAGTGATATCGAAATTGAAGCGCCGCCTACAGTTGCCGTGAACTTCGGGCAAGTCAACGGATCGCCGCATCTGTTTATTGCGAATTTCACCGGACTGGTTCCCGGGAAAATCGCGACTCCAACCGCGGTCTCGGGGAGCAAAGTCAACATTCCCGCCGGCATGGGAAATTCTCTCGCGTATCTTCCTTTCCTGGGCCAAACACAAATTCTTCATGGAACACTACACGGAGACACGATGCAATTTGAGCTGCCCCCGATTGAACGGGGTGCGGTCGCCTGGGTCGTTGGTAATTGACCGATGAACCGGATGCCATCTCCGCTCAGTGCTGGAAAGCGGAAGGGGCTGGAGTCGGTCGCTGATTCGCGTGGAATCATCGCCGCGCTCGCGATCGACCAACGCAGCGCTCTCCGGAGTTTGTTTTCAAGGGCAATGGGCGTTGAAGCAGCGGCCGTTCCTCCAGACAAGCTATCGCAATTCAAAGAGGCGGTGAGTTCGGCGCTGACACCACACGCAAGTGCAATTCTTTTGGATCCGGAATATGGTTTGCCGGCGGCTGCGAAACGGGCCGTAAACGCCGGCCTTCTGCTGGCCTATGAGCAGACTGGATATGATAAAAATGTGCCTGGTCGGCTCCCGCGCCTTCTCGATGGATGGTCCGTCAAACGCCTGATCGAGGCCGGCGCAAACGCGGTCAAACTGCTTTTGTACTATTCAAGCCGTTCGTCCGCAGAAATCAACGGCGCTAAATATTCATTCGTGGAAAAAGTTGGGGCGGAGTGTGCTGCTGCCGGTGTCCCTTTCTTCCTGGAACTGGTGAGCTACGCGGAGAACATGGACGAAAAAGGAATCGAGTTTGCCCGGATCAAGCATGAAATCGTGGCTGCCGGCATGAAGGAATTTTCAATGCCGCAATACCAGGTGGACGTTTTGAAAATCGGCATGCCCGTCAATCTTTCCTTCGTTGAAGGGGCGCCGTCCTTCGCCGGAGAATTTATTTATACGCGTGAGCAAGCGAAGCAGTATTTCTTGCTCGCTGCAGAGTGCTCTCTCATTCCGTTCATTTACCTGTCCGAGGGGGTCAGCAACGCCACTTTTCAGTTTGGGTTACAACTTGCTTCCGAAGCCGGTGCCGGATTTTCGGGCGTGCTCTGCGGAAGAGCCACGTGGAAAGATGGCGTCGAGATTCTCGTCAAGCAGGGTCCTGCCGCACTGCAGGATTGGTTGGGACGCGAGGGTGTCAAGAACATCGAAAATGTAAATAAGTGCCTGGCTGCGGCAATCCCGTGGTTTGATGCACGCAGGCTTGCTGCCCGCGGCAGGAACCAATAATGTTTCTCTGCGTCAGCCTGAATCCCGCGGTGGACAAACGGCTGCGGCTTGAAAGGTTGCAGGTGGGAGGCGTGAACCGCGTGAGTGAAGCAATTCCCGCTCCGGGAGGCAAAGCGGCTCACGTTGCCATGACATTGAGAACTTTGGGAGCGGATCCTCTCTGGCTGGGTTTTGCAGGTGGAGCAACAGGTAAACAACTTGTCGAAGGTCTGCGTGGACTTGCCATTCGCGTCCACGATATCCCGACCAGTGGCTCCACGCGAACGAATCTGGAGCTTGTCGAAGACAATGGCGGTGTGACAGAAATTCTGGAGCCCGGCCAACGTATTTTCCCCGACGAACTTCAGCGGTTCGTGGAAACCTTTACTAAGCTCTTGAACGAGGTCAGTGAACATCCGTCGGTGATTTTTTCAGGGAGCCTTCCGGAAGGAGTGCCGTCGGACCAGTACAAGATGCTCGTCGAATTGGCGCACGAGTTTGGGAGCCGCGTGTTTGTGGACACCAGCGGCGACCCGTTCAAGTTGGCCTTGGCTGGCAAACCGGACTTTATAAAGCCTAACCGAGCGGAAGCCGAGTCCTGGAGCGGACAGGCGATCAGCGATCCGTCCTCCGCAAATGAAATTCTCGGCGCTATGCTGAAAGCAGGGGCAGCCGCTGGCGCAATTACTTTGGGTTCGACCGGGTTGATTTGGCATTCAGCAGCGGGAGATACTCTGTTTGCCAATTCTCCCAAGCTGTCCGCCCGGTCTTGCGTTGGCAGCGGCGACTCTACTTTGGCGGGATTCGCGTTCGCCGCACAGCAGCGACTGCTTCCTGTCGACGCGGTGCGCCTTGCGGCCGCGTGTGGGGCCGCCAACTGCATCGCTCCGGGGCCCGGCTGCGCCAGTGCGCAAGACATCGCCAGTCTAAAAGACCAGATTCGCGTGGAAAACTTGGCGTAATTCACTAGGAAAGGCTGGAGCCACCATCACATGCTGAGCGAGGAACGCCGCCGCGAAATCCTGGAACTTTTGCGCACCGATGGCCGCGTTCTGGTGCGCGATCTTTCCAAACATTTCCGCACGTCGCAAATCACCATTCGCAAGGATCTGGAATCGCTCCACCACGAAGGCCAGCTGGAGAGAACCCACGGCGGAGCGCTCCCTAAAGAGACCGGCGCCCTAAAAGACAGCCCGCTCCGGGAAAAAGAACGCCAGCACCGCCAGGAGAAAATCCGGATTGCCGCTGCCGCTGCGCGCAAGATACGTCCCGGGCAGGTGATCATTCTGGATTCCGGCACCACCACCACAGCGATTGCGCGCGCCTGCCGGAATATCAAAAATCTTACGATCATCACCAACGCCACAAACATCGCCGCGGAACTTGCGGACTCTCCGGTGGAAGTAATCCTTACGGGAGGCGTCTTGCGTCAGAATTCGTACTCACTCGTTGGTCCGCTCGCGGAAGATTCGCTCCGGAAACTCAGCGCCGATCTCCTCTTCCTCGGAGTGGATGGGTTTGACGTACGTTACGGATTGACCACGCCAAATCTCCTGGAAGCACGGGTAAACCGGGCAATGGCGGAAGCCGCCCGGCGCACGGTCATCGTCTGTGATTCCAGTAAATTTGGTCGCCGGAGCTTGTCGCTGATTATGCCCGCGTCCTCCGTGCACGAAGCGATCACCGACAAGAATATCTCCAAGCTTGATCTGAAGTCGCTCCGCGACGCAGACATTGAAGTGACGTTGGTTTAGGTTTGTAAATTCATCCTTCGGAAAGAACAATTATGGCCATCAAACCGACGGGCTACGCCCGATCAGAAACCTACAAGGAGATTCTGTCCCAGGGTGACGTCTGGCAATCCGTCTTGCACGAATTAAAGCGAAGTACATCCGTAGAACAAATTCTGCGAAGCAACAACCGGAAGACCTCCTGGTTGTTTGTCGGATGTGGCACCAGTTTCTATCTGGCGGACGCCGCGGCAACTTCGTGGACCTTGCTCACCGGCGAGCCGGCCCGTGCCGTTCCGGGTTCTGAGATTTTGCTGTACCCCGCATTGACGCGTTCGAACTCGACCGATTTGCGCGCGATCGTGATTTCGCGTTCTGGACGCACCTCGGAGGCTGTTCGCGCCGCCCACGTGCTTCGGAAAAAAATGCAGATACCCACAATTGGGATCACTTGCGCCGAAAAGAGCGAGCTGGAAGGCGAGTGCGATTCGACGTTGGTGCTAAAGACAGCGGATGAGAAGAGCACGGTGATGACCCGATCTTTTACGTCCATGCTAATCAGTTTGCAATGGACGGCGGCGCGGCGGGCGGGAAACGCTGAGTTCTGCAACTCCCTGCAAGAGATGGCCATCCAATTCGCCGCTCGGATCGGTTCCCTGGCCGAATACATGGAGGCTTTTGTCGAGAGCCGATCCTTTGAAGATTATGTTTTTCTTGGCCAGGGCCCCTTTCACGGCATCGCGCGCGAAGCAGCCCTTAAAGTAATGGAGATGTCCTGCTCCTACAGCCAGTCTTTCCACACCCTGGAATTCCGCCACGGCCCGAAAGCAATCGTATCGCCCCGTACGGCTCTGACGTTTTTCTTGAGCCAATCGGGGCTTCCGTCCGAGATCGAGGTCCTGGAAGAAATGAAGGAATTGGGTGGAATAACCATCTCCGTATGCAATGTTGCGAATGAAAGTATCCGCCGGACATCCGATCTTGTTCTTGAATTGAACTTGCCGGGCGATGAGTTGACGCACCTTGCGTCGCACATCGTGCCCTCGCAGTTGATGGGGTTTTTTACAGGAGTGGGCAAAGGACTCAATCCTGACCAACCGAAAAATCTCACCCGAGTTGTAGTGCTGGACTAGCTGGATAAGGAGAGGATCTCTTGGCCCCTTTCGACGTCAGCGTCATTGGTGAATTGAATCTCGACTTAATCTTGTACGGACTGCCGCAAAGCCTGACCCTGGAACGCGAGCATTTGGCCACGGACCTGAGCATCACGTTGGGTAGTTCATCCGCAATCTTCGCGCACAACCTCTCGTACCTCGGGAACCGGGTGGGCTTCAGTTCCTGCATCGGGGACGATCCGTTCGGCGATATCTGCGTGCAACGCTTATCCGCGAGCGGCGTGGATGTTTCACACATCAAGAAGTTGAGGGGGAAAACGACGGGACTTACCGTCATCCTGCCGCAGCGCAAGGAGCGCTACATCCTGACCTATCCCGGCGCGATGTATGAAATGACCGAAAGGGAACTGGACCAAAGTTTTGTTTTCAACTCGAAGCACCTCCACTTGTCTTCCTATTTCTTGCAGAAAGGGATTCGGCCGCAGTTGATCCACATTTTTCGCAAGGCCAAGGAAGCGGGCCTGACTACCTCGCTGGACACCAACGATGATCCGGAGGACCGCTGGAGTGGCGATATTCAGCTATTACTTCGATACGTGGACATTCTTCTGCCCAACGAGAGAGAGCTATGCAAGCTGGCACAGGTAAAAGATTTCGAGCAGGCGGTCGAGTCCCTCTCGCAAAAGGTCCGCATCCTGGTAGTCAAGCGTGGCTCGCAGGGCGCCATAGCCCGCGTCGGAAAAGAAAAATTCCTCGCGTATCCACCCGTAGTGGATGTCGTAGATCCCGTCGGTGCCGGTGACGCCTTTGACGCGGGATTCGTCCACCAATTCATTCGCGGGGCAAAAATCGAAGACTGCCTCAAATTTGCCAACTGCGCCGGCGCGCTTTCGGTTACCCGCGCCGGGGGCACCGAAGCATTTCGCGACGCAACCCACAGGGAAGCGTTCTTGCGCAAGCACTCCGCTGGTCTTGGTCCATCCGGCAGCCCGGTTTCCAAGCCCACAAGCTAGGAATTGAATTCCTTTTAAGGCGCTGACGCCGCTTCCACCAGCAAACTGCCGGCGAATTCCACGTTTAACTTGCCAACCGGGCCGGTCACCGTTCCAAGTTCTTTGTGATGTACGTAGTCAGTAACCCGATACGTTCCTGTAGGAAGTCCTCGCAACTCCACCTCCCCTTTCCACACCGCCTCGTTAGCTGGAGCCAGCTTCGCGGCGTCTCCTTTTTCTCCACTGTAGAAGGCATAGTAAAAGTGATTATTCTTTTCGATCGCGTAGGCTTCCGGGAAATCGAATCCGTAGACATACAAGTCCAGAAACTTGCCCTTCGAGAGCATCTTGTCGTTGTACAAACCGATCCATTCTTTCCAATGCGCTTCTTTTTCCTGATTCAAATACACGGTTTTGAATTTTGCGCCGTAGTCCGGCCAGGTAAACTTGGTTCCCAGCACGCCGCCCGTACCCAGTGTCGAGGCGAAGTCTTCTCCCAGGTCCTGCTCGTTGCCCCCGGATGCGTTCTTAATTCGAGTTAGTTCGACATGATCGCCATACACCGCCGCTTCCGGACCCAGCAACGCTTTATACATTTTCACACGGCGGCGAACCTGAATCGACCCCACCGGATCGGCGGTCACGGCTTGATCCATGTAGCGAAGCCACGCCAAGTTGGGTGGCGTGCCGCACGGGCAGCTTTGCGTGACGCTATCCGGTTTCAGTGCCCGCGTTGTTTCGAAAATTATTTTGTAGACGTCGGCCATCGCGTACACCGAGTCGTATGGCGACTTGTGGTGGTGCCCGGGGTTGTAGCAAAGCGGCGTCGACCAGATATTGTCCAGTTTGTGGCCGTCGAATCCCCAGTCCCGGATAAATCGCTCCGTGACGCCTTTGTAGTATTCCCGTACACCGGGAACCGCGGGGCACAGCGTTGCCAGATTTCGCGCCATTCGCGCGGGCTTTCCATTCTTGTCCAGAATCAGCCACTCGGGATGCTGCTTCACCACTTCGGAAACGACATATTTTCGCCCGCCATAACCGAAGTGTCCGTCCTCGACCCCAAGCGGTAGCCACCACACCTGCATTTTCATTCCCTGGTCATGGAATTTCTTGATCATGTCAGGAATCGCGTTTCCGGTAAACGCACTCGAATTTGGCTGCCAATCTCCGTAATTGTTAAACCAACCGTCATCCAGCGTGGCCCAGTGAATGCCCAATTCCTTCAGCTTGGGAATCGTGTCGAGCATCTGCTTTGGCGTCACAGCGAACTCGTAACCCCAGCCGCACCAGTTCACCGCGTAGTTCTCATCATTATTGCGCGGCTTTTCCAGCCCTTCCTTCGCCAGCACTCTCGACCACAGGCTCAATGGCTGATAGAAATCGCCTCGATAAACGGCAAGAAACGTTCGTGGTGTGGAAAAAACATCTCCCGCCTTCAGAATCGTGTTGGCTGGAACGCGCACCGCGGTTTCGACTTTCCCCGCCCCTGTAGTCTCGACCGGGATCGACAGGGTAAAGGGAACCGTCTCCACGTGGCCAATGGCCTCGCCCACTTCACGGCTCCAGAACGCAACCACCGGAATGCCGCCACCGACTGCCCCGAGATCGTCCTTCGTTGGCACTGGTGCGCCGAACGGATTTTCCTGGCTAAACTTCGCGGGCATCGGGAAAATTTCGTCCTTGCCCCACTTCAGGCTGGCGCCTTGAAACGTCCACAGCGGTTCCATACGCGATTTGGATTCGGAAGTCGCCCCGAATTGATGTCGCTGCAGCTTTACCCAATCGAGTGGAACATCTGCCGGCCCCGTGTTGCGGATACTTAGCGAAACCAGCGCCACATTTGGAAAATCATCATAAATCTCCAATTCCAGCGTTTCCGCCAGGTTCGTTTCCGGAATTGTGCCGGTTATTTCCACATGCTTTCCCAACGCTCCCAGTTTTCCAGACGTATCACGCACTTTTGCCGCGGTCAGGTCGAATTGCGCCCCGGCGTGCTCCTTCCTCGAAAGCGAAACAATCTGGGAGGCATCGAGTGCTTTGTCTTCCAGCGAAGACCGCCTGCTTGCTCCCACTAGCGTGGCTGTTAAGGCTCCGGAAGGCGCCAGTCGAAACTCCGCTGAAGGCGTGCTCGCGATGATACTTTCGCCCGAAATGTTTACCACCACCGCGGATTTGGCGGCGGAATAGGACACCGCCTTCGGCTCTTCCTTCTTCTGGCACCCGGCTGCCAGGAGGCTCACTGTCACCCCCAACAAAAGCAGTTCCTTCATGTCAGTGCCACCCTTTGAACTGCGCGAAAATCTTGTCCGCATTTTTATGGTAGACCTTTTCCAGCACTCCATCAGGCAGCTCCATTCCATAAATCTCCCACCGCCCCTGGCCCGGGTATCCCCAGTAGGGAAAATACTCGTCCCCAGTTTCGAGCCAGCGGAAGTAATTCGCGTACATCGCTTCCTCCGGCTCGCTGTCCGTTCCGAAAAGAATCCGGTCCTGGTAATCGACAAAGAATTTACGCGACCTCCGCGGCTGCCTTCCCAGTTCCGCCTGGCGCGCCCCGAATTCCACATACATATTCGGATATTTGTCGAGCCACGCGGACACCGCATTCAGATTCTCCGGCCAGTTGGCAACGTGCAGCGCGATAAACGTCGTTCGCGGATGTTTCTCGATGATGTGATTCCGTTGAGCCAGCAGCGTTTCCTTGAAAGGGAACTGCGGTCCATAGAAGCTCCAGGATGGATTCGAAATCAGCTCCTCGTAACGTTCATTGTGATTGTCCAGCGGCGTAAAAAAGGCTTCCGGGTCCGTCGAATGGATGGCCACCGGAATTCCCAATCGTCCGCATTCCTCCCAGACCGCATCCAGCCGCGGATCGTCGATCGCAATCAGTTTCCCCGTCCGGTCCTTCACTCCCAGGCCGAGATCCTTCAGCACCTTCAGTCCTCGGGCGCCCCGCCGCACCGCGTCATCCAGTTGCGCTACCATCTCCGCGCTAAAATTAGCATCGTCGATCTTGCTCCAGTCGTATTGCGCAAAGACGATAAAGCGGTCGGGATAAGGCTTCACCATCTTGTCCAGCACGCGCTGCAAACTGTCGCCCCACATCCCGGTGAGAATCACGATCTTTTCGACATTGGCGCGATTCATTCTCCGCACCACTTCCTCCGGCGGGATCTCTTCTCCGTGAATGCCTCCGGCGTCGTCCACATGATTGTGCATGTCAATCACCGGGAACTTTGCGCGTGAAACTTCGTGCGCTTCGGCGTGCAGCATCGACTTCGGATCGAAATCCCTCAGCAACAGGGTCATGTTCTTGGACGCATTCGGGTCCTGGCTGTATTTGATCTCTTGCTTCGATTTGGCGTCCTGTACCTGGCTGTTGTCTTGGGCGAGCAAAATAGTCGGTGCGAAAACCAGCGCAGCCGCACTGGATAGAAAAAAGATTAATTTGGAACTGGCAATCGAGTTTCGCATTTCTGGGATAGCCCCTTTCCGGAAACCTGCGATACAGCCCTCTCAAGGTATGCACGGCTCAGAGCCAGCAAGGATTGTACGTACATTCGAAAGGAAAGGGAACAAAAAGTAACAAAAGGTAATTACCGTCCGGTGCCCCACCGCGCTCGCCGGGCTGTTTCCCTCAGACGCTCTGCACGTTTCCCGGCCACCCTTTTCGCCCGCCGCGGGCTGACAGGCCATCTACGCCTGTAACTTTATTTGCGCTCTGTGTTTGTGGACTATCGCCGCAAGCGATTTGGCCGCCTCGGTGAGCTTGTGCGGTTCATTCCTGCGGAGTGCCCCAAGATCGGCCAGCTCCGCGCCTATCCCCAACGCGAAGGCCCCGGCTGCGAAATATTCTTCCGCATTCATCAGATTAACCCCGCCCGTGGGGATAAATCGGCAATCGGGGAAAGGCGCCATCAGCGCCTTGATGTGACTCGGGCCGCCCCCGCTCCCACAAGGAAAAATCTTGATGACGTCCACACCCAATTCCTTCGCCGCCATCACTTCGGTTGGGGTGAACGCACCGGGGATGGCCAGCACGCCATGCTTCGAAGCGGTGTGAATGACCTCGGGCGCTAGGCCGGGGCTGACCAGAAATCGCGCCCCCATCTCAATACAAATCTCCGCTTGCTTCGCGTTCAACACGGTTCCCGCCCCGATTAAAAAATCGCCGCTCGCGCGCGCCACTTCGCGCAGCACTCGAGGTGCATCCGGCACGGTCATCGTAATTTCCACAACGGAAATTCCCCCCGCGCAGACCGCTTCCACCGCGCGCGATGCCTCGGCCGCGTTTGCCGCGCGAATCACCGGCACAATGCCGACCTCGCCGATTCGCCGGATGATTTCTTCTACGTTCATCTTCAGCTCCGCGGTGAAATTTCCGTTCACCCCATCAGCGCGAAATGCGCGCTGTTCCGCCTTTCATTGCCTGCAAAATCTCCTGCAAGCTGGCCATCGAGGCGTCCCCAGGCGTCGTCATTGCCAGCGCGCCATGAGCTGCTCCGCACTCCAGCGCCCAGGCGATGTCCTTTCCCGACAGCAGCCCGTAAATCAGTCCCGAAGCGAAAGAATCGCCTCCTCCCACGCGATCGAAAATTTCCAGATTCTCCCGATTGACTGCTTGATAAAAGTCCCCCTCCGAATAGGCGATGGCGCCCCAATCGTTTCGGGTCGCCGTTTTCACGTTGCGCAGCGTTGTAGCCACCACGGAGAGCCCGGGAAAATCGCGCTTCACCTTCTCAATCATCTTCTTGAAGAATCCCGGATCGAGATTGGAGTGAGCCTCATCGACACCTTCCACTTCGTACCCCAGAGCGGCCGTAAAATCCTCTTCGTTCCCGAACAACACATCCACCTTGGAAACCAGCGCCCGGTTCACGGCTTGCGCTTTTTCCTTGCCTCCATTGGACGACCACAAGGACGCTCGATAGTTCAGGTCATACGATACGATTGTTCCTGGGCGTTTTGCCGCTTCCATCGCTTCCCGCGCCACAACTGGCGTGGTTTCCGAAAGGGCGCAGAAAATCCCTCCCGTGTGAAACCACCGCGCTCCCTGCTCCGAAAAAATCTTCTCCCAATTTATTTCCCCGGGCTTTATTTGCGCGACCGCGGTGTGTCCACGGTCAGAGCAACCCAGCGCCGCCCGCATCCCAAACCCGCGCTCCGTGAAGTTCAATCCATTCCGGACCACCCGGCCCACGCCGTCGTACTTCACCCAGCGCAAGTGCTCCAGATTTACGCCTCCCTGCAACATGAGGTCTTCGATTAACCGGCCGATGGGGTTATCGGCCAGAGCGGTAACGATTGCGGTCTCCATCCCAAAGCATCGCCTCAGTCCGCGGGCCACGTTGTATTCGCCGCCGCCTTCCCATGCGCGGAACTCGCGCGCCGTGGAGATACGGGTGTCACCTGGATCCAGGCGCAGCATGACTTCGCCCAGGCTGACCAGGTCCCAACGGCAGTGTTCCTTTGATTTGATGTTCATGCTTTGTTCCGATCCCCCATCAGAACACCACTTTCCTTGTTGGGATCAACCGGCGCTCTGGATCAACCAGCAGCCAGGCAATCGCACCCGCAACACTCAAAAGCGCTGCGACAAGAAAGGAGGAGGTCCAACCGTATTGCTGTGCAATCGCCGGGGTGAGCGACGCGGTCAAGGCGCCGCCGAACTGTCCGCCCATGTTCATGAATCCAGACGCCGAGCCCGCGCTATCCCCGGCAATATCCGCGGTGATCGACCAATACGAGCTTTGCGAGAGATACAGCGCACCCGCGCCGCCAGAAAGGACTATGCTCGCTATAGGAGCGCTTGTAGCGCGCGAACCTATTACCAAAAAAGCCGCGGCGAGAAGCAGTGCAAGAAAGGCGACCCCGCAGCGTCCGACGCGTTTGCCATAAGCACGCGAGAGCGCGTCATTGATCGCACCCCCAAACAAACTACATGCAACGATGGCCAG
>Ga0210406_10007269_pt1 | contig 11288 bp, 7 predicted proteins | sample IncBWC30MmetaG_FD_155454 | JGI IMG/M metagenome (GOLD analysis project Ga0210406, IMG submission 155454) | Forest soil microbial communities from Barre Woods Harvard Forest LTER site, Petersham, Massachusetts, United States - Inc-BW-C-30-M | ecosystem: Environmental > Terrestrial > Soil >... | reverse complement strand
CGACTAGATTTGCGCGCCAGTTCGCCTATGATGAAGCCGGCGGAGAGGACCTCGACGTTCTGCTGACACTGGTGGATTGCCAGATCACCTATCGTTCGCGTTACCTCGTCGGTCCGCTGCTGGCGCCGGTGCGAGACCTCGTGGTCTTGGACCCCTACAATCCGCGCTCGGTCGCGTTCCAGGTGGCTGCGCTGAACGATCATATCGCCAGCCTTCCGACCCTCAGAGAGGGAGGATTGATCGAGCGGCCGCAACGTCTGGCTGTTGCCGCTCAAGCGGCATTGACGACGGCGGAGGCGGCAAGCCTCGATACCAAAACCCTGTTTGCTCTTGAACAGGACTTGCTCAACCTCGCGGACGCCATCGGATTGCATTATTTTCCGCACGGGCCAAATGCCAGCCGGCCTGAAAAGCTGACGGGTCTGGCGTGATCTACGACATCCGTCACGTCACGAGTTACAGCTACGAAAGCCCGGTGAATTTCGCACGGTGCTCGCTGCGGCTGGAACCCCGGAGCGGCGGCGGGCAGGAACTGCTATCGCACACGGTCGACATCCGGCCACGTCCCACAGACCGCACGGTGCGGCGGGATTTCTTCGGAACACATACCGAGAGCATCCTGATCGAGAAACCACACCGCAATCTACGAATCGATTCCCGCTCGCGGGTATCCGTCGCCCGCAGCGCGCCTGGCCGCGACGCGCATAGTTGTTCCTGGGAGAACGTGCGCGATGCGGCGCTTCAGGCGACAAGCCTCGGCCCCGTCTCGCCGATCGGGTATGTCTTCGCCAGCCCCCTGGTGCCCGTTCTCGGGGCGGTTACCTCGTACGCGTCGCCAAGTTTTGTGCCAGGAAGCGGCATCCTGGCGGCGGCCGCGGAGCTGATGCATCGGATTCGCGCTGATTTCAAATATGATCCAAAGGCCACCGTCATCTCGACGCCGCTCAACGAAGTGTTCGAGAAACGTCATGGCGTTTGCCAGGACTTTGCCCATGTGATGATCGCAGGGCTGCGCGGGCTGGGCCTGCCTGCGGCTTACGTCAGCGGCTATCTGCGCACCATCCCGCCACCAGGCAGGCCGCGTCTGCAGGGTGCCGACGCAACGCACGCCTGGGTGTCAGTCTGGTGCGGCGAGCGCCTGGGCTGGATCGGCTTCGATCCGACCAACGACATCCTGGTCGAGAGCGATCATATCGTGCTCGCCATGGGACGCGATTTTTCCGATGTGTCCCCGGTTGACGGCATCATCGTGGGATCGCGCAAGCAGAAGCTCAATGTAGCGGTCGACGTGCTGGTGGTGGAGTGAGGGGCGCAACCATCAACTCGCAAGACGGTTGCCGGCTCAGGCCCGGCAATCGTGATGACTTTAGTTTGCAGTGCCCGTCCGCGCCGGATTGCCGTCGCTGCCGGCGCGCAAATTGCGGAAGAACTTGTCGACTTCGCGCGACAGCAGTTCCGCCGTGGACGTAAGGTCGCTTGAGGCCGTGAGGACCGAGGAGGCGGCCTTGTTTGTGTCGCCAATGGCGTCGTTGAGCGAACCAATATTGACAACCAGCGTGGAATTGCCTTCGGCAGCCAATTGCGCGTTGGCGGAAATCTCGCGAGTCGCTGCATCCTGCTGCCCGACGGCACCCGCGATATTGCCGGTAACCTCGTTGATCTCGCGCACTGCCGTGCCGATTTCACGCACCGCATCGACCGCATTGCGCGTCGACGCCTGGATCATGCTGATGTTCTGGCCGATCTCCGAGGTCGCTTTCGCGGTCTGACCCGCAAGCGACTTGACCTCGTGAGCCACTACGGCAAAGCCGCGTCCCGCCTCGCCGGCGCGCGCCGCCTCGATGGTGGCATTCAACGCGAGAAGATTGGTTTGCTCGGCGATCGCCTGGATCAGGTTCAACACGCCGTCGATGCGCTGGGTCGCAGCAGCAAGGCTCTCGATTTCCGCCACCGACTTTTCGGTCCGTTGACCGGCCTGTTCGACGACGCTCGCCGACTGGCGCACCTGCCGGCCGATTTCCTCGATGGACGTGGAAAGCTCTTCGGCAGCGCCAGCAACCGCATAAACATTGCTCGAAGCCTGCTCGGTGACCTGTGCGGCGGCGGTTGCCCGGTCGCTTGCGTCGGAAGCCACCTTGGCGATGGACTGCGCGGTTTGGCGCATGGCCGAGGCATTGTCGGTTACGGCGCCGAGCACGCTTCCGATCGCGCCGCGAAACGCCTCCACGGAAGTTTCGATCTGCCGCGTCCGCTCATCGCGCGCCCTGGAGTCGAGCATTACCTGCGAATTGAGATTGCGGTTTCGCTCCATTGCTTCCTGGAAGATGCGGATTGCGCGGGCCAATGCGCCGATCTCGTCCTGACGCTCCGTGTGCGGAACCTCGACACCTTCGGTGCCGTCGGCGACCTGCTTGATGGTGGAGGTGATTGCCGAAAGCGGACGAGCCACCGAACGCGCGATGATGAAGACGCCGATGCCGACCAGAACCAGTGCCAGGGCGCCGAGACAGGTCAGAAGAAAGGCCAGACGGCGATAAATTTCGGTCTGCTCGGCAATCCGCCTGCTGCGTTCGGCATAGACTTTCGAAAGCGCTTCGAGGTCGGCGTTGAGCGCTGTCCGCACGCTTCTATTGGCATCATTGTCGCCCCACTCGCGTCCCGCGTCGTGGCCGATCTCGACTCCGCGGCGCACGAGTTCCCTGCGGAATTCCACGAACTGGTCGATCCGCTTCTTGAAGGCCGCAAATTGCTCGGCGTCGTCGTCCTTGACAAGTCTTTCCCAGTGCTTGACGACGTCGACAAGCTTATCGACGAATTTGTAAAGAGCATCGCCATACTTCTTCACCGATGCGGCATCGGTCGACATGTAGATGCCACGGGATTCCATCACCACGGCATAAACCAGCGAATTGACGCGCTCGACATTGAGCGCCGCGCGGCTGGCGGTGTCGATGGCCTCCGTGAGGTCGGTACTGCGACGCGTGTTGTAGTCCGATAGCGCGGTGATGGCCGCGGTGATGAGCGCGAATAGTGCGAAGATCGAATAGAGCTTGGAGGCGAGCGACAGGCGCGAGCCGATTGCGGAGCCCGTCTGGGGAATTGATTTCATTATTGCAGACATCCTTGGCCTCGCTTTGGAGGCTTTGGTTTATGACAATTGTCATTAAAAATTATGGAAAACTTTCATGTAAAAAATGTTAAACTTTGCCCGTTGCTTCAGTAGCTTAATGACCGCGCGCACCATCTGGTCCGCGCCGGGCGTTCAGTCGATCAGCGGCCGGCATTAGGTACTTGCCAGCGGCTGCCTGCCGGTGCAGGAGGAATAGATTTCTTCATTTGAATCATATATTTGATCCAGTTCGCTGGATAGATGATCTAATTTAATTCGCCCGATACGATGGCCTGCCACCCAGGATTGCAGGCCTCCGCCAGTTCGGGTTTGTCGCTCCATGCAGGGCAAGATGGTAGGCTTGGCGATGGTTGCCGGGGCAAAGCGCTCCGGTGGTCCGGAGCAGACATGGTCTATCGGCAGGTCATCGGCGCCACCAGCTACGTGTTCGACAATCTTTGCGAACTGCTCGCAAAGGCCACGCCGCCGCGTTCGGGTGATCGCCTCGCCGGTGTTGCTGCAGAAAGCGCGGAGCAGATGGTTGCGGCACGAATGGCGCTTGCCGACGTGCCTCTCAGGCAAATTCTGCAAGAGCCGGTGATTCCTTATGAGGACGACGAGGTCACGCGCCTGATCGTCGACACCCACAGTACTTCGGCCTTCGCCCCTATCTCTTCGCTGACGGTCGGGGAGTTCCGCGACTGGCTGCTCTCGGGGAAGGCCACGCCGGACGTTCTGAGAAAGATATCGCGTGGCGTCAGCCCGGAAATGGCCGCGGCGGTTTCGAAACTGATGCGCAACCAGGATCTGATCCTGGTGGCCAGAAAATGCGAGATCGTATCGGCTTTTCGCGACACGATCGGGCTGCGCGGGCGCATGAGCGTGCGTCTGCAGCCCAATCATCCCTTCGATGACGAGAAGGGGATCACGGCTTCCATACTCGACGGCATCCTGCTCGGGTCAGGCGATGCCTGTATCGGCATAAACCCGGCAAGCGACGATCCGGCAGTCATCGGCAGGCTTTTGCATCTCACCGACGACATCATCGCGCGCTTGCAGATTCCGACCCAAAGCTGCGTGCTGTCCCATGTAACGATGACGCTTGAAATGATCGAGCAGCGCCTTCCCGTCGATCTGGTTTTCCAGTCGATCGCCGGGACTGAGGCTGCCAATCGAAGTTTCGGCATTGACCTGGCGCTCCTGAAGGAAGCTCATCAGGCCGGGCTTTCGCTTCGGCGAGGAACGGTCGGCAACAACGTGATGTATTTCGAGACGGGACAGGGCTCGGCGCTTTCGGCCAACGCCAACCATGGCGCCGATCAACAGACATGCGAGGCGCGTGCCTACGCGGTGGCGCGCGCCTTCGACCCGCTGCTGGTCAACAGCGTAGTTGGTTTCATCGGCCCGGAGTATCTCTATGACGGCAAGGAGATTATCCGTGCCGGGCTTGAGGACCATTTTTGCGGCAAACTGCTCGGGCTGCCGCTCGGCGTGGATGTTTGCTACACCAATCACGCCGAGGCCGACCAGGACGATATGGACAATCTCCTGACGCTGCTCGCTGCCGCTGGCGTGAATTTCATCATGGGGGTTCCCGGCGCAGACGACGTCATGTTGAACTACCAGTCGACGTCGTTTCATGATGCGCTATACATCCGCGAGGTGTTCGGCCTGAAGCGTGCGCCCGAATTCGACGATTGGCTGGTGCGCAGCGGGCTTGCGGACGCCGAGTTTCGCCTTGCCGCTAAGGGCGGGGTGCTACCCGATTTTGCGTTGCGATTGATCGCCTGAGAAATATGGGACCTGACTTTCGGTTACCCCTGCAGCCATCCCCACATTGCGGGGTTGGGAGGCTGCCACAATATTGAGGAATTTGTGGCCAAAGCTTACGGCCGTGCCTAACTTGTTCGAACTGATGACCAGAGGAAGCGATGAGAGCCGAGAGCGTTGAGACGGTGCGCCGGATCTTGTGCGTCTTTCCACGCTACACGTCTGCGTTCGGTACTTTCGAATACGCCTATCCCTTGACCGATGGCGTCCAGGCCTTCATGCCTCCGCAGGGGCTGTTGCTGATCGCCGCCTATCTGCCGGAGAATTGGCCAGTCCGTTTCATCGACGAAAACATTCACCCGGCGACGGACGAAGACTTCGAGTGGGCCGAGGCTGTGTTCGTCAGTGGCATGCACATCCAGCGGCGCCACATGAACGACATCTGCCGCCGCGCCCATGCCTTTGACCGTCCCGTGGCGATCGGCGGACCTTCGGTCAGCGCCTGTCCCGACTACTATCCTTCATTTGACTATCTTCATGTCGGCGAGCTCGGTGATGCCACCGACGAACTGATCGCACGTCTTGCGCGTGATTCGTCGCGGCCCGCACGGCAGATCGTCCTCAAGACCGCGGACCGGCTCGAGATGGCCCGCTTTCCAATTCCGGCCTACGAACTTGCCGACCTCAAGCGCTACTTCCTTGGCAGCATCCAGTATTCGAGCGGCTGCCCGTATCAATGCGAATTCTGCGATATCCCGGGACTTTATGGCCGCAATCCACGCCTGAAGTCGCCACAGCAGATCACTGCCGAGCTCGACAAAATGCTCGAATGCGGCATTCGCGGCTCGGTCTATTTTGTCGATGACAATTTTATCGGCAACCGCAAGGCCGCGCTCGATCTCTTGCCGCATCTGATCGAATGGCAGAAGAAAACCGGCTACGTGGTGCGCTTCTCCTGCGAAGCCACGCTCAACATCGCCAAGCGGCCGGAAATACTGGCCGGGATGCGCGAGGCGTTCTTCTCGACGATTTTCTGCGGCATCGAAACGCCGGACCCCATAGCGCTGAAGGCGATGCACAAGGATCACAACATGATGGTCCCCATCATGGAGGCGATCCGGACGATCAACAATTACGGCATGGAGGTCGTCTCGGGAATCATTCTCGGGCTGGACACCGATAAACCGGAGACCGGGCAGCATCTGCTTGAATTCATCGAGGCGTCGCAAATACCGCTTCTGACAATCAACCTGCTGCAGGCGTTGCCAAAAACGCCGTTATGGGACCGCCTGGCGCGCGAGAACCGGCTCATCGAGGACGAGAGCCGGGAGTCGAACGTCGATTTCCGTTTGCCGTACGAAGACGTCGTCAGGACCTGGCGCGACTGCATGCGCAGCGCGTTCGAACCTGCCAAACTGCTTGCGCGGTACGAGCATCAGATCCGACACACCTATTCCAACCAGATCGAGCGTCCGCCATCGCGGCAACGGGCATCGTGGCAGAACGTCAAACTCGGCCTGACGATGCTGCGCAATATCTTCTGGAAAGTCGGCGTTCTCGGCGACTACAAGATTCAATTCTGGAAATTCGCACTGCGGCGGTTGGGCCGAGGCGAAATCGAGTATTTTATCAGTTCGATGCTGGTCGCCCATCACCTGATCGTGTTTGCACGCGCCGCTTCCGGTGGCCAGCAAAATGCATCGAACTATTCGATCAGGCTGCGCGAGGCGTCCGTCCCTGCAGAGTAGTGACAAATGAATGGCCAGGCGACTTTACCGCCTTCGCTTGATCGCCTCCGCAATCTGACGCCTGCGCGCGTCGCGCTCGGCGTCGCCGGCGCCAGTCTGCCGACATCGGCGCTTCTGAAATTCACTCTGGACCACGCCCGCGCCCGCGACGCCGTCCATGCGACGTTCGATGTCCCCGCCATTTTGCAGGGCTTGGCCGAACTGGGATTGGAGGCTGCTCGTGTTTCGAGCTGTGCTGTTGTTCGCAAGGACTATCTCGCGCGGCCCGACCTTGGCCGCGCGCTTGATCCGGATTCGCGGCATCGGCTGACACCCCGCAGGGGCGGCGCGCCTCGGTTGGTAGTCGTCATTGGCGACGGGCTTTCCCCCACGGCGGTCAATGCGCATGCGATTGAGCTCCTGCGCAGCCTCGTGCCGCAACTTGCCACGCGGGGAATGGACATTGGCCTGGCCGTGGTCGCCACGGGAGCGCGCGTTGCGTTAGGTGATGAGATCGGCGCTATCCTTGGCGCACGGATGATCGCCGTGCTGATCGGCGAGCGTCCGGGACTTTCCGCTGCCGACAGTCTCGGTGTCTATCTGACCTTCGATCCAAGGATTGGTACCACCGACGCAGAGCGCAACTGCGTTTCAAATATTCATCGCGCGGGGCTTACCTATGACGAAGCCGCGGCCAGGATTGCATGGCTGATTCGCGAAGGCTTCATCCGGGAACAGACCGGTGTTGCGCTAAAGGACGAAAGCGGCAGCCCAACCCACACTATCACCGCAAATTCAGGCTAAACTGGTGAAAACCGGGGCGTCAGGGCCACACATCGCCGCTTCCTCAGCGGGTTTGCTTGCGAGATGCCGCACAGACCTGCTACACCTCTGGACGCAAATTTACCGCGTGTTTTCAAGGGGTAGTGCCATTCTCGGGAGGCCATGCCGGCTCCGCTTGATTTCCGGCACTGTCGCCATGCCAGATTGAGCCGATGTGAGAGTTGGAGAGGATGCTCGAAAAAAACAGCGACCGCGAGGTCCACGTCGAGAAAATCGAGCAGCGGCCGAGGGCAAGCATCGCCTTCGGGCTGGAGCGTATCGGGCTGATCCCGATGCAGGCGCCGATCCTGTCGTGCATCGTTCTTGTGGCGCTCATCGTCGGGGCGATTTTCGGGATTGAGCGCATCAAGATCGACGATTCCCTGAGCCAGCTGTTCCGTTCCAATTCCAGGGAATACAAACAATACGAATCGGAAATCAAACGCTTCCCGGCAACCGAATTCGACGTGCTGGTGGTCGTCGAAGGCAAGAACCTTCTTGCGCGCGACAATCTCGAGAAATTGCGTGACTTCGTCACTGATCTGCAACTCGTGGAGGGCACGCGCGGACTGATCTCGCTGTTCTCGGCGCGCCAGGCGCCGGCGCCTGGCAAGTTCCCCGCGGCGCTGTTCCCGTCGGAACTTCCGCAAGGCGCCGAGTACGACAAGTTCATCGAGACTGTCAAAAGTAACGAGCTGATCCGCGGCAAGCTTCTGTCGGAAGACGGAACGCTGGCACTGATCGTGCTGTCGCTCGAACCTGAAGTTGTTGCGAGCAGCAAGCTCGGCAAGGTGATCGGCGATATCAGGAAGCTCATGGCCGAAGACCTCGGCGATACAGGATCGAATGTCGAGCTGTCCGGGGTTCCGGTGATGCAGCTCGAGATCCGAAACGCAGTCGAGCGCGACGGTCTCACCTACAACATTCTCGGCATTTTGGCGGGCTGCATCATCGCAATCGTCTTCTTCCGCAAGATATCGTTCATGGTGGTTGCGGCGTTCCCGCCGATCATCGCGATCCTGCTTGCGCTCGGCGGTCTCGGCTGGGCGAATTTCAGCCTCAATATGTTCCTGAATGTGATGACGCCGCTGATCATGGTGATCAGTTTTTCGGATTCGATGCAGCTTACATTCGCCGCGCGCGACCGCCTGATCGCGGGACAAGACAAGTACACCGCGTTCCGTAACGCCGTGCTGGTGGTCGGACCGGCCTGCGTGCTGACCCATGGCACGGCCGGCATATCGTTCATCGCGTTGCAATTCTCCGACTCAGACCTGATCCGGAAATTTGGCGAGGCCGGGCTTGCTGCCACCATGATCGCGCTCGTCGCCGTGCTCTCGCTCGTGCCGGTATTCGGCGTGCTGTTCGTGCGCAATGAGCAGATCTTCGCCGTCAAATTCCGCGGCGCCGACGCCGGCGTGCAGATGCTGCGCAATTTCTGCTACTGGATTGCGGTGCGCATGGTCAGCCGACCCGGTCTGTTCAGCCTTATTGCCGTGCTGTTCGTTGGCGGCCTGGCCGCGATCTATGGCAACCTGGAACCGCGCTACCGTCTGGCCGACCAGGTGCCCGACAAACAGCAGGCCGTGGCCGCAAGCAGCCGCCTGGATGCCAAGCTGACCGGCGCCAACGCGATCGATGTCTTGATCGAATTTCCCAAGGGTGCATCGCTCTATGCTCCCGAAACGCTGCAAACCATCGCCGATGTGCATTCACTGGTGGAGAAGCAGGCGGGCGTCGGCAATGTGTGGTCGCTGGAGACCCTGCGACGCTGGCTCGCTGAAAAGGCCGGAAGCTCGGATGTCGCGACGCTGAAGGAATATGTCAGCGTCATTCCCGAATATCTCGTGCGCCGCTTCATCTCGGCCAACCAGGACGCCGTGGTCGTATCGGGCAGGGTGCCGGATCTGGATTCCAGCCAAATCCTGCCCGTGGTCGAGAAGCTCGACCATTCGCTGGATGCGGTGCGCAAGGCGCATCCCGGTTACGAAATTGCGGTCACGGGCCTGTCTGCGATCGCCGCGCGCAACAGCGCCAACATGATCGAAAAACTCAACCGCGGATTGACCGTTGAATTTGCGCTGGTGGCGGTCTTCATCGGGCTCGCCTTCCGTTCGGTGGTCGTGATGTTCTCGTGCATCCTGCCGGGGATTTTTCCGGTGGTGCTGTCGGGAACGGTGCTGTGGTTGCTCGGGGAAGGGCTGCAATTTGCAAGCGTCGTTGCGCTTACGGTGTCGTTCGGACTCGGATTGAGCGCAACCATTCACTTCCTCAACCGGTTGAGACTTGAGTCCAGGCCCGGCGTTACGCCGGAACTGGCGGTTGAGCGCGCAACGGTGCTGGTCGGACCTGCGCTGATCCTCACCACCGTGGTGCTGGCCTGCGGTCTCGTGGTGACGGTATTTTCCGATCTGCCGTCGTTGCGTCTTTTCGGCTGGCTCAGTGCTTTCTCGATGGTTGCTGCGCTCGTGGCCGATCTGTTCATTCTGCGGCCGACAGCAATGTTCCTGATCAACCTGTCGCTGCGGCTCCGCGGAAAGGCAGGTCCGGCAGAACCGGCGTAACATTCGCTGCCCGGCACATGGAGGACTGACCGTTCGCATTGAATTCGACGCGACGTTTCAGCGCGGCACCACCAATGCGTTCTTGATGCATTGATGCTTGCCGTAATTTCGCCACTCAGTGCGACCGAATTGCATCGCTTGCGCAAAATGTGCGAAGCAAACTCTGCGATCCCAAATTTTTACTCGCGAAACCGAACCAACATCGGATATCGTGCCACTCTCGCCAACGCTGGGAATCGCGCGAATAAACCTGCCAAAATGCCATGTGATACCGATCGGTTATGCGATCATTCGGAACGCCCTTCGGCGCCCGCAATTCGCAAGGAGGGACTCGCCGTCAATTTGGCCGCATTTTGCGGTGCCTCTGTCGCCTACGTCGCGGCGGTTCGCGACGCTTGAACCTGAACAGCCCGCTCCGGTGACCCATGTGCCATTCGGGCTGGAGTTTTCTGCCATCAGAATCTGCCATCAGAATAAGGGAACACGATGCGTAGTCTTTTGCTTGTAATAACTTTGTTGTCGCTGTCGGCTTCCACCGGAGCCTTGGCCGAACCAACTCCACCGCAGGAGCGCGCCGGCACACCGGAGGAACAAAAGGCCTGCGCCCGCGATGTTCAAAAATACTGTCGCTCTGTGATGAACCAGGACGACTTTACCGTGCTGGCCTGCTTGCAGCACAATCGTCCCAAGCTGACCAATGCCTGCAATCAAGTCCTGGTAAGCCACGGGCAATAGTCCCCACGGGCGCTGGCATCGGCCAAAGACGGTTTTTGCGGCCCGCTCTGGACGCGGGTCGTTCTGCGAGAGAGCGCAGAAACCATTGGTTTTGGCATCGTATTCACCTATATGGGGCTTGCGATCCACACCCATGCGCGAAGTGCACGCGACATGCGAAGTCCAGAACGTAGCCAGTCGTCGATGACCAGCGCGAGCGAATTGCGATCCGGCAAGACTCACCGCGACGAAAACTTTCCCGTCGCCTCATGGGTCATTCATCCGCGCCACCGGGCGCTGATCCTTGCGTTCTACAATTTTGTGAGAACTGCGGATGATATCGCCGACCATGCAAACCTCGGCGAGCGCGAAAAGCTTGGCTTTCTCGATTTGTTTGAAGCCGAACTTCTCGGCCGCGGCGACAGCCAGCCCGAAGCGGTCGACCTTCGTCGGGCGTTGGCAGAGCGCTCGATGCCGCCGCGTCATGCGCTCGACGTCCTGATCGCGTTCCGCATGGACGTGACCAAGCTGCGATATGAGACCTGGGACGAGGTGATCCACTATTGCCGATATTCGGCGATG
>Ga0210406_10007268_pt1 | contig 11290 bp, 9 predicted proteins | sample IncBWC30MmetaG_FD_155454 | JGI IMG/M metagenome (GOLD analysis project Ga0210406, IMG submission 155454) | Forest soil microbial communities from Barre Woods Harvard Forest LTER site, Petersham, Massachusetts, United States - Inc-BW-C-30-M | ecosystem: Environmental > Terrestrial > Soil >... | reverse complement strand
CCTGTTGCTGGCCGCCCGCCACCGCAAGCAGCGCTACCTCATCGATCCCACGATCTTTGCGATTTATTGGATGGTCCTCCGCCTGGTCCTGGTCGTGGTCTTCGTAGCCATGGCGGTGGCCGCCGTTGCAGTGGCCGCTACCGGGCAAGGTCTCGGTAAATCGCTCGGCATCCTGGTGCGGTACCCCTTTGCCGCACTCTCCGTCTTCGCCTGGATAACGGTCGTCTTCGTAGTGCTCGACGTGGTCCAGGTTAAGTTCGGATTCTTCACCAAATGGGACCCGCGCACCCTGCCCAAACTCACCAAGCGCGAGCCAAAAACCTCCATGACCGAGTCGATCGCCGCCCTCGTCTTCGGGGTGATCTTCGGTGTGTGGTGGCTGGTTGGCCTGAAGCACCAGTTCCTCATCTTCGGCCCCGGCGTCCATGCCATTCACTTCGGACCGGTCTGGCAGACGCTCTATCCGCTCTTCGTCGTGCTGGTCATCGCTGACATGTTCCATCACACCGTCAACGTCGTGCGTCCCGCATGGGAGAAGGGCCGCGTCGCGATTCGCATATTTTTCCGCGCCCTGAACCTGCTGATGCTCTACTTCCTGTTCAATGCCAAAGATCTGCTGGTGCCGGGCGAAGCGGCTCCCCCGACCTTGCAGCCAATTATGAACGGACTCAACACCGCCCTTCATATCGGAGTGATCGCGGCCGCGATCGCCATCGTGGCGCAGATCGCCTGGGACATTTACGACTTCCTCGGCCGCCGCGCCGGCAACGGCGAGCGCGCCGCCGTGAGCCTGTAACTCGAGTTAAGAGGCCATCATGAATTCTGCAACCGCAACCGCGACCGCTCCAACGACCACCGCAACTTCCGGCGTGCCTGCAACCCATGCCCTCGCCGGCAGCTACAACCTCGCCGTCGGATATCTCCGCGCCTTCATCACCCTGCTGGTACTGGCGCATCATGCGGTGCTTGCCTATCACCCATACGCTCCGCCGCCACCCGCGACGATGATCGCGCAGCCGCGCTGGTGGCAGGCCTTTCCGGTTGTTGACCCTCAGCGCTGGAGCGGCTTCTCGCTCTTCGTCGGCTTCAACGACATTTTCTTTATGGCGCTCATGTTCTTCCTCTCCGGGCTGTTCGTCTACAACAGCCTGGAGCGCAAAGGAGTCAACACCTTCCTGCGTGACCGTCTGTTGCGGCTGGGCCTGCCCTTTGTCGTTGCCGCGGCAATCGTCGCGCCGCTCGCCTACTACCCAACGTATCTGCAAATCCCATCCTCTGGGGGCTTCGCCGCTTTCGGTCAGCAATGGATGGCTCTGGGCAACTGGCCTGCTGGTCCGGCATGGTTCATCTGGTTGCTCCTCGCCTTTGACGTGATCGCCGCAGCCCTGTTCGCCCTGACCCCGAGATCCGCCGCGCGGCTGGGACGCAAAACTTCCGACGCGTCACGCCGCCCAATCGTCCTCTTCGCGTTGATCGTCGTGCTCTCCGCCGTCGCCTACATTCCCTTGGCGATCAAGTTCAACCCCGGTTACTGGTCCTCCTTCGGGCCGTTCTCATTTCAGACCAGTCGCGTGCTGCACTACCTGGTTTACTTCCTGATGGCAGTCGGCGTGGGCACTTTTGGTTCCCAGCGCGGACTGTTTGCATCCGACGGCAAACTCGCGCTCCGCTGGCCAATCTGGACCGTCGCAATGGCGGTTTGCTTCCTGGGGGCGGCGGGTACCTTCATAGCCTCGTTCAGCGCCAAGAGTTCGCCTCTCTTGTGGCAGTTCGCCGTGGACGCAACGTTTGTGCTCTCCTGCGCCGCATCGTGCTTCGGACTCATGTCGCTCTTCGCGCGCTTTGCCACTCATCGCATAGCGATGCTCGACAGCCTCACCGACAACGCTTACGGCATGTACCTCATTCACTATGCCTTCGTGAGCTGGTTGCAATATGCCCTGCTCCCGGCATCGCTCTCCGGCTTCGTCAAGGGAGTCATAGTCACTCTCGGCACGATCATTTTGAGCTGGGCAACTACGGCGGCCCTGCGGCGCATTCCCGCTGTCGCGCACGTAATTTGAACATCCGACGCAACACTTTTGGAGTGATCTTATGGACCTTCTCGACCGCTACCTGCAAGCCGTACGCTTCTGGCTCCCTGCCAAGGAGAAGCACGACATCATCGCCGAGCTCTCCGAAGACCTGCATTCCCAGATCGACGAAAAAGAGGCTGCGCTGGGACGGCCTCTCAACGAGGACGAGCAGGTGAACTTGTTCAAGCGCTTCGGTCCGCCATTGGCTGTGGCCGGCCGCTACCTGCCGCAACAGCAGCCCATGCAACCAGCGATGTTCATGATCTACCGCTTCGTGCTGAAGCTCGTGGTGTTGTGGGTGCTTCTGCCTCTGTTTGTGATTGTTTCGGCAGGGCCATTCTTCGCCTCACAAAACCACGCTGCAGCTCTGGCCGCGACCGCCCTCACCTACTTTCAGACAGCGGTGTATGCGGTGGGCATCATCACGATCGTCTTCGGTTTGCTGGCCCGGTATCAGCCAACCCTGGGCCTGGAGAAATGGGACCCGCGCAAGCTCCCGCGAGTGCGGGCTCCGCGCAACCCGATGCACATCCCTCGCTTCGGCTCGGCGATTGAAGTTGCCTGGAACCTCCTGTTCGTCCTGTGGTGGATCGACTTTTTCCGCCTGCCGGTGGGCTACGGGCAGGAAGGCGAGGCTGTGCGTGTGGTGATGCTTCCCACTTGGCACAACTTCTTCTGGCCCATTCTATTGGTGGCTCTTGCTGCCCTCGCCCTGGCGGCGGTGAACCTCGCGCGGCCATGGTGGACGCGAGTCCGCGCAAGCATTCGGCTCGCCATCGACGCGACCGCGTTCGTACTTTCACTTCTGCTGTTGCGGACCGGGTATTACGCGGACGTCACCGGCTCAAACCTGCCGGCGGCGAAGGCAGTGGAAGCCGCCCACTGGTTGAACCAAAGCCTCCAGTTCACATTTGCAATCCTGGCGGTGGTATTCGCGGTCGGCGTGATCATCGATCTGCGCCGCCTGCTGCGCAAGCCACGCACGCAACTGGCCCCTCAGCAGGCATGAGCTTTCGCGGCCGCCCGCCAGCCGCTGCGCGAATTATCCGGGCTCTTCACTTTCCGAACCTGTCATCCTGGGCGAGGACGAGCCGAAAAGAGCGCGTCCGAGTCGAAGGATCTGCGTTTGTTTTCGCCTTGGCTTTCGCCCAATTCCGATCCGTGTAATCCGTGGTTGCTTTTGCTTTTGCCTTTGCCTTTCTGCCCGAGTCTTCTCCGTGGGCTTCGTGTCCTCCGTCGTGAGTCGTATTTGTTGCCCGTGCGGATCCTGTAAATCTGCGGCCGCTCCGCTTTTCCCGCTAAAATATAGATACCGCCGCACCAGCGGCCCCTTGGGGACACACTCGCTTGTCGCAATTTACTGAGAACTACGACGTAGTCGTTGTCGGTGCCGGTCATGCCGGATGCGAAGCCGCCATGGCCGCCGCCCGCATGGGCCTGAAGACCGCGCTTTACACGCTCAACGTCGATCTCATTGCGCAGATGTCGTGCAACCCCGCCGTCGGAGGCATTGCCAAAGGACACCTCGTCCGTGAGGTCGATGCCCTCGGCGGCATCATGGGCGAAGTCACCGACGCGGTCGGCATCCAGTTCCGCCTGCTCAACACTTCGCGCGGTCCGGCCGTCTGGTCGCCCCGCGCCCAGTGCGACAAGCAGCAATACCGCCTCAAGATGCGCGAGGTCCTCGAATCCGAGCCCAACCTGCACATCAAGCAGGCCGAAGTCGCCGATTTGACGGTGGAACCACTTACCGGCAACCACTCACCAGTTACCCGTATCGTTCGCGGCGTCAAGCTCCGCGACGGCCGCACCGTCGGCGCACACGCCGTCATCGTCACCACCGGAACCTTCCTAAACGGCCTGATTCACTGCGGCGAGCAGCAGTATCCCGCCGGACGCAGCGGAGAAGCGGCTGCCGTGCTACTCGGCGAGTCGCTCAAGGCGCTCGGCCTGCGCGGCTGTCGCCTCAAGACCGGCACGCCACCCCGTCTCGACCGACGCTCCATCGACTGGTCAAAGTTCGCGGTTCAACCCGGTGATGACGATCCCACGCCCTTCAGCTTCCGCACGAAGAAGGTGGCGCACCACGACAAGCAAGTCCCGTGTTACATCGCTTTCACCACCGCCGAGACGCACCGCATTCTGCGCGAGAACCTGATGCGCTCGCCCATGTATAGCGGACAAATCCAGTCCATCGGCCCGCGCTACTGCCCGTCGATCGAAGACAAGATCGCCAAGTTCCCCGACAAGGAAACCCACCAACTCTTTCTCGAACCCGAAGGCCTGAACACGCACGAGATCTACGTCAACGGCATGAGCACCTCGATGCCGATCGAAGTGCAGCTGGCGGTCATCAAGTCGATTCCCGGCCTTGAAACCGCCGAGATGCTGCGCCCCGGCTACGCTATCGAGTACGACTCCATCGACCCGACCGAACTCGAGCGCACGCTCGAGAGCAAACAGATCGCTCGCCTCTACCTCGCCGGCCAGATCAATGGCACCAGCGGCTACGAAGAAGCCGCATGCCAGGGAATCATGGCCGGGATCAACGCCGCGCTCAAGGTGAAGGGCGAACCGCCGTTGATCCTCGATCGCACCGAGGCCTACACCGCGATTCTCATCGACGATCTCATCAGCAAGGGGACAAACGAGCCGTACCGCATGTTTACCTCGCGCGCCGAATTCCGCCTGCACCTGCGCATCGACAACGCCGACCGCCGCCTCACTCCGCACGGACGTCGCGTCGGATTGATCAACGACGCCGCCTGGTCCGACTATCTCGCCAAGCAGGATCGCATGCAGGGGATGCGCGACTTGCTGGAACGCACTCGCGTCAATGCCGAGCTGCTCGAGAAAGCAGCCAACGACACAAGGGCGCGTAGCGTGATCGACTCGCTGGGTAGCGACTCTACGGGCACGACGCTCGCCCAGCTGCTCAAGCGCCCCGAAATCCAGATCGAGCGACTCGCACCCGTGCTCGCGTGCCTTTCTCCGTCTTTCTTCAAGCGTGAAGAAGCCATCAGTGACCAGGTACCAGTCACCAGTCACCAGCCCGACCTATACACTATCCACTACCCACTATCCACGGAGTTCCGACTCACGGCGGAAATCCGCAATGAGCTCAAGTCCGTCGAAACCGAAATCAAGTACGCCGGCTACCTCGACCAGCAAACCAAATCCATCGCGCGTCTGAAGAAAGCCGAGCAGCGCAGCATTCCCGACTGGTTCGACTACGCCAAGGTCTCCGGCCTTTCGCGCGAGATGAATGAAAAACTCAACCGCGTCCGCCCGCGCACCTTGGGACAAGCCAGCCGCATCCCCGGCGTCACGCCCGCGGCCGTCTCGCTCATCAACGTCTACATCGAGATCCAGGCGCGCCAGCAGGTTCGCGAGTCCACCACCCCGGGCTAGTCTGATCCGTGGAGATCCGGGGTTGATCCGCTTTTGGCCTTCGCCGAACCTGATCGGTCTCTCCACGTAATCCGAGGCTGATTCCGCCTTTGAGCTAATCCCGATCCGTGCCAATCCGTGGGAATCCGCGGCCGATTTTGTATTTGCCGTTCGGCGGTACGGCGAAGGCAGATATTTCTTCGTGGTGGTAACTCTCTTTGCGTCGGCGTGAATCTTGCTTTGCTTTCCCGAATACTTCTACGTGGTGGGTACCTCTGTGGTGAATCCTCGCTTTTGCTTTTGCCTTTCGCCCAAATCCGATTCGCGTCATCCGCGAAACCCGGGGTTGCCTTTGCCTTTTCCCTAATTTTTCTCCGTGCTCTGCGTACTTGCTTTTCTCATGCCCGCTCGAACGCATGTTTCGCGTGCAACTCATCCAGCGCCCGCTCTTTCGCCGCGCGAAATTCATCGGTCCGGCTCGCCAGCGCCTCGGTAGCGCGGGCATGCTCCCCCGACAGCTCCACGAATCCTTGCGAGGCCAGGAGTTTCGCCGCGGCCAGCAGCTTTTCCGGCAGCTGCGCATCGCCCGCATCCAGATACAGAGCGTCGCACGGATCGCCAACCAGTACCGGCTTTCGCTCCATGCCTCCCGCCCAGAAAACCTTGCGCGCCACGAACTCTTCGATCTCCATCTGCCCCACATGCCAGAAGGTGAACTGCTTGCTCCGCAGGCTGTAGCACCGACTCGACACCGGAACCGGCTGCCGCTTGCCCGACTTCAGCAATTGCAGTTGTTTGTCGTCGATCGCCTTGCGCGCCGTGTTGACCGCCACCCAGAACGCCAGGTCGCCATCGCGCGAAGGCAGCACTTCATGAATGCTCTGCGATAGGTTCAGCGCCACGTCCGCGTGCAGCGGACCTCCGTCCGCGAGCCACAACCTGCCATGCACCACGTGCCAGTCGCTGCCACCCTGCGAAGGATGAAACGGCCACTCCAACTCGATCTGCACGGGCAGTCCGCGCAGCGTCACTCCCTGATAGCTTCTGCTTGTCGATTCCATGTGCCTGTTATTTGGCCCCGGCCCTCGGCGCGCTCGCTGCGCTGCATCGCGGTCGCCGGCCCTGTCTCCGTGTGGATAGTATCTACAACTAGCATATCGCGCACGCCGCCGCTCGACAGCTTGCAAAGGGCGTTCTCCACGGGACGCAGCTTCAGCCATGCCCTGAGCCTGTCGAACGGGTGCGCCGTATCAGTTCTTTACTCTTATCGTCTTCTTTACTCTTGTCATCTCGAGCATGGCGAGGGATATGCTTTCCCCTCTTTTTCCGCCGGCCTCTTCAGTCCTGCACCGTCCGCGTCACATGATACGATTCCTGCGTGGGCAACTCCGCTGCTTGCCTCGAAGGTTTTACCCCGGCCGTCCCATACGAGCCGGTTACTCCGCGGCACTCTGCCCTCGTCCGCGTCACTCACTGGATCACCGCCCTCTGTTTTCTCGCCTTGCTCGTCAGCGGCCTTGAGATTGTGGTCTCTCACCCTCGCTTCTATTGGGGAGAAACCGGCACTGTGTTGACTCGTCCGTTGTTCCAACTGCCGATCCCTGCCTCGAGGTCGTTGGTGCAGACTGGCTACCGGTACGTGATGCCGGACCAGAACGGTTGGAGTCGCTATCTCCACTTCCAATCTGCCTGGGTGCTGGTATTGACCGGCTTACTCTATGCAGTCTCAGGTTTCCTGACCGGGCATTTCCGCAAGAGCTTGCTTCCCCATCCTGCCCATCGCTCGTGGAGGGCGTTCTCCACCGCCATCGTCAGCCATTTGCGTTTCCGCCGGCCGACAGAGGCGGAGGCCTGGTCGTATAACCTGCTCCAGCGGCTCACCTACTTGTTCGTGATCTTTATTCTGTTCCCTTTCGTAATCTGGACGGGCCTGGCCATGTCCCCGGGCTTTGTTTCCGCGTTTCCGGCGACCGTCACAGTGTTGGGCGGCCAGCAATCCGCGCGCACGCTGCACTTCTTCGTCACCGTGGCTCTCCTGCTTTTTCTGCTGGTCCACGTCGTGATGGTTTGTCTTGCCGGATTCAGGAGCCGCATGCGAGCGATGATTACGGGCCGCGCCGACCTACCCACGGAGCGCACATGAGCGAATTCTCACGCCGCAAATTGATCACCACCGGACTCGCCGCCGCGGCAGGCGTCGTGGGCCTGGGCGCGGCTGAGCGCCTCGCACAAACGTATGGACTGGTCCCGCCCGATCACGGCGGACTCTACGGCCTTGGCGAAACACTCACCTACGCCTCCCAGCGGCTGCTGACCAGGCACTCGTTGGCCCGTGAGTTCCCTCGCAGCCAGATTTCGAACCCTCCGCTGGCGAACGAGATGCCACCCCTGAACGACGCATTCAAGCGCCTTCAGGCCGGAGGATTCGCTGACTGGCGGCTCTCGGTCGACGGCATGGTCGCCCACCCCGCTTCGTTCTCGCTCGATCAGCTTAAGGCCTACCCATCTCACACCCAGGTCACCATGCTGCAGTGTGAAGAAGGATGGTCCTATATCGCCGAGTGGAACGGCGTGCCTCTAGCTCACCTCCTGAATCTCGTGGGAACCCTTCCCCAAGCCCGATACATTGTCTACTTCTCCATCGATCCCGACTGGTGGGAAAGCATCGATATGGCCGACGCGTTACATCCGCAGACGTTTCTCACCTACGGCATGAACGGCGGTGAACTTCCCGTTGGTAACGGCGGACCCCTTCGCGTGCGGCTCCCCCGTCAGCTCGGCTACAAGAGCGTGAAATTCATCACCCATTTGACAGTCACCGACAGCCTGAAAGGATTCGGTAAGGGCCTGGGCTCCGCCGCTCCGGAAGCAGGCTACGCCTGGTACGCCGGCATCTGACATCAGCACATCCGAGAGCGGCGCTTCTCCATCGCGAATCTACGATGCTGCAGATCCTGGACGGCATTCGCGGCAGACCGCGCCAGAGCGACCTTAGCTTCCGCACTCTGGAAGTGTCGTGTTTCAACAATACCTGGCGTCCCGCCGTGGCCGAAGCGGCCAGCCGTCCCGATGTCCCAAACAATCTAATCTGGGTGCCTCGTTCTAGCCCGATTTTGGCTAGGGCGGGGGTTTTTGTCGCACGAACGAAAGAAGCCGGGCTGCCTTTCATGATCTCGCTCTGATCCCTGTTCATCCGTGCTCATGCCGCTGTGGTGAATTGTGCATTCGCCTGAGGCCCCTCGCATACAATCTCCATACGTGGCGACCATGCTCATAGAAATCGGATATGTCGAGGCAATCTTCCGCTATCCCTTGAAGTCTATGGCTGGCGAGCCACTCGAGTCCGCCAACCTCGGCTGGCATGGCCTCGAGGGTGACCGCCGTCTGGCCTTCCGCCGGATGAATGACCGCAGCAGTTTCCCATGGCTCTCAGCCAGCAAGCTTCCCGACCTCGTACTTTTTACTCCGCAGCGCCATGAAGACGCCGCTGACGGAGACCTTCCTACGCACATTCGCACGCCCGATGGCCAAGCCCTGCCTGTCTTCGGCGACGACCTGGCCTCCGAAGTCGGCCGTCGCTACGGCGCTCCCGTGCAGATGATGCAGTTAAAGCATGGCATCTTCGATGAAGCGACCGTCTCCGTGATCGCCTCCGAGACCGTGCACGAAGTCTCACGACTCGCAGGACGCACCCCCGACGTGCGCCGCTTTCGCCCGAACATTCTGGTTCGTCTGCTGCGGCCAGATCCCTTCCAGGAGGACGAGTGGTTGGGCGGCGTGCTCTCCTTCGGCGAAGGGGACGACGCGCCCGCCATCGCCGTCACCCTGCGCGACGAACGCTGCTCGATGGTGAACCTCGATCCCGACTCAGCCACTCCGGCGCCGGAAATGCTGAAGGCGGTCGTTCGTGTGAACCAGAACAACGCGGGAATCTACGGCGCGGTCACACGCACCGGTCAACTGGCCGTCGGACAAACCATTTTCCTCCGTGCTGCGAAACCCCTGTGACAGCGATCGTTAGCGGCAGCCGAGAGAACGAGTCTTGAAAAAATATCACATTAGATTTAATCTAAATGCGTCATGGATGCCGAGGCAATCAAACGGACCTTGGAAGGCAGCGGGTTGCGATGCACTCCGCAGCGCTATGCCGTAATGGCATTCCTGATGCAACACACCAGGCATCCCACGGCTGCCGAAATCTTTGAAGGCGTGAATCGCTTGGACCCGCGGTGTTCCAGGGCCACCACTTACAACAATCTGCGGGACCTGGTGCAGGCTGGTTTGGTGCGCGAAGTCGCCGTCGAGGGACGCTCAGCGCGATTCGACGCGACGGGCATGCGCCATCACCACTTCATCTGCGATCGCTGCGGCAATGTTGAAGACATTGATTGGTTCAACGTACCAAAGCCCGCCTCCGGCTCCCTCGGTAAGCGGGTTCTTCGCGAATCCGAACTTATTTTCCGCGGGCTCTGCACGAAGTGCGCTCCGCGGCGCACTTCCGCTAAGCTTCGTCGACTTGTAAATACTAGGTGAATGGCGCGCGGCAGCAAGTGCGGCCGGCGGCGATTAAGCGAATGCATAACCCAGAGAAGAATTCGTAGTTCGTAATAGTTTCTTGCGGATTCCGTAACAGTTCTTTGACCAATTCGAGAGAAGGCAAACATATGGAGAAAGAAGTGAGCACCGCAGCAGGGGCGACTGTCCCCGATAATCAGAAACCAACCATGTCCACCGAATCCAAATGCCCGGTAGCGCACGACGCTAGCAGACACCAGACGAACGCAGACTGGTGGCCCAATCAACTGGACCTGAGTATCTTGCACCAGCACTCCCCGCTGTCCGACCCCATGGGCAAGGAGTTCAACTACGCCGAGGAGTTCAAGAGCCTCGACCTCCATGCCGTGATCAAAGACCTCCATGCGCTCATGACGGATTCGCAGGACTGGTGGCCCGCCGACTTCGGCCACTACGGGCCACTTTTCATTCGTATGGCGTGGCACAGCGCGGGTACCTACCGCATCGGTGACGGCCGCGGCGGCGCAGGCTCCGGTACACAACGGTTTGCGCCCCTCAATAGCTGGCCGGACAATGTGAATCTCGACAAGGCGCGCCGCTTGCTCTGGCCGATCAAACAAAAGTACGGCCGGAAACTCTCCTGGGCCGACCTCATGATTCTCGCCGGTAACGTCGCATTGGAGTCCATGGGCTTCAAGACCTTCGGTTTCGGCGGCGGGCGCGAGGACGTGTGGGAGCCCGAAGACATTTACTGGGGCCCCGAGGGCAAGTGGCTGGCCGACGAGCGCTACAGCGGCGATCGTGATCTCGCGAATCCTCTCGGCGCGGTTCAAATGGGCCTCATCTACGTAAACCCGGAAGGCCCCAACGGCAAGCCGGACCCCATTGCCGCGGCACGAGACATCCGCGAAACATTCGCCCGCATGGCGATGAACGACGAGGAGACCGTTGCCCTCATTGCGGGCGGCCACAGCTTCGGCAAAACCCACGGCGCTGCTTATCCGAGCAAGTATGTCGGCCCCGAACCCGAGGGCGCCCCCATCGAGGAGCAGGGTCTCGGCTGGAGCAACAAATTTGGCACCGGCAAAGGGGATGACACGATTGGCAGCGGCCTGGAAGTCATCTGGACCACCACCCCTACGAAGTGGAGCAACAACTTCTTCTCCAACCTGTTCAGCTACGAATGGGAACTGACCAAGAGCCCGGCCGGTGCGCATCAGTGGACACCGAAGAATGGGGCAGGCAACGGTACGGTGCCGGATGCCCACGATCCGTCAAAACACCACGCGCCATCCATGCTGGCGAGGATG
>Ga0210406_10007267_pt1 | contig 11290 bp, 10 predicted proteins | sample IncBWC30MmetaG_FD_155454 | JGI IMG/M metagenome (GOLD analysis project Ga0210406, IMG submission 155454) | Forest soil microbial communities from Barre Woods Harvard Forest LTER site, Petersham, Massachusetts, United States - Inc-BW-C-30-M | ecosystem: Environmental > Terrestrial > Soil >... | reverse complement strand
TGAAGCGGTAGCCCTTGCCCGAAACTGTCTGGATGAACCGCGGACGCTCAATATCCTCGCGCAGGGCGGCACGAATTTTGCGAACGGCGGTGTTGATGCCGTGCTCGGTATCGACGAAGACGTCCTTGCCCCACAGGCGCTCGACGATCTCCTGACGAGTGACGAGTTCCCCCTGTTTTTCGAGCAGGAGGAGGAGCAACTCCATCGGGATGCGTTCGAGTTTCAGCAACTGATAGTTGCGCCGTAACTCGAAGCGCGCACGATCCAACTCGAAATCGCCAAATTTGTGGAGAGTGGTTGGCATCACAGACGCCGATTTGGGGGAGTTGGCGGAGAACTATACCATTCAGCTCGCTGAAATGGAAGGGAAGTCCTTAAGATGCAATAAGTTGCAGCTTTACCCTTTCTTCACCTTAATTCATTCCGGCTTCATTGCCTAGCGCGTGCATGTCGGGCAGGATTCGCCGTCACAGCCGGCAGCACTCTAGCTGCTCCCCCCGCTGACAAGGAGAATGAAATGAAATCAGCGCTTATCAAGCTTCCAAAAGTAATGGGAATCGTCCTGCTGGGAACGCTCCTCACGGGCACCGCATTTGCAGCGTGTGGTGAAACTGCACGCGCTCATGGCGCCATCGTTCCCCAGTCCTGGAACGGCCACCCCGCTTCCTTATTGCCGATTTCCGAGGATTCGTCCGACGACCCAATCACGGGGATGTGGCACGCGACCTTCACCGCCATGGGAAACGAGCCTGGGCCACCGGATAACACTCCGATCGATAACGCTCTGGTCGTCTTTCACAGTGATGGGACGGAAATCATGAATTCTGCTCGGCCTCCGCAGGATGGCAATTTCTGCCTGGGCGTCTGGAAGAAGGTGGGTAAGTCCAGATACAAGGTCAATCACATCCCTTGGTTTAGCAACGACACCACCAACGCGCCGAGCGGGATCGGGAATCCTTCCGGGCCGACGCGAATTTTCCAGAATATTGTTTTGAGTCCGGACGGGAAGCACTACACCGGGACGTTCTCGCTGGATGCGTATGACACGACGGGCAACCAGGTGGCCCACATTGTCGGCGTCGTCAACGCAACACGCGTCAACATCGATACGACGGTGCCGGACCTGCTCTGACGAGACGAATCCGCCATTTGGGCGGCTGGGCGGTGCTTTAGGCACCGCCTGGGACAACGATAGCTTTGACACAGACTTCGCTCTAAACTAAGGCACCCACAGCCTAAGGACAAACATCAGAAGCGGAATTTACCACCGGAACCCAACTTGGGTGAATGTCGAATACAGTGTGATAGCGCGTGTGGCGCGATCTTAGCCGAGCAATCTCCCCCCATCACGCCATGTCAAACAACAGCACTTCACTGTCCTTCGTGCCCTTGATGTTCAGCTTCGACTCGTCGCTGATGGCCGCTCCATCGCCCTGTGCCAGTGTCTGGCCGTTGACCTCGACGCTGCCCTTGGCGACCTGCAACCACCCATGCCGATTCTTCCCGAAGTCGTGCGCCACTTCCTCGCCCGGCTTTAGCAAAGTCACGTAGAGCCGCGCATCCTGGTTGATCTTCACCGAGCCGTCTTTTGCATCGGGCGAAGCGATCAGGCGGAGCTTGCCTTGCTTCTCTTCCGTCGGGAACGACTTCTGTTCGTAGCTCGGTTCTAGCGATTTCTTCTCGGGCAAAATCCAGATCTGGTACAGATGCACCTGCTCGTTCTTCGACGGGTTGTACTCGCTGTGTCTTATGCCGCGCCCGGCAGTCATACGCTGGCCGTCGCCCGGCAGGATCACCGAGCCCGTGCCCAGACTGTCTTTGTGCTCGAGCTTTCCTTCGAGCACGTAGGTGATGATCTCCATGTCGCTGTGGGGATGCGTCGGGAATCCTGACGCAGGGGCGACGTAGTCTTCGTTGATCACGCGCAAGGACCGGAAGCCCATCCAGCGCGGGTCGTAGTAGTCGCTGAAACTGAAAGTGTGCTTGGTGTTCAGCCAGCCGAAATCGCCGCCGCCGCGTTCGTTGCTACGCCGTAAAGTGATCATGACGTTCTCCAAAATTCGCTTGTTTAGAATGCTTGACTAGTCAAGTTATTTAGATGAATTCTCTTCAGAAAGGATTCAGCACGGCGTGCCCTGAAGGGGTTAGGCCAAGGCCACGGATCCGATCCGTAGCTGCAGGTTTCGGGGTGGGGCTTAACTCAATCTTTCGACTTCTTCTCGGCCTTCTTGGTCGAGCTCTCGGACTTAGCTTCCGTCTTCGAGTCCTTCTTGTCCTCTTTTTTGGACCCAGACTCCCCGTTCGACGAAGACGACGATCCTTCCGATGACTTCTTGGGGTAGTCGGTGACGTACCAGCCCGAGCCCTTGAACTGGACGGCGGGCGCTGACACCATTTGTTCGACCGGGCCGCCGCAGTCGGGGCACTTCTTCACATGCGGGTCAGAAAACTTCTGGATCCGCTCAAATCGATGGTGGCACTTTTTGCACTGATATTCGTAAAGTGGCATGCAACTCCGATGTTTCGAGATACTCACGGGCCGCGCGTGGGACCTGCTGGCTGGCCCTATCGATTGATTAGATTCTAGGGTCACCGCGCGGGTCGCGTCAATTTGGAAGAACCTGTCAGCTATCAGCCATCAGCGGTCAACAAACCACATCGGATCGAACAGGCTCGGGCGATCGATGCGGAACCCGGAATCGTGCCGGGGGACTAAGGACGCAAAGCGGCTCCAGTTCCAGTTGAAAGATGAGAGCTGACAGCTCAGAGCTGAGAGCTGACAGCTTGAAATGCTATCCTCCCGCCATGGCCGCCGAGCATTCGTCCAAATCCGCGCCGCTCGATCCCAGGCCAACCCTATACCTGGTCGCCACCCCCATCGGCAACCTTGAGGACATCACGCTGCGCGCCCTGAGGGTATTGAAGGGCGTCGATTTAATTGCCTGCGAGGACACTCGCCAGACGCAGAAGCTGCTGAATCACTACGGAATCACGACCAAGACGGTCAGCTATCACGAACACAACGAGATGACCAAGGCCGCAGAGCTAGTGGTCGACCTTGAGGGTGGCGCGAGGATCGCTTTGGTGACCGACGCGGGGGTGCCGGGCGTCTCCGATCCCGGCTTCCGGCTGATCACGCTCGCGATTCGACATGGTGTGCCCGTCGTGCCGATTCCGGGTGCGTCGGCATTCCTGGCAGCGCTGGTGGCCAGCGGACTGCCTACCGACTCCTTCCGCTTCTCGGGATTCCTTCCTTCTAAGCGCGGCGAGCGCCGTACGCTATTCGAAGGCCTGCGTGCCTCGGCGCGAACCGCGGTCTTCTACGAAGCGCCACACCGGCTGCTGGAGTCCCTGCAGGATGTAGTCGAAGTGCTGGGGACCGAGCGGCACATAGTCGTAGCCCGTGAAATCACTAAGATTCACGAAGAGTTTCTGCGCGGCAAGGCGGGAGAAGTGCTGGCGACTCTCAAGTCAAGAGGCGACGTGAAAGGTGAAATCACGTTGCTGATCGCGAAGCGGGACGATGCGGCACAAAGCGCTGTCTTCCCCCAAGTCTCCATCCGCGACCGGATGCAACAACTGATGGCAGAAGAAAAGCTCGACGAGAAAGCCGCACTGAAGAAAGTGGCGAAAGAGATGGGCGTGTCCAAGAGCGAGGCCTATCGGGAATGGCAAAGAACCAAGTAGGCGGTTGGCTTCGCAGAGTTCGCGGTTAGTTCTTCGCCGACTGGCCTTATCTCACTTCTTGCCGACACTCATTTCCCGGCCAGTTCTTTCTTCACGGCGTCGCTCACAACCTTACCATCCACGCGCATGCCCGAAGCTGCAAAACGTGCCATAGCGTTCTTCATGACCGTACCCATGTCTTTCATGGTGGGCGCCCCCATCTCGGCGATGGTCGCTTTCACACCTTCGGTGATTTCCTCATCCCCGGCGGCCTTGGGAAGATAACCTTCGATGACCTTAATCTCGGCGGCTTCCTTGTCGGCCATCTCCTGGCGGCCGCCCTTGGTGAACTGTTCGACCGAATCCTTGCGTTGCTTGATGAGCGTGCTGAGCACCTGCTGCGACTCCTTGTCATCAAGCGGACCCATCTTTTCTGTCTGCTTCAGGGTCAGCGCTGTCTTCACCATGCGGAGGCAGGAAAGGCGTGCCTCGTCCCTTGCCTTCATCGCGGTAACAAGATCTTTTTGAATCTGATCGATCAGGCTCATAGTGGCCAATTATATCCGGCGCTTGAATTACGCTGACTTGCGGGCCCAGGCCCACGTCGTTCTACCAGAGAACTTGCTGGTTCGCCGGCCATCTCACGGGAGATACGCTTTGGCGAAGAAGTACAGCGTCATTCCCGCGCCTACCAGGATTACGAACACACGGATCCACGACTGTGGAAGTTTCTGGGAGAAATGGGCGGCGGAGTAGCCGCCCAGGATTGCGCCGACCGTCATGATGATGGCCTGCGGCCAGGCGATGGCGCGGGCCACGATAAACGTGACCACTGCGACTCCGTTGATTACTGCGCCGAGCACGACTTTCAAGGCATTCATGGCATGGATGTCGCTCATGCCCAAAGCCGCCAGCATGGCCAGATTGATGATGCCGACTCCTCCTCCGAAGTAGCCTCCGTAGATGGAGACCAGTAGCTCGAAAGCGCATGCCCAGAACAGGGCAGTCGTGGTCGCGTCGCGGGCCAGGCTCGACGGACGCCCTCGCGAAAGCTGCTTGCCGAAGGCGAACAGCAGCGTGGCTCCGAGCATGAGCCAGGGAAGTACTCGCATGAACGTGTGTGCCGGAGTCTTTAGCAGTAGGATCGCGCCGGCGATTCCGCCGATCACGCTGATCAGCAGCAGGGGGATCAGCACGCGGCGGCTGATATCGAGTCGATTGCGGTAGGCGCCTCCGCTGGCGGTTGTGCCCACCCATAGCGCAAAACAATTCGTGGCATTCGCGGGAATGGGCGGCACCCCAGTGAACAGCAGGGCCGGGAAGGCGACAAAACTGCCGCCGCCGGCGACGGCGTTCAAAGCGCCGCCAAGAATTCCCGCGACGAACAATACGATGGCCGAGTCGAGAGGCAAGGGGTAGGTGTATCAGAAATTCGGTGCGAATGTCAGGTAGATGACCGGTCTCAAGGATCATTTGTCAAAAGCGCATGCGGATTCGCGCAACGAATTCACTGGCGCGTCGTTCGAAGTCAAAGCAGCCTGTCGATTAGGCCCAATGACTTCCACAAACAAGCAAACCCCGAGCGTGAGCCGGAGGGAGATCGCGCTGGTCTATTCGCAAACCGCCAGGGCGCGGACTGGGAATGACGTGCCGCCTTCGATGGCGGGCGGTGTGGCGAAGAAGCGGAAGGTTCTTCCTTGCAATTGGTCGAGGCCGCGTAGGTGCTCGACGATCGGGATGCCGGCGGCCAGGAGAATGGTATGGGCAGGGCGCGCGGGATCCTGCATGTTGTCGACGTTGGCGCAATCAATGCCGACCAAGGTGGCGCCGGCATGCACCAGGTGTTCGCAGGTCGCCGCGGTGAGGTAAGGCCCGGAGCGGAAGTAATCCCCGCCCCAGCGGCGTGACCAGTCGGTGTGAATCAGGACCGCTTTGCCGCGCACGGAGAATCCGGAAACGATCGCGGGTTCGATGGGGCCGTGTTCCGGCGCAGGGATGAGGATGCCGGGAAGGTCGGCGAGTTTTTCCAGCGGCACGGAAGCGAGGTCGTGTCCGTGGGGATGGCGATGGAAGGGCGCGTCGACGTAGGTGCCGGTGTTACCACCGATTTCATAGGACGCGATTTGGAAAGTCGTGCCCGAAGTGTAGTGCGTGTGCCTGGCCGCGTCCCCATGGGCGAGGAAGACGTGGAATTTTGGAGTGGGTAGTCCGGGATAGGCCGGCATATTGGAGGCAAGTTTGTGGCTCAGGTCGACGATCATTTGCGTACTCCGGCGGCGAGTGTTGTTGAAGCAAGCTTATCTCAGGGCTGCAGGGTCCTGTGTCGGCGAGCGCCCAATCCCAGGCTAGCGTCCAAGAACGGATGCCCAAATGAACTCAACAAGTTCCGTCCGGCGGTCTCAGGTGACATAGATCACAGCCATCGTGTGACAAGGCCGCTAGTCTTGGATTGTGGTGAGGCAAGAGGATGGCGAGCCAACTTCATAGCGAGATCCTCAATCCAGAGCGTGAGAGAGCGGGCGTGGCTGTCGTGGGTAGGGCCGAGTCGAACGATGCGCTGTTCAAAGCAAGGCCTTCTGCTAAGAAAAAGCTGATCCGGCGAACGGACCGAGACTATTCGCAGCCCTTGCGCCGGGGCTACCAGTTTGCATTTTTCCTGATGAATGTCTGGTTGGGTGGCCAGTTCTACTTGTGGGTTCGGCACTATGAGACGGCGGGTGCGTCGGCTTATGTGTCGCGTCCCGCAGGGGTCGAGGGCTGGCTGCCCATCGCAGGCATGATGAACTTCAAGTACTTTCTGTTGACCGGGCGCGTACTGGAACTGCATCCGGCAGCGATGTTCCTGTTGGTGACGTTGGTCGCGATCTCATTCTTGTTTCGCAAGGCATTCTGCAGCTGGTTGTGTCCGGTCGGAACGTTCTCGGAATACCTGGGGAAACTCGGAAAGAAAATCTTTGCACGGAATTTTCAATTGTGGCGGGGGGTAGACATTCCACTACGCGGACTGAAATATCTGCTGCTCGGATTCTTTTTGTGGGCTGTGTCGAGCATGTCGGCGCAGGCGATCGCTGGATTCATGCAGAGTCCGTACGGCACTGTGGCCGATGTGAAGATGCTGAACTTCTTTCGGTTCATCGGCACGACCGGGTTGATCGTGCTGGGGGTTCTCGCGGTAGCCTCGTTGCTAGTGCAGAACTTCTGGTGCCGGTACTTGTGCCCCTATGGTGCGTTGCTGGGATTGTCGTCGGTGTTCAGCCCGTTCCGCATTCGGCGGAATGAATCGGCGTGCATCGATTGTGCCAAGTGTGCCAAGGCTTGCCCGTCGGCGTTGCCGGTAGACAAGCTGGTGACGATCAAGTCTGCGGAATGCACCGGATGCCTGGAGTGCGTCGCGGTCTGCCCGTCCGCCGGAGCGTTGCAGATGGCGCTGCCACGATTGATTCCCGTGGCGCGAAAGATGCCAACCTGGATGTTTGCTGCTGGGGTCGCAGTGATCTTCGTTGGAGTTGTGGGATTCGCGAAGACGGCGGGGTATTGGAGGTCAGATGTGCCGCAGGCGGTCTACCAGCAACTGGTGCCGCATGCGAATGAGGCAAGTCATCCGATGCCTGGGGATCCGGAACTGCAGTAGGGGTTCGTGGTAGTCCCCAGGTTAGCGTCCAAGAGCGGACGCGAACCTGGGCACCGACGTTTCACATTGTCGTTATGGTTTGAGTTCGGTTTGCTGGCTGGCAACGCATTGCCAGAGGCCGCCTGGCATGCGGACCCATGTATCGGTCCAACGTTCGTGGCGGTCGACTTTTGTCCCGTCGCCGTCCACTCCTTTGCCTGCCCAGGCGCCAGTCGCGATTGCGACATGTCCGAACACCGTCACCTTCACGTCACTGATCGCGTTGTGATCCCATTTGCCGCCTTTCAGGTTCGCGAGCAGATCCTTCTTGCCGGTGACTTTGGCGTCGGTATCAGTATTGGTGAAGCGGTCGGCGAGCAGCGGGTCGACTACGTCGGGCTTGCCGTCTTTCTGCGCTTCCGCCCATTTGAATTCCAGGTCGGTGATGGCTTTCGCGACGTCGGGGGCGTCCTGAGCGTGGCTGGAACGCGCGGCGACACTGCAAAGAAGGGCCAGAACCATGAGCAGAGAGGTGCGTTTCATCGAGATTCTCCTGGCGCGTACTGTATCAGGATTGTTGACGAGAAGAAAAAGTGGAGACGCGTTGAAACGCGTCTCCACCGATAAGCTTCAGTTGCATCCAGTGAAGGAGAGGGTAGCCGCAGTTGTGGAGATTCCGGAAACTGCGGTGAGCGGGGTGCTTGTACTGGTCTGATTGGTCTGCAGGTTCGACGGAGTGCAGTTGGGCTGCGGCGCGGCGCCCTGCATGAACGCGACGGCATCGATCGTGTAGTTTACTGGACCGGCAGTTGGAGCGGCGGGTGTTTGGACCGGACCCGCAGTGAATGCTCCGACACTCGGATTCGCGGCAGGGACCGCGAACGTATAGCTGGCGCAGTCGGTGTTCGCGGCGCACGTCGCACCCGCGGCAGTGAATAGCGTCGCCGTCGCGAGCGACTGTGCTGCGATCGGAACGGTGATGAGAATCGTGGAGCTATTTACGGTAATCGGCTGCAGGGCCGAGACCGACAAGTCCACGGAGATGGCTGCGCTGCCAGTGCTGCTGGTGATGGTGCCGCTGATCGAAGCAGGGACCAGGGCCGCGGTCAGAGGAACATTCCCGAGCGAGTTGCCGGGCTGCACCCCCGTGATCACAGTAGCGGCATACGCGATCCCAGCTCCATTCACCGCGGCGATCACAACGTCATAAGTTCCGGCAGGCAGCGGGCAGAAAGCAAAGCCTCCGTTCGAGTCGGCGACGGTTTCCATGATCACGCGGTCCACCCCGACTTTGTCCTTTTGCTCGACGGCCACGACGGTTGTTCCACCCACAATGGGTAGCGAAGTAAGGGAATCGACCACCATGCCGCTGATGGAGGAGGAAGTGGATTGCATTGTGACTTCGCCTCCGTGCAGCACGGGCTTGAGGCGGTACTGGCCGTTGCCTTGGGTGACGATGGAGGCGCAGGCATCGAAATCAAGGTTGAGATCTTTGTTGTCCCCAGGAGCCACTGTGAATTTTCCTCCCGCGAGCTGGCCGGAGGGAATCTTGATGCCTGTGTGTGACTCAGAAGAAAGTTGGAGAGTCTGCGGAGTGCCCATGGGGTCGCTGGTTAGCATGAGGCAGTTGGCGCTCGAACCGCACTTATTGTTGGTCATACCCATGTTGCCTCCTGCGAGCAGAATTCGAATCTGCTGGTAGGACCCGGCGGGAATGCCGTTGGAGCCCAACTGCGCTAGGAAGCATTGGTTCGCAACGCCCAACAGGTCCACTTGGACTGGATTCGACTTGAGGTTGGGAGTCAAGTCGACCCACCCGGGATCATTGTCAGACGCGGTGGAACTCTGGTGAATCAGGACGTCGGTGACCGTAACGTAGATGTGGCTGAATGGGCCTTGCGGAGAAGCACACGTGGTTGGGTCGCTGAGTGTTACCTGGACGTTGGCCATGTTGGCCGAACTGCTGCCACTGCTGCACCCGATCCAAAATGCAGTCGCGAGAATGAGAACTGCGGTCAGAACGATGTACGCAGATTTACGCATTGGGCCCCCTCCTACAAAAGCTTTAAATGAAGAAGATTTCCGGAGCGCGTTTCCCTTGGCGACAAGGTGAGAGATGATTCGATCCAACCAAGTGATATTGCATTCCAGTTTCCGTTTGCACGGCTAACTTCGCTAGAAATCACAATGCGTTGCGACAGGATTCGATGCGGGCAGAGTAGAGTTTGTCGGAGTGAGAGGTAATTCTTACTACGTTACCAGGGTACCGGCTGTGTAACATCGCGGCGGAAAGGCGAGGGCGCTGCTAGTCGCGCGCCCTTTCATGGAGTAGTCGCCTCGCTCGAGACTGGGCAGCCAGGCTGCCCAGTATGCGAGTTTTGCCCAGCATCGGTGAGCGACCGCTCTTACTGGAGCAGCGAACCGTTGCCCGGAGCTTCGTCGGGCGGTATCACTACCGCGGCGGCAACTCGGTCGCCCGGTTCCAGGTTCAGCAGCCGCACACCCTGAGCCGACCGCCCCGATTCGCGTATCGTCTTCGAGTCCATACGGATGATTTTGCCGTATTGGCTGATCAGCATGACCTGCGAATCTTCCGAGACCTGCGCAATGGTAGAGACCTTGCCGTTGCGCTCCGTCGTTTTCACATTGATCACGCCTTTGCCGCCGCGGTTGGTTAAGCGGTATTCGTCCGCCGGAGTGCGCTTGCCGTAGCCGTTCTCGGTGACTGAGAGAATCAACGAGCCTTTTACCGGAACCAGGTCGGCGACCTCCTCGGGCGACACACCTTCGGAGGTAGCGGCGGTGCCGGCAGCGGGTGCGACGCCTTTCGCTTCCGCGGCCGCGGCGGGTTCTGGCGTTGTAGCCATGCCGACGATGTAGTCCTTATCGGCGAGATTCATTCCACGCACGCCAGTGGCATTTCGCCCCATCGAACGGACGTCCCCTTCCTCGAAGCGCACGGCCTGCCCTTCGTGCGACGCGAGGAAGATAATCTGCTTCCCGTCGGTGAGAGTGGCCGCGACGAGTTCGTCTCCTTGCTCGATGTTGATCGCGATGATGCCGCGCGACATCACGTTGCAGAAGTCCTTGAGTTCGGTCTTCTTCACGGTGCCGTTTCGGGTCGCGAAGAAGACGTACTTCCCTTCCTCTTCCAGATCGCGGACGGCGAGCATGGTGCGCACGGTCTCACCAGCCTGCAGCGAGATCAGGTTGCCCATGTGCTTCCCTTTGCCGGCGGGGCCGACGTCGGGGATCTCGTAGACCTTCAGCCAATAGACGCGGCCAGCGCTGGTGAAGATCAGGATGTAGGCGTGGGTCGAAGCGATGAAGAGCTGCTCGACGAAGTCCTCGTCGCGCGTCTTCATACCCGTGCGGCCAGTGCCTCCGCGGCGCTGCATGCGGTAGGTCGAGATCGGCGTGCGCTTCAGGTAGCCGGAGTGGCTGACCGTGACGGCAACCTGCTCGTCGGCGATGAGGTCTTCAAGCAGGATTTCAGCGGCCTCGTCTTCGATGATGGTCTTGCGGGCGTCGCCGTATTGCTTCTTGACTTCTTCCAGTTCCTTGATGATTACGACGCGCAATTTCTTTTCCGAGCCGAGGATGGATTGGTACTCAGTAATTCGCTCACGGATTTCTTTCAGTTCGTTGGAGATCTCGTCGATGGAGAGCTTGGTCAGGCGATGCAGTTGCAGTTCGAGGATGGCATCGGCCTGCTTCGCGGTAAAGGGCTTCTCGGGATCAAGCTTGGGCGCGCGCCCGGTGGTGTTGATGTCGATCTTCTTGCCACCGAAGTAGGCCACCAGGTTTTCGCGGGCATCGGCGCGGTTGGCGCTGGCACGGATGATGGTGATGACGTTGTCGAGGTGATCGAGCGCGGTCAGGTAGCCTTCGAGGATGTGCTCGCGATCCTGCGCTTTGGCCAGCAGGTAGGCAGTGCGGCGGCGCACGACTTCGACGCGGTGGTCGATGAAGTACTGGAGCGCCTGGATGATTCCCATCTCACGGGGCTGTCCG